>Ga0302267_10002621_pt1 | contig 21463 bp, 20 predicted proteins | sample III_Bog_E1_3_FD_194555 | JGI IMG/M metagenome (GOLD analysis project Ga0302267, IMG submission 194555) | Peat permafrost microbial communities from Stordalen Mire near Abisko, Sweden - III_Bog_E1_3 | ecosystem: Environmental > Terrestrial > Soil > Wetlands > Peat | place: Sweden: Abisko... | reverse complement strand
ACGGAAGCTACAAGCTGATCTTCAAACCCAATCCTGATTATCCGGCCCACACGATTGAAGCCCGCATCTTCCACGCGATGGGTGGGGAGATTTGGGTGGATGCCCGCATGAAGCGGCTGGTGCGCCTGGATGCCCACGTACAGGACAATCTGGATTTCGGCTACGGATTCCTTGGCCGGCTTTACAAAGGGGGATGGTTCCAGATCGTACGGACTCAGGCGGGTCCGAATGACTGGAAAACGGCGCGGCTTGAGGTGCACATCATGGGCCGTGCACTGGTCAAGTCATTTGCCAAGGAGACCAGTGAAGAGCGCGGAGGGTTTGCGCCGGTGCCCGCGGGTATGAACCTGGCTCAGGGCATGGCGATGCTACAGCAGACGGAGGCACGGAAACAGACGGCGACCAAACCGGCTCTGATTACCCCCTCGGAGCTTGCGCTTCGTCGTTAGCGATTTAGTGGGCCGTTTTGAGTCAGTGAGCGCCTGCGGATCGGTATATGTGAACGGGAACCGACAGAAAGTCATCAAGGGAAATTAAAGTTTGGCATCTCCGCGCCGATGGGTCTTACATGGAGCGGGACTATGGAAATCAGCCCGATCAGCGGAATCCGCGCATTGCCGGTATTTAAAGACCGGTCTTCAGACGCCGAGCTTACGCCCCTCTCGGATATTGAGGAGCTGGCACGGACCGGGGATGAGACCTATACACCCAGCAATGGAAGCCAGGCGAGCGTCGCGGAAGACGATGAAGAAGAGTTGATTGAGGATGCTCCCGAAGAGGAAGAGCCGGATCAGACTGCAAGGACGTCGATTGAGGCTGATTCTGGCGGCGCGATCAGCTTCTTCGCTTGATACCGGTTCACCGGAATGTCAGGTCGACCGCCAAGCCGAATGCAATGCCTGAAACAAAAAATTCAACCATCAGAAAAGCGAACTTTTCAGGAGTTTGATTATCCTGCTAGTTTTCCTGTGGCGCGACCACATATGTTGTGGCATACTTGTGTGGGATGAGCACAGGAGCACGACGTGGGCGAATCAAAAGCCGAACAGAAGCTCGACCTGCTGCAAGGCACGCTTGATCTGATGGTGCTGCAAACGCTGGCCGCCATTGGTCCGCTGCACGGCTATGGTATTGCGCGGCGCATTGAGCAGGTGAGCGGGGATGAAGTGCTGCTGAACCAGGGCACCATCTACGCTTCTCTTGTGCGCCTGCAACAGCGCGGGTGGATTGACGCCGCATGGGGCACATCCGACAACAACCGCAAGGCCAAGTTTTACTCAATTACGCCGAGCGGCAGAAAGCAGCTTGAAAAGGACGCCAAATACTGGCAGCGATTGTCGGACGTAATGGGCAGAGTGCTTGCCATGCCGGCTGAATGCGGCCTCAATTGAGCGCGCTACGCCGGGCGGTGGAGCGTGTTCGTGCCTTCTTCGGGAAGCCTCCGCTCGATGCCGATCTCGAGGCGGAGATTGCTTCGCATCTGGAGATGGCAATCGAAGAGAATCTGCAGCGCGGGCTCAGCCTTGTGGAAGCGCGCAGGCAGGCGCTGATCCGCTTTGGCGGGCTCGATATGGCGAAAGACCAACATCGCGAAGCGCGAGGGCTTATGAATCTCGATATTCTTCTGCAGGATTTCCGCTACACACTCCGCTCCCTTGGCCGTGACCGCGGCTTCACGTTTGTTGCCATACTGATTCTGGCTCTTGGCATCGGCGCAAACGTCGCGGTGTTCAGCGTGGTCAACACGCTTTTGCTGCGGCCGCTACCGTTTCCCAATGCGGATCGCCTGATGTGGATCGCGCCGCCGCCTACCAAGTGCGGCCAGTCGTGCGCCACCTATTCCACTGACGCCTACGACGAATTCCGCATGTACAGCCATTCATTTCAGGATGTGACGGGATACTTCGCCTTCTCCGGCCCCGGCAACCTCAGCCTCAATCGCGGCGGCGCTCCCATTCCCGCCACCAGCATCGACGTCATCGCCAACTTCTTCAGTCTCCTCGGCGTCGAGCCGGCCATGGGCCGTGTCTTTCGACCGGAAGACGGGCAGAATGGTGCTGCGCCCGTCATCGTCATCACCGATGCCTGGTGGAAGACGCAATTCAACGCCGATCCCGACATTGTGGGCAAGGCCTTCGACATGAACGGCACCCAAACGACAGTCATCGGCGTCTTGCCAAAGAGCTTCGACTTCGGCGCGGTCTTTTCCCCTGGAGCAAAGATTGATGCCATCACGCCCCTCAATCTCTATGGTCCGCCCCGCAATTGGGGAAACATCATCACCATGATCGGCCGCACCAAGCCCGGCGTCACGCTCCAACAGGCGCAAGGCGATGCCGAAGCTGCCGCGCCCCACATGTGCTGGAACAATAACCGTCCCCTGACTTGCGGCACCTATGCGCGAAAGAACGGGGAAGGAGGGGTCGTCCCGGTTCTTCTTAAGGACCACGTCAGCGGCAAGTTGCACCGATCGCTCGTTGTCCTCTGGTCCGCCGTCGGCACCATCCTGCTGATCGCCTGCGTAAATCTCTCCAACCTGCTGCTGGCCCGCGCCGCTTCGCGTTCCAAAGAGTTCGCCATGCGCGGCGCTCTCGGCGCCAGCCGCTTCCGCATCGTGCGCCAGCTCCTTACCGAAAGCTTCATCCTGTCGATTTCCGGTGCAGCCTTCGGTCTCGGCCTCGCCTATATCCTCGTCTCCTGGTTCGCCCACCAGGGAGCCATCGCACTGCCGCTGCTGAGCACCTTGCACATCGATGGCGCAGCCCTTGCGTGGACGTTGCTCATCGCCGTCTCTGCCGCTGTTCTCTTCGGACTCATGCCGGGACTTCGAATGGCCGGGGGCAACCTCCATGAGTCGCTCAAAGACTCCGGCCTGGGCTCGGGACAAAGCCGCAGGCACGACCGCATCCGCTCCATCCTGGTAGTCTCCGAGGTCGCCCTGGCTTGTGTGCTGCTGGTCGGCGCGGGCCTGCTGTTGCGCAGCTTTCTCCACGTCCTCGATGTCGATCTCGGCTTCCAGCCCGAGCACGCCGCCGCCGTCAAGGTGGACTACGACGACACCGTGCCTGGAGATAAAGACGGCTCGCTGAGCGCTCAAAAGCGCGGCGTCATCTTCCAGGATGTGATCGCACGAGTCAGCGCCATCCCCGGTGTTGAAGCGGCCGGGATCTCCGACTATCTCCCGCTCGGGCAGAACCGCGCCTGGGGTACGCCCTGGCCCAAAGGCATAAAGCCCCCCGACAAAACTCCCGGTTCCCCTCTCGTCTACGTCGTTTCACCCGGCTATCTGCGCGCCATGGGCACACGCATCCGCGGCCGCGACTTCACCTGGGACGACGGACCGAAGAGCCAGAGTGTCGTCATGATCGACAAGGCCTTTGCCGATTATCTGGCCAAATTCGCGCACTGGCCGAACAACGATCCCATCGGACAGTTGCTCGATACCAGCAAGGATGGCGGCCGCATCGTCGGCGTCGTCGACGATGTACACGAAGAGAGCACCGAGGGAGATACCGGCTGGCAGATCTACTATCCCAATACCCAGGCAGGTCCAAATGGCGCGGAACTTGTTATTCGTACCACGTTGCCGCCCGCAGCCCTTGCCGGCAGTGTCCTGCGTACGCTGCGCGACATCAATCCCAAGCAGACCGCGGCTGAATTCAAGCCCATCCAAACGTTGGTCAACCACGCCAATTCTTCGCGCCAGTTCTTCATGCTGCTCGTTGCCTCCTTCGCTACCCTTGGAATTCTGCTTGCCGCCCTCGGCATCTACGGCGTCATCTCCTACTCTGTTACCCAGCGCACGCAGGAAATAGGCATCCGCATGGCCCTCGGCGCATCCCGATCTAACGTCGTCGGCAGCGTCCTCTCCAAGACTCTTCGCCTGGCCGCGATCGGAATTGGAGCGGGAGCTATAGCGTCTCTGCTGGTGTCCCGGATGATTGCCGCTCTGCTGTTCAATACAGCTCCGAGCGATCCGTTTGCGTTTGGCGGCATGGTCGTCCTGATTGGGACTGTGGCTCTCTTGGCGGGGTACTTGCCGGCTCGCAGAGCGTCGCGTGTGAATCCAATGGTGGCGTTGCGCAACAACTGATGTTTCTCCCGAAACAGGGACTGCGACCAATATTCACAGATTTTTTCTGGAAAGCCCTTGCATTCTTAACTGCGAAGGTCTAATTTACTAACCAGTTAGTTAAAAACTAACCGGTTAGTTAAAAATGATGAACGCAACTCCATCCCGAACCCAGGCAGATCGTGCCGACCAGACCAAGGCCCGCATTTTGGATGCCGCGGTTAACGAGTTCAGCGTCAACGGACTGGCTGGGGCTCGAACGGAGCAGATCGCCGAAGCGGCAGGTGTGAATAAAGCTCTTCTTTACTACTACTTCCAAAGCAAACAAGCGCTTTATGATGCGGCTCTTGAATCCGTAGCAGCGCGCGTAGTCACCAGCAGCATGGCGGCCATTGAAGCCAATTGCTCTGCCGGCGAGCGGTTGGTCCAGTTTGCGCTCAATCATTTTGATCGGATTCACTCGCAGCGGGCGTTTCAGAGCCTGATGCAGCAGGAGATGATGCGGCTGCGTTTGGGCGAGGAGAACTCGGCTCCCCTTGTGGAGAAGGTGTTTCGCCCGATGATGGGTCGAGTCGAAGCGGTCTATCAGGAAGGGCGCGCTTCGAAAGAACTTGTGGATGTGGACGCGTGGCAGATCATGTACGCGGCTCTTGGCGCTAACGTTTTCTACTTCCTATCGGCGCCGGTGGTGGGGCTGCTGACGGGCAAAGATCTGTTTGAGCGGTCGACGCTGGAGCATCGGCGCAAGGCGGCGGTTGAGTACCTGGGCAAGACAATCTTCAGCGATCGGGAACATGGTGCGCGGGTGGCTGCGCGCGTTCTGGCGACAACTCCTATGCCGGAGCCGGCACCGCGCGAAGAACAGGCACTGGAAATCGAAAAACGCGGTAACCAGCGGCACGGAATTGACCTGAGAAAGACAGACGAAGTGAGGCAAAAGTGAACGCACGCAATCGAGTTTTCATGATTTTAGGAGTGCTGACCGCCGGTTCGCTGGCTTGGTATCTGACGACCACGCATCGCTCCAGCGATCTGGAGTTGATTGGCACGGTGGACGCCAACGAGGTGCTTGTGAGCGCCAAGATTCCCGGACGCATTCAGACGCTGACGGTAGATGAAGGCCAGGAAGTTAAAGCCGGCCAGTTGATCGCGGTGATTGAGAGCGACGATCTGCAGGCCGCTCGCAAGGCCGCCGAAGCCACGGCCGCAAGTCAGAAATGGAAGCTGTCAGAGAGCCAGGAAACCGAGCAACAGGATCGCGGGGAAACGGGAAGCGCCACCGTGAACGCTGAGGCGCAAGTGACTGCGGCGAAGGCTTCGCTGGCGCAGGCGCAAGCCAATTTGGCGCATCAGCAGGCTGATACCACCCGCACGGTTGCATTGGCGCAGCAGGGCATCATGAGCGAACAAGCCAAAGACGATGCAGCCACGAGCCTTGATGCGGCGAAGGCCGCGGTCGAAGCAGCGAAAGGCACAGTCGCTGCCGCAGAGGCATCGTTGCGGCAGGCTCGCGCGCATGAATTGCTAGCCAGCGTGGCAGCGCGGACCGTGGATGAGACACGCGACCAGGTGCAAAACGCTCAGGCGCTTGCCGAGCAGGCGAAGGTGGAAGTGGGCTACTCGCAGGTGTTTGCTCCGGTGAGCGGGCGCGTGAATGTGCGTGCGGCGCGGCAGGGCGAAGTGGTGGGGATGGGCGCGGCAATCGTCACAATCATGGATCTCACACAAACCTGGGTGTATGCACCGCTGCCAGAGACCCAGGCGGACGCTGTGCAGTTGGGAGATCAACTGAAGGTGGTTATGCCTTCGGGTAGAGAGGTGCAGGGGAAGGTCATATCCAAGGCTTCAGAGGCGGACTTTGCCACGCAGCGCGACATCAATGGCGGCCCCAAGCGCGACATTCAGACCGTGCAGATCAAGCTGCTGATCGATAACCCGGACGAGCAGTTTGTGCCGGGCATGACGGCCAACGTGTTTATCCCGAAGAGCAAGCTGGTGAAACCGTGACAGGTCCAGCCACAAACAATCCGGGAATAGCGAGCGACCCCGTTCCGGCTATCGCGGTGGATAACATCGTGAAGCGTTACGGCACGTTTGAAGCCGTCAAGGGTGTGAGCTTCCAAGTGGCCGAAGGGGAGATCTTCGGGCTGCTGGGCCCGAACGGCGCAGGGAAAAGCACACTGATCAGGATGATGACCACCCTGGTCCCAATCACGAGCGGGCATGCACGCGTAGGGGGCTTTGACGTTGCCAGCGATCCGGACGCGGTGCGGCGCAGAATCGGCGTGATTCCGCAGGCGCTGACAAGCGATCAGGATCTGACAGTGGAAGAGAACCTGAGCATTTACGCCAAGCTTTACAGCGTTCCCAAAGCGCAGCGTGAGAAGAACATTCTGGAAGTGCTTGAAGCTGTGGACCTGGTGAAGTGGCGCGGTGCGCAAACCAAGACTCTATCAGGCGGCATGCGGCGGCGGCTTGAGATTGCGCGCGGCCTGGTTCATAACCCTCGTATCTTTTTTCTCGACGAACCAACTACCGGCCTCGATCCCGTTTCACGCATCGCGGTTTGGGAGATGTTGGACAATCTACGCAAGACACGCAACCTCACCATGCTGATTACGACGCACTACATGGAAGAAGCGGATAAGCTTTGCGACCGCATTGCCATTGTGGATCACGGAACGCTGGTCGCGCTGGGCACGCCGATTGAGCTGAAGCAAAGCGTGCCGGGCGCGAACGTGGTGGAGGTGCACTTCGACCGCGAGACTGAGCAATGGAAGGAACGGCTTGAGAGCCTGGAGGGAGTCACCAGTGTCCAGGCCGAGTCCGCCGGATTCTACAGGGTTCTAACTTCGTCCGGATCAAAGACCACCATGCAGTTAGTCGAGTTAGCCGCACAACTGGGTGAAACACTTACCTCACTTAGTGTTCAGAACACCACTCTGGATGATGTGTTTGTGCACTACACGGGCCGTCAGCTTCGCGACGAACAGGTCAAGGCTCACGCCTTCACCATGCCGCCCCGTCCGGGAGATCAGCAATGAACAGGATGTTTGCAATATTCGAGCGCGAGATGCGCAAGTTCTTCCGTTCGCCGGTTCTGATGATCATGTCGATGATGCTGCCGATCGTGCAGTTGATCATCCTGGGGAATGCGTACGGCGGCAAGATTCGCGGGGCGAAGGTTGCCATTGTGGACTACGATCACGGGCCGCAGGCAGTCAGAATCCGCGAGGCCTGCGCGGCGGTTGCCGTCAATATTGCTACGTTTACCACAGTCAATTACAGCGATGAGGGCAGTGCGCGCAACGACGTGCAGACCGGCAAGATCGACGCCGCCATCATTATCCCCGCGCAGTACTCACGCAGGGTCTATGCGCAGGATGCGCCGAAGCTGGGCCTGGTAGTCGATAACTCCGACCAGTTCACAAGTTCCAGCATCGAGTCAGAGATGCAGTCGTTGGTTGTAGCGCTGAATGCTCCAGTCATTCAGCCACGCCTGATTACGAGCATAGCGCTTCAGTTTGTGGAGCTGTATCCCTATGTTTCGTATATGAAGTTTCTGCTGGCGGGCACGATCTCCCTGTCGATGTATATCTCGGTGATGATCGGCGGCGGAATGTTATACATCGACGACAAGGCGCGGGGGGTCCACGAGGGCTACCTGGTAACTCCCATCACCAAGCTCGAGTTAGTGATGGGACTGAACCTTGCCGGCGCCGCGAAGGCGGTGATGGCTGGTATAAGCCTCACTGTGATCGGCTCGCTGATTGCCGGACTTGGCGTGATCTTCAACCCGATTGCGGACATTGAGCTATTTCTGATGATCGTAGCGACTTCACTGGCCTTCAACGGCATGATGTTCCTGATGATGGTGCGAGTTGACGATCCCCTGGTGCCGCGCGCGATGTTCGGGGTACTGAACACACTGCTATTTTTCCCCTCGGGCGCGGTCTTTCCGGTTTCGGCGTTTCCAAAGTGGCTACAGGCAATTGCTGTTGTTGATCCGTTCACGTACTGCGTTCACGGGTTCAAAGCGATCCTTCTGAAGGATGGCGGCTTTGAGGCAATTCGATTCGACCTGCTGTACCTGTTCACCTTCGGCATTGCTACGCTCCTGCTGGCAACCCCGCTTTTCAAGCGAACTTTATAAGTCGCATTGTTAAGCGATTCGGATGGAAAGAAAGGAATCCCGTGCTTAAGTCAGAAACGAGTGATTGTAACTTCGGCTCCCTTTGCAATTGCAAGCCCGCGGTGCTTATTCACCGCTGGATCCATGATTTCAAGGGAAGGGAACGCCGGCCCAGTCAGGTGATTCCATCCCGTGGAATGAAAGGGGTATCCACTGCCATGCGTGAAAGAAGAGTGGCTTCGAGTATTCATGCCCGTCAAGTATCCTTCTCATCCGACGCCGAGATCCATGCAAACGCACAGAGGGAGTTAGCGGCATTTTACCAAGCTGTATCTGAAACATACGGACCGGAAGAAGCAATGCGGGCGGCGCTTGGCTGGATCGAAGAATTGGCGAGAACGGATCAGCCGGCCGGCGAACACGCTCCAAACTGGCGTCAGACGACAATCGCTGCTGCCGGCGGCCTTGCTTCGCGAGTACTAAACAAATCCGCAAACCAAGGCTTTACAGACTGTTGAGCATTGTTAGTCGGTAAGAAACGCGATCGACGAGGCTCTCGTCCATGTGATGAAGGATTTCCGGGAGGCGACTCAAGATACTCCGGAATGCAAACGGGCGGTCCATTCCTTGTGGGAGGGTGGGCCGCCCTGCTGCGTTGGGGCACAGCTTTCTGTTACTCCATATTCAAATGAATATTGACTCATGATCGCGACGGGGAGACAATCGACCCAGTTAGGAACATTCCGTAACTCGAGGATCCGGCTCAATGAACGCTGACCAGGCCTCTTCGAATACTGACCGGGCTGCATTCCTCAAGCCATTCTGGACCCGCACTTTTGGCCCGTCCTGGGTCGTTTCGCTGTTGCTGATGGTGTTTCTGGGCGGCGTTCGCTACGTTGCCGTGTTCAGCCCGTATCCGGCGCAGGCGCTCTTCTTTTTGCAGTATGCTACCGCGTGGCTTGCTCCATTTGTCATCCTTACGACAAACGGACGCTACCAGATCGGCCTCCGTGAGCGGGGCGCGAAGGCGGCGAACCTCGCACTCGCATCGCTGGCTGGAGCCGTATATGGCCTGACCACATTTGGACTCGGCATGTTGCTCTACGGCGACTCACCGGAAAACTGGTGTGTGACCCTGCGTGACTATTTGCGGCTGGTCGAGCTGCGCGGTGTTATGCCACCCATTGCGGTGTTTGCGCTGTTTGCGATCCCTGCAATCCTGTTTGCTCCCATTGCCGATGAGATTCTGTTTCGCGGTTTCATCCAAACGGCATTTACGCGTCGCTGGAATCCCTATGTGGCGACCGCGATCAACTGTGCAGGTTTTGGAATTACCTATCTCTATTTCCATGCGATCTGGTCGGATGCGGCAGGAATACATGTTCGCCTTGTATCCGGTGGAATCACGCTGGCCCTTCTCGCTGGGTTAGGCCTGCTCTTTACGTTAATCCGGCTGTACACGGGTACTCTTTGGACTGCTGTGGCGGCTCACGCAGGTTTCAACCTGATCATGCTTGGCGCAGCAATCTTCATCTACATGCGCTGAGCGGCTGGGCGCGGCGGTGTGCCGTATCTATAGATGTATCAGTAACGTGCAGGCGCGGAGCAAGGTCTTCAATGGCACTGTGCTGGAGCCAAAATGAATCGCTGTTATCTTCCTTAAGAGGCTCAATCGACTAATCAAATTCAATGTCAAGAAGATTTCCACTTAAACGGTATGATTTCCACAATATTAACAATTGACAGAGAGAAACGACAAAGAGCATAGTTACTTTCATTCCGGGTTGCTTAGTGAGTTTGAGCTTCTTCACTTCGTGGATTTGAACGAACTTACTACTGGCCCCAAAGGTAAGCACTAAGTGTTGAGATCGGAGTAATTCGATTGCAACACAGGACGCTAAGTAACTAACATGGAGCGATCCAAGTGAGTTATGTAAACGTCAAGTGTCGATCACGGAGTAATCTGTGAACGGTGCGAGCAATCCTTGCCGGAGATGGAGCAATCCATGACAGGCAGGGAGAGCCAAGCGATGAGCGCCGAGCAATCGGCGGGCAAAGCAGGGCGGGAAGTCGAAGGCGCGGAGCGATCCGAGCCAGAGGCGGAAGGTCAAGTGTCGGGCACGAAGTAATTCGTGAACGGTGCGAAGCGCAAAGGGTTGCACACCGAGCAATCGGCGAGCAACTCCGGGCAAACGTCAACAGCACGGAGCGCTCCGGGCGGTGGACGAAGGCCAAGCGACGATCGCCGAGTAATCCGTGATCGGGGCGAAACGCGAAGGGAAGAGCACGGAGCAATCCGGGCTCGGAACAGAGCGAAAGAGTTGGACGCGGAGCAATCCGGGTTCAACGCAGGGCGGGAAGCAAAGAGCCAGGAGCAATCCAGGCGCGGAGCGGAAGGCCAAGTGTCGAGCACGAAGCAATTCGTGAACGGGGCAAAGCGCTAAAGTGTTGATCGCGGAGTAATCCACGGCCAACACAGGCATTCGGTGTCAACCACGGAGTACTCCGTGTATAGCACAGGATGCAAGTGTCGAGCAGAGAGTAATTTCTGAGCGGTGCAAGTGCTGAAGGTTGGGACCAGCAACTCGGGACGAAATTTATGACGAGTTATGACCTCACTTAGTGATAAGTGGGGTTTGCTGTTTGTGGGAAAGAAATTTCTGGATCCCACCTAAGTGCCGGGTATCCATCTTATTGCGCAGTTACTTTTTTTAGATTTTTCTTCATTACTTCGCGGATCGGCTCGTTATCGGCATAGACCCGCCACTCAGCCACCAGTCCATCCTCGATGAGCACGCGGAAGGCGGCTGGGGTCTTCCACTCATTTTCCGGATTGAGCGACGTGTCGGGCTCTGTCGCGGTCTTCGGCTGCGCGGCGCGGTAATACGACGGCTCCGTTGGCGGAGAGGCCGGGAAATACGTTCCCTTGGCCATGCCGAACATGATGACTACCGGCCCGGTTCCGAAGCTCTCCTGGATCGTGATGGAGTAATCAGGAACAATGCTGAAATAGCCCATCCAACCTTGGCGGGCATTATCCTGACCCACCACAATATTACCCAGCGAATCGACAAAGCGGTGTTCGCGGGTCATCAAATCCGCGATGCCCGCGACGTCCTGCCTGTTGATCGCCCGCACGAAAAGGTGTGCGACTTCTTCCGCCGACTTATTCATGCCGAGATTGTAGCGCCGAAGAGACGGAAGAAGATGGTCATTTGAACAACAATTCGCAAGGCGCTAGTTGAGAGGTGGAAGGGGCTTGGGCAAAGCCTGACGTCCCAGTACAAAGGTGAGAGCGTCCACCGAGCCGTGAAGCCGCATCATCAGCACCGCCGAAGTGGGGATATAAACGACGGCCGTTTTGCCTTCCTTCGCCCAGAGGATAGCAATGGTCTGAGGGCTCTGAAAGAGGAGCGGACCCTCCAGGTGCTTTATGCCATTGTCTTTCGGGTCCTCAGAGTTGCCCTTATATTCCACGGTCGCAGAAGGGAAATCAGTGGAATGGATGAGCTTCCCATAGGTGTAAGGAACCATGGTGGTGACGACGAGGAGAAGCAGCACGAAGACGGCGACGATGGCCGCTCCGTGCACTTTGAATCGGCCTCTTCTTTCGGTGGTGAAAAGAAAGTTCCAGGCGACGAGGCAAATGAGCAAGGAACGGGCGAACTGCGCGTTGAGCACGTCGTAGGCACTTTGGGGAGTGAGACGGAAGTCTTTGAGGATGGGGAAATCGGAGCTGCGGGTTGGATCATCCTGGATGCGGGAGCCAAAAATAAGCCGGACAAGATTGTTCGTTTGCCTGTAGTCCGGAGTTTGCTGGGAAATATTGGGTTGGTTCCTGGGGCTGGTGATCAGGAAATCGTGAAGATAAAGTGTTGGTGCCTGCTCCACGCGGAAGATTGCTCCAAGGATAGCCGCAAGCACCACGTATCCAGCCAGGTGCAATGCTTCAACCATGCGCGGCCTCGAGCGTTGAAAGCGGCTCTGGACATAGACATAGCCGCCGAGGATGAGCATAAGCGGAAGAATGACGGAGGCATGAAAAACGTACTGGCACATAATGGTTGCGCTATTCAGGCCAAAAGAGCCGGCCAGCATGCCAAGATCTGAAACGTCCCAGTTACCGGAGGAGACGCCGAGAAAGTCTTCACGAGCGAATTTGACGATGAAACCGGACCCGGCCAGTACCCCTGCAATCTGGAGAGTGCCGAGGACGGCGAGGATGGATTTACGGTATTTTCCCCCGGGAGTGGGGTCCTCGTCGGGACCTGCGGCCGCCTTGGAACTTGGTTTCGTGTGTGTAGAATCGTTCGCCAGAAGGGGAGTAGGCATGAGGGGAGTTCCTTTCGTGCGGAGACAGGTGCATTAGGCTTCGGCGGAAGGTGCAGCGTTCCGACTACGGTAGCTCTAAAAGAATCGGGGTTCAAGGAAATTCCAGTGTTGATTCATGCAGCGCGGCGCTTTCCCCGGTCCCACCCTAACGCCTACAATGGATGAGAACTTCAAACACCGAGGAAACCCATGCCGCTCTCCGGAGAAGCTATCCGCCTTATGAACTACATTGACGACACCGCCGTGACCCTCCGCCGGGTGCTGGCGACCATCCCGATCCTTACCGCGGACGAGCGCGCACGCGTGGCCGAGCACCTGTTGCAGTCCCGTCCCAATGCCGAGGATGTGGCGCGCGCGCTGTTGCCCGAATAAGCCGCTCCCTTGCTGACAGTTGCAATTATCGGAGCCGGCCCTCTGGGCCGATGGCTCGCGCTGAGCGCGGCGCGGGCGGGCTTCCGTGTGCTGCTTGAAGATGTGATGCCGACCAATCTGCACCATGCACGGGAAGCGCTGCGTGCCGAACTCGATGCTGAAGCACTGCCGAATGTTGCCTTTGTTTCCACCATTGAGGACGCGGTGCGCGAGGCAGACCTGGCGATTGATTGTGTGCCGGACGAGCTGGAATCGAAGCTTGAGATTTTCTGCCTGCTTGACCGGATGGCTCCGCCACGCACGGTGTTGGCCACGCCGACAACGCGGCTCTCAATCGCGGACCTCGCAGCTTGTACCTATCGCGCGGACAAGTGCATTGCGATTGCAGCCGAAGCCAGCAGCCTGGCAGCGAATCCAGGATCGCCCATTCTGCTCAGAACCACATCGCGCACCACTCGCGAGACGGTGGCTCTCGTCGAGGATTTCTGGCGGTGCCTTGGGTTTGTGCCAAGCTTTGAAGCCGATGCGGCTGAGGCAATCGCGGGCCAGACAGTTTAAGCGTGGGCCTCGACTCTCCGTAGCTCGTTCGACTGGGCGCTCATTTTTTGAGGGACGTCTGCGGTTTTATCTCGGAAAACCCTATCCATTCCAGGTCATTGGCAAGCGGGCATCCGTGGCAGTGCGCCACTGAGCCGCAGTGTGACTTCCCAACGGCAACGGCAAGCGCGTGAAACTCATTAAAGAACTGCGCATGCGGCGCTGAGGGAACTGAGGCATTGGCTGCGAAGGCCTGGCGCGTCAGTGCGGCCAGTGCTTCATAGCCTTTGCGATTGCGGCCCGGCGGCGGAACGATGAGCTGGTGGCGCTCAGCTATCCGGCGTAAATACTCGTCTGCGACGGGAACAGGATGATGAAGCGCATAGAGCAGGATAGCGTCCGCAGTCTCCGGCCCTGCGCCAGGCAAAGCAAACAAGCGGATGCGCAGTACGGCTGTGGGAGTCGCCGCGAGAACTTCCAATGAGCCCGAGAACTCTTCGTCGAGCATAGCTACGAACGCCTTGAGTGCCGGCGCTTTGCGTGTGGCGAAGCCGGAAGGGCGAATCAGCGCCTGCAACTCGTCCATTGGGATCGCGCGCAGTCCGCCGAGGCTCAGCGCGCCGGCACCACGAAGGTTGGCAAGCGAACGCTCAACGGCTTTCCACGCGGTGTTCTGGGTGAGATAGGCTCCCAGGATCACTTCAAAGGGGCTATCGGCGGGCCACCAATGCTGCGGCCCGTAGGCTGCGGCAAGTAGGTCGTGCATGGAACGGAGACGCTCGGCGGGAGTAGGGCGTGCGGGCGTGCGGCGGGCATTCACTGCAGGGAGTCCGCTGCGGGCGAAGACAGAAGCTGCATCTTCCACTCAAGAATTCGGGCGCGGGCGGCGGCAGCCTCGGCTTGCGGAACATGGCCGGCGCGCTGCAGCGAGATGGACAGTGCAGTGTGGGCCAGCGGGTCCGCAGGCGTAATAGCGGTCAGAGCCAGTGCGGCTGCGATGGATTGCTCAAGCTGCCCTGCGTCACGTAAGGCGCGGATGAGGCCGTGATGGGCTTCAACATGCGCCTCGGTTTTCTCGGGGCCGGCTGAGATGGCGGCGCGAAAGGAGTTGGCTGCCTCGGCCGGTTTTCCGGCGGCAAGAAGGTCGAGGGCGCGCTGGTTCAATAATTCGGCGGTGGGTGCGTTGGATTCGGTCACGGCTGTCATTAGGATAAGGGAACGCGCGGCTATGACCTGTCCCGCGTACAAAGGGGATGCGATGAAAAGTTTTACGGAGTACCTTGTTTTCGAAACCAGGAAGCGACGGGAGATGGTGCACATCACCGATCAGGTGGAACAGATTGTGCGGCGAAGCGGGGTCAAAGACGGCCTGTGCTTTGTTTCGCCAATGCATATTACAGCGGCTGTGTACGTGAACGATTTGGAAAGCGGATTGATTGAGGACATCGGCAAATGGCTGGAAGAACTCGCACCTGCCCGACCGGATTACAAACACCACCAAACCGGCGAAGATAATGGCGACGCGCACCTGAAGGCGCTCCTGCTTCACCATGAAACAACGTTGCCGGTAACCAACGGTAAGTTGGATTTGGGGACGTGGCAGAGGGTTTTCTATGCGGAATTCGACGGGCAGCGGCGGAAGCGTGTGATTGTCAAGGTGCTCGGAGTTGAGTAGGAGCGTAAAACATTCCTTGCCAGAGATTTCCTTCCCGTGGCGCTTGAAGAGCGAAAACAGCAGGATGACTTCATGCATCTGAAGAAATGATTGCCAGAGGCAACGATTCGACTGTGTGTCTTGTTTCTAGTCTGAAAGGGAACTATGAACCGTCACTTTGATTCCATCATCATCGGCGCGGGACAGGCGGGTCCGCCGCTGGCTGGACGTCTAACAAAGGCAGGCCAAACTGTAGCGTTGATCGAACGAAAACTGTTCGGCGGCACCTGTGTCAACACGGGATGCATTCCAACAAAGACCATGGTGGCCAGCGCGTACGCAGCGCATATGGCGCGGCGTGCAAGCGATTTCGGAGTCCGCATCCAGGGATCGATCCAGGTGGACATGAAGGGGGTCAAGGATCGCAAAGAATCGATTCTGGCCAAGTCGCGCGATGGAATCGAAAAGTGGTTGCGCGGAATGGATAAATGCACCGTCTTTCATGCTCCGGCCCGCTTTGTTTCCAATCATGAGATCGAGGTCGATTCGGAAATCATTGACGCCGACCAGATCTTCATCAATGTGGGAGGCCGCGCAGTTGTCCCGGATATGCGTGGCGTGAACGATATTGCTTATCTGACAAATTCGTCGATACTCGATCTTGAGGAACTGCCGGAGCACCTGGTTGTTGTCGGGGGCAGCTATGTGGGCCTCGAATTTGCGCAGATGTTTCGGCGCTTTGGAAGCAGTGTGACGATCGTCGAAAAGAGATCGCGCCTCATTATGCATGAAGACGAGGACATTGCGGCAGCCGTGAAAGAGATTCTTGAATCGGAAGGAATCGACATCCGCCTTGACGCGGAGTGTATCGCCTTTGAGCCCGCCGAGCGGGGCGCTTTCGTTCATACGCATTGCGACGCGGGCGATCCCAAGGTACACGGATCGCATGTGCTGCTGGCTGTTGGCCGCAGACCGAACACCGACGATCTTGGTCTCGATAAGGCTGGAGTGCAGACTGACGAGCGCGGGTACATTGTTGTAGATGATGAATTGCGTACGAACATTCCAGGCATCTGGGCGATGGGGGACTGCAATGGGAAGGGCGCGTTTACGCACACGTCTTATAACGATTTCGAAATTGTTGCAGCAAATCTCCTCGACGACGACCCCAGGCGAGTGAGCGACCGGATTCAAGCGCATGCTCTCTATATCGATCCGCCGCTGGGCCAGATTGGAATGACGGAAGCGGAAGTGCGGAAGATGGGGAAGCCTGCGTTGATCGGGACCCGGCCGATGTCCAAAGTTGGAAGAGCGGTGGAGAAGGGCGAAAGCAAGGGCTTTATGAAAGTGCTTGTTGACGCCGAGAGCAAGAAGATTCTTGGCGCGGCAATATTGGGAACGGGTGGCGACGAGGCGATCCACTGCATCCTCGACGTCATGTATTCGGGAAGCCCTTACACCACGCTGCAGCGCGCGATGCATATTCATCCGACCGTATCGGAGCTGATTCCGACCATGCTCGGCGATCTAAAACCATTAACTTGATTCGGGCGAAGCGCATTCGTGGATACCAGGCTAGTTGTGGTCGGTTATTTTGCGCCATGCACCCGCGGAGTCGGGCAGGCTCGACGCGGAAGGAATAGGCGCAGAGAGATTGACACTGGAGCGGGGCATTACGACAAGGTCCACGCGGCGATTTTCTGCGCGGCCTTCTGATGTTTCATTACTGGCGACAGGGTGAAACTCCGCATAACCGGCTGCGGAAAGTCGATTGGGAGGCATCGCATTCAGGTCAAGAAGAATGCGTGCAATGCGCGTCGCGCGCGCTGTTGAGAGTTCCCAGTTCGAATCGAATTCGGCCGTGTGGATGGGAATGTTGTCGGTGTGTCCTTCGATGCGCAGATCATAGGGCGTTTTCGAAAGTGTAACTGCGACCTGGTGCATGGTGGCCAGGGTTTCCGGATGAGGCGTTGAGGAGCCCGAGTTAAAGAATCCCGCTTCGCGCAGACTGATGACAAGCCCATCATGCCCCATCTGAATCGACACCGTGTGCTGAGCAATCTGGTTTGAAAGTTTTTGCTGCAGTTCGCGGTGAATCTTTTCGAGATCCTCTTTGACCTTTGCGGGACCAAGCACATCTTCGCCCATGACGATATTCATCGGGATGACAGGCTTGTCAATGCCTTCCTGTTCTGCGGTTGGGCCTGTAGGCTTTCGTCGCGTGTCAGCAAAAATGCCGAGAGAGCGAAATGCGGATTCGATGGATTGAGCCGCCTGTGTCTGCTTCTTTTCATCAGCCTTCGAAGCGGAATAAAGAACTACGAAAAAGGCGAATAGAAGTGTGATGAAATCGGCATAGGAGACAAGCCAGCGATCACTACTAAGATGGTTTTTGCGCGACTGGCGACTCATGCCGCTCGATCCGTTTTTGTTGACCGAGTCTTATCCAGAAAGCCTGTCAGCTTGACTTCGAGCATGCGCGGGTTCATACCTTCGAGGATGGAGATCACCCCCTCGAGCATCATCTCGCGGCTCTGATGTACCTCATGCAGACGTATGCGCATTTTTCCCGCAAATGGAAGGAAGAAAAGGTTGGCAACGCCCACGCCGTAGATAGTTGCAACGAAGGCGACGGCAATCCCGCGGCCCACTTCCTGCATGTTGTCGAGATGTTGCATCACTTGAATGAGTCCCAGAACGGCGCCGAGAATTCCAATCGTGGGAGAGAATCCTCCGGCCGCCTCGAAGACCATGGGAAGCCTCTCGTCAGTATCCATAGTGGAGTCGAGGCTGACCCGCATGATGTTGCGCAATTCGCTGGGCTCAGTACCGTCGATGGCCAGCATCAGAGATTGTTTAAGGAACGGATCCTCGACCGATTGCAGGTCCTTGTCGAGTGAGACCACTCCGTTGCGGCGTGCCTTGTTGGCGAACAAAATCAGGGTGTCGATAAGTTCATCGTTGTGCTTGCGCGGACCGGTAAACACATTGGCCAGACTGCGAAACGCGGCTATCACCGTAGTCAGTGGGAATTGCAGAAGAACCGCGCCCATGGTTCCGCCAAACACGATGAGCGCCGCGGTAGGCTGCAGTATCTGGCCCAGGTTGCCGCCTTCCAGCAGCAAGCCGGCCACAATGCCAACAACCGCCAGGACGACACCGCCAATGCTTGCTTTATCCATGAACTGCTCCTGTGCGAGGCGGAGATGACAACGATTCTAGTAATCGAGCGATGAATCGTTCCGCTGTTTCATAGGGAAGATCTGGCCGGTCTCACTGAGACTGGAGATGGAAGCGACCGGTTGCAGATCCGCGATGGAGGGCAGGCGACGAGCCACCGTGGTCAGCAGATAGGCGCGATAAGCAAGCACCTTCTCCGTCACCTGCGCGCAGGACTCGCGGATAATCAGCTTCTCACCATTAATGAGCGTGAGCATCGTGTCAGGGGATGCTTCGGCCGTCTTGATCAGATCGCTGTTCAGAACGATGGGATTTCCATTAAGACGAGTAAGTTCGATCATCGCCGTTCACCTTCTTTGTGGGAGTTATCGGCGGGCATGTCAAAAGGTTAAAAAACTAATAAACATAAGCCGAAAGTGTACGAGGCAGGACATAAATACCCGAACCATAAAGTCCACAATCGCCATGCCGAAGAAGGGGCCAGATGCGACGGTTCCTGAGCCGGAAACAGCCACCCAGGGTAACTACAAAATGGGGGCGCTTGCGGGCAAGGACTGTAAATCAACGCATCCAACAAGGAGTACCCCATGTCCCTGGGTGTATTAAATAATCTTTCAGCTGTATACGCAGAGAACAACCTGAACAACACCACCAACAGCCTGAACACCGTGCTGCAACAGTTGTCTTCCGGATCGAAGATCAACTCCGGCGCGGATGACGCGGCCGGCCTTTCGCTGGTCAACGGCCTTCAGGCCAACCAGATGGCTCTCAACCAGTCGAAGACCAACGCAACAGAAGGCGTAGGCCTGTTGCAGGTTGCCGATGGCGCTCTCTCGCAAGTGACAAGCCTGCTAAACCGGGCCGTGACGCTGGCTACCGAAGCCTCGAACGGCACCCTCAACGGATCGCAGGATACGGCTGCGAACCAGGAATACCAGTCCATTCTTTCAGAAGTCAACAACATTGGCACTACGACTTCGTTCAACCAGGAGACGGTCTTCGGCTCGAACACTAACATCTACACTGGCGACTCCTCCGCGAGCGGCGCGTCGATCAACGATCTGAACATCCGCAGCCTGTCCTCGTCCAACGTGGGAGACACGGCCGGCGCGATGGCCTACGGCAGCAGCAATTCCGGCGGCAACGTCTTCCTCGATCTGACCGGCGGAGCTACTGGTGGCGATATTGCATCCGTAAACGATACCTTGAATACCACGGGCACCACTTCGATCGTCATCAACACCCTTTCCAGCAGCGGCACAACCATAGCAAATACCGTTACAGCCGGCGGCACCAGCGGCTTTGCCAACACCGCGCAGGGTTTGATCAGCGCCATCAACGGCTCTGGTCTGGGCGTGACCGCAAGCTTTACCACGGCAGCTGTTGCAGGGGATACTGGCGCCACCGCTGCTACCGACACAGGCATCATGATCTCCGGTTCGGTGGGCTCAGGTTCCTCGCCGAGTGTAAGCAGCTTTAGCGGAGTTGTGTCCGCGGCCGGCAACACCGTCGCCGCTCTTACAGCAATGACAGGCGGTTTGACTGGTACTGCTGCTGACGCTGTCAAGGCCGGCAGCGATATCATGAGCGGCTCCATCACTCTTCAGGTCGGCAATAACGCGTCCTCGACTGTGACCACGGCCCAGGTAGCTACGGCAAACAGCGAGGCTTCTGGCGCCGTCACCGTGAAGCAGTTAGCCTCTTATATCACCGCTAACGCCAGCCTTGGTGTTACCGCAACGGTCGATTCGACCACGGGCGCCTTGGACTTGACCACCACGGGTTCCACGAGTGCGTTGAAGGTCTCCTCCAATCTGACCGACAACACCCTCACTACCAGCACAGCGACCACTGAGTCCACGAACTACTCCGCCACCAGCGGATACGGCGCCGGCATTACTACAGGGGCCTATAGCGCAACAGGCGTGGTCGATTCCAGTGTAGGCAGCTATGCTGGGATCGCCGCGTCTGCTACCGGCGCAACCGCGACCACAACAGCGGCTGGAACCGCGGCCACTTTGACGATTACACCGACCCACGGCACTACGTTGAGCGGCGTACTCACGATCAACACAACCTCCGCTGCAAATACTGCCTTGGGCGGCGCTACCGGCACCCCAATCACCTTGGGGATCGCAGGTGTCTCCGACACCCTGGCCAACCTTGCCAAAACAATCAACACGATGGCCGCAAGCGATACGACAGCCAACGACGTAAGCGCGACGGTGGTCGGTAACGTACTGACCCTGAACCAGGTATCGACTACTTCCACTCAAATTCCGACCATGACTATGAGTACAGCGGCCAAGTCCGATACTGCTCAGAGTTCGACGACAGCCGACTCCGTCGCCACGGGCGCTGCCTCCACCACGGGCGGAATTGCAACCATCAGTTACACGGACAAGTCCGGCCAGTCGCTGAGCGGCACCGATCTGTCCACACAGACTGATGCCCAGGCAGCGCTGACCAGTCTGAATGCGGCCATCAGTGACGTCTCGGCGCAAGACGGCTACATTGGCGCCCAGATCAACCAGCTGAACGCAGCCAGCTCGGTCCTCAGCACCCAGTCTGAAAACGTGCAATCGGCGCAGAACGCGGTGCAGGCCACCGACTATGCCTCCGCAACCTCCAACATGTCAAAGTATGAGATTCTGTCGCAGACGGGCATCTCGGCTTTGGCCCAGGCCAACAGCATGCAGCAGGAAGTCACCAAGCTGCTGCAGTAAGGTAAACCTCACTCAACCCGAGAAGGGCGTCCGTAAGGGCGCCCTTCTCTGCGTCGAGGCCCGGTAACTGCCGTCGATCATGAGTTTTTCCCCATACGATTTGGGAGCGCATGGTTTTCCGGCTGCTTTATTCCCAACGGAGGGTGCGATGGGCACAGTAGGAATCAGTTTTGGGTCGCCGACCAGTGGGGCCGGCTTCGACGTGAGTTCGACCGTTGCTCAGATCGTGGGCAATCTGAAGAATGTAGAGACTCCTTGGAATACGCAGTTGACGGCGCTGGAAAGCCAGGACACCTCAATATCGAGTCTGGGGACGTTGTTTTCCACTCTCTCCAACGACATGAGTTCGCTGACCGACGCGGAAGGCACCCTGGCATTGAAGACGGGTTCCAGTTCCAACACGAATGTACTATCGCTGACTGCGGCTGACTCGACGGCGGTTGCGGGAACGCATACGG
>Ga0302267_10002615_pt1 | contig 21529 bp, 14 predicted proteins | sample III_Bog_E1_3_FD_194555 | JGI IMG/M metagenome (GOLD analysis project Ga0302267, IMG submission 194555) | Peat permafrost microbial communities from Stordalen Mire near Abisko, Sweden - III_Bog_E1_3 | ecosystem: Environmental > Terrestrial > Soil > Wetlands > Peat | place: Sweden: Abisko... | reverse complement strand
GCCCTCCCCGCGCGCAAACAAAAACTGCGGCTCACACACGGCTGTGCAAAAATACCATCTGCCGCTATGCCTGCCGCGCAGGCAGGGATTTTTGCAAGAGGCTCAAGGGGCACCCATCCTAATCGTTGATCCCGCATCCGCCGCTCACAGGCCACCCGCCGAGAAACGTACCGCTCAAGCACAGCCTCCGCGCCTTCAATCCCCACCCCCTTATCGTTTCCTGAGGCTAGGCGGTTTACCATCAGCGGAACGGCAGGAGCGTGGCTGCAATGGCTTGCGCGGCCGTCGATGCGCTTCCCCGCATCGTGTTTTTCTTCTTCCCCTGGAGGTAGTTCGAACAATGGAGACCGTAGATCGGTTTGCTTCTAGCCCGCTGGGTGCTTTCCTGTTTCTTGTTGTGGCCGCATTTCTTGAGGCCTTTGGCGACTCATTCTTTCAAGTGGCCTTCTATCGTGCCGAGGGCTGGAACCGCCTGGCCGCCATCATTGCCGGCGGCGTGGTGCTGGCCGCGTACGGCTCGGTGGTCAACCTGCCCCGCTGGGACTTCGGCCGCCTCATCGGCGTCTACGTGGTACTGTTTTTCATCATTGCGCAGGTGCTGAACAAGGTGCGCTTCGGCCAGGCCCCCACCACGCCCATCTGGACCGGCGGAGCGCTGGTGGTGGCGGGCGGGCTGGTGATGGCTTTCTGGCAGCGGTGAGCCGGAAGGGCACGTGTGTATCACGATGGGAAACGCGGGAGGCACTCTGGTCACCCCAGGCAAAGACGGTAGTGGTCAGTTGTATCTCCAGCGTGGTAGATTTGCGGCAAATATCCCAGTCCTCGGTACGCCTGTACGCAGGTTGCGGTGGTGGTTCGCCAAAATCCTTCTTTGTCACAACTGGTTGCTTTTCAATTGCTTACCAAACGGCTTTTGCACAGGATTTCGGAAAGAAAATAGCACCGGGCGCTTGTTTGTAGGCATCCGACTGGGTATAGTAGTTTTTCGGGGCACTTCTCCTCGACGTATTTCTTTGCCCTGAAAACAAATTTGCACACAACCTATGTGACCGTCAGCACAGCGGGCGCATCCAGACTCGAACAAACAAGCAGGAAAACGACTCATGGCGCAAATCTTTGACCGCAGCTCCAACGCTCTGGCACGGATGAGCCTGGTGTTGACGGGGCTGATCGTGATCGCCCTCGGTGTGACGCTGGACCAACTGCAACGTTCGCCCTGGGTCACCCGGCAGGGCCAGAGGCCCGATCAGCCTGTCCCCTTCAGCCACAAGCACCACGTGGAAGGGCTCGGACTGCAATGCCAGTACTGTCACACCACGGTAGAGAAGTCCAGCTACGCCGGCATTCCCCCCACCAAGACCTGCATGAACTGCCATGCGCAGATCTGGACCAATGCCGAACTGCTTGAGCCAGTGCGCAAAAGCTGGGCCACCGGCGAATCCATTCCCTGGATCAAGGTGCATGACCTGCCCGACTACGTCTACTTCAGCCACGAGATTCACGTGGCCAAGGGCGTCGGTTGCGCCACCTGCCACGGCCAGGTGAACCAGATGCCGCTGATGTATGCGCAGAACACGCTGCAGATGGAGTGGTGCCTGGATTGCCATCGCAATCCCGCCAAGAACCTGCGGCCCGCCAATCAGGTTTACAACATGGCCTGGGAGAAGCCGGCCACCGATCACCCGGTGTGGTGCGCTGTGAATGGCAAGACCGGCGTGCCCACGGCCGAAACGGTCGATTGCACTGCCAAGGATCCAGCTAACGCCCCGGCAGCGCACGCGGGTTTTGAGCCGGTCTCGCTCAGCCTTGCGCCAGCGCCCACTTACCAGAAATTTACCAGCCAGCAGGACATGGGGCTCTTTCTGGTCGATCACTACAAGGTTCGCACTCCCAAGGATCTGGCCAGCTGCGAGGTCTGCCACCGATGAGCAAAGATAGGAACGGGCGGATGAGCGAAAACGAAACGAATGGCCTGACGCCGATGACGCCGCTGTCTCTTGACGCGGTGCGCCAGGAGCTGAAGGGTTCGCAGGGCAAGAAGTACTGGCGCTCGCTTGACGAGATGGCCAATACGCCGGAGTTTCAGGCGGCCGTAGAGCGGGAATTTCCCCAGGCCGCAGCCGAGTGGGTCGATCCAGTCTCGCGGCGCGGCTTTTTGAAGGTGATGAGCGCCTCGCTGGCGCTGGCCGGCATGGCCGGTTGTACCAAGCAGCCCGACGAGCCCATCTATCCCTACGTCAAGCAGCCGGAAGACCTGGTGCTGGGCAAGCCCAACTACTTTGCCACCGCCTTCCCCTCGGCCACCGGCGCGCTGCCCCTGCTGGTCAAGAGCGACGAGTATCGCCCCATCAAGATCGACGGCAATCCCGAGCACCCTTACAACCTCGGCTCCTCTGACGTCTTCGCGCAGGGCTCTCTGCTCGACCTCTACGATCCCGACCGCTCCCAGCATCCGCTCTATCGCGGAGAGCAGCGCGAGTGGGCTGAGTTCGCCATCGCCTTCCGCAACAAGGTGCTCTCCACCAAAGACGGCACGGGCATCCACTTCCTCAGCTCCACCATCACCTCACCTACGCTGGCTCGCCAGTGGCAGCAGGTGCAGAAGGCCTTCCCCAAAGCAAAGCTGGTGCAGTACGACCCGGCCATCGCCGGCACCGCGCTAGAGACGGGCCTCAATGTCCAGTACGATCTGGCCGAAGCCGATGTGATCGTTTCGCTCGATGCGGATTTCCTCTCCGGCGCAAGCTATTCCGGCTTCCATAAGCTCGTCCGCCAGTATGCCGAACGCCGCAAGAATCCCGAGAAGCTGAACCGCCTCTACACCATCGAGTCCTCGACCACTACCACCGGCCTCAAAGCTGAGCATCGCCTCGGGCTTAGGGCTAGTGAGATTCCGGCGTTTACGGCAGAGTTGGCCAAGGCCGTGGGTGTGCAGGGCGTCAATCCACCGGCGTATGCCTGGACCGAAGAGCAGAAGAAGTACCTCGCCGCGCTGGCCAAGGACCTGAAGGCGCACGCAGGCAAGAGCGTGGTGCTGCCGGGGCTCTATCAAGGCTCCTCGGTTGCTATGCTGGCTTTAGCCATCAACGACGCACTTGGCAACCTCGGCAAGACGGCCTTCATCGCGCCTGAGCCTGCCAATCCGCTGCCCTCCAACCAGCTTGCGGACCTGAAGTCGCTCGTCGGCGACCTCTATGCTGGCAAGGTCGATTGGTTGGTCATCCTCAATGCCAATCCCGTCTACGCCACGCCTGCTGATCTCGGCTTCTCGACTGCCATTGAAAAGGCGGGCACCGTCGCTCACCTCGGCTCTCACGTGGATGAGACCGGCCAGGTAGCGCACTGGCACATTCCCTCCGCGCACTATCTCGAATCGTGGTCCGATGCGCGCGCCTACGACGGCACGATCTCCATCGTGCAGCCGCTCATCGATCCGCTCTATGGCGGCAAAACGGTCCACCATGTCCTCCAATCGCTGCTCGATGAGCCCGGCCTGAGCCCCTACGAGGCCGTCCGCGCAACTTGGCACGATACGCTTTCCAAGTCCGGCGATTTCGAGAAGAACTGGCGCAAGACGCTTCATCAGGGCTGGATTGACGGCACGGCCTTCGACAAGACCTCGAAACCGAGTGCGAGCGTCGCCTTCAAGGGTGCGGTCCCTGCGCCCAAGGGCGGCCTCGAAATCATCTTCCGCCCCGACCCCAGCGTCTACGACGGTCGCCATTCCAATAACGGCTGGCTGCAGGAGCTGCCCAAGCCGGTCACGAATCTCAGTTGGGACAATGCAGCCATCGTCTCCGGCGCAACGCTCACCAAACTGGGCCTCGAAGAAGACGACATTGTCGAAATCAGCGTCGGTTATGGCAAGGTGAAGGCGCCCGTCATCGTGGCTCCCGGCCATCCGGATAACTCCATCACCGTGCATTTGGGCTATGGCCGCGAGTTTGCTGGCCGCGTAGGCTCGGGTGCTGGCTTCAACGCTTACCTCATTCAGACCGCGGCTTCCCCTTTCACTGCCACCGGGTCTGTCAGGAAGATTGAAGGCAAATGGGGCACGGCCATCACCAAGAGCCACTACCAGGATCATCGCGGCAAGTTGTTTGGCCAGCCTGACGGGCACAATAACAACTCGCTTGAAGGCGACGAGGCATTGGGTGATCGCGGCATTATTCGCTACGCCACGCTGGACGAGTACAAGGCGCATCCGGGCTTCGCGCATGAGGGTGAGGGTCGCGAAAAAATCGACGACGACACCACCATGTTCCCCAACTGGGAGTACAAGGACAACGCCTGGGCCATGTCCATCGATATGGCCAGTTGCACGGGCTGCAACGCCTGCATCGTCGGCTGCTACGCGGAGAACAATATCGCCGTGGTCGGCAAGCAGCAGGTGCGCATCGGCCGCAACATGCAGTGGCTACGCATTGACACTTACTTTGAAGGCGATCTCTCCGCTCCTCGCGCCCACTTCCAGCCCATGGCCTGCCAGCACTGCGAGAACGCGCCCTGCGAGCAGGTTTGCCCGGTCGGCGCTACGGTGCACACGCCTGAAGGCCTGAACGCCATGGTCTACAACCGCTGCGTGGGCACGCGCTACTGCTCCAACAACTGCCCCTACAAGGTGCGCCGCTTCAACTTCCTGCTCTACTCCGACTACGAGACTGAGAGCCTGAAGCTGATGCGCAACCCTGACGTCAGTGTCCGCTCGCGCGGCGTGATGGAGAAGTGCAGCTACTGCGTGCAGCGCATCAACGTGGCCAAGATCGAAGCCGACAAGGAAAATCGCGCCATCGCCGATGGCGAAGTGCAAACCGCCTGCCAGCAGGCGTGCCCGGCGCAGGCCATTACCTTCGGCAACAAGAACGACCGCAAGAGTCAGGTGGCCAAGCTGAGGGCAGATGAGCGCACCTACAAGGTTCTCGAAGATGTGAACGCGCGGCCGCGCACCACCTATGTGGCCGCGGTGCTCAACCCGAACCAGGAACTCCTCGACGGACCGGTGGAGCACGCACCGGCAAAGGGTTAAGGGACGATGGCAACGAGCGAAACGAAGATCAAACAAACAGGCGCGGGCATCGATCCGGCAACCGGAGAGTTCCTGGTCCTCGGCAAGGGGCAGACCTTCCGGTCGGTGACCCGGAAGATCTCGGGCATCGTGCTCACGCCGCATACGCCGCTGGGCTGGTTCGCGCTGTTCGGCATTGGCGGCGCGGTGGCCACCTTCCTGCTGGTCGCGGTCACGTGGCTGTTTCTGGTGGGCACCGGCATCTGGGCCATCACGCAGCCAGTGGCCTGGGGCTTCGCCATCATCAACTTTGTGTGGTGGATCGGCATCGGCCACGCCGGCACGCTGATCTCCGCCATTCTGCTCCTCTTCAAGCAGGGATGGCGCAACTCCATCAACCGTTTCGCTGAAGCCATGACCATCTTCGCCGTGGTCTGCGCGGGCATGTTCCCGCTCCTCCACGTCGGCCGTCCGTGGCTCGGTTACTGGTTATTGCCCTACCCCAGCACCATGAACGTCTGGCCGCAGTTCCGCTCGCCGCTGTTGTGGGACGTCTTCGCGGTCTCCACTTACGCAACCATTTCGGTGGTGTTCTGGTACATCGGCATGATCCCCGATTTCGGCACCATGCGCGACCGTGCCGAGTCGAAGTTTGCGCAGTATGTTTACGGATTGCTCAGCGTCGGCTGGCGCGGTTCTGCCCGCCACTGGATGCGCTACGAGACGGCTTCGCTGCTGCTGGCAGGTCTGGCCACGCCGCTGGTTCTCTCCGTGCACACTGTCATCAGCTTTGACTTCGCAGTGGCCGTGCTGCCCGGCTGGCACACCACCATCTTCCCGCCTTACTTTGTCGCCGGCGCTATCTACTCCGGCTTTGCCATGGTGCTCACGCTGGCCATTCCGCTGCGCAAGTACTACGGCCTCGATCAGCTGGTCACCGAGCGGCACATCGACAACATGGGCAAGGTCATGCTGGCCACCGGCGGTATCGTGGCTTACGGCTACGGCATGGAAGTCTTCATGGCATGGTACTCAGCTTCGCACTGGGAAGCCTTCATGATGTGGAACCGCATGTTTGGGCCCATGGGCTGGAGTTACTGGGTGCTGATCGCGTGCAACATCGTGATTCCGCTCAGCACGTTGTGGTGGCGCAAACTCAGAACCAACATCGGCTTCATGTTCTTCATCTCGCTGGTGGTCAACATCGGCATGTGGTTTGAGCGCTTTGTGATTGTCGTAACCAGCCTCTACCGCGACTTTCTGCCCTCGTCGTGGGGAACTTACCGCGCAACCAAGTGGGATTACATGACGTACGTCGGCACCCTGGGATTGTTCACGGCTCTGTTCATGTTGTTCGTGCGCTTCCTGCCCATGATTCCGATGTCGGAGATCAAGATGATGCTGCCGGCTGCAAAGATCAAGCCTAAGGCTGTGGAGGCTGCGGACTAACATGGCCCAACGCGAAGGAACCTACGGCCTGCTGGCCGAATTCGATACGCCGAGCGATCTGGTCCGCGCCGCTACACAGGCGCGCATAGACGGCTGGCGGCGCATGGATTGCTACACGCCCTATCCGGTGGAAGAGGCGGCCGAGGCCATCGGCTTCCATCGCAACAAGGTGCCGCTGCTCACCCTCATCGGTGGATTGATGGGATTGGCTGCCATGTTCTCGCTTGAAACATGGATCTCGGTGCTCGCCTATCCGCTCAACATTGGCGGACGTCCCACTTACTCATGGCCGGCCTTCATCGTGCCCGCCTATGAGTGGACCATCCTGTTCGCAGGCCTTTCGGCGGCCTTCGGAATGCTGGCGCTCAACGGACTGCCATCGCTCTATCATCCGCTGTTCAACGCGCCCAACTTCCGCGATGGCGCAACAACGGACAAGTTTTTCCTCTGCCTTGAGGCGCTCGATCCCAAGTTCGATGTGAAGGAAGCCAGGACCTATCTCGAAAGCTTCCATCCGACATCGGTTGTGGAGGTGGAGTACTGATGATGAACCTCCTAAAAGCAGGGACTGAGGGACTAGGGACTAAGGGACTAGGATCGAAGGGATTGGCGGGTGCCCCATCCTTTCTCGCGCTTTTTGCGGGAAAGGGTGGGAAGCCTATACCCTCTTTAAGAGCCAGATCGATAGGTGCGCGTGCGTTGATGCTTTGTGCCGCAACGGCTTTGATGTTCGTCGCCGGTTGCCGCCAGGACATGCACAATCAGCCCAAGCTGATTCCCCAGCGCGGCTCTGAAATGTTTGCCGACCATCGCGGCGCACGTCCGCAGGTGCTGAACACAGTGTCCCGTGGCCAGTTGCATGAGGACGCGTACTACTACACCGGCGTGATTGAAGCCGCCAACGGCTACAAGACCGAGCAGAATCTGATGCCGTTTCCTGTAACTCTCGACGTGCTCAAGCGTGGCCAGGAACGCTTCAACGTCTACTGCACGCCCTGCCACTCGCGCGTGGGCAATGGACTTGGCGAGATCGTGCAGCGCGGCTACAAGCCCGCCGCCAATCTCAACGATCAGGTGCGCCTCTCGCAGCCCATCTCGCATTACTTCTACGTGATGACGCACGGCTACGGCGCAATGCCCGACTACTCTGCGCAGGTAACAGTGGAAGACCGCTGGGCAGTGGCTGCCTACATCCGCGCGCTCCAATTGAGCCAGGCAGCAACGCCGGCCGACGTTCCCGCAGTCGCACAGGTGAAAGACCTGAAGAGCATTGCCGCGGCCAAGGGCCATCCGGAGTTTGCGCAGCCCTGGCCCATGCCGCAGACTGCTGTGCAGGCCTATCAGCATGTGACCAGCGAAGGCACGCCGGCCATGGCTCCGGCCAACCCCGCCGATCCACAAATCAAGATACCTGCCATCAAGATACCCGCAACCACGATTCCTGCAAGCAAACCGGCCCCGGCGGCCGCCAGGTAAGGACGAGACAGCATGGCTCACGATTCTCACGCAAAGCAACTTCCGGCCGATCTCGGAGCGCCCGCATTTGTGGGCACGTGGCGGGTGCGCGCGCTGGTGGTGGCGGCGATCTTTACGGTCATGGCGGCCAGCCTGGCGGTAGCCGACGGGGCAAAAGACGGCGTCGATCACGTTCTCAGGGCCTGGGTGCTCGGCCTCATGCTCACCTTCGGCTTTGCCGCCGGAGGGCTGGCGCTCTTGATGGTGCAGTACTGCACGGGCGGCAAGTGGGGTCTGCTGCTGCGCCGTCCGCTGGAGGCCATGAGCCGCACTCTTCCGCTGGTGTTTGTTTACTGGGTGGTGGTCGCGCTCAATCTGAAGCGGCTCTACCTGTGGGCGCAGATCTCCGATGCTGCCGAGGCGCTCAAGAGCGGCCTCATCACCGAAGCACAGGCGCACGCCATCGAGTTCAAGCGGCCCATGCTGAACCCCGGCGCGTTTGTCTGGGTCAGCGTGTTTTGCTTCGCCATCTGGGGCCTCTACACCTGGCGGCTCAACAGCCTGGCCCTCAAGCGCGACGCCGATCTGCCCGAGAACACACCTTATTGGATCAAGAAGTTTGAAAACATCAGCGGACTGGGCATTGTGATCTACGCATTGACCATGACGGCTGCGGTCATCTACTGGGTCATGTCGATGGACCCCACATGGTACTCATCGGTCTACGGCCTGCTGTTCCTCGTCGGCCAGGGCTACACCGTGCTGGCGCTCGGCATCATCGTCGCGCTGGCGCTGTCAAAGGCTGAGCCGTTCAAGACCATCCTTCGCCAAACCGAGCAGCACGACCTGGGCAAGCTGACCTTCGCCTTTGTCATGCTCAATATCTATCTGGCCTTCGCGCAGTTCCTCATCATCTGGTCGGGCAACTCGCCGGAAGAGATTCCCTGGTATCTGGCGCGCATCCGCGGCAACTGGGGCGTCATCATTACTCTTGACTTCGTCTTCCACTGGCTCATTCCCTTCACGCTGCTGCTCTCGCGCGATCTCAAGCGCAATAAGCAGCGCCTCACCCGCGTCTGCCAGTGGATGATCTTCGCCAAGGCATTCGATCTGTTCTGGCTCATCGAGCCTAACTACAAGGATGCCGCCGGCAACCTGCACTTCAGTTGGGGAATCCTGGAATACGCCGCAGTTCCGGTGGCGATGGTCGCACTCTGGGTCGCCTACTTCTGCACCCAATTGAGCAGCCGCCCGCTGGTGCAAGTCAACGATCCGCACCTCGAAGAGATTTTGGAGGCCGAACATGCACACGCCTGAGCCGCATGAAAACGAGCCGGTGGATGCCTCCGCCGGATATGAAAAATCCGATGTGCGCATCGGTGGCGTGACGGTCTTCATCCTGTCCATGGTGATTTTTGTCGCCGTGGTGGCCATTGTGGCCTGGGGTGTAGGCAAGGCGATGAACGCGTACATGGCCAAGACAGACGGAAAGCCGAACCGCTGGTCGAAGACGGTGAATGTGCGCGAACTAGGCAATTTGCCCAGCAGCCCCGACCTGCAGAACAAGATGGCCGAGCTGACGCAAACATTCCCCAATCCCCGCGTGCAGACCGACGACGGCAATCAGGACGTGGCAGACCTGCACGCGCGTGAAGATTTGCTGCTCGATAACTACACCTGGGCCGATGCCGCGCACACCAAGGTGCGTATTCCCATCGATCGCGCCATTGAGATCATGGCCCAGCGTGGACTGCCGGTTGCGCCCGCCATACAAGCCGCGGCTCCGCTCACCGGCGAGAGCCGTCCTCGGGTAGCTGCTCCTCTTACCAGCGGGTTTGCACGTACCGCCTACGAACAACAGCAGGGACAGTAATCCAGCAGTCAACGAATCCAGTAGTTAACGAATCCTGTAGTTAACGAATATTGATCGGCAACACCAGAGAGAAGGCGGCAATGCAGAGCGCAGGGACAATCCGGAGAAGGTGTCGGAGAGCGGCAGCAGCCGCGGGTCTCTGGGTCGTCGCGGCGGCTGCGCTATCGGCGCAGGTCTCCAGCTACGGCGAAAAACAGATGGGCCCAACGGTGGACAAGCCGCCGTCCATCCTCAACGGCGTGGGCATTGCGCAGCACCTGAATCAACTGTTGCCGCTCAATCTTCAGTTCACCGACGAGACTGGAAAGCAGGTCAAGCTGGGCGACTACTTCGGCACGCGGCCTGCCATTCTGGCGCTGGTTTACTACCAGTGCCCCATGCTCTGCTCGGAAGAGCTGACGGGCCTGACCGGCGCGCTGCAAATGGTCACCTTTGTGCCGGGCAAGCAGTTCGATGTGATCGTGGTCAGCATCGATCCCACCGAGGGCCCCGAGTTGGCCGCCGCAAAGAAGCGCACATATCTGAAGAAATACGGTCACCCGGAGACGGCCAACGGCTGGCACTTCCTCACCGGAACGCAGCCGAACATTGACGCGCTCACCAAGGCAGTTGGCTTCGGCTATGTCAAGATTCCAGGGCCCGACGGCAAGCTCACGCAGTTTGCCCACGCCAGCTCCATTCAGATCGTCACGCCCGAGGGCCGGATGGCGCAGTACTACATGGGCGTCGAGTATTCGCCGAAGGATTTGCGCCTTGGTTTGAATGAAGCCTCGGCCAACAAAATCGGATCGCCGGTCGACAACATCGTGACCTACTGCTATCACTACGATCCGCAGACCAACAAACACTCGCTCATTGTGGCGCGTGTGGTGCAGCTCGGCGGATTGCTGACGGTGGTGCTGCTGGGCGGATTCATGCTGGTAATGTTTCGCAGGGACGCGCAGGAAAAGCCCATCGGCGTGGCCGCAAAAACAGGGACAGGCACAAAGGTGAACGGATAACGGAATGAGCCATATCAGTCCAGTACTCTGGCAGTTTCTCATCAAGTGGCTGACGCACTTCGCGGTGTTCCCGCCGGAGGCGTCGCGCATTGCTCCGCAGTTGGATGCGCTCTACTTCTTCATCGTCCTCGTCAGCCTGATCGGTTTGACGATCGTGGTGCTGCTGGTGGCGAGTTTCTCGATTCTCTACCACAAGAATCGCCACCCCGTAGCGGTGCAGATCGAAGGCTCCACGCTGCTTGAAGCTACGTGGACCATCATTCCGCTCGGCCTCTTCCTGATGATGTTTGTCTGGGGCGCGATTATCTACTTCCGTGTCTTCACTCCGCCGCCCAACGCCATGAACATCTACGTGGTCGGCAAGCAGTGGATGTGGAAGGCGGAGCACGAGGGCGGCCAGCACGAGATCAACACGCTCCATGTGCCGCTGGGCCAGCCGGTTCAGCTCACCATGATCTCGCAGGACGTCTTCCACTCGCTCTCTATCCCGGCCTTCCGCATCAAGCGCGAAGTCATTCCGGGCCGCTACACCACGGTCTGGTTTGAGGCGACGCAGATAGGAACCTTTCACCTGTTCTGCACGCAGTATTGCGGCACCAACCACTCGCAGATGATCGGCGACGTGATTGTGCTTTCGCCGGAAGACTACAAGGCGTGGCTGGCCAGCTCCACCAGCGGCATGAGCCTGGCGCAGGATGGCGAACGGCTGTTTGCCAGCCTCAGTTGCGCGGCCTGCCACAACACCCGGCCCGATGCGCGCGGCCCCTCGCTGGCTGGCGTTTACAACGCCAAGCTGACCCTCGCCAACGGGCAAAAGATCACCGCCGACGATGCCTATCTGCGGGAGTCGATCTTGAACCCGTCGCAGCACATCACCCAGGGCTTTGCGCCCATCATGCCCACCTATCAGGGGCAGATCAGCGAAGAGGGCGTAGTGGCTCTGGTTGAGTACATCAAGCATCTGGACTCGGATTATCGCGTGCAGCAAACCACGACAACCACAGATATGCTTCCGGAATCCGGAGGCAAGGCGGCGCCTGCTGACAGCACCACAGCGCCGGGGAAGGTGAACCCATGAGCGCGGCGACCATCGTGAGTCTTCCCGACCAGGCAACAGCCAGGATTCCCAAGGACAACTACCTCACCAGGGAAAACGGAATCCTGAGCTGGCTTTTGACCCAGGATCACAAGCGGATCGGGATTCTCTACCTGATCTCGATGACCTTCTTCTTCTTCATCGGCGGAGCCCTGGCGGGCATGATCCGTCTCGAACTCCTCACGCCGCAAAGCGATCTGATGGCTGCCGACACCTACAACAAGGTGTTCACCATGCACGGCATCATCATGATCTTCTTCTTCCTGGTGCCGTCGGTGCCCGGTGCGCTGGGCAACTTCTTCCTGCCCATGATGATCGGCGCGAAAGATCTGGCGCTGCCCAAGATGAACCTCGCCAGCTGGTACTTCTACATGGCCGGCGGCATCCTCGCGCTGTGGGCCATGATCACCGGCGGCGTGGATACGGGCTGGACCTTTACCACCCCGCTCTCCACCCACTACGTCAACACCAACGTGATCACCACCGGCCTTGCCATCTTCATCACCGGCTTCAGTTCCATCTTTACCGGCCTCAACTTCATCGTCACCATCCACAAGATGCGTGCCCCAGGCATGACCTGGTTTCGGTTGCCGCTGTTTATCTGGGCCAACTACGCTGCCAGCATCCTGATGGTTCTGGGTACTCCGGTGCTGGCCATCGCTATTGTGCTCGTGGCTCTGGAGCGCGCCTTTGGCATCGGCGTCTTCGATCCCACCAAGGGCGGCGACCCGCTCCTCTTCCAGCATCTCTTCTGGTTTTACTCGCACCCGGCCGTCTACATCATGATCCTGCCCGGCATGGGCGTCATCAGCGAGGTGGTTTCCACCTTCAGCCGCAAGCGCGTCTTTGGTTACACGGCCGTTGCCTTCTCGTCGGTGGCCATCGCCGTCTTCGGCTTCTTCGTCTGGGCCCACCACATGTTCATCATGGGTGTGTCGAGCTACGCGGTGCTGGTCTTCTCGCTGCTCACCATGCTGGTTGCAGTGCCCTCGGCCATCAAAATCTTCAATTGGGCCTTCACCCTCTACAAGGGTTCCATCACCTTTGAGACGCCCATGATCTACGCCTTCGGTTTCATGGGGTTGTTCACCATCGGCGGCATGACGGGCGTCTTTCTCGGCGTCTCCGGCACTGACATTCATCTCACCGAGACTTACTTCATCGTTGCTCACTTCCACTTCGTTATGGTGGGCGGCATGTTGATGGCCTTCCTCGCCGGCATCCACTTCTGGTGGCCCAAGATGACCGGCCGCATGTATCCGGAGAAGATCTCGCAGTTGGCCGCCGTGATTACCTTCATCGGCTTCAACTTCACCTTCTTCCCGCAGTTCATCCTGGGCACGCTCGGTATGCCGCGCCGCTATGCCTCGTATCCGCCAGAGTTCCAGGTGCTGAATGTGCTTTCAACGGCAGGCGCCACCATCCTCGGCGTAGGCTACCTGCTCCCGGTCCTCTACCTGATCTGGTCGCTCAAGTACGGCAAGATCGCCGGCGACAATCCCTGGCAGGCCACCGGCCTTGAATGGCAGACGCAGTCGCCGCCCCTTACCGAGAACTTTGCCGTTATGCCCATCATGGATCACGAAGCCTATGACTACGAGTGGCTGGAACGCCAGACGGAAGCCCGCCAGAAAGCCAAAGAGGTGACCAGTGTCGGATAGCACAGCCACAGCGCACGGCCACGCGGACGAACACTCGCCCTTCCTGCGCCATCACTTCGAGAGCCTTGAGCAGCAGGCCGACGCCACCAACTTCGCCATGTGGCTCTTCCTGCTCACTGAGGTCATGTTCTTCGGTGGCCTCTTCACCGTCTACATGATCTACCGCAACTGGTACTACCAGGCCTTTGTTGCGGCCTCGCACCAGCTCAGCGTCACCCTCGGCGGCGTCAACTCCTGCGTGCTCATCACCTCCAGCTTCACCATGGCGCTGGCCGTCTACTTTGCCGAGGCGAAAAACAAAAAAGCGCTCCTCACCTGCCTCATCACCACCTTTACGCTCGGCGTATTGTTCCTCGGCATCAAGGGCGTCGAGTACCGCGAGAAGTTTGAGAAGCACCACTTCCCCGGCACCAGTTACAGCATGGAGGCCTTCACCAATCCGGCCAGCGATGCGGTAGCCACCGCCGCCGGCGACAAGCCTCTGCCGGTCGATGTGGCCCAGCGCACTGAGCTCTTCTTCTCGCTCTACTTCGCCATGACAGGTCTGCATCTGGCGCACATGCTGGCCGGCATGGGCATCCTGCTGTACATGATCTTTCGCGCGCAATCCGGAGCCTACACCACGGGCCATGTCTCCTACGTGGAGTACTTCGGCTTCTACTGGCACTTTGTCGACATCGTCTGGATTCTGCTCTTTCCATTGCTCTATCTCATTAATCGCCATTGAGTAAGATTGATTACAGAGCAGGCGCCTGTTTTGTAACAGGGCACGACTTTAGTCGGGCCGCTAAGCCACATAGCATCGATAGGGCTTTAGCCCCTGACAGCCCGTGGTGAAAGTCGAGTTTTGAAAGGGCACGACTTTAGTCGTGCCGGAAGTAGCTCAAAATAGACATAGGCTTAGCCCCTGAGGGACGGTTTTTCGGCATTTTCGACTTTCAGCACAGGCGTCTGAGCAGGACAGGTGTAGCAGCAGCAAGAATCCTTCGGTGGTCTTTTCTGCTTCGATGACGGAAAGGCGTTCCGATGAACTTGCGCCGTAGGCGCAATGCAAGTTAGCCCCAGGTTTCAACCTGGGGAGGGCTCGAGAACGACGGCAGAGTCCCGTAGGGACGACGCAAATTGCTCTGTTTCCCAAGGAGTTATAAATGAGCGAACAAAACGGGCGGGTCACATCGAATCCGGCGGTCTACTTTGGCGTCTACCTGTCGCTGCTGGCAGGCGTCGGCCTCACCATCCTTGTCTCCAAGATCAACCTGGGAATCCTGAACCCGATCCTGGCCCTGGGTATCGCCTTTATCCAGATCACTCTGGTGGTCCTGTTTTCCATGCACCTCAAGAAGGGCTCCAAGCTCGTCAAGCTGGCCGTCGGCTCCAGCCTCTTCACCCTAGGCGTTCTCTACGCCATGGTTCTCATTGATTACTCCAGCCGCGCCTGGGGCAGCTGGTAAGAGCAGGGAATAGGCATCGGAGAATAGTGTCCTGCCCCTATGCTGTGACCGTGTGAATAAGTAATCACTAATGTATCAATAACGTGACGTTTAGCAGGAAAACGTTTGTTTACTGATTACCGAATCACGCGGTCATGGTACTAGAAGCTGTCCATAGACCGTCCTGCAGGCATTGCGTCCGGGTTGCTCCCGGAGGGAGCCGTCGAAAATAGCCCAGGGTGAAGTCCGCCTCAGCGGACGGAACCCTGGGATAGCCCGAGAACAAGTGGCCCCGTCCCAGCGGGACGGACGAATTGCACCGCAACTCATCAACCGTGAATCGTTTCCGCAACCAACGATCAGAATCCTCCCCCGACGGAAAACGCAAAACTCATCGGAGAAACCATAAAGCGAGTTTGTGGACACGTTCTGAGACACCACACGAGGGGCCGTCTGCGGGCGGCCCTCTTTCCTTGTTGTGTTTCCAGGCTATTCTGAATCCGATGACCACGCACGCTGGTTTGGAACAGCTCAGTATCGAACCCCGCATCTTCGTCCGCCGCACAGGCCAGCCGCGTAAAGGTGCCCAATGCGTCGTCTACTGGATGCAGCGCGCCATGCGCGCCCTCGACAACCCCGCCCTCGACGTAGCCATCGAAGCCGCCAACCTCCTCACTCTCCCCGTCGTAATCTACTTCCAGGTCATCCCCAGCTACCCCAACGCCAATCTCCGTCACTACCACTTCATGCAGCAGGGCCTGCGCGACGTAGCCGCCGACGCAGCCGAGCGCGGCATCGGTTTCGTTGTCCGCCGCAAGATGCCCGACGGCTCGGGCGCGTCCCTTGAAGCATTTCTCGAAGAGGTGCAGGCCGCGCTGGTCATCGGCGACGAGAACCCCTGCCGCGAACCTGAGCGCTGGCGGCAGGTCTTGGCCAAGAAACTAAGAATCCCTTACTGGACCGTGGACGCCGACGTCGTCGTCCCGTCCAAAGTCTTCAACCGCAGCTTCGTCCTCCTCCATCATTTCCGCCCGCATCTCAAGCGCGCCCTGCCTCGATTTCTGGTCGAGCCCGCAAAGATGGAGCCGGCAAAACGATGGGAGCCCGCCAAGCCGCTCGAAACCTACCCGCTTGACCAGGGCATCACCGCCGGCTTCACAAATCTCGACCGCACAGTTGGCCCCGTTGACAGCTTCACCGGCGGCCGCCACGCCGGCCTGCGCCTGCTCGATCAATTCCTCCGCACCAAACTCAGCAGCTACGACCAGAATAGAAACCTGCCTGAAGTTGACGGCACCAGCCTGCTCTCGCCCTACCTGCACTTCGGCAACATCTCCCCGCTCACCATCGCGCTGGCGGTCAAGAAAGCCGTCGCCGACGGGCGCATCAACCAAGAAAAGACAGAAAAATTCCTCGAACAGGTCATCGGCTGGCGTGAGCTTGCTGTCCTTTTTGTTCGCCACGAGCCCAACTACGACACCTGGGAGTGCGCCGCACCCTGGGCCCGCAAGACGCTCATCGAGCACACTGCCGACCCGCGCCAGCACTATACGAAGCAGCAATTGCAGCGCGCCGAAACCAGCGACGAACTGTGGAACGCAGCCCAGCGCCAGATGGTCAAAACCGGCTGGATGCACAACTACATGCGCATGTACTGGGCCAAGAAAATCCTGGAGTGGGCGCCCGATCCAGCCCGCGCCTTTGAGTGGGCAGTGGAGCTGAACGACCGCTATGAGCTTGACGGTCGCGACCCGAACGGCTACGCCGGCATCGCCTGGGCCATCGTGGGCCGCCATGACCGGCCCTGGTTCAATCGGCCCGTCTTCGGCCTGGTGCGGCCCATGAGCGGCGCATCGCTGGCAAAGAAGTTCGATGCGCGCACGTACATCCAGCAGCAGGGATGAAGCCTAGGGTGGGCCGGTACGCAAAAATTCCCTTGTATTCCATTTGTCAAACGTTTGTAATGCAAATCACAGCTTTAGGATCTACTCGGTTCCTATAATCAGCCACAAATTTCATTCCCGGAAACTGTGTGTTTCACACGAACTAATGCAATAGCGCTCGGAGCAATCTCCCTCGGATGATGGCAGAGAGGGGAACCCGTGAGCAGACTGCGGACACGTGTGAATAAAAACTATTTTGAGCTGATCGCGAGAGTTCCAAGCAGCGCCAAGCACGCGGGCGCGGCGGATCTATGCTTCCGCATGGGCCGCAATCTGCTGTCGATGCTGTTGGTCATTTGGCTGGTGGCTGTGGTAGCTGAAATCGCCAGCAGCCAGCAGGCTGCCACTGCTCCAACCAGACCTGAACCGCCCAGCGTCTCTGCGGCGCGGCAGTTTCTGGCTCGGCGCGGATGGACGCGGGAGCGCGGTATTGCGCCTCGTTCCAGCGCGGCAACCAGCCGGGCAAGAGCAGCCAGTGCGCTGGCCGCTCCCGTACCTATGGGTTCCTCCGGCAGCGGAACCTGGACCTCTCTGGGGCCGTCGGCCGTGCAGACATCGACCTTTGGGTTGGTCACAGGCCGGGTCACAGCGCTGGCGCTCGATCCCTCTGACTCCACAGGCAACAAGCTCTACATTGGAACCACCGGTGGCGGCGTGTGGACCGCTTCCAATGCCGCCACCTCCAGCGCTTCCACGGTGGCGTTTACCTCGCTCACTGACCAGTTGGCAGCCCTGAGCGGCACAATCGACTCGTCCATCAGCATTGGCGCGCTCACCGTGCAGCCGGGCGCAACCGGCGTCATCCTGGCCGGAACCGGCGACCCGAACGACATGATGGACTCCTACTACGGAGCCGGCATTCTGCGCTCTACCGATGGGGGCACCACCTGGAGCCTGATCAAGAGCACCAGCGATGTGGAGAGCGGGCTGGGCATTTTCGACTACAGCTTTGTGGGTGAGGGTTTTGCCGGGTTTGCCTGGAGCACGACCAACTCGCAGGTGGTGGTAGCCGCAGTTTCGCAGTCCTACGAGGGCGCGGTGGTCAACGCGGTGCGTTCGGGCTTAAGCTACGAGGGGCTCTACTTTTCCACCGACGCAGGCGCCACCTGGCATCTGGCTTCCATTCAGGACAGTGGCGGCTCTGTGCAGGGTCCGCTGGCCACCTTTGCCGCACCCGATGGCAACGCGGCCACCTCGGTGGTGTGGAACTCGGTGCGCGGAGTCTTTGTGGCGGCTGTACGCTACCACGGCTACTACCAGTCGAGCGACGGCATCACCTGGACGCGGATGGCCTCGCAGCCCGGCGTCAACCTGACCACGGCCAAGTGCCTCACCAACACCGGTGGAACCGGCTCAACCGGCTGCCCCATCTACCGCGGAACCCTGGCCGTAAACCAGACCACCGGCGATACCTTTGCGTGGACCGTGGATGCGGCCAACCTCGACCAGGGGTTGTGGCAGGACGCCTGCACAGTGGCCAGCGGAGCCTGCGCCAGCCAGACCATCAAATTCTCAAAGCAGTGGAACACGGCGGCGCTTGAGGCCACCGTGCCCGGCGGCGCCACGGGCATCTCCGACGGCAGCTACACGCTGGCGCTGGCAGCGGTGCCGCAGAATCAGGACACGATCCTGCTGGCCGGAGGCGACGACCTTTGGCGATGCAGCCTGGCCATGGGTTGCGTGTGGCGCAACACCACCAACACCACCACCTGTAGGGCGGCCGGGGTGGCGCCTTACCAGCACGCACTTGGCTATAGCGCGGCCAACCCGCTGGAAGTCTTCATCGGCAACGACAGCGGACTCTGGCGCTCCATGGATGCAGTGGGTGAGACCGGCTCCGTCTGCGCGGCGACCGACGCCAGCCACTTCCAGAACCTGAACTCGGGCCTCGGATCGCTCGCGGATGTGGAGTCGATCTCGCCGGTCTTCACCACGCCGTACACTCTGCTGGCCGGCCTCGGCGTGAACGGCGTCGCGGGTGTGAAGGCATCCTCGGCCACCACGGACTGGCCGCAGATCCTGGGCGGCTACGGCGGCCCGGTGGCCATTGACGCCACCAACACCTCGAACTGGTATGTGAACGACGCAACCGGCGTATCGATCTACCTGTGTTCGCAGTCTTCGCCCTGCACGGCGGCAGACTTTGGAGCCAGCCCGGTAGTCTCCAGCACGCAGGTAGGTGGAGACGGCCTCACAATGGATGCGCCGGTCCCGTTTCTGGTAGACCCGCTCGATGCAAGCCAATTGCTGATCGGAACCTGCCGGGTGTGGCGCGGACCGGCCAGTGGTTCGGGCTGGACCAGTTCCAATGCTCTGAGCGCGGTGCTGGATGGCGGTTCGCCCACCGCTGCCTGCCAGGGCGACGGTCTCATCCGCTCCATGGCGGCGCTGCCTTTGGCCGGAGGCGGAGAGACCATCTACGCGGGTATGCGCGGCGCTGGCGACGGAGGCGGCAACATCGCCGGGCACCTGCTGAAGGCGACTATTACGCCGCCGGTATTGGGAGCAGTCACCTGGACCGACATCACCAATGGAACGGTCAGCAACGACACCTACGGAATCAACGCCTTTGACTACGACATCTCCAGCATCTACATCGACCCGCACGATACCACCGGCAACACCATTTACGTGACCGTAGAAGGCATTGAGACGCCTGCCGAAAAAGTACAGACGGTCTACGGCACAACCAATGGCGGTACCACCTGGACTGACCTGACGGCGAATCTGCCCCTGACCCCTGCCAACGCCGTGCTGGTCGATCCGCAGGACGCGGGTACGCTCTACGTCGCTACCGATGCGGGCGTATATTTCACCTCCAGCCTCTCCAGTTGCATACAGACTCCTTTCGTCTGCTGGACCCAGTTCGGCAGCGGATTGCCGGAGGCCCCGGCCGTAGCGCTCAGCAGTTCGCCGGTAGGCGCTTCAAACGGCGTGCTGGTAGCGGCAACCTATGGGCGAGGCATCTGGACGACGGCGCTTGCGACCGCAGGCAGTACGCTGACCACCGCAACTGTTGACCCTGTGTCACTGGTTTTTGGTTCAGAGGCTGACGGGTCAACCACTCTGGCGCAGGTTGTCAGGCTTTGGAACACCGGCAGCGTCGCGCTTACACCGACGGCCATCACAGTGCCGGCCGGCTATCTTGAGTCGGACAACTGCCAGGGAAAGTTGATCGCCGCTGGCGCTTACTGCCAGGTTCAGGTCAGCTTCCAGCCGGTTACGCTCGGCAATCTCAACGGCGATATGGTCATCATGGCCAACGTGTATGGAGGGCAGTTGACGGTGTCATTGACCGGAACGGGAACCACCGGCGGGACCATGACCATGAACCCGGCAACGCTGGCCTTTGGGCTGGTCGCAGTCGGCAGCACGTCGGCGGCGCAATCCACCCTGCCTACCAACACCGGCACCGTAGCAGTGAACTTTACCAGCATCGTCGCCACCGCGCCCTTCACCATCACCAGCGATGCATGCAGTGGCCAGCCGCTGGCGGCCAGCTCTGCCTGCCAGGTAAAGGTGGCTTTTGCGCCCACTGCGGCAGGCGCGGTCACCGGCTCTCTGATCATGACCGATACAGCGGGCACGCAGATGGTGACGCTGACCGGTACCGGCGCAGCGCCGGCCACCGATACGCTCAGCGCCAGTTCGCTCGCCTTTCCTGCCACTGCGGTCGGCGCGGTCTCTGCCGTCCAAACCGTCACCTTGGCCAACAGCGGCGATCTGCCTCTGAAGTCGATAGCCATTTCCATCAGCGGCGCATTTCAGCAGTCCAATACCTGTGCCGGCCAACTGGCCGCGCAGAGTTCCTGCACCATCTCCGTGGCCTTTGCGCCCACCTCCATCGCCAACCTCACCGGCCTGCTCACCGTAGCCGATGCCTCGCAGACCCAGACCGTGGCGCTGAGCGGGCAGGGCGTGGCAACACCAGCCTTCAGTGTCTCGCCCACCAGCCTCACCTTCAGCAATCAGACGGTAGGTGTGGCCAGCGCCGCGCAGACGGTGACGGTGACCAACACCGGCGCAGTGGCCATGGCGAACGTGGGTTTTCAGCTGACCGGCTCGGCGGCGGCCAGCTACTCGCTGGTGTCGAACACCTGCGGCACAATGCTGGCTGCAGGCGCCAACTGCTCGGTGGGCGTAGTCTTCACCCCATCCGGGACTGGTTCCATCGCGGCGGTGCTCTCGGTCAGTTCGTCCACGGTCAATGTGGCGGCAGTGGGCATTCCGCTGAACGGTTCGTCGGTGGTGACCAGTGGCCTCACGGGAAGCCCCATAGCGGTGAGCTTCGGAGCCATCGCGCTGGGGCAGGCGGCCACGGCGCAGACCGTCACCATCACCAATGCCAGCAGCTATGCCATTACCGCGCCCACTCTGGCGCTTTCCTCGCCCTTTACCCTCACTGCCAACAGCTGCTCGGGAACCATGGCGGCCGGGGCCACCTGTTCGGCGACGGTAAACTTCACGCCCACGCTGGCGGGAACCTACAGCGGCACATTCTCGGCCATCTCCCCCACCGTCTCAAGCACGCTCAGCATTCCGGTCACCGGCGTAGGCTTTGACTTCACGCCCGCAGTCTCTGGTTCGAACACCGTAAGCGTGGTGGCCGGCCAGTC
>Ga0302267_10002608_pt1 | contig 21568 bp, 8 predicted proteins | sample III_Bog_E1_3_FD_194555 | JGI IMG/M metagenome (GOLD analysis project Ga0302267, IMG submission 194555) | Peat permafrost microbial communities from Stordalen Mire near Abisko, Sweden - III_Bog_E1_3 | ecosystem: Environmental > Terrestrial > Soil > Wetlands > Peat | place: Sweden: Abisko... | reverse complement strand
TCTGGGTCGATACCTTCAGACAATTGCGTACCTCTGTATCATCCGTAAGAGTAGATGCAAGAAACTGTGCCCATTGAACTCTGTGTTGTGCAAGCAAGATTGTTGCATGCAATCTCCGTGGAAAAAATCTATACACTTCTGCCATGGATCGCATCAGGGACAACCGAGACCAAACCGGATTTCTTCAGGCCGCGCAAAACTACGCTGAAGTTGCTGCGCAGTAGGCGGGCATTCTGCGCGGCCTGCTTAGGCGTCGTTCCCGAATGACGCTCCCATGGCGCAACATGCGATCTTAGGCATATGGTCGGGCCATACCGGAAAGGGGAGAAAGACATCAACAATCCTGAGGAAAAAGCAACGCGTTACGACGGGCAAAGATGGGTTAGCTAGAGAGGAAGGCGGGGATGACACATACGGAGCACAAACACGTTGCGGACGACAGGATGGGCATGGTCTATGATTTCCTGCAATCCGAAAGCACACTTGTACTGTCGACAAAGAACCCCGATGGTTTGGTTAATTCAGCACCGCTATTCTATTCGGTCACAGAGAACCTCAACATGATGTGGCTGTCTTCCGAAGACACCAATCATAGCAAGTCAGTGCGCATGGATCCCCGTGCCTCAGTTGCAGTCTTCCGCTCAAGTTTTGACTGGCGGAAGATCGCGGGAGTTCAAATGCATGGTTTGTGTTCGATTGTCGAGGGCGCGGATAGGACTCCTATCCTGGATGCTTACTGCTCAAGGTTTCAACTCGGCTCTGTCCTGTCGTGTGCCGTATCAAGGAGCCTGGTCTATCAATTCCGCCCGCAATGGATCCGTTACATCGATAATCAAAAGCGATTTGGATACAAGTTCGAGTTGGTCTTGTGAATTGGCTCTCTCCTGCTGATAGGTTCAGAAACAACTTTCCTGAAAATCTATAGCGTACATTCCTGACTTTTGGAAGCCGCCATGCGGGGACTCCGTCGCGTTTTCTGTATGCAGTAGTCGGCGAGTGGCGCTAGGTATTTCCGCATTTCGATCCTGAACTAACAGGGAAACAGGGATTGGAATTCCCTGATGCGGTCAAATAAATTTCCTGTTCCGTTTGCCATAAAGCGCAGCTCTCTGTATGAAACATGGTTGGGCACTGCAATCCCCCCCCCAAAGGCTTGTCGATGTGCCCGATGGCGAATCTATCAACTGTCTGGCATTCCCATCTACATCTGTATGTCTGAATGAGACTCGCGGACGTCTGTCCTCACTTTTCGACAACTGGAGTCCAGCCGCTCAGGACGAAAGCAGGGTCGCTGTAGTTGGAGATGGTTTGGACATCCTGAGGCATGGTGAGTTGTCTGGATACCGGGTGACGTTGAGCGGTGTCGACGGGACGGCCATCGAGGTCGGTGCTGTTGAACTCCCAAAGGTGCAGATGGATCGTATCGTCATCGATGGGACCCCAGCCGATTGCGGAGACGTCCTTGAGATGGCAGTTGATCAGAACAGCTTCGGCGTAGGGATAGTTGAGGCCATGGTTATTGGGCAGGCGGGCGAGTACTGTAGCCACAGGAGCGCGAGCCAGGGGGACGCTCTGTGGAGTTGAAGCAGACGAAGCACTCTGCGGGGTAGAAACAGGAGTTTGCGTCCAGGGCAAAGGTTGGGCGATGGCGATGAAGGTGGAGTTGAGGAAGACGTTGCCGTGGTTGGCGTCGGTGTTGCGGATCCACATAAAGGGTCCGATCGATTGAATCTCGCAGTGGTTGAAGAAAGCAGGGCCGACGCCGAGAATCGTATCTCCATCTCCGATGATCCTGCTGTCGGTCAGATACACCGAACCACGTAGGTTGAGCGCGTCGCCCGAGCCCTTGATGTTCATGTGGCTGACGATGTTCTTTGAGCCGGAAATCAGCAGCCCTTCGGCTTGTCCGTGGGCGTAGTTGTTCACGGAAAAATTGATCAGCTCAATTCCGGTGGAGTCGTATGCGGAGAAGGCGCAGCGGCGGGAGGGTCCCGGCATGGGCGGGTTGAAGGCGCTATTGTTTCCATAGCCCACCTGAACCTTGTCACGGTCTTCGCCGCGAATGGTTAGATTGGATTTGTTGCGGAAGAAGACGATCTCCTCGTAGGTGCCGTTCTTGATGAAGATGGTGACGCGCTGGGGAGGATTGTCGGGGACGAAATCGACGGCACCCTGAACGGTGTTGAAGTCGCCGCTGCCATCGGCGGCAACCACCACGCGGGTAGCGTTGGCGGCGGGCGCGGCGGCTTTGGTGGTGAAGGTCCATGCGTAATCGGTCGTGAAGCCCGCGAAGGTTCCGGTAGCTGGAATCAGAACGCCCGCGTCGACCTGCACGATGTATTTGTGGTGGTAGTGCAGAACATTGTTGTGGGGATAGATGGTAGCCGCGTTTCCGTGCAGGATGACGGGGTAAAAGTGGAAGTCAGGCAGACCGCCGATGGTGGTGAGTTGGTACTTATGAAGGTCGGCAGGCGTCGTTCGAACCGCCGGTGTCGTAGTGGTAGGCGATGTAGGTATGTTGGAATTGGCAACAAGCGTCGGCGCAGGTGCAACGGCGATACGGTGGGTGGGGTCGGGGCCGGCAGGAATGCCGAGGTCGAGCGTGTCCACTAGCTGGTGGTCGGCCGCGTCGTAGATGCGGATCTGGCCTGATTTGCCGAGTCTGGGTGCGCTGGCGAAAGTCAGGACGAGGTGCGTGTCTGGATTCACGCCCATGGCCTTATCTGCTGGAAAGCGCGTAACAGCGGTCGTTTGTGCCTCCCCGTGCCAGGACAACAGTACTGCCAGCATGATGTAAAAACAAGACAAACGGGTCATAGAGCACACTTTCACAGGAACGCCTCCGGCGATGGAACCTGAGAGGCAATCCGTTTGTTCGGACAGCGGCACGAAGTTAGTACCCACGGTGGGCAGGCGGACCGCTTTGCAGTACTGAAGAACGCTGGCATATTCCAGGGCTTGCGTCTGGTTTTTCATTGAATGCCTCCCGCAGTGTTGGCAAGCAGCAAGTCGTAGTTATCCATCACCGGCATCGGCCGCTAATACTGTTGCAGTTCTTCGGCCAGAGCAACGGCGTACTGGCGGCGTTGTTCCGGATCGGGCATATGCAACAGATGCAGAACCGCGGCTGAATCGCTGATACCCAGACGCAACGCATCTTTTACGGCGGCGATCAGCTTGTCCCATCCATCGATGGAACCGGCGCGGATCAGCGCAATCATCTCGCGAGTCCCCTTGCTCTTGTTATGACGCTGCTCAAGCTCGCGCCAGATCGCATCCATGCAAGCGGGCCAACGCCCAGCCTGACGCCACTGCTGCAAGGACGTCGAACCCTTCATGGCGCCCGGCTTTCGCTCCAGCACATCCAGATAGTGTTCGAGATCGAGGATATCATGGCCGCGTCCGTAACAACGTTTGTACCGCGCAGCCACCTTGTTGTCGTGCAGGATCTCTACCGTCAACGGACCGACTACCGCCGTCACACGCAGCCCTGGCCAGAGCGAGGTCGAATACCAGTTGGTCTTCACCTTCACGCGGCCCTTGCTGTCCACGATGAGTGGATAGAGTAACTCGTGGATCGGAAAACCTTCCGCCGCCAGCGGCGATAAGTGTTCGCGCTCCAACTCGCTGGCCGCGCCGATGGTCATGTTCTTTCCGATGATAGTGCGGCCGCGGTTGGCGATACAGTCGGCCAATACTTGTTGGTTCAATGCGGCCAGATCGCTGGCCTCTGGCACGGGCACAAGCAAGTTGCGCCGGAACCATCCCAGCTCCCCTTCTACGCCGCCTTTTTCGTTGCCGCTGGCTGGGTTGCAGTACTCGCTCTGATAGCCCCAGTGCGAGCGAAACGCTATGATCCGATCCGTCTCCACCCGCTGATATCCGCGCAGAATCTTCTTCACCACAGACTTCATGTTGTCGTAGCGCAGAGTCTTGAAGACGCCGCCAAAGTAGGCGAACGCATGTTCGTGGGCTTCCAGCCGGGGTCCCCAGCGACAGGTCTTCGTCGCTGGGGTGGAAGCAGAGCCTGTTGCGTGGCGTGCGGATAAGCCCGATGGAAGGCATCGCCAGAGCCCATGCTGCGCATGGCGAAGAACTGTAGCTTCACAACTTCGCTGCCCAGCTTGGCCATGCCCTCGAACCAATCCACTTGAGCTTCCTGACCCAGCTCATAACTCTGCGGCACGAAAACTTCCGCCCGCTGAGCCCCAACTCCCGCTTCCGCACCTGCACATAGCGCCGCACCGTAGCTTCCCCAACGGGATAATCCGGATGCTCGCGGCACAGGCGCATCCAGATCCGATGAGCCGTATGCCGTTGCTTGCGCGGCGCTTTTACGTCCGAGGCCAGCATCTCATCGATGTGTTCCTTGACCGGACCCAGCCGCGGCGCTTCCCGTACTACCGCTTTTCGCTCGGGAGGAATCGCGTTCCCGAGAGCCTGCCGCACCATCCGCCGGTGCACACCGTGCTTCGTTGATAGTCCCTGAATCGTCTCTCCGGCCGCATACTCCCGCCGCATCACTTCGAATAGTTCCACTTTTTGCCTCCTGTCCATCCCCGAATCTTTACATCCGGGCTTGTACAGGTGGCCCAGTTTAGATGAGCGAAGTGGGCCAATTTAGACGAGCAAACTCACAAACGCGCTGGCCACGCGGCTTAGAACTTCTCCGTGCTTAATCGCATCGCCCTCAACCTGCTCAAACAGGACAAATCTTCAAAACGCGGAGTCAAGGGAAAATGTCTCAAAGCCGCTTGGAACCACTTCTATCTGCTCAAACTACTGGAAATTCAATGTGCGTCGCCCCCTAGTACTGGATCGGGCATAGACCTCAGTGTGAACGCAATCTGCTCGGGACTCAAGCCGCGCCGTAAATGCTCGATGACCAAGTCAAACAGCGCGCTGTCCGGAACCAGCTTGCGCTCAACGCGCGGCTTGGCGGCTCGCTCCTGAGCCCGTTGCGCTTGGTAGCCATCGAGCAAACGCGGTCGTCCGGGACGACGCGGCGCGTTGACAGACTGCTAGCCGTTGCGCGCCATCTCGCGAGTGATGGTCGAGCGCGCCCGTTGCAGTCCGGAGGCTATAGCCGCCGGACTGCAACGCAACACCAACTGCGCTTGAACTAAAGAGCGTTCCACTAAAGACAACTAACTATAAGACTTCCGCATGCAACATTATCCCTTCTGAATCTGTTGCACTTCGACTTTGAGCGCGGCTAGTTTGTAACAAAAAGATGGGCCGGACACTACTTAGGTAGTGTCCGGCCCTGATATTAGTTATTTCTACAGGCTGTTGATATTGATCGTCACTGGAATCGAGCGGGATACGCCAGCGATAGCTGGTGTTGTAGATCCTGCAAAGGTACCGGTAACCGTTACAGTCTGCTGTCCAGTTGGGACTGGAATGTAGAAAGCAACCAGATTTCCTCCACAACCACTCATCCCAAGACTTACTGCCGAGATTGCAAGCAGCATCCACAACGCCTTGCTCAGTCTGCGCCGACGACGCACACAGAATGCAAGAACGCCAAGTGGTAGAAACGCCAGTGCAGTCTTGGTAGAAGAGGTCCTGATCTGCGACGTATTGAAGTATCCGAGCGGTAGATTTGCCGGAGTCCAGATAGTGAGCGCACTCGCTTGCGACTCAGAACCCACAGCCAGCGTTACCGTTGTCGGGAACATCAGGCAGGACACGTAGGCATTCTGGGTTTGACAGGTAAGAGAGACCTGCCCCGCAAACTGAAGAACCCCATTGACCGTTATGATCGAATCCTGCGTCGAAGAACTCACAACCGGAGTAACACCCGGAGTAACCGAGACCACACTAGTCGATGAAGTCAGGGTAAAGTCCGGATTATTGACAAGCAGGGTAGTTGCCTTCGCCGTAACTCCTGGCGTAAAGTCAGTATCCCCGCTATACGCCACGCTATAGTAGTGAGTTCCCACAGCAATTGGAGCGGTTGAGCTTGGGAAGAAGATGGCGGATCCAGAGGACAGAGCCGCAGGAGTGGTCGCTAGTACAGGATTGCACGTCGTAGACGACGGGACTGTCGCAGTCAACAAAGCGTTCGCATTGGTAACCGTTGCGTTGGCCGATAGAGCCATTCCGGTCCCGACAATCGAAGTGATCGTCGTGTTAGCAGGAATTTCAGATCCACCTCCGGTGATTGTCTCCCCGGCGTGTATACCAACTACACTTACTCCCTGTGTATTTAGTCCCAGAGAGATCAAAGCACTTGGTACTCCCGTTACAGCGGAACTGCCACTGGTTGTCGATCCAATAAAGGAAATCGAGCAAGCTGGAACCACTGCCCCTACACCAGGAGCCGTCGCTGTAATTGGAACAAACGTATCAGAGACAGTTACCGTTCCTGAAGGAGTTCCCTTTCCTTGCGTAACCCCTGAACTTACTCCAACCGAATAAGAAGCAGCTGGAACACCTGGAGATACATTTATTACTGTTGCAGTGGCTGCACTTTGCGTTGGATAAACGGATGTCTCCGTAGCCCCAAATGCAATAGCTGCTGGCGGTGCCGAAACTACTGTATCCGTGCCACTGGTAACCGTCAAATTATAGTTGCTGATAATTGAGTCGGAGATTTGCGCATATACAGGATACGGATTAGTAAGCCCTGATCCTGCTGCTGGAACAACTTCTAGATTAGAAGTGTGCAGAGCAGGAGGATAGGGAGCTGCTGCCGTTGCGGGAACATCAGAGAAGGTCAGATCGCCTTGCAGTTTGTAGTAATCGCGTGTGCTTATTGCTCCCACGATTGTTACCAATCCGCTAAATACAACGTCTTTAGCTCCATACTGCGTCGTGATCGCGGGAACCGTGATCGCAAGTGGGGCCGCAGTTTCAACCTCTACAGCCGGTGTCGTCTGAGCAGATGTTGTGTACACGGTTGGGAAGCCCCAATTACAGAAAGACGCTCCTGAAGCGTTAGTAAAGGTAACCGTGATCGGATAAGGACTATTGGCGACCAATGAGGTCGATGTGGCCGTAGTAGTGAAGACGGGAACACTGCCGTCAGTAATTCCCGTAACTGCCCCATCGTTTATCGGCGGCACCGTTGCTCCATACATATATGTATGGGAGGACGCCGTCGCAACTACCGATGTGCCAGGGACGGTAACCGTCAAGGGATTCGCTATCGTGGCTCCATAGTTAGTATCTCCACTGTAAGTTGCAGAGACAGTGTATTTCCGTCCTAGAGCAAGCGCAGGAAAGGCACTGCTTGGAACCGTTGCAACCGATCCCACAAGCGGTACTGTAACTCCGGCAGTTTGATTCGTTCCGCAGACAGAGTAGTTTGCTGGGGCATTTGCATCCACGGCCCATGTAAATGTAACCGAGCCAGTAGGAGCAACCCCTGCAGCGTAGCTGGCACCGGAGGCAATACTTGTCTCCGCTACCTTTGCGCTGATCGTTGTCGTCGTCGTACCCGCCGGAACTGAAGTTCCTGCGGAAGATGCTAGCGTAACGTTAGCCAGTGCCAACGCTCCGGTACCAGATGCGCCAGCCAGTGTGACCGACTGAGCTCCATTTATATTGATCGTCTCACTCTGTAGCCCAAGAGACGTGGGGTAGAATGTCGGCGATATTGTGCAGTTCGCTCCGTATGGCATTAAGTTTGCGGACTGATTTGCGCTGGTAAAGTTGCAAGTATCCGCAAGCGCACCGGTAGAGTTTTGAATACTGAACGCTGCATTGGGTGTCGCAACAGACAAGAACGGCGCAGTCAGAGTAGCTGGACCATTACCGATATTTGTAACGTTCAACACGCCAGTGCATGGAGTAGACGTTTCGCTGACTGGGCACTGCGCCGAGACAACATTATTCGTGTAGTCCCAAGTTACGCCTGCGATACCCGAAGCCGTCGCCAAATACTCTGGCACATTTCCAAACGAGACGGTCGGATTTACCCGGTTATCGAATAGAACCTGATTGTTTCCCGAGTCTGCGATATATAGATTGCCGCTCGGATCCAGAGCTAGTCCTGACGGGGATTTGAGGCCTGGCAAGTTGAGAATGTACGGCGTGCCATTTGCCCCACCTGCTCCTGGGGAGACCCATACCGCGCCAGTGGTCGCATCAGACATATAAATGTCTCCAGCCGCATCGACTGCAACTCCATTTGGCTGAAATCCGTTGCTTGTACCAACGTGCGAGAAGACAGATGGGGGCAGTGTAGCCATGTCGCCACCACCAGGAGGAATAATGATGATCTTGGAGGTCAGATCCCCTTGATCCGCGACGTAGATATAGTTATTCAAACCATTGCTGTTCGGACCAATCGCTACTGCGACTGGTTTTACAAACGTAGGCGCTCCCGAGTATGCAAACAAGGGAACAGCTCCGCCCAACATCGGATTTGCTGGGATCTCCACAATTGCAGCGTTGCCAGTGTCGGCTACGAATACGTTTCCGATTGAATCAACGGCTAGCCCCTGCGGAGCCTTGAAAGTGTATTGCGGCAGAATATTCGCTGTATCTCCTGAGACCCAAGCCTTGCTGCCCAACACGCTTTGTACCCCGGTCGCTGTATTGATCTCGACAATGCGGTTATTTCCCGTGTCAGCAATATAGACATTGCCAGCGCTATCGAGAGCGACACCCATCGGATTTTTTAACGCAAGACCAGCTACCTGCACTCCTGTTCCGCCGATTGAGTACTCGGGACCTGTAGCAGTTATCAAAATCCCCGTGCCAGCCGCAGCAGCATTACTCGACATGGTGACGGTTCCGAAGGCTCCTACAGAGACTCCAGTGACTCCATTGACTCCCGTTCCTGCAGCATATCCGTTCAGGGTACCAACCGATGCAATTGTTGTGCCCGTAGGAATGTTAGTACCTGAGATACTCCAGCCAGACGCGAGCCCAAGGGTGCCGGAGGCCGCTGTGATCACTGCGCTTTTGGCTGTGGTCGTTCCTGAGAAGGTTGCATTTGGATTGACCACAATCCGGTTGTTTGAAGGATCTGCGATGTACACAGTTCCCGACGAGGCCACAGCGACCGAACTCGGACTCCCCAAGCCGGACGTCGTTACCGCCGTCGGCGTAGCTCCATCAATTGCCAACTGTGAGCCATATCCAATTCCGGTAAGCGGGAATTGGAAGGTCTGGTAGTTCGGATTAGCTGCGGAGGCCGGATAAGCTGTGTTTTGCGTATTGACTACCAGAGCAGACGTCCGAAGTCCAGGCGCACTGGGGTTGAAGGAGATGTACATTATGCAGTCATACGTGCCATCTCCGGTTCCAATGTTGTAGCAATGGGGAGCACCGGTGTAGGAGTTCGAACCAGACGGTGCGTTAGCTGGCGTAGTTGGATTCAACGATGTCACGCCATCGACGGTGTTGAACGTGAAATCCTGAATTCCAGGAGCAATGCTAATATCCGCTGTTTGGGCGCTCGTATTGATTACCGGAAGATTGGATCCATAGAAGTGCATCTGCACTGCCTGCGACACCGTCGTAGCGTATGTACCCGTCTCAGTCGTCGCCGCAGTATCGGTGTACGTAAACGGAGCCACAATCGTCGTGGAACTCATCTGGGTGGTCGTACTGAGTAGAAGAGATACGCCATTAAGAAATGTCGAGGTGGGGAAGCCAGATAGCTTAATTCTCTGGTTACCGACTGGTAGACCATTAATCGTTTTAATCGAGTTTACGGCGTTCAGGGTAATAACATTACTCGAGATGGAATAGCCCGTCACCGTTCCTATCGGCGTCGACGGGAAGGTGGTTCCAACGGTTACCTCACGGGCGAGCGAAGTGCCTGCATCAATGAAGTACAGGTTCCCCAAACCGTCCACGGAGAAAGCATCAACCTGAGATCCCATACTGGCTTCACCGACAGGGCAGCCATCATCAAATATGTCGTAGGTCTCCGGTCCAATTCCCTGCCAAGGCGAGGTCGCCAGCGTGACAGAAGCACTTGGCGCCCCATACCAGCAATGGGTGGGAGCGGAATTCGATATATTATTTGACCCTGTGCAGCCGCTTATTGCGCCACAGGTATAGCGTTGATGGGTCATACCAATAAACTGATACTGTCCCTGGCTCCCTGCATCCACATGATAGATCGCTGGACGGTTACTGTCTGAATACCAGAGATTTCCCAAAGGATCTACACCGACAGCAAGCGGTCTGAGAACCTGATTTTGAACCAGACCAGCGAGTCCATAGCCCGTGTAAGCATAAGTGCCTGAATAGGCGTTATCGAGTACATCGTAAAAATCTCCGTATGTGGCCGTAAGTCCTACCAGACTCCCCTTGATCGGACCACCGCCTCCCGCTCCGGGGGTAGACGTCGAGTACGGAAGATAAGCGCTGACGAGATTGATGAGATTGGCCAGCGGAGCCCCTCCCGCATAAGAAGCGGCAAGGTAGGAAAACGGCGTTGCCGATCCGCTATTTGCATTGGTCTGATACACGTTTCCGTAGGCATCAACGGCCATTCCCGTGATTGGGGTACCCGTTCCAGTCCCATACGTGGCCGCATTGACAGGGCCGCCGAGTCCAGTATTGAGGGCGGTACTGAAGTTGACCGGGCAGGCAACGGTCAAAATGCCACAATTGATGATCGCCTTCATATACCCAGGCTGAACCGTGTACTGGAAGAAGGTCTGCGCCGTCTCCTGCGTGTTGATTACGCGAACAACTTCGTTGTTAGGATCCGCAATATAGATATTTCCCGCACTATCCAGCGCCAAAGCTCCGGTCGCGCGAAGCGTGGAGCCCTGAACGGAAGTGTCCGAATTCGCGAACGAAAGCGCATTGTCCACATTCCCAAGCGTAGCCGTGCAGGTAGACAGGCTTATCGTTCCGCCAACGTGATACACATATCCAGGCTGTACGACGCCGCCCGATGCCGTGACGCCGGTGGGGTCTACCCGACTAATGAAATCCGCGACACGCGTCCCTCCGCGATATACGACGGAGATGGTCGCCGTAATGTTGTCCTCGAAGTACAGGTTGCCGTACCCATCAACCGCTAAGGACGCAACTGCGGCCCCGATCGGGTTCGACGCTGCAAGAACACCATCCGCGCAGCCCGTGTTTGCAGAACAACTCAACCCATTGCAGTGACTTGGCAAAGCTCCAGCCACAACGGTAAGAATCCCGGTCTGTAGGTTAACCTCACGGATAATTGCGCTTGCCGTATCCGCGATATATACGTTTCCCGCCGAATCGACCGCGATACCCTTGGGGGTGTTCAACGCGGACCCCGACGACCTTAGGTAGTCCGTGGCGTATCCATTGTCCCCGTTGAATCCAATATTGCCTGTGTTTGCAGTGGCAGAGTTCGAGCCCTGGGTGAGGCCAGCCACGGTGTTAATGGTCAGAGGAATCAACTGCGGAGCATTGGTCAGGGCGGGCAAACTCTGCAAACTTATTGGACTAGGCGGTGTTGGACCGGTTTGGGCAAGCGCGTTCCCAGCAATGCCGACGAACAACATCAAGGCTACTGCCAATTGAAAAAGAGTTCGCGTCGAGACGATGTATTTGCGGAAGAGCATCGGGGTCACCTGATCCTTGATAAGTGCATTTGCGGCCGTCCGGCTGGAGAGCAAATCCCCCCCCAGTCGACGACTGATTCCTTGGCTGGTTTCCCGCAGGAAACCGTTTCAAAATATGCGGCATATTACGCGTTTGCAGAAACCATATGCAAGCGAAATCTTAAAACGAGCGAGCTTACGGAGAAAAGTGCCTATTTGCCATCTTTCCCTCCAGGTTCTACAACCGGCGCGGCGGCAGCGACAATCTTTTTCACCGTCAACGGAATCTCCATCGTTCCCACCTTGTCGGATACCCTGTCGAGAACGCCAACCCGGAGAAAGATCTCGCCCGCAGGCAGATCAATCTGCTGGAAGAACTGTAGCGGCTTCTTCAGCATGGCCTTGTATTGCTCTACCGTGATCGGTCGCGGGCTAACACTCTGGCTCAAACCCGTTATACGCTTGCCGTAGACATCATATGCTGCGATGTCGAATTCGAGCGAACTCCTGACCGTCCCGCCAGGCTGCGCGGCAAACATCAACTGGCTCGGAGGCAGCGAGTACTCAACGTCGTAGCGAGCAAGCGGCTTACCCACCAACTTGGGATCGAGCGTCCCCAGCAACTGCGGATCGGTCGGCTTGACAGGCTCCGTGCTCGGCCGCACGCTTACCAGAAACTTGATCTGGCTCGTCGTAGGAACGCCGCGCCCCATGGAGGCCGTCATGTTGCTTCCATAGGAAGGCGGAGCCGCTGTGGCCAGCGATAACGTGGGCGTGATCGCATTGTGCTGAATGTCGTCCGCGTTATATCCCCTGCGGTATCCTAGAGTTACCTTGGGCCGATCCACCGTCACGTCGATCGAGTGATACTTTCCATCAAACTCGGAGCTTGGTCGAATGTAAGAGAAACTGTAATAGTTGGACCCATTGGATATCGCCTTACCAACGGCGGTCTTCAAGTCGTTGGTGTTGTAGTATGCCTGTCCGCCGGTGGCCTCAGCCACGGCGTCCATCGAAAGCTGCTCGGTTCCCTTCTTCTGAAGGAACTCCGTCTGCGCGGTTGCCACATTTGACGAGGTGCGCGCACTGATGTTTCCAAGGTGCTGGTCGGCACCGTTCGACGGATCGCTGTACAACCTGCGAGCATCCACCGGATAGACCGAAATCTCGGCATCATTCAACAGATCGGTGGTTTGACGGATTTGTTTGTCATAGTCCGTGATTCCCTCAACATCGCTGGTTCCGCCGGTCGGAAAGATCGTCATGGGGATTCCATCGGTAAACCAGATCAGATTCTTTCTTCCTTTGATCCCATGCACATAGGCGGCAATCTGATTGAGCGCTTCCAGTGTCACCTGGATATTTACGTCCTTCTGTTGCGCTGCCACATCATTCTCGAACTGGGTGAACATGGCCGCCGTGTCATCCTCTCCGAGTTCGGACTCAGCATCCGACTGCGAATCGATAATATCGGTGCTGTCGGTGTTAGTGAACGGCGACGGCAGCTCCCTGACCTTCTTGCTGCCGACAGCCGCAATTAAAACCGACGGATCTGATGTAAATCCTTGCAGGATGCGCAACTGCGTGGACAAGCCGAGAACCGCAACACGCGTTCCCTTGGGCATGTTCTTCAGATAATTGACCGCCTGCTTCTTGACCTCGACCCGATCCAGGACAGACGAGTTCAAGGCGTCCAGCAACAGAATATTCACCGCGCTGGTGGTTGGGGTCGGCTGATCGTTGGTGTAGACGTTCGGTGGCAGCTTCTGCGCAGCGCGCTCGGTCGTCGCCTGCGAATCAGAACCAACCTCGCGGAAGCTTCTTCCCACGATGGTCTGCGCCTTGTTGTCTTCCTTCACGACGAAGTCGGACTGCTTCAGTCCGTGAACCGGATTGCCCTTCGAGTCCGTGACCGTTACGTCAACGATCGTCTCCTGCGTAGACATGCGGAACGTCGTGACCTTTTCCTCCGAGGAGGGCTGTGGTGTAGCTACAGTCTGTGTCGGCGCACTTTGCTGAGATGTCGCTGCCCCGGCAGCGCTTGCTGCCGTCTGCCCCCATCCCGTCGTGTGCCATGCAAATCCGGTAACGCCTGCCGTCAGACCAACCGTCACCAAAACTGCCCTATTAAACTTCATAGCCCTCTTCTCCGTGAAACCGCGCCTTCGGTGCTTTCGCGCCGAGGCAACCCTTCCGTTTAACACCCTCGCAATATCGCAATGACTCGATCAGTAAGTGTAGCTCTTCGAGAATCTTGTTTTCCAGCCCCCAGCTTTGTTCGCCAGTCCAGTTGCCAATCAAGTCGCCCTGTCCTTCAAGCCGCCGATCAAGGGAGGCCGTTCTGGCGAACCGATCTAGCAAACCATTGCCTGCACGTCCTGACCTGTTGATTGAAAGGTTGCAAATTCAAGCTGAAGATAGAAAACTAAAAATCATTGTTGAATCGGAGCCAAAACAAAGTAGCATGTTGCATGTTGCTTTGAAAACTTAAATCTTCCGGGAACTTCTCCGCTTGCTTTCCGCCGAGGGTTCCCGTCAACAAAAATGCTCGATCGGTTGCAAACCGTTTCAACGGGAAAACATTTTCTTATTGACAATCGAGCCTGTAAACAAATACTTTTTTCGCGTTCCGGCTCATCAGCTTTTTAAGTTTTCAAGTCACCGGCGCAAGGCTTCGGGGGATACTTAACCGGATACGTCAGGTATCTCTGCGCAATGCCTTCCAGCGCAAAATCAGATGGAGCAAAACTATGTATCGTAACACGACTGTTGAATCTTTGCCGCTTGGGCTTTCACGCCGTCTTCTCGCAAAAGGCTTCGCCTCTCTCTCCATCTGCCTGATGGCCGTTGTCGGCTTGACGCTCTTTGGCGGCTTGTCGCTCATGGCCCAGAGTACCTCCGGTGGCGGTATTACAGGTACCATCTCCGACCCCAGCGGGGCCGCGGTCAAACTGGCAAAGATCACCGCCACCAATACCGAAACCGGGGTAGCGACGACTCAAACCAGCGGAACGAGTGGAAACTATTCCATCGCCCCGCTGGCTGTCGGCACCTACAATGTCGAAGTCGTAGCCAAAGGCTTTCAAAGAGTTCTGCAAGAGAACATCAATGTTGATAACGCCTCGATGTATGGCTTGAATATCAAGCTTACCGTCGGCGGCGAGAATACCACGATCACCGTCACCGACGCCCCGCCACCGCTGGATACCACCGACGCAACACTGGGCGGAACCGTTGAAAATGAGCTCTATTCCGAGCTTCCCCTTTCGATGAACGGAAACCCTCGCGATCCAACAGCCTTCCAGTACCTGATGCCCGGAGTTCAGGAAAATCCGGCCAATAACGGTATTGACTCGGAAGGTAACGCCACCAACACCACAAGCGGCGCCTCGGGAATCTATGGTGGATCCGGCGCAACCGGCCTCAACGAAAACTACGTCAACGGCGTGCCCGTAACCAACATCGCCTCGCAGGGCAGTGGCGTTCCCGTAACCAACGCCGTCTCGGTCGATTCGGTCGATCAGTTCTCCGTTCAAACCAGTGGCGCTTCCACATCCTTTGGCGGAGCTGGCGTCACCAACTACACCATCAAATCCGGTGGAAACCAGTATCACGGCGGCGTCTTCGACTTCATCCGCAACACCATGTTCGACACCTGGGGCTACCTCAAGACTCCCAACCCGGCCACCGGAACCGAGGTTAAGCCAGGTGAGCACCAGAACTCCTATGGCGGTTCGCTCAGCGGCCCCATTCTCAAGGATAAGCTCTTCTTTTTCTTCAACTACGAAGGCTACGCCTACACCAAGGTCACCAATACGCCTCAATTCCTTAGCATCCCGACCATACTTGAGCGCACCGGCGACTTTACCGATGTATTGGGCAACGTAAATGCGGCGATCGGAGATCCGACCAACCCCTCCCGTCCCCCTGTTTACGGAACCAATGCCAACGGAATCCCAAGCTTTAATGTTCTCGACCCGACGACCATTTCTCCGATCTCGCAGTACCTACAGTCGGCGCTTCCTCAGCCCACCAGCCTTGCCGTCAGCAGCAACTACCTCACAGGTTTGCCGCTGGAGAACAGAGACTACAACGTTAACCTGAACCTCAACTACACCTTGAACTCACGCAACTCCTTCACCCTTACCGCCCTCGGCGGAAATGTAGGCTACGGCGGTCAACCCAAGTACAGCACGAACTACCAGATTGCCGTTCCCTATGCGGGAGGCGTCTTCATCAATCAGAAGAGCGCGTCCGGCGTGTTCTCCTACAATTACGTTGCATCTCAGACCTTGATCAACTCGCTCAAGTACGGTTACACCCGTACCTGGGGAGAGCAGTTCTCTCTAACCGAGAACAAGACCAACAGCCTGATGCCAGCGACCACCAATTCATCCTGCGACCCCCAGTATCCGACCGCGAATGAGAACGCATGCGCTGCGGGAATTACGAATCTCCCCGCAGGCAACGCCACCATGAGCATGCCCGCGATCACCTTCTCCGAAGGAATCGGGCCAATACAGCCAAGCAACTGGAACTCCAATCCAGACAGCGGCCCTCTGGCCACCAACTCCTTTACCGCAATCGACAACCTGCAATGGATGAAGGGACGGCATAACGTCACCTTCGGGCTTCAGGTACAGTGGTTGGAGACCAACGGAGGAAGCTTCTCTGGCTTCAGTAACGTTCTGGCCCTCACCTACTCCTCCTACAGCACCGAGCTCGCGACAAGCGGTACCAGCGGCGATGCATACGCCAGCTACCTCATTGGAGCTCTTTACACTGGTAACGTAAAAACTCAGTCGATCGTTGATGTAGGTGCGCGTTATAGACCGATTGCTCCCTACGTTCAGGACAACTGGCAGGTGAGTCCCAAGCTGACCCTGAATCTTGGACTCCGCTACGACTATCTCCAGCCCTATCACGAGGTTCAGGATCGCATCTCGTTTCTGAATTCAAAGATTATCAATCCCATCGTTGGCATCCCCGGAGTTCTGGAGTATGCTGGCTTCCCCAACTCCGACACACCAGCGGCTTACGCTCCATACATCTGCCATTGCACCACCCCAGTCAAGCCCTATAACAAGAACTTCGAGCCGCGTGTAGGATTCTCTTACGCCTACTCGCAAAGCACGGTCTTCAGTGGTGCCTTCGGCATTCAGCTCACCCACTCTGGTGGAACGGGCGGCGGCAATGGGGCGACCCAGGGAACAAGTAACAGCGGCGAGTACGGCATTACGAGCACTTTTGCCGCACCCTCTGCCTCCAACGGACTGCCTTCTTTCTTCCTGAATCCCTTGCATACCGGCCAGACTCGCAATGCCACCTACTATCCTGGAGCAGCAATTCCACAAGGGTCGCAGTACACTGGTTTCTCGGCGACGGCATCGGCCAGTACCGCGCCAATACCTTGCGTCGTGGCAGGAACATGTAGCCCATTTTCCGCTATCCCACCTTGGCTGATACCCGGAACCAACGTTAACCCACTTGCCTCGACCGGCAACTACCAATTCGTTGACACCATAACAAATCCCGAACTTGGCGGCGTAAATCTCTACAACTGCCAAACCAGCGACAATACGTCCTGCCAGAATGGCGCGATCAATTTCGCCGATCCCTACTACGGTGGGCGCGGTCCACAGTTCGTAAACTATAACTTCGCCGTCCAGAAGATGATCAATAAGAAAGCCGTCCTCAGCATCGCTTACTCCGGCTCTCAGACCCACTTCCTGCCCGGCGGAACAGGCCGCGGCCCCGCAACCAACGGCATCTCACCAGACTACGCGATGCTGCTAAAAGGCTACCTCACAGGGGATGCCGTTCAGAATCAGGCTGCTGTTGCGAATCTGATTCCGGGCTACCAGCTTCCCTATCCTGGCTTCTCTGGCTCCACCGCATCCGTCTCCCAGTCCCTGAAGGCCTTTCCGCAATTCGGCTCCCTGACCGATGTATGGGGAGAGACTGGAAACTCAAACTACAACTCACTTCAGATCAAGGTTACGCAGCGTCCGTGGCATAATCTCTCCGGCTTCGTCAACTACACTCGTTCCAAGGAAATTGACGATCTGGGTCACCACAGAACGCAATACGCCTTGGGACCGGAAAACGGAAACTTTTCTCAATATATCCCGATGAGAGAGGTAGATCGCGGCTTGGGAACTGCTAACCAGACCAACGCATTCAACGCAGCCTGGGTCTACAACCTGCCCATCGGACGCGGTCAGGCTTTCGGCAGCACCAGCCGTCTGGCCACCCTGATCGGTGGAAACTGGCAGCTATCCGGCATCTACAAGTACCGCGATGGCTACCCGCTCCAGATCACCAACGGAAAGGGTTGTGAGGCTGCATCAGCTGGCCTACAGGGTACCTGTGAGCCGGACTACACCCCGGGCTTCAACAAGAAGAATGCTCGCATCAACGGCCGATGGGGTCGTGGTGCAGGCGCTACCCCCTCCACCATGGGTAAGATCCAGTATCTCAACCCGAATGCCTTTCAATGCCCCGATTCAAATCCGACTAATATCTATGCGACTTGCGGCACGTCAGGGGTCCAGTACACCTGGAAAATCGGCAACATCGCGCGCTCCGGCGCGGATGGCCTGACTGGTCCCGGATGGTGGGATGTTGATTTCGGCATTCGACGCACCTTCAATGTTCGCCAAACTCCAACACTTCACCTTACCTTCCAGTTTGAAGCAGATGCGAGCAACGTAACCAACTCCACCTTCTTCAATCTGGCTGGTGTAGCCTGGGGCAAATCGAACTACGGTCAGGTCAACGGTCAGAACGCGAGCGTTCAGCCACGCGACTGGCAGGTTGCTGGACGCTTCCGCTTCTAACTCATTTCCCTCTTCAACCGATTCAGAACCTTGAATCGCTCAACCGTAACTCAAAAGTGGCCATGCAGATCTTCTGCATGGCCACTTTTTATGTAGCCCGTGTTTTTCCCTTTGCCGATTTCAACCCCATGAGGCGCTATTTTCTGATGCTCCCCATCGATACAGACGGCATTCCTGCTCGCACTTTGTATGATGGAAGAATGCTTGCTGAGTGGACGGTCGAATGCGCGGCGGAAGATCCCATCCTCGTCGTACCATGGAAGGACGCTGACGGCACGGCGGCGTTCGTCGATCTTCGCGCCAATCCATACGAGTTTGACTCCGTCGTTGAGGCCGAGCAGCACCCCCCGCTGATGCAGGCTCTGCGCGCTCTGAACGCGACTCGCTCTCCCGTCTTCACCGCCAAGTGCGATGCGTGGCCGCTCGATGCTGACGAACTGGAGATGCTGCAACTGAATCTGGACATCCCTCCAGCTGATGCTCCCGCTGGTTTTTCCAGCTACATTGACCTCGTCTGGCGTGATCGTTCCCTCTTTGGATCGTTTCATCGGCAGGAGCAGATGCTGCGTCGCCTGACCCGTCTGGCTGCTCCCGTAGAAGCTCCTGTCGCCGCGCTTGAATGCGTACTACGTCCTGCCTTTGTCGATCTGGAAGGCCCGCGCGAAGGATTCGCCGTTAGCCTCTACGTCAAGGCTCTGGGTGCCAGCCCGCAGACCGCCTGGCAGGAGTGGGCTACCGCTCTGGCTACTATCGTCGCGCTCTTCCGCAGCAACGACTTCGCGCGCTAATCGATTTTCATCGTCGATCTAAGTCTGAGTTCTGGGTCCGCTGATTTTCTCTTGTCACTTGAAGGAAGGGAAAGATCCATTTTATTGCTCTGGGTTCGACATCTACTTCATCGCGAAGAATCCACTAAAAGCTACTGGTATGAGGCTGTTCCTGGACGATCAGGCGCGTGACCTCGCCGACCATCTCGGCGGAAACGGCCTTGGCGAAGTAAAAACCCTGCGCCTCGTCGCAATCGCAGCGCAGCAGAAAGTCCAACTGGTCTCTAGTCTCAACACCCTCGGCGACCACCTTCAAATTCAGGCCATGCGCCATGGAAATGATGGCTCGCACGATCGCCGCCGAGTTGGGATCCGTGGCCAGACGTTCCACAAAACTACGATCAATCTTCAGCCGATCGACTTTGTACTGTAGCAGGTAGGAGAGGCTGGAGAATCCCGTGCCGAAGTCGTCGATTGCGATCTTCACGCCCAGTTTGCGCAACTGTAGCAGCGTCTCGCTGGTGGTGGTTGAGTTGCTCATCAGCGTCTGCTCGGTGATCTCGATCTCCAGACATTCCGGTGCCAGCCCGGAGTCGAGCAGGGCCTCCTCTACCAAATTTGGCAGGTTCTTCTGGCGAAACTGACGCGGCGAAAGGTTGACGGCGATGGTCAGTTCGCGGCCTAGAGTCTTCTGCAACTCCTTGCCCTCGCGACAGGCGGTTCGGATCGTCCACTCGCCGAATGGCACGATCAGCCCGGTTGCCTCGGCCAGCGCGATGAACTGCCCCGGCGAGATCAGACCGCGTTTGGGATGCGTCCAGCGCAGCAGCGCCTCCAAGCCGATAACCTCTCCGGTGACGCAGGAGACCTGCGGTTGATAGAGCAGCGATAGCTCGCCATTGGCCTGAGCATGGCGCAGATCCAGCTCGAACTCCAGCTTGTCGGCCGTGGCCACCACCATGCTCTCGTTAAACAGGTGATAGCAGTTTCGTCCGCTCTCCTTGGCCTCGTAGAGCGCTGCATCGGCATTCTTGATCAGGCTGTCGGCATCGCTGGCGCAATCGGGAAAGATGCACATTCCAATGCTCATCGTGACATTGACCTCGCGGTCGTTGATAACTATCGGCGTAGCGACCTTTTGCAGGATTGCCTGGGCGCAATGCTCTGCATTCTTCTGGTCGAGAAACTCCGGCATCACAATGATGAATTCGTCGCCTCCTATGCGCGCAACGGTGTCCGTCTGACGCACCGAGGAGCAGAGCTTCTGCGCCACAACGTCCAGCAGAGCATCGCCCGCCGCGTGTCCCAGCGAATCGTTGATGCGCTTGAAGTAGTCGATGTCCATCATCAGCACGGCGACCTTCTGATTGCTTCGTTTGGCGCGCTGGATCGCCTGACGCATGCGGTCTTCGAGCAAAACGCGATTGGGCAGGCCGGTCAGTTGATCGTGATGCGCCAGATGGTTGACGTACTCGGTCAACTTCTTGCGCTCGGTGACGTCGAAGGCGATGCCCAGATATCCGGCGATCCTCTCCCCACTGGTCTTCAGCGCAGTCATCGCCAGGTTGACCCAGATGCGCGATCCATCCTTGCGCACATAGGTCCACTCACGCTCGTCGGTCTGCCCTTGCTTGGGATTTTCAATCAGCGAATTAAAGCCAGCCTGTACGGGCCGTCTCAGGTCCTTGCTCAACTGCACGGCTCGCGCGCTCATCTCGGCCGGATCATGCAACAGAACCATCGAATGCCGACCAATGAGTTCGTACCTGCGATAGTGCGTCAGGGTCTCTGCGGCGGGATTCATCGCCGTCACGGTTCCCGCCGGATCGGTCGCAATGATGCTGAACGGAGCATTCTCGATGATCGATTGGGTAAAGTCGCTGAGTTCCTCGATCTGTCTCAGCCGCGCGCGCTCCTCGGTAATGTCGCGGTTGGTCACGGCAACGCCATCGCCCAGCTTCACCACCTGCGCCGAGATCCAATACGGCGCAATGCCCTCTCGTTCCATCAAATACTCACCGCTGCATGGAATCCCAGTCAGCACAACCTGTCTGTACCGATCCATCAGGCCTATTTTTACGACATTGGGTAGAATCTCGCTCAAATTCCTGCCAATCAGTTTTGCGCGAGGGATGCCGAGCCTCTTCTCTCCATTGGCGTTGACGTAGGAGATTCGAAAGTCCACGATATTTTTCGTTGAATCCTTGTCGGATGCATCCCGTACGCACTTGTGGATGTAGAAGGCGTCCAGACTGCTCTCGGCTGCAACAACGAACATCTCCTGCTTTTCGTTGGCCGCAATTACCAACTCGATCATCTCGTGGACAAAGGGAAACAGCACGGCCACGCCCATCGCGACGACGACCATGGCCACAGCGCGAACCATCTGCAACTGTGGCCCAAAGCCGATCAGCGAATTCCAAAGCATATAGCCCACCACGCGCTGGATGGCGATGAAGAC
>Ga0302267_10002590_pt1 | contig 21703 bp, 12 predicted proteins | sample III_Bog_E1_3_FD_194555 | JGI IMG/M metagenome (GOLD analysis project Ga0302267, IMG submission 194555) | Peat permafrost microbial communities from Stordalen Mire near Abisko, Sweden - III_Bog_E1_3 | ecosystem: Environmental > Terrestrial > Soil > Wetlands > Peat | place: Sweden: Abisko... | reverse complement strand
CGGCGTACTGGTGCAGCATCAGCGAGTGGTTGTCGGGCACGGCGCAGCCCTCCATCTCGCCGTACTCGGCGATGGCCTTGCGCTCGGGCGAGTTGTAGGTAAAGTCGGTGGGCGACTTGTAGAACTCGTCGTACCACTGATCGCCTGCGCCCTGATGCTGATTCCACCATCCGCCCCACGGCTCCTCGTCGCTGCGATGCAGCTTGTCGTTATACGGCTCGAACCACGCCTGCGCGGCCCCGCGCGCGACGAAGCCGTCGTTCAGCACGATGCAGCGGCTGGGGTCTTCGACGCGCATGGCTTCGAGGATTGCGATGGTGTCAGGATTCTTCAGATCCGCGCCAATCTCGTTTTGCAGGCAGTACTCGATGACCGAGGGATGCGAGCGGAAGGCCTTGACCATCTCCACGCACTTCACGAACATATATCGCTTGGCAAATACGTCGGCGGGGTCGGTGGGCTTCTCCATAACGATGCCGGCGGCGTTGGCCTCTGCAGCCGAGGGCAGCTTGCCGATGGCCATCTTGCCCGCGCCCGGTTCCATGTAGCGCAGCAGGCCGAGGCGATCGTGCGCGCGCACAACGTCCTCCTTGGCGAGGTTGCGATGGAAGTTGAGGCAGTTCAAGCCCAGCTTCTGCGCCTGTGTCACTTCTTTTTCCGCAAGCTCTGGCGTGGGCCACATCCCGTTGATCCCCCAGTAGCCCCAGGAGATCGCGGTGTAAATCTTCGTGCGTCGTCCATTCAACCGGAAGATCGCGTTTGTGCCAACGCCCTCTGGCGCGAACCAGCGGAAGCCAAATGCAATGGTGCGAGTGTCAGTGCTCCCATCGGCGGCCTTCCAAGTCAATCTAAGGTGATAAACCTTTGGCCCATTTGACTCCCATAGCGATGCATCAGACACAGTGAAATGATACGGAAGAGCCCAGGGGGTCAAGATAGCTTGCTTGGGCAAGCGTTCAAAGTTCTCCTGGTTGATCTTTTGCTGCTCTTTTGAAGTTGCTATTTCGGTGACGCCCATGGCAACGTGCTCGTCCCAGCTCTTCAGATTTGTCTTTGTCTGTGGGTCGATCACATCAAAGTGCATGGTTCCAGTTGGAGCTGGAATGTTTAAGCGGTTATATTGCTCAATGCGGAAGTATGCGGTTGCCGTTCGTGGATCGGCGGTATTTAAAACCCATGCTTCCTTGATGCGATCCGTCTTATGCGCGCTGATCGTCATGCCTCGGTCCAGCCCGCCGAAGCCGTGGGAGCGGTAGAGCTTGACCGCGCCCCACTGGGCGTTGAGGCCGTCGACCCAGTCGTAGCGGCCGAAGGGGTTGGTGATGCGGATGGCGAGCAAGTTCTCCCCGCCGGGATTGGCGGCGTTGGTGAGGTCGGCCTCGAAGGGCAGCTCCTCCATGATGGAGTAGCCGACCAGCTTCTGGTTCAGGTAGACCTCGGCGCGCAGATGCGCTCCGCGAATGTGCAGGAAGATGCGCTTGCCCTGCATCGACGCGGGTATGTCGATCTTGCGCGTCCACCACGAGACGCCGTAGAACGCGCCGTTCTGTGGGATGGGATCGTCTGCGGCGTAGCGATACTCCTCCGGCGTGTAGGAGCGCGGCTTGCCATTCTCGCCCGCGCCGTACTTGCCCCAGAGGTGCTGCTCGACGGTTCCGGGCAGGGTGACGGGGATGCTGTCGGCGGCAGTGCCGAGCGCGCTCCAGCCGCCGGTCGGCGCATTGACCGGCAGTGGCTTGCCCGCGCCCAGCACAACTCCATCCGAACCTTGCGACACATCCTCGGGCAGAAATATGGCGTCGTTCTTCCACGCGGCTTTCTCATCGACCCACAGATGCCAGCCCTCGTCAGGGATGAGCGTACCGTTCTCCGGCCACGGCTCGGCGTGGGGAGTAGGCTGTGCGGCGGAGAGCTTGATCTGCGAGGCGAGGGTTGCTGCGGCTGCGGTTCCGAGAAAAGCGCGTCGGGAGAGGTCGGAGATATTCATTTGATAATTTCCATTTTGATTTTGAAGTTGATCTCCACGCCGACGAATCGTCGCAGCACTGCGGATTCATAATACATCTCTATCCACACAGCAGGGCAGAGCGGTTATTTGTGCTTTCCTGTAATTTATTGTGCGGAACTGGAAAAATCGTGCCAATATTGACGCTATATGAGCATTACATTAGTTTATGATTAGATAGATATAGCGCAGAAAAATAAGATAGTTATGGGGCGGAAGAGTTGGATGGGCCATCGATGATCGGGATGTACTGGGCAATGACGAAGCAGTGGTTTGCGTCTGTTCTACAGCGACGCCAACGACATAGCGGAAGGCGCTCAGGGACGACGGCGGGGCTGATTCTGTGTCTGTTGATAGTTGGGCTGAGTGCTGCCTATATTGAGCATGGACGAGGAAATCTACACAAGCTGAAGACGAAGATTGAGCCGGATCGTCAGGATGTTCTGGTGCCGCGTCCCGGAGGACAGGATGCGATAGAGCTGACGCGGACGCAGTTTATGGGCGGCTCGATGCCGGAGTTTCTCTCCGTGACGATGCTGCCCGGGCGGGGCATGAATATCTTGCAGATTACGGCATACATTCCCGGCCGTGGCGAGGTGAAGTTGCTGGCATCGCCCTCGGTGGAGGAAGCGGCCAGCGCGATGACGGGTGCTGACGCGGATGCCAGTGGACTGGCAAGCCTGACGATGGGAGGAGCCTTCGAGGTTCCGTGGGCCGGACGGATGGATGGCGCAGCCTCGCAAGCAGGGCGAATGAACGCAAGTTGGCGAGGACATCCGATAAGCCTTCCGGCGGCAAATGGCGCGGGCGGAGGCCTGCTTCTGGCCGCGCCATCGGACACTGCGACGACGGCGGCGTTGCCGGATGGGGGACAGGCCCAGGCGGTCTATCATCTGGAGGACTTTGGTGCGCGATGGCCATCGAAGACCGATGTAATGGTGACGGTGATGCTGGGAAGCCGCTGGATTGAGATGTCGGTCGTAGCGCACAACGTGGGTACCGTGGCCGAGCCGATAGGGATTGGCTGGGCTCCGCGGTTTGCGATTCTCGGCGGACAGAGAGAACAGATGCGTCTGCGAGTTTCCGGAACGATGCGCGAAGAATTGCACGACCGACAGAGTGGTATGCCGACGGGGCGATTGCTGCCGGTCAATGGCACGTCCTATGACTACACGGCGCACGATGGAGTGGAGTTAGGTGCGAGCGATCTGGACGAGTGCTTCACCGCGCTGCATCGCGAGTTGCTGGATGCAGGGCCGGTTGCAGAGTTACGCGATACGGCCAACGGATTTGGCCTGCGTCTGACTGCGCTGAACTCGACGATTCAGGCGATGCGCGTGGTCGCGCCAGCCGGGGCTAAGTATGTTTCGATTGAACCGCAGTACAATCTGGACGACCCCTTCGGAAGTGAGTGGAAGACGGAGAGTGATGCCGGAATGGTGGTACTACAGCCGGGGAAGACGACCGAGTGGAAGACGCGTCTGGAGCTGTTTTCTCTGGGCGATAGATCTCCTGCAAGACCTCCCATAATGTAGAGATAGCGGATGCCGGAGCGACGGCGCGGGAGTCCGATTCACGCAAAGTGCGTTTTGGGTTTGACCCTCCCTATGGAAGACTCGTAGAGTGGAGTAGAGGCGCCGGTTGCGCTGAACGCCCATGGCTGCGCTTGTCGCCCCATGAACGGTGGCGGTGCAACCTATCCAGAGGCGTGGCCGAATAGGCATTTACGGAAGGTTATTGATTTGAATTCGACTGAGACTAACGAAACAAACGAGACGGCGACAGAGCAGGCAGTGGTAGAGCACACGCATGATCACGATCATGCGCACGGCCACGAGCACTCGCATGAGCCTTCGATGAATCCCGAATTGACGCGCGAGATCGCCGTCGAAGTTCCGGCCGAAGAGGTCTCCGAGACCTATGCTGCGGTCACCAAGCGCTATCAGAAGCAGGCGCGCATTCCCGGCTTCCGCGCAGGCAAGGTTCCGTCCTCGCTGGTACGGTCAAAGTTTGCCAAGGAACTGCGCGAAGAGGTTTTGCAGGCTCTGGTCAGCGAGCGATTCCGCAAGGAGATCACCGATCAGAAGCTACAGCCGGTCTCGGAGCCGCAGTTGCTCGACCTGCAGTTGATGGATGGCCAACCGCTGCGCTTCAAGGCCGCGTTTGAGGTTCTTCCGGTCTTCGATTTGGCAGGCTACGAGACGGTGCGCGTAGAGAAGCCGAACGTCGATCTGACCGAAGAGGAGTACGAGGGCGAGTTGAGCTTTGTACTGGATCGCGTTGCGACGGTCGAGCCGGTTGAGGAAGATCGCGCACTGGTCGATGGAGACTGGGCCGAGATCGAGTTCAAGGGCGAGGTCAAGCCGCTGGTCGAGACTGTCACCGAAGACGGAGTGACGGCGACGACTCCGGCGGAGCCGCCGGTCACCGGCAAGGACGTGCTGATCGAGGTTGGCGGAAAGAACACGATTCCCGCCTTCAACGAGGCTCTGCGCGGAGCAAAGCCCGGTCAGGAGATGAGCTTTGAGGTTGAGTATCCGGCGGACTTTGGCGAGCAGACGCTTGCGGGCAAGTCGGTCAGCTACGACGTTACGGTGAAGGCGATCAAGAAGAAGAACTTCCCCGAGCGCAATGCAGAACTGGCCAAGCAGCTTGCCAACAAGGATAGCTGGGAGGAGTTCGAGGCCGAGTTGCGCGAGCGGGTCGGTGCGCGCAAGCAGAATTCGTTGGTCGGCAACGCAAAGAACAAGATGATCGAGGAGATCATCGCCAAATACAGCTTCCCAGTGCCGGAGTCCTTCGTGCAGCAGCGCGTGGACGCTCGTCTGGAGCGCGGTTTGCGCGCTCTTGCCCAGCAGGGAATGAAGCCTGACGACATGCGCAAGCTGGACTTCGTTCATCTGCGTGCGGCACAGCGCAGCGAGGCGGAGCGCGAGGTTCGCGCCACCCTGATCATCGACAAGGTTGCCGAAGCCGAGAACGTTGTGGTGAGCGACGAGGATCTGAATCAGGGCGTTCTGATGCTGTCGTTGCAGTCGGGCGAGTCTTACGAGACGCTGCGCGGACGGCTGGTTGAGGATGGCGGAATCGATCGTCTGCGCGAGGAACTGCGCCGCGAGAAGACCAGCGATCTGCTGTATGAGAAGTTGTCGGCATAACTGTAGCGAGTGAGCAGGTCAACCAGGCAGCAGGTCAGCAAGCAAAAGGGAGAGCAATATGGGTTTGGTACCGATGGTTATCGAGCAGACGAGTCGTGGCGAACGAGCCTACGACATCTACAGCCGTCTGCTGCGCGACAACATCATCTTTCTGGGTACGCCTATTGACGACAACATCGCCAATGTCATCATTGCGCAGATGTTGTTTTTGAGCGGCGAGGATCCAGAGAAGGACATCCAGCTCTACATCAACTCGCCGGGCGGATCGATTACGGCGGGGCTTGCGATCTACGACACCATGCAGTACATCAAGAACGATGTGCAGACGTTGTGCATCGGACAGGCGGCGTCGATGGGCGCGTTCCTGTTGATGGCGGGCAAGAAGGGCAAGCGCTTTGCGTTGCCTAACGCGCGCATCCTGATCCACCAGCCGTCGATGGGCGGGCTGAGCGGGCAGGCGACCGACATCGACATCCACGCGCGCGAGATTCTGCGCATTCGCGAGATTACCAACAAGCTGATGAGCAAGTCCACCGGGCAGTCGCTCGACCGCATCGAACGCGATGTGGAGCGCGACTTCATCATGACCGCCGATCAGTCCAAAGAATACGGCATCATCGACGACATCATCGATCGCCCACGCACTTAGATCGAAGATGGATTCGCAACACAACAAGGCCGTCGCATTGCGCGACGGCTTTGTTGTGTTCTCTGGTATCAGAGCTTACTAAAATGACTGTAGCTCATAAAAGAATTGTCATTCTGAGCGAAGCGAAGAATCCCCGTATTTTGCCCGTGCCGCGACGCTCTACACCATTAGTAAAACCGTTCCAGCAAATTGCGGTAGACCAATTTGTTTGTCATTCCGCAGCAAAGCGGAGGAATCTGTTTTGCTTCTTGCACACGACGGTCTACCCATCCGGCGAAATGCTCTACGATTTCTCTGCCGTAACGAAGCTCTTGACCACCACGCCGGATGTTTCAAAGTGGGAGACGCGGTGGCCGGAGGCGTGTCCCATGTGGATTGCCTTCTTGAGCATTCGCATCAGGCTGCGCGACTCCTCCTCAAACCAGCGACTGCTGGCCTGTTCCCAGTCCACCACGAGGTTGTAGCTCACGTCGCACTTGGGGCAGCCGAGCTGCGTCTCCAGTGTGCGATGGAAGGCCGCATCCGGCAGCTTGCCCACCGGATCGGTTCCCGAGCGAATCGCCGCAATTGTAAGATTCATTTCCACCCCTTGCTCTTATCCAGCATATCCGACGAGCGAGCCGATGCTAGTCGGCTGCGGAATTGGCTCGCAAAAAATGAAAAAACAGGGAAGCGACACAAGTCCTGAACCTTCCTCAGGCTAAAGCCGCGCCCCTTCAAAACAAGGGGTTGTGCCGAGATTTCTTAGAAGGAAGCGTTGGCAAAAACTATTTTGCAAAAGCTGCGTCTTTCGTCGTGGCGCACGCGTATTCATACCGAAGAGTAGTATTATCCGCCAACAGTGATTCCGAACAAAGGATCTGCTATGCCGCACGAACGCATCGCCCTGCTGATCTCGTTGCTCGCCTTCACTGCTTCTACACTACCAGCACAACAGCAGCCCACTCCTGTTGCTCCTCCCGCCTCCAGCCAGCCTGTTGCGACGCTCCGCGTCAACTCGCGGCTGGTGGTACTCGATGTCATCGTCCACGACGGCGACGGCAGGTACGTCAAGGGGTTGAAGGCCTCCGACTTTGCTCTTACCGAGGACGGCGAACAACAGAAGATCGCCAGCCTGGTCGAGCACAATGCCGTCACTGACATAGTGCCTCCGCCGCCAGTTCCCATCGCGCCGTTGCCGTCCAATACCTTCACCGTGCAGCCACCTATCCCCGATGAGGTTACTAAGACCGTTATCGTCGTCTCGTTTCCGGGAATACCGAACATCAATCCCGGAAATGCGGACGTAGCCCCCGGCGATCCAGACATCTCTCCCGCAAAAATGGGATTGCTTAATTCGGATAGTATTTATACCGCCTCTGACATGCTTCCGGCTTCAAAAAATACGGCCTTCGCGCTCAGCCAGCTGAAGGCCTACATCCAGACGCTCGCCACAGGCTCCCACCCAATTGCCATCTATCGAATCGATCAATCGGTCACTCCCAGGCCAGACCAGAAAATTGCCAATGATCCAAAGATGGTTTACTTTGATTTGCATCTGGTGCAAGCGCTTACGACCGATCCGAAGGTTCTTCTTGACGCTGTCGAGAGCAAACGAATTCTGTCTCCTGTGGGCTATCCCACTCCGCATCTGCACCGCACGGATAGGGCGTTTAATTTGCTGGCCTATGAGATCTCCGAGATTCCAGGGCACATCAATTTGATCTGGTACAGCGCTCAAGAGGATCAGCCTCAAAGTGTCAACAGCTCAAGACTGTTCTCGGTTCCCACCAGCCATGTCTCGCGCGATATCCTTGCTATGGCTCAGCAGCTGAATAGCAACACCAACAATGTACTCCGACTCAATCGCGTGTCCTTTTACCCTATCAACCTGAACGGGCCGGTGGCCCCTCACTACAACTTCACTCTATTTACCTTAGATCCGAATACCAGCGGCCTGAATGCAACTTCGAACGCGGACACGGTCAACTCTCCTTTGGAGAACAACATGTTGACCTGTCAGAGCCTGATGGAGGAGGCCAGCCGATCTGGAGGGCGGGCCTACTGCAATACCAACGGTTTCAAAGAGGCAATTGCCGATGCCGTCGAAACGGGCTCGCACTACTACACTCTCTCTTACGTTCCGACCAATTCCAACTGGAACGGAAAGTATCGCAAGATCAAGATTGACGTGCCTTCGGTAACGACGCAGTCAGCAGGGGACAAGATCTTCGAGTGGCTCCTCTCCACGCACAACGGGGAGCAAAGAATCAGCTACCGCGATGGCTATTATGCGATCGACGCGCCGGATCTTCCCAAAGACGCCTTGTTGCCGCCAGCCGCAAAGCTGCGTAAAGTCATTTCGGCCTCGCCGAAGGGCGATCCGGGTAGTCAGTTCTTTGCTCTGAAACCTCTGCTGGCCGCAGCAGTGGCATTTAGCTCGCCGCCGCCTGCCGACCTGCACTTTACGGTATCCGTTGATCCCGCGGCTAAGATCGAGCAGGTCGTTAATGGAGCTTTCACGCCCGCCGACAACTACCTCGCCGCCGAGTGGCGCGAGAAACCGTTTCGCAACTACCAGCTTCACTACACCATTGATCCGCAGGATTTGCGCTTCGCATATACCAATAAGAGCTCCAATGGCGTCTTTCAGTACCGAGACAACTTACAGTTTGTCATCGTGGTCTATAGAGACGATGACGGTGTGGTGAACTCGCTCTCAACCACTACTCCATTCAGTCTCGACGAGGCAGACTATTACAAAACTATGCAGGCCGGACTCAATTTCGACCAGACGATTGCCGTCCCGATAGATGGCCGCTACTACCTGCGCGTCGTCGTGCTGGAGAGCTCTTCCAAGCATATTGGAGCCATCGAGATCCCGCCGGAGAGGATCAGCTTACCCGCTGCGCAGACGGCCCAGAGCGCGCAGCCCGAAACGGCTCCAAATTAGCCTGCACAGAATCACTTCGTAGATTGCGCCCAGTGCGTGGGACTGAGATCAAGTCCTGGACACTGCTCTTAGCGGCTGGACTCCAGCAGGTTGCGCGCGTGGTTGAGGCTGGTCTCGGTGAGTTTTGCGCCGGAGAGCATGCGGGCGACCTCGTGTTCACGCTCATCCTCCTTCATGCGCCGGATGCTGGTGCGGGTGCGTCCGTCGCGGTCGGCCTTCTCGATCAGGAAGTGCTGGTCGGCGAAGGCGGCGATCTGCGGCAGATGAGTGATGCAGACCACCTGCTGGCGGCGGGAGAGCGTCTTCAGCTTGCGCCCGACGGCCTCGGCTGCGCGCCCTCCAATGCCGATGTCGATCTCGTCGAAGACCAGCATGCGCGGCGTGGGCAGATGCTGGGCCGAGTTGGCCTTGCCCTTGCGATGCGTGGTTCCGGCGGCAAAGCTCTCTTCGACCGTGACCTTCAGTGCCAGCAGGACGCGCGACATCTCGCCTCCCGATGCGATCTGGTCGAGCGGCTTCAGCGGCTCGCCTGCGTTGGTGGCGATCAGGCAGTCGATGCGATCCCAGCCGCTGGCCGTCCAACTGGACTCCTCTTCGGCTGGCGTTACCTGAACTTCAAAGCGCACGGTCATGGCGAGGTCGTTGATCTCGGCTGTGGCCTGCTTGCTCAAGCGCGCGGCTGCCTGCTGGCGCGCTGCGGATAGCTCGCCTGCGGCGGTGCGATAGGCTGTGGCGTCGTGATCCTGTTGCGCGCACAGCTCGGCCAGTAGAGCCTCGCGATCCTCGACCTCGGTGAGGTGTCGCGCGGCCTCCTCGCCGAAGCCGATGACCTCGGCCAGCGTCGCGCCGTACTTGCGCTTCAGGCGGTCGAGCGCGGCCAGACGGTCTTCGATCTCCTCCAGCCGCTCGGGCGAGGCTTGAACCCGCTCGGCGAAGTCTCGAACGCCCGCGCTGACGTCCTCGACCGCTGCCTTGGCTGCGGCGAGCTGCGCGGCTGGCTCGATGAACTGCGCGTCGTACTTGGCCAGCTCTTCCAAGTGCTTGAGTGCGGCGGTCAGCGTCGTCTCCGCCGCTCCCTCGGACTCGTAGAGCAGCTCCTGCGCGCTGCGCGCTGCGGTGTAGAGCCGCTCGGAGTTGGCTAGAATGCGCTTCTCGGCCTCAAGCTGCGCGTCCTCGTCGTCTGCGACAAGCTGCGCGTCGGCGATCTCGCGCACCTGAAAGCGCCAGAGGTCGGCCATGCGCAGGCGATCCTGCTCGGAGGTCTGTAGCTCGGCAAGCCTCTCGCTGGTGGCGCGCCAAGTCGCGAAGGCTGCGGCTACGTCGTCGGTTGCGATGCCGCCGAAGCGATCGAGCAGAGTGCGTTGCTGCGCCTGATCGAACGAACCCAGCGTCTCTCCCTGCGTGTGGATGAGGCCAAGCTCTGGGGCAAGTTCGCGCAGCACGGCCACCGTTGCGGGCTGGTTGTTGATGAAGACGCGGCCCTTGCCACCGGCGGCGATCTCGCGGCGCAGCAAAATGTCGTCGCTGAAGGCTCCTGCGTCAATGCCGTTGGCATCGAGAATCGAAGCTGCTCTCGGCGTTCCTTCAAAGACGCAGCCGAGGACGGCCTTTTCGGCTCCGTGGCGGACGACGTCCGACGAGGCCTTGCCGCCGAGCAGGAGGGCAAGCGCGTCGATCAGAATCGACTTGCCCGCGCCCGTCTCGCCGGTTAACAGATTCAGACCCGGGCCAAAGCTGGCCACCGCCTGATCAATTACCGCATAATTTTCAGCTCGCAACTCCAGCAGCATCGTCCCTCGCGCATCAACCCCAATGCGAACAGCCTAGCATGATCACCACCCTGGGCGTGTGGATGGCACGATTGAGGTAGGATCTGGAGAAAATAACGGGGTGGAAGCAGGCACTGTGTTGGTTGAATTGGGAGGTACAAATATCATTGTTGACGAAGGGTAGCTGATCACAAAACTCGCAGGTTTTCCGTTCTCCTGATAGGGCGCAAAGGTCATACTGCGAGCGCTATCCACAGCGAATCTTCCCATATCACGAGAGTCTGCATCCTCAAGTTCAACTTTGCTTACATCTCCATGTTCATTAACCCAGATCTTGACATTTGCATTACCGCCTTCTTCGCTAACTTTTGGCAGGCTGCTTGGGAAGCCGGGGATAAGAATCTTATGAACAGGATTGATCTGACCAAAACTGGGCTCAAATTTTTCCTTAATTGCCCCGTCGGGAATAGAAAACAGATCAGGTGAAATGGCATTATTCGATGCAATTGTAAGTGTAGCTTTTATCAGTAGGTTACTGTCGTACTGAAGGTTAACTGTTCCAGCAAGATAGCCGTTCGCTACCTTTCTCCAGTTCCCATAGACAACCAACTCATGATTTGTTGATCCAGCCGAAATAAACCCAGTCGATTGGTCGAAGCAGATCATAGCGAATCCATTCTCTCCACACATCGCCTGTAGTCCGCCGATCTTTTTCGCCTTAAAGCTCGTTATTGTACCATGAAAACTCCCGAATGCAAAAAGGGGATAGAGCCGTACTGTGTTGAATTCGATGATCCGCAGAGGAACTACGCTATCTCGAAGCACCCATCGCGTGTCCTTGGCGGGAGTAACTGCAACTTCATTGTAGGTGTCTGTATGGATCTCTGTGCGCTGACCGTCCACGCTATCCCAGATCTCGTAGCTTCCCGAGTGTTTTTTGCTATTCACATCCACCATCTTCAACTCGTATCGAAGGTGCAATGGGCGCCCTGTTTGATGCGTCGCTTTCACAATTTGCGAAAAGGCTGTGGAGTAGCTGCTGTCGGCTATCGGGTGGGGCAGGGAGTCAGGAGTCGTCTGAACTCCCTTGATTTGCTGTATCGCTTGTGTCGTTGCATCCTGTGCGTGAATAAATGAGGGGAATGCCAACAGGGCGATTCCTGTGAGTGTAAATACAGGTATTTTGAGAAAATCCATGCGGAGATTAATACCAGTAAAACCGAATTCTTCGAGTCTGCTTCCGAACAATCTCACATTGCCTCCAGGAACTCATTGCATTCCCACTATTTTTCCGCTTGGCTCAGATGCTTTAGGGGGTTCGTCGCACCGCATTGAAAACAGCGCGACCAGTGTAGCAGGTATGTTATTTGCTGGACAGCAAGTCTAACGAACCAACCCAGATACGAGCCTCTTTCCGCCCAGCGCGCCAAAGGTCTTACAATAGAGCTAATGATTTTGCATACGTTGGCCTCGCCCGTTGCCCTTGCATTCGCTCTGCTTCAGGAGGACGCCGCCGCTGTTCCGCCGGTTGGCTCTGGCGGCAGTGCGCTGATGGAGATGGTCCGCAACTCCGGCCCCATTGCCTTTGCGGTTCTCATTATTCTTCTGGTCGCCAGCGTTTGTTCGTGGGCGATCATGTACTCCAAGTGGCGCAACTTCGTCCAGGCGCGCAAGCAGAGCCATGGATTTCTGCGCGCCTTCCGCAAGTCGGGGAGGCTCTCGGAGATCGCTGCGGTCGCTGAGAAGTATCGCCCCAGCCCGCTGGTCTCGGTCTTCAACGAGATCAATGACGAGTATCAGAGGCAGTGTGGAGGGCGGGGAACTCCGCGCAACCCCATCGCCATGGAGCGCGCCGCTGTGACGGCATCAAGCGAGGCGCTGACCACCATGGAACGGCGCATGACCTGGCTGGCCACGATCGCCAACGGAGCGACGTTTGTCGGACTCTTCGGCACGGTTATGGGCATCATCGACGCCTTTCACGGACTGGGAACCAGCGGCGGAGCATCGCTGCGCACGGTCGCTCCGGGTATCTCCGAGGCGCTGATTACCACCGCTGCGGGACTCGCCGTCGCCATTCCGGCGCTGGTCGGATATAACCAACTTACTGCGCAGTTGCGCGACTTCGGCTCGCGCATGGACGACTTCGGACGCGAGCTGCTGAACGCCATTGAGAACGCCGCTCTACTTGCTCCGCAGACCCCGCTCGCTCCAAATGAAGAGTATGCCGAGTACGCCGAGCCTCGTCGCAGGAGTCTATAGCCATGGCCTTCTCGACCAATAGCGGTGGCCATAACCGCACCCAGACGGCGCTGGCCGAGATCAACATTACGCCGCTGGTCGACGTAGTGCTGGTGCTGCTGATTATCTTCATGGTGACGGCTCCGGTGCTACAGTCCGGGATCAACGTCGCGGTGCCGCATACGCGCTCGGTCAACCAGTTGACGGAAGAGCGCACTGTCGTCACCATCAACAAGGATCAGGTTGTCTATTTGCAGACGGGTGGGGCGGATCGGGCGATCAACCTTGACGATCTGACCAGCAGCCTGCGCAGTACGGGCAAGGGCGATCCCGCCAAGCGGACGATCTACCTGCGCGCCGACGAGAAGGTTCCCTTCGGCGCCTTTGCCTCGGTGATGGACGCGGTCAAGCGCGCGGGAATCACCAACATCAGCATCGTTACTCAGCCGCTGGAGTCCACGCCGGGCGAGGAGAGCGCGGCCAAGTAATCGGCTTGCAGCCATGGAGATCAAGCTCAAAACTCGCGCCTCCGAAATTGACCCGCGCGGCGAATCGCTTGGCGGAGGCTTTGCTGGCTCTATCGCGCTGCATGGAGCCTTTGCGGCTCTGCTTCTGGTCGGGATGTGGATCGCGCACTCGGGCAAGAGCTGGGGCGATGCCACGGCCACCGCAGGAGCGATTCAGGCCTCAATGGTCAACGCTCTGCCGCTTCCGCCCAAACAGCCGCCAGACGCCAACAATATGCTGGCAACAGACGCTCCTTCGCCCGCTCCCGTAGAGCCCAAGCCGAAGACCATTGAGACACCGCCGCCGGACGCGGTTCCTGTGCCGGTGAAGACACCGGTGAAGCCGCCAGCAAAGACTCCGGTGAAGGTCGCCGAGAAGTCGACTCCCGCGCCGCCGCTGCATCCCCAGCCGATGAAGATCGACCCAACCAAGGTGCAGACCGGCGAGGCGACCGGGATGAAGATCGCCATGAGCAGCACACAGACTCGCGCCGGAACCGTCAGCGTGGGAACCACCGATGCCGCCTTCGGCACCCGCTTTGCCTACTATGTGCAGCAGATCACGCAGAAGGTGGCGCAGCAGTGGTACACCGGAATGCTCGACTCGCAGGCTCCCGGCCACCGCGTCTACATCACCTTTCAGGTGGAACGCGACGGCTCGCTCTCTCACATTGTCGTCGCGCAACGGAGTGGCGACTTTACTCTTGACCAGACCGCTCTGAACGCCGTCCGTCATATCGATACCTTTGGCCCGCTGCCAGATGCTTACACGGGCAGCCACATCAACGTCTCCTACTACTTCGATCCACCGACGCACTAGACGTACGGAGCGCAGCTTGTTGCGGCATGTAGATCGCAGTACAAAGCTCAAAAACGCAGCAATTCGATATACGATTTGCTCTCTGAGCAACAATCCTTTATTCTTGAAAAGTCGCAGCTGAAAAGTTGCAGTCAAGCGATTGCCACCTTGGTATCCACCCGATGGATGCTGGCAGTCAGACAAGTTGCCACCCAGGCAATGTGCGCCCGTAGCTCAGTTGGATAGAGCATTTGGCTACGAACCAAAGGGTCGGAGGTTCGAATCCTTCCGGGCGCACCATAAGTTTTTTCACAGCAAACGTAGAACAATCAAAGACAACAATTGAGATGATAGCGGCTTCCGTACTTCGGTGCAGAGATTGCTGTTTCTGCTGACACTTATAAGTGTCTTGTTTGATGTGTCTTACCCATCTACCAGCGTTTGCTCAACAATATCCAACACATGTGCCGCCGCGTGGCAGACTCAAGCGGTCGATGCGGAATTTCCATCTTTCTTTTGCAGCCTCATGGTAAGGCATTATCTGCCGATAGATGTCACATGAAACATTGGGGAACAATCTCTCAGGCTAACTAAATGTAATGGATCTAACATCGACTTGCTTGCCTACAACCAACGGTCTAATGACCTACAACTTAATACTTTTTCACTTATGCGAACGAGTTATTTTGTTTAGTTCTGTGGCCAGCTACTATTTTTCAGGATCATATATTCCGTCAGCATTATTTGGTGAAAATGAAGTGTCTTCTTCTCGGATTTGCGTGCAACACCGCTACAAGAGTTTTCTGATATCTACAGCAGAATCTCTGTTTACCGTCTGGCTCCTTCTGATAGCCACGCTTTGGATGGAGAGTGCAGCGCAGGCGCAAGTGGTTCCTCTTGCTGTGGCGGCGTTTCCAGGCAATACGGTAGTCGGCCAGCAGGCGACACCGCTCACTGTCACGGTAACAGTTGTCCATAGCGATACAGCGTCGGCTCCGATTGTCATTACGCAAGGCAACGCCAATCTCGACTTCAAACCAGCGGGCAGTGGAAGTTGTGCATCAGGAACAAACTACTTAGTCGGGCAGCAATGCACGGTTGATGTCATCTTTTCTCCCCTCTATCCAGGCCTTCGTTCTGGAGCGGTTGTACTGACAAACTCCAGCGGAACGGTCTTGGGATACACTCTTCTATCGGGTATGGCAACCGGATCGCTTGGCATTCTTGTTCCCGGTCGCATTGACACGGTTGCCGGTGACGGCGCCTGGATCTACAGCCAGGACGGCGTTCCTGCGACGCTGGCTCCTATCTTTCTGCCCACGGGGATAGTTGTCGATACTGCGGGCAATCTTTTTCTCTCCGATTCAAAAAACAACCGCATTCGTCGGGTGGATGCAACGACGGGAATGATCTCTACGGTTGCGGGCATTGGAACTCCCGGTTATTCAGGAGATGGCGGTCTGGCGACGCAAGCCATGATTAGCAACCCTGCGGGCATCGTGATGGATGGGGCCGGCAATCTTTACTTCGCCGACATGGGCAATCATGCGATCCGACGAATTGACGCAGCCAGCGGAGTGATTAGCACCATAGTCGGTACGCTGGGAGCAAAGGGTTATTCAGGAGATGGAGCTGCCGCAAGCAGCGCGAAACTGTCTTTGCCGGAGGGCCTCGCCTTCGATTCTGCACAGAACCTCTACATCGCCGATACGGGCAATAATGTGGTTCGTAGGGTCAGCGCGACGACGGGATTCATCAGCACCGTCGTGGGTACGGGCGTTGCAGGTTTCTCCGGTGACGGAGGCGCAGCAGTCTCCGCCCAACTCAACACTCCGTGGAGCCTGACTTTCGGCGCGGACGGATCGTTCTATATCGCCGACCTGACCAACAATGTGGTTCGCAAGGTCGGCACGGATGGAAAGATCTCGACGGTTGCGGGCAATGCATCGCTTGGCTACTCCGGCGACAGCGGGATTGCCACCTCGGCTCAGTTGAACTCTCCGGCCAGCATTGTCTTTGATACCGCTGGAAATATGTACATTGCAGACTCCGGGAACAATCGCGTTCGCAAGGTCTACTCCTCCACGCAGATTATTCAGACCATATCGGGAACCAGCAGCGATCAATTTGCTGGGGACACGGGTCCGGCAAATCTCGCCAGTTTCTATGGTCCATACGCGCTCTACATGGATCAGTCTGGAAACCTTTTTGTCGCCGACATGTTTCATAACCGAATCCGACGCATCAGCGCCGGAGCAATCTCAATTGAGTACCCCGTCATGCGCGTCGGCAAAGTCTCCGCGCCCCAATCCGAAGGGTTGGAAAACGACGGCAATGCAGGACTAACAATAAGCGCGCCCACTCTGGTTGATGCAGCGCTCGATTCATCGACAACGACCTGCAACATCGGCACAGTTGTCGCCAGTGGCCTCTCCTGCAATCTGGGCGTGGAGTTCGCTCCAACGGTGGTTGGAGATCCCGCGGATGGATCGATTGCAGTCAACTCCGATGCAAGCAATCGTCCTGCGCTAATCAGTCTTTCAGGCGAGGTACTCAGTGTAGAGCCGACCTCCGTATCGTTGGCCTCCAGCGCAAATCCTAGTCTGATCGGCGCTTCCGTTACCTTCACCGCTGCGGTTTCAAGCGCGTCGCCTACGCTTACCGGCGCCATGGTCTTCCTCGATGGAATGACTCAACTCTGTAGTGCCAGCCTTGCTGCAAACGGCTCCGCTGCTTGCACCGTCTCTACTCTTACGCTTGGGCAACATCCCATTACTGCCAGTTATTCCGGCGACCTCCAGGATGCGGCGAGCGTCTCCCCAGTACTGAATCAGGTGGTCAAGCAGCCCGCGGCTCTGGTTCTTAACGTAGCCCCAAGTTCCGTAGTCGTCACAAATTCAGTAACGCTTACTGCAACGGCCACGGCAGCGACCGGTACGCCCACTGGGGCCGTCACCTTCTACGACGGAGCAATCGTAATTGGCAGCGTCAACTTGAACGCCAGCGGTGTAGCGACCTTCACGACGAAGTCGCTCTCAGCGGCGACACACAGCCTCTCGACAAGTTATGCGGGCGACGGAACCAACGGAACAGCGCAATCCAACGTCGTCAATGAAGTGGTGAATCTTGCGACGACAAACACCACGATAAGTTCCAGCAGCGCGACCGTGAATGTCGGATCAACGATCACGTTTACCGCGATCGTCGTCAGCACCAACGGCCCACTTCCCACTGGAACGGTTCAGTTTTTCGACGGCGCAACCAGCCTTGGTCCTGCGACTCTGGATGGTACGGGAACCGCCGCCCTCACGCTCTCCACGCTGACTCCGGGAACGCATCCGATTGTCGCCACCTATAGCGGCGACATCGACAATGTCACAAGTTCCTCCACCGGTCTGGTCGAGACCATCACACAGATTCCCACCACCGTCGCCCTTCTCAGCAATATCAATCCGGCCAATGCCGGCGCCACTATTAATCTCACCGCAAATGTGGCGATAAAGAGTGGATCAACCGCTTACGGTGCAATTACCGGTTCGGTCACCTTCTCCGATGGGGCAACCATACTTGGCACCGCCGCAGTCAACGCGTCCGGTCAGGCGACGCTTGGTGTAAACTCACTCTCCGCCGGAATGCATAGTCTTTCCGCAGATTTCACGGGCAACACCAACTACGCAGCCAGTACATCGCCCGCACTCTCGCAGCAGATTCTTATCACCCAAACCGCCACAACTCTCTCAACATCGGCATCCTCCAGCCTGGCAGGAAAGCCTGTCACTTTTACCGTTACCGTTACCAGTTCAACTGGCATTCCAACGGGGATCGTCACGATTAGCAATGGAAGCGCTACCCTTGGTCAGGCCACACTAAACACACAGGGCACCGCAACATTTACCATCTCAACGCTCTCACTCGGTACGCTCTCGCTGAGCGCGACTTATGCGGGCGACACGAACTACGTGGCAAGCACTTCAACACCCCTGCAACAGATCATCAGCCTCGCCACCACTGCGTTGACGCTTGCCGGCCCCACAGCGGCCATTGACGCTGGCACTGCCCTCTCCGTCTCGACTACGCTTTCCAGCAACGGAGTCGCACCAACTGGCTCGCTCACGTTGCGCGATGGCAACGCAGTGATTGCGACACAATCCGTCTCTGCAACGGGATCATTTCTATTCAGTACATCAGGCCTTTCCATCGGCACACATACTCTCACAACGGCCTACGCCGGGGACAGCGACAATGCATCGGCAGTTTCTCCTGCTATTTCGGTTATCGTTCAGCAGGCTTCGACGACCACATCTCTCGCCTCAACAGCAAATCCATCCATCGTGGGACAGAGCATTACTCTCTCCGCCTCGGTCACCAGCGACAGTCCGAGTATTGGCGGCTCCATCAACTTCATGGATGGAACGACAACACTTGGCACCGTGCCTTTGCTTGGCGTTTCAGCGTCCATCACAACAGGCAGTCTTGCCTTCGGCACAAATAATCTGACGGCGATCTATTCCGGCGACACCAATCACGCTGCGTCCACCTCAGCCACGATTGCAGAGCAGATCGTTCAGGCTCCGACTGTCGTTCTTACCTCCAGTTTGAACCCCTCCATCGTCGGAGTAGGAGTTACCTTCACTGCAACCTTTACCGGAGTTAACGCACTCGTCCCCACAGGCAACGTAATCTTCGTGGATGGCACGACGACTCTTGGCACAGTCGCGCTCAGCCCCTCTGGCGTCGCGACCTTCCAGACGTCGTCGCTGGCCGTTGGCTCGCATCCAATTTCCATTATCTACGCTGGCGACAGAAACTACAGCGCCGCCTCGGGATCGTTGACCCAGACCGTACTCAACGCTAATACGCAGATCGCTCTGGCGTCCAGCGCTAATCCTGCCACCTATGGCACTGCACTCTCTCTTATCGCAACCATCAGTTGTAACAGCGGAACAGCCACCGGCTCGGTAAACTTTACCGATGGCGGTGTCTCCCTTGGCAGCGTAGCGCTCAACGCAAACGGGGTTGCCACACTCAGCCTCTCAACGCTCGCTCCCGGAACGCACACCATCGTTGCCAGCTATGCAGGCGACGGGAAGGCGAGTGCGTCGGTTTCGGTTCCATACACGCTCGTCGTCAAACAGCTTAGTTCGATCGCGCTGACAACCAGCGCCAATCCAACGCTGGCGCTTACCCCCATCGTACTTACTGCATCGGTCAGCAATAGCGGTGTCGGAGCAGCCACCGGCGCACTCACTTTCACCGACGGCTCTACCCTTCTTGGCACGGCAACGCTGGATGCAACCGGGAAGGCTTCGCTCACTCTGGCTTCCCTGACAACGGGCGATCACTCTATTCAGGCCAGCTATGCCGGTGACAATAATAACTTCTCCAGCGTCTCCTCCGTTGTGACCGAGAGTGTGCAACTTCGTCCTACGACCACGACCCTGACCGCATCGGCAATCGACCCACTCAATCCTCGTCAAGCGACACTGATTGCCGTAGTGCATTGGACCGGCAGCGCGCCTCCCACTGGCACCGTTCTCTTTTCCATTGGAAGCACTCCGATCAGCAGCAGTACGGTCGACTCGACGGGCGTTGCCACTCTATCCATTGTTTTGCAAAGTAGCCCTGAGAGTATTACCGCAAGCTATAGCGGCGACTCGTCCTACTCCTCCTCCACATCGCAAGCGACCGCCGTGACGGCCAGCGCTGGCGAGCAATTTACGATCTCGATGAATCCAACCAGCATAAGCATGCAGAGCAAACAGAATACCGTCGTAAACCTCACCATCGCTTCGGTGCAGAGCTTTGCGGATACCTTGCAGTTCGGCTGCATTGGGCTTCCTTATGCCGCGACCTGCACCTTCAGCACTCCACAGACCACGCTCACCGCCAACGGAACCGCTAGCGTACAACTCACCATCGACACGGGAAATCCTCTTGGCTCAGGAGCGCAAGCCAGCCTTCGCAACCTTCGGAACTCTCCTGTCGCATTATGCTTTTTGCCCGGAGCATTTCTTGCGGGACTTTTCTTCCTGCGCAGACGCCGTCGCCCACTGCTTGGACTTCTTCTGCTCCTCTGCGCGGTCACTGCAACGCTTAGCGTTACAGGCTGCTCTGGATTGCAGACGAGCGGAACACCGCCTGGAACCTACACCTTCAAAATCTCTGCATCCGGCCAGAATACCGGAATCACAGAGACTCAGGTCATGACCATGACCATCACCCAGTGAGGCCTCCGATGAAATACCTCGGCCAGCTTTGCCGAGTGATGTTCTCTTTGCTATTTGCCAGCTTGCTGTCACACTCTCTGTCGGCGCAGGCAATGCCGACCGCCACGGGATCCGGTGCGTACATCGCAGTCGGTGGTGAAGGCTCCATCTTTCAGGCCGACTACGGTCAGCGCGATCTCGCCGGATTCGTCGCCTATGCGGACATTCATCCTGTCTTGCGTTACGGCATTGAGGCCGAGGCGCGTTTTCTGCACTACCACACTTCTGAAGACGTCACCGAAGCCAACTACTTCATCGGCCCACGAGTCTCTTTTCGACCAGGCAGCAATCTGCGACCCTATGCCAAATTTCTAGTTGGCGCTGGAAAGATTGTTCTCCCATACCACTACGCTCAGGGAAGCTTTCTTGCCTTTGCTCCTGGTGGTGGCGTGGACTACCAACTGACAGATCGCATCACCCTTCGCGCCGTCGACTTGGAGTATCAGATATGGCCGGACTTTACCTACGGCTCATTGCGTCCCTACGGAATCAGCACTGGCTTCAGCTTCAGGCTCAACTCTGTTCCGCAATATCCGAAACACGCGCGCTGAGGATCATTTAGATCATTTCTTAAATTGCTGTAGACAAAAAAAATGTCATTCTGAGCGTAGCGAAGAATCCCCGCATTTTGCTCGCGCCACGATGGTCTACACCTTTCACTATTGCTATAGAGCACTTTGTTTGTCATTCCGTAGCGAAGCGGAGGAATCTGCTTTTTGCTCGCACCACGGCACTCTACCCCTTTGGGGAAAATGCTCTGGCTCGATGAAAACTACTTTACGGTGAGGTTAAGGGTTACCGTTTGAGTGGTCTGAACGCCACCGCTAACCGAACTCGCCGTGACTTGATACTGATAGGATCCGGGCGAGGAATAGCGCAGGTTGGAGCTGGAACTGTTGCTGCCGCAGCCGCTGGAGGTGAGCAGAGCTGTGGCGGCGAAGATTGCCCATAGAATCGGGCCAACTCGTCGCCATGCGTTCTTGCGCGAGGTGCGCGCCTTCCAGGTAAAGAAGATCACAGGGAAGAACAAGCAGAGAGCGGTCTGGCCAAAGCTGCGACGGACGGGTAGCGTTGGTTTCGAGTTATACCCGACCTCGGTGACGGTGTTCAGCGTAGCTACGGCGGTTTGGGTGTTGCCGCTGAGCGTGACGCTGGAGGCAAGAAGCGAGCAGGTCGCATACTGCGCCGGATTAACCGGAGTGCAGTTGAGAACGACCGTTCCGCTGAAGCCGTTGACCGGAGTAATGGTGAGGTTGTAAGCGGCTGGCGTTCCGCTGATGACGGTCGCCGACGAGCTTGCGCCGCCATCTACAGCGAGCGTGAAGCTGCCGTTCGAGATGCCGGTTCCGGTCAAGGGAACGGTATCGGGCGAGGTTGG
>Ga0302267_10002586_pt1 | contig 21729 bp, 21 predicted proteins | sample III_Bog_E1_3_FD_194555 | JGI IMG/M metagenome (GOLD analysis project Ga0302267, IMG submission 194555) | Peat permafrost microbial communities from Stordalen Mire near Abisko, Sweden - III_Bog_E1_3 | ecosystem: Environmental > Terrestrial > Soil > Wetlands > Peat | place: Sweden: Abisko... | reverse complement strand
GACCTTGGCGAAGTCGTCGATGGTAATTTGGGGCGAGTTGTTGGTTGCTGGTTGTTGGTTGTTGGTTGGGGCGGCAACAGCAGGAGCATCGGCGGTTGCTGCCGGCGAACTGCTTAACACCGATGCCAACGATGGAACCGATTGTTCTGGAGTTGGCGTTGTGGCAGGTTCGGGAGTTGCGGGTGTCGCGGGGTTTTCCATGTCGGTCATGATCTGGGCGAGTCCTTTGTCTGCTCGGGGAAAGATGGGGGCGAGCGGGCCGAGCTTTGTGCCGGGTTGCAGGCCGCCCCATTTCAGGTCTTTTAGTTCGCCGTTGCGCGCGGCCTCTTCAATGTCGCCGAGGCCAAGCTGACGCCAGACGTAGGCGGTCGAGTAGGGAAGGATCGGGTAGAGGAGGGCCGTAACGAATCGGACATCTTCAAATGCTGAGTAAAGTATTGACGCACGCCGACGATTTGCTGTGACTTCATCCATGCCATCAGGGATTTTCCACGGGGCCTGCTCAGTGATGAACCGATCTGTGATTGTTACAAGATGTGAAATTCGTTGTAGATCATAGGAAAAATCAGCGGATGAAAAGAGAGATAAAACATCGAGATTGTCATACTCATCAATCAAGTCATAATCTGTATTTGTATAGAAAAAGTCGTAAAATGCTAGACGATTACGAGCGAACTCGGGATGTTGTTCCCATTCCGGATGGGGAACCTGTCCCTCGAAATACTTCTGAATCATGCTCAGCGTGCGGCTGACGAGGTTTCCGTAGCCGTTGGCGAGGTCGGCGTTGTAGCGGGTGATGAGGGCGTCGAAGCTGAAGGTTCCGTCCTGGCCGAAGGGGATCTCGCGGAGGAGGAAGTAGCGGAGAACATCGGCGGCGAAGAGGTCTTGTTGGGCTTTGGTGGGCGGGGCTAGGCCCGGGGCTAAAGCCCCTTCCTGTTGGGGCATTGATTCAGGGGGCTGAAGCCCCCTGCTCCCTCCGGAAGGACTAGGCGCGACGGACGAAATACGGGGATTCTTCGCTTCGCTCAGAATGACAACTTCAGGGGTGAGGTTGGCGGCGGTGTCAGTACCGACGGGCACGGGTGGGCAGAGGGCGCCGAAGGCGTCGAGGATGGTCTCGGTGCGGACGACGTTGCCGCGCGACTTCGACATCTTGGACTCTTCGAAGAGGAGCCAGCCGTTGGCGACGATGGACTTCGGCAGCCAATCTTTGGCCCACGCGGCGTGTTCGGCGGGGGTGAGCTGCGGCATCGGATCGTTTGGGCCGTGTTTTAGCTTCGGATTCAGAGCCAGTAAGAACGCGGGCCAGTAGAGGCAGTGGAAGCGGGTGATCTCCTTGCCGACGAGGTGCAGATCGGCGGGCCAGAACTTCTCGAACTTCGCAATCTCGGCAGGGTCGTCGCTTCCGTAGCCGAGCGCCGTGATGTAGTTGGCCAGCGCGTCCAGCCAGACGTAGACGACGTGCTTGTCGTTACCGGGAACCTTGATTCCCCAGTCGAATGTAGTGCGCGAGATGGAGAGGTCTTTGAGGGCTCCAGGGACGTAGGGATTGCCGTCATGCGAAAAGCTAAGACTTGAGCCCGGTACGTTAGCAGCCTGATAATACGCAACCTGCCCTGCTGTCGATTTGCGCGCGATATCAATCTTGATCTCTTCAGAATTTTGCACGCTGCCGCGCAGGAAGCTGAGGACTTCGTTGCGGGTGGTGTCGGGTTGGACGTGGAGCTGGCCGCTCTCGATCAGGTCGAGCAGGGGGAGCTGGAAGCCGGAGAGGCGGAAGAAGTAGTTCTCTTCGGTGACGGTTTCGAGCGGGCGGCCGCAGTCTGGGCAGGGCGTTCCGGCGGGGAGATCGACGAAGGCCTCGTCGGAGACGCAGTATGCACCGGTGTAGGAGCTGAGGTAGATGGCGCCGTTGGCTTCGAGTTCGCGCCAGAGATGCTGCACGCCGCGCTTGTGACGCTCCTCGGTGGTGCGGATGAAGTCGTCGTTGGTGATGCCCATGCGCTTCCAGAGGCCACTGAAGGAGCCGGAGACCTGGTCGGCGAACTGCTGCGGGGGGATTCCAGCGGCCTCTGCCGACCGCTGCACCTTCTGGCCGTGCTCGTCTGTCCCGGTGAGGAAGAAGGTGTCGTCGCCCAGCAGGCGGTGGCGCCGCGCGATGACATCGGCGGCAATAGTCGAGTAGGCGTGCCCGATGTGCGGGCGGGCGTTAACGTAGTAGATCGGAGTGGTGAGGTAGAACTTATTGGAATTTTCTGGCATTGGCTTGATAGGCCAGTTTATCAGGTGGCGGGGCAAGACGTTTCACTTTGGCAGAGCAGGAGCCCACATCTCAAACGCAGGATGCTGGCCCCAGCGAGCAGAACCACTCGCCGGGCACCCTGGATACGGGTCTCCCGGTGCGGAAAGACAACAGCGGGGTGTCCCGGCATATTGTCAGACTGATTCAGGTAGATAAGTCTCCGGTGCTTTGCCCCCGAGCTGGGGTACCAGGATCTGGATGATGACGAGGGCAAAGATATAGGCGAAGGCGGCCACAGAAAATATGAACATGGGGTGAAGCGAGAAGTAGTGGCTCACCAGCCAGGTGAAGATAGCTCCTCCTAATGCTCCGGCGGCTCCGCCGATGCCGACCACTGTGGAGACCGTGGTAGAGGGGAATATATCCGTGGGCGTGGCGAAGAGATTGGCGGACCAACCCTGGTGGGCTGCGGTTGCCAGCGAGAACAGCGCGATGGCCGGCCACGGGTTGGTGGGGAAGATGACGCCGAAGTACGGCACAAACAGAATGGGGACGACCAGCAGGGCGCAGATGAGCAGGGCATACTTTCTCCCTGCATTTACAGTGTGTCCGCATTTAATGATAAAGCCCGAGAGCCAACCGCCGCCGATGGATCCCACGGTGGAAACACTATAGATGATGATCAGCGGGTACTTGGCGTGGTTGAGGTCCAGGCCGTAGTTGTCGTGCAGGAACATCGGGAGATAGAAGAGATAGAACCACCAGATGGGATCGGTGAGTCCCTTGCCGAGGGCGAAGGCATAGAAGCCACGGCGGCGCAGGAGAGCGGAGTAGGGAAGTGTCTCTCCGTGCGAGGCGTAGGCGGCAAAATCGGCGTCCAGATTGGCCTGGGTCTGAGTGGAACCGCGGCGCAGGCGGTTGTATGGGAAGATGAGCCAGACGATGCACCAGAGAATGCCCATGGATCCGGTGCAGATAAAGGCAGCGTGCCAGCCGAAACGGGCGGTGACGGCGGCGATGAGAATTGGAGCGATAAAGAAGGAGGCGCTGGAGCCGGAGTTGAATATCCCGTTGGCCAGCGCGCGCTCTTCCGAGGGGAACCACTCGGTGGTGGCCTTGATGGCTGCGGGGAAGTTGCCGCTCTCGCCGAGGCCGAGGAAGATACGGGCGAGGCAGAAGCCGACCACGCTGGCGACGATGGAGTGGCCGAGGGAGGCGCATGCCCAGACGGCGATGGCGCAAGCGTAACCAACCTTGGTGCCCAGCTTGTCGATGATGCGTCCGGCAAAGAGAAAGCCGACGCCGTAGGCGATCATGAAGCATTCGACGATGTGGGCATAGTTGAGGTGATAGGCGACCTGGAACTCAGGCAGCACGCCTGGAATCCAACCCATGAAGGGAACGTGCAGGAGCGGCTCGATCAGCCCGAGCGCGGAGCGGTCCATGTAGTTGATGGTGGTGGCGGCAAAGAGCAGGGCGCAGACAAACCAACGGAGGTTTGAATTCTGAGGCGCGGAGACGGTGACGCTCTTCTCGGCAAAGCTGGCAGTATTGCTGGGCATGAATTAGAAGCTCCGGCGGCCGTTCGTGAAGACACTCGAGACCGCCTCTAGTCGGGAGATTTAGAAAACGAGTACTGCCAGCTTGCGTGCGGTCGATCGGTGGGTTGCGCTGCAAAACGCATCGTCACCGGCTAAGAACACCACCGCAATGATATTCGTCTTTTGCAACTCTGACAATTCCGCGTTTGTGGTGGAGAACGGGAATGAAACAGCACCTGTTACGAAAAACTATGCATAAAAGGCTATGTTTGAGCGGGCTGCAATCAAACATGGTCAGTGGCGGCGTTTTGTTCGAGTACTTTTGCGGTACCAAAGTTACGCCAAGTTACATGCGCATACTTCGCACGGGGACGCTGTAGACGGCCTGGCAGTTGCCGTTCACAGGCGAAGCAGAGAACAGTCAGCGCGGGCAGGACAGATGAAATCGGCGGTTGGGCCGATAAGAAAGTTCTAGGGGGCTGGGATATTGCTCTTTTGATTCCTCTAAAGGACGGCTGCCCGTGAATGTGTTGATTGTTGAAGACGATTCCGCATTAGGACATTTTCTGGAACAGGGGCTGAAGCTCGACGGCCACGATGTAGCGGTGGTGACGGATGGCGAGGCGGCGCTTGAGTTTGTGGCAAAGCTGCGTCCTGAGCTGATGATTCTGGATCTGGGCCTGCCGCGCATGGACGGAGTCGAGGTGCTGGCCGAGATGCAGGAGCACTTCCGTTCCACCTCCGTGCTGGTGTTGACGGGAAGGGCCGAGATGGAAGAGCGGGTGAAGTGTCTGCGACTGGGGGCCGACGACGTTGTGATGAAGCCGTTTTCCTTCCATGAGCTTCGCGCGCGCCTGCTGGCGCTCTCCCGGCGGCGCAGCCAGTTCGAGGACACGGTGTTGCAGTTTGGCGATCTGGCGATGGATCGTGCCGAGCGGAGGGTGACACAGGCAGGGCGCAACATCGAGCTGACGGCGACCGAGTTCTCCCTGCTGGAATCGTTGATGCGGCGGCGAGGCGAGCGCGTATGCAGCCGCGCAGAGCTGCTGCGGGAGGTATGGCAGATGCCGCTGGGGTCCGAAACAATCGCCGCCAGGTCGAGCCGCATGGATACCAACATCGTCGAGGTCTATATCAATTATCTGCGCAAGAAGCTGGGCAAAAATGCAGTTGCGTCACAGGGCGAATCCGCGGGTTGTCACTCGGTGATTCGCACGGTGCGCGGCGAGGGCTATCTGCTGGGCGCACTGGAGGACAGCGATCTCAAGGCCGGTGCGGGTAACTCGCCGGCGGTGTTGACGTCGATCTTTGCGCTTGGGGAGCGTGTGTCCCATGCCTGAGACGGAGGAGTTTGGAGGCGGAAGCAATCGCAGGCAGATGAAGCAGCTCAGCGCGGAGTTGCATGAGCTGTGCCAGCCGTTGACGACCTTGCAGTGCACTCTGGAGATGGCAGCCTTGACCGACACTCAAGAGGCCTATCGCGAAGCTATGGAGACCGGGCTGGCGGAGTGCCGGCGCATGGTGGCGTCGGTGGAATCGATGCGCGAGATACTGCATGAGGCGGTGAGGGAGGCCGAGGCCGAGACGTTCGAGGCAGATAAATGAAGGCACGGCTACGGAACGCTGTCAGGGATTCGGCGCCAGACGCGATGAAGACTGCGCCCGGAGATGTGGATCTGGACGTTGGGCTGGATGCGGTCGAACGGACGGCGGAGGCGCGGACCGTGGTGGTGGTGAGCGCGGACGTTGAGTTTCGGCTGCAACTCTGCGAACGGCTGGCGGCCCTGCGCTGGAGAGTGTGGCAGGCCAGCGGAGGCGCGGAGGCGTTGCTGCAACTGGAGTCGCAACCAGTTACGGCGTTGCTGCTCGACGGTTGGCTGCCGGACCTGGAGGTGCGCGAGTTTGCGGCCCATGTAAGGCTGCTCTATCCGGAGATCGAGCAGTTGAACTTGGACGGTGCGGCCGGGGGCGGTGACGATCCCCCAGCAGGCCCGCGCAGCTCATGGCGCAATGAACTGCTGCACACAATTCGCGAGGCGCAGGAGGGGGCTGCAAATCGGTCTCCGGTGCGGCGACCGACGACCCGAAATTCGTTTGACAAGGGCACCCCCCAGCGCGGGCCGGAGGCCTATCGCTCGCTGCCGGACGGGACTGTCACGGACGGGACGTTCTCGCAGCGTAGTTTGAGCCTCTCGCCCGGACGATGGCTCGATGTGCAGGAGACAGTTGAGTCTGTTCCCGTTACGGAGACGCCAGGACGCAAGATCAAGATGCTGTTGCCGGAGTTGGTGGGCGATAGCCCGGCGATGTGCGAGATGGCGCGTCTGGTACGCCTGGTGGCGCCGCGCTCCACCATGGTGTTGATTGAAGGCGAGACGGGGACCGGCAAAGAGGTGGTTGCGCGTGCCCTGCATCGGCTCAGCACGCGTTCGGGAAAGCCCTTCGGGGTGCTGAACTGCGCGGCCATTCCGGAGTCGTTGCTGGAAGCTGAGTTATTTGGCCACACCCGCGGCGCCTTCACCGGTGCGGTGCAGTCGCGCATGGGGCGGATCGAGGCGGCTGATGGAGGGACGCTTCTGCTCGACGAGATTGGCGAGATGCCTGTGGGAATGCAGGCCAAGATGCTGCGCTTTCTGGAGTCGGGCGAGCTACAGCGGGTAGGCGGAAATGAGATGACACAGGTCGACGTGCGCCTGATCGCGGCCACCCACCAGCCGCTGGAGCAACAAACAGCGGAGGGTTCGTTTCGCCTGGATCTGTATCACCGGCTGGCGGTCTTCCCCATCCAGGTGCCTGCGCTGCGAGAGCGAATGGAGGACATCCATGATCTGTCGGAATTTTTTCTGGACCAGTTGGGACAGCAAAGTCCGCGCAAGCGGCTCGCGCCCGGCGCGGCGGCAAAGTTGCTGGAGCACTCATGGCCAGGCAATGTGCGCGAGCTGATGCATGTGCTCGAACGGGCAGTGATCCTGGCCGGCGCAAACACGGAGATATCAGCCGCGGACATCCGCTACCGAAGTCATACGCAGTTGAAAAATAACCAGTTTCCGCAAATCTATTAAATAATTCAAAGAATACAGACTTGACAGGTTGCACAAGGACCTACTTTTCCTGAAGCTGTGCGACTTATTTTTTGCTGTATACGGCCTTTTTCCAACCAGGCTCTAACCGCACGGGAGATATGTGTACCAATAAGTGACTCTTCCGCTGTGCGTTACTCCGCTCACAGCGCCTACGCAGTGGAGTGCTGACCCATTTCGGGACCACCTGAGAAATAGTTAATTCAATATGGCTACGAGATGGCCATTGTCGTGCAGCTATCCAATGTTGATAGAGATTGGTGCTGCAACGCCTGGGAGCCAGGCTGCGGAATTCAAGTTGGTTCATTGGAGAAGAGGCAAGTATGAGGGACCACACATTATTGATGCAGGAACGGCTGAGTAAGGCGGGGTCCGGGTTTGCCGAGTTGCCGGAGGCAGGCAACGGCCCGTTTCTCTCCACGACGGGAGCACAGTTCGCAAACGAGGTGGAGAGTGAGTCTGTTCCGGACCGCGATCAGCTTCTACTGGAACATCTTCCCACAGTGCGCTACCTGGCACGGCGGATCCACGAGCGGCTACCACAGCATGTCGAGTTGGATGATCTGATCTCGGCCGGCATAGTGGGCCTGATCGATGCGTTCTCCAAGTTCGACCATACCAAGAAGGTACAGTTCAAGAGCTATGCGCAGTTCCGCATTCGCGGTGCGATTCTGGACTCACTGCGCACGCTGGACTGGAGTCCGCGCGAGCTGCGCCGCAAGGGACGCGCTGTCGAGGAGGCGATTCGCTCGGTGACCCACAAGCTGGGACGCGTGCCGGCGGAGCCAGAGATCGCCCGCGAGATGGATATGGACCTGAGCGCGTACCAGCAGTTGCTGGGAGAGTTGAAAGGCCTCGAGATCGGCAGCCTGCACATGCAGCGATCCGAGGACTCGGGCGACGAAGAACTAACCTATATTCCCGGACCGCCTGACGAGAACCCTCTCTTTCGCTGCCTGCAGGGCGAGATGAAGCAGCGCCTGACGGACGCCATCGAGGAGCTGCCGGAGAAAGAGCGGATGGTGCTGACGCTCTACTACTACGAAGAGTTGACGATGAAGGAGATTGGGCTGACGCTGGGCGTGGTGGAGTCGCGCGTCTCGCAGATCCACTCATCTGCGGTGGTTCGACTGCGGGCTGCGCTGGCGGGGCTGCGCTCGGACAACTCGGCGAATACCAAGTGCATGACGGCCAGAACGAAGCACGATGAGGAGAAGAAGGTGGCCTAGTTCAAGGCTTTGCTCGCAAGATTAGTTCATAGGTTCACAGAAGAGCGCTTGGCGGGGATGGGTAATAACATACCTTTCCCCGCCGTTTTTTTAATTCAGGTTGCGAACGAAGCCGGCAATGCGTCTCAAACTGAGACACTCCGTCCAGGATTTTGAGGCAATGTCAGATTGCAGGGAGGAGTATCTATTACCGCGAGAATGCATTGGGCTGGTTGGAGGTAGAGAGCGTGGCCTGGTCGGCGACGGAGTTGCCCGAAGCGGTGCTGGATCCGAGGCCGAGTTTGATGATGGCGCGCGAATCGGGCACCAGCTTTGTCTGCCAGCCGTTGTCGCCCTGCAGCTTCTCCATTGCGGCCTGGGTTCCGGCGTCCCAGTGTCCGCTGGGCTCGCCAGAGAGGTACCCGGAACGGATGAGGGCGGTCTGGATCTGGGTGGCGCGCTCATCGTCAATGGTTCGCTGGCTTTGTGGCTTGGCCTTGGAAGCGCGTTTGCTGATTCTCTGCGAGGTGGGGCCGCGGCGCGCGTGTGTCAGAGCGACTGCGGGGCAGGATGAGCCGAGTATAAGGGTTGATAACAGAACGATTTGACCCAAACGCATAATAAGGACAGACCTCATGGAGCAATTTGACACAGAACCCTTGCAAACCTCTAACTAACGTGGTCAGACTATACCCAGAATTCACAATTTGGCAACACGAATCGTGGATGCTGCATCTTAGCGGGTTCCTAAGTTGATACTTAGCAGGAGCGTGTACCGGATGGCGCGCGCTCCTGCCCGGCTCGCACCACGGGTTACGGCAGAGTGCCTCCAAAGAAGGTGGCTCCGGCGGGCGCATTCGCTCCCTGCACGCGCACCTTGAAGACCGCGTCCTGGCCGGACTTCAGCCCGCTGACTATGGCCCGGTATGCGGCCTCGTCGGGGACGGGCTTTTTGTTGATCTCGACGATAATGAAGCCCTTTTCCAGGCGAATATCGTCGGCGAACGATCCGGGACGGACAGTGTTGATGAGCACGCCGCCCTGGATGCCGAGCTTGCTGGCGAGCTGGGGCGGAACAGCTGCGACAGTGATGCCGAGCTTGCTTTCGCCTGCGTCGGACTGGGCCGGAGTGGCGTTCTCGCTGCCTGGGCCGCTGGCGTCGGATTCAAGCTGGCTGCGATCGCCAATAGTGACGCTGGCGGTGTGCAGTTTGCCGTCGCGGAGATAGCCTAGCTGCACAGTTGAGCCCACTCTGCGCGAGGAGATGTTGGCAACCAACTCATCGCCGTCCTTGATCGGCTTGCCGTCGACCGAGACGATGACGTCTTCCGGCTGGATTCCGGCCTTGGCTGCACCCTTTCCGGGCGTGACCTCCTCGACGAAGACACCACCGTTGGCGAAGCCGTATTCGCGGCTTACAGCGGCGGGTTCCGGTCGAAAGCTGATGCCGATGGAGCCGCGCGTGACCTTGTGGTCGGGGCCGATCAGCATGTTGTAGACGCTTGCGATGGTGTTGGATGGCATGGCGAATCCGACGCCCTCGGAGCCCGCGGACTGGGTGTAGATGGCGGTGTTCATGCCGATCACCTCGCCGGCCATGTCCACCAGCGGCCCGCCGGAGTTGCCCGGATTGATCGCCGCGTCGGTCTGGATGAACCTCTGGAACTGTTTGAGGCGACCGTTCGGGTCGGGATCGTCGATGGAGCGGTCCTTGGCGCTGACGATGCCCGCCGAGACCGTCTTCGAGAGACCGAACGGACTGCCAATTGCCAGCACCCAGTCGCCCACCTGTGCTCCGTCGGAGTTGCCCAGCTTGACGGTGGGCAGCGGTTGGGGAGCGTCGATCTTGATGACGGCGATGTCGGTATCCGCGTCCACGCCGATTACATGCGCCGGGCGGCCGTCTTCGCCGTCGTTGTCGGGATCGGTGGAGAGCTTGACGAAGATCTTGTCGGCCTTGTCGACGACGTGGTTGTTGGTGATGATGTAGCCGCGCGAATCGACGATGAAGCCTGAGCCGAGCGCCTCGCGCTTGCCGGCGCTGCCCTGGTCTTCGCCGTCATCTCCGCCCTGCCCGCCGAAGAAGCGGTTGAAGAGGTCCTGCATGTCGCCCTGGTCGCCGCCGTTGCCCTGATTGCCGCCGAAGGGAATGATCTGGCCGCGGCGGTTGGAGCGGCGGTTGGCGGACTGCTTGGGGATAGACACGGTGTTGATGTTAACCACCGCGGGGCCAACGTCCTTGGCGATCCTGGAGAAGGCGGTGGAGAGGTCGCGAGGATTGGGAATGTTGAGCGGACGCGCGTCTGAGGAGTCGACTGCCTGGCCCTTGGCGCTGACCGAGCGGGTGAAGATGGAGCCAGCGAGAATGCCAAAGGAGAGGACCGCCAGCAGCGCGAAGGTCGCGCTCAGACGGTGATTGCGTATGCGAGCGAAAAGGTCGTGTGCGGCTTGCTTTTGTGTGTCCATCGGTAGTTAGGTCCTCATGCGAATTGGTCTGTGCGTGGCTGCGCGAGTTGCCTGCCAGCGGACGCTGCTCGGCGGTGTCGCTGAGTCAAGTATAGCCGCCTGCAACGCGCCGCAGTGCCATGCGAATTGTCCAGATGATTAGACGAACCAACGGCAAAATCGTTGCAGCCGCCCGCCCTCCCTACAGTCAATGGTCAGTGGTAGTCGATAACGCTGTCATCCTGTGCGAGGCGCGCAGCGCCGAGTCGAAGGACCCCAACGAACCCCGCCCCGCCCCAGCCCTCCACCCTTTCTCCCCCGGATCTCCTGCTCATAGCTCATAGCTCAAAGCTCACCGTTCAAAAAAACGCCTCGTCCTACCCCAAAAAACCCAGCAAATCCGCTTGTCAAGCCCCTCGACTCCAAAAAATCTGATTAACTAACACCCTATCAATCACTTACCTCCGAAAAATAGTTGGCATACTAGTTTCCCTCCATCCTGTATAATTAAATCAGTAAGCAAAACCAAACAGACCCGGCCAACCGCCGGGCCTTCGCATTTAACCAGCATGAAGCCAGCAAGTGATTGATTCAAAAGATCGACAGATCTAAACCATTTGGACTGAATGTTTTGCGAATTTGATCCAGACCAGGTCTAGATCTAACTATCTTATTTTGAATATCATAGGACTTTTAGGGGGTACCCCCCCAACCAGTACGACGAGGAGGAACGAAGTCCAGACTTAGTCCAGACCCAATCCAGACTTACCGAGACTGTGCAGCAGCCTCGCGCGCGGTTTGGATGAAGCGGGTCAGGCGCGCGGGGTCCTTGCGGCCGGGGGAGGATTCGATGCCGCTGGAGACGTCCACGCCCCAGGGGTTGAGCTGGACGATTGCGTGGGTGACATTCTCCGCGGTGAGGCCTCCGGCGACGATCAGATGAACGCCGCTCGGAGCGGAGGCGAAGAGGGCGCTCGCAGCGGTCCAGTCGAAGGCGACGCCGGTGCCACCCGTGGCCGCGCCTACCTTCGAGTCGATCAGGACGCGGTCAACGAGACGAAGCCGGGCGATGCGCTCGATCTGAACGGTGAGCAGCGCGGCGGGGGATTGGGCTGCGTCATGCGGCGACGGCTGGCCAACCGTCCAGTGCAGGGTCTGTATGATTCGCACGCTGCCTTTGAATGTTTCCGCGAGCCGCTGGGCGAGCGACAGATCGAGCGTGCCGTGGAGTTGAACCGCGGTCAGGCCGGCTTCGATCGCGATCGCTGCGATCTGCTGCTCATCGCGCGAGTGGAAGACTCCGACGCGCTCGACGCGGGAGGGAAGATGAGGCGTAATCGCGGCGACCTGAGCCGCCGTCATCTGGCGCGGGCTGGCGGCAAAGACGAAGCCGACGGCGTCCGCGCCAAGCTGGGCGGCCAGTTGTGCGTCTTCGAGGTTTGTGTTGCCGCAGATCTTTATCCACATGGCAGGAGCCTCATCCCGCTTGCTCGAGCAGAGTGGCGAGCGCGGCGGCGGGGTCGGGCTGACTCATCAGCGACTCGCCGATGAGGAAGGCGTTGTATCCGGCGGTGCGCATCTGAGATATGTCGGAGGCGGTTCGGATGCCGCTCTCGGCGACATGGACGGCTGTTCGCGGCAGCCACTCGGCGAGTTCGAGCTGGGTGCTCGGCTGGACCTGCATGGTGTGCAGGTTGCGGCTGTTGACGCCGATGATGGTGAAGCCGAGGGCGGCGGCGCGGTCCATCTCGGCGCGGTCATGCACCTCGCAGAGGACGTCGAGCGCCATGCGGCGCGCTTCGTCGCGCAGAGTTTCCAGCTTGGCGTCGGAGAGCGCGGCGACGATGAGCAGGATGGCGTCGGCCGAGGCGGCGCGGGCTTCGAGAATCTGAAAGGGATCGAGGGTGAAGTCCTTGCGCAGGCAGGGAATCGAGGTTGCGGCTGACGCGAGGGTGAGATTTTCGAGCGAACCCTGGAAGAATTTTTCGTCCGTGAGGACGGAGAGCGCGGCCGCTCCGGCTGCCTGGAGCGAGCGGGCCAGCGCCGCGGGCTGGAAGTCCGGCCGGATGAGGCCGCGCGAGGGCGAGGCCTTCTTCAACTCGGCGATGATGGCTGGACCGGCCCTGCGCAGTGCGGCCTCGAAGCCGCGTGGCGTGTGCGCGGCAGCCTTGCGCTCCAGAAGCGCGGTGTCGGCCACGGCGCGCCGTTCCGTTACTTCGAGCTGAGTGTGTGCGAGGATCTGCTCAAGCTGCGTGGACATGTTGTGTTGTTGGAAAAACTATTGGTGCCGAAGGGGGGACTCGAACCCCCACACCCTTGCGAGTACATGGACCTGAACCATGCGCGTCTGCCAATTCCGCCACTACGGCACACCCTGTATGTCTCGAACCCTGCGGTTGGACACGGCAGTCGTGAGTCCCTAGTCTTTCAAACGCGGAGTCTGCTGTCAATTGCGCGCAGCTTGTCATACACTGAAACGGCTTCAGGCAACACCATCTGCCGAAAGGAATTTCGCCGGATTATGACCGAGCCAATGCAGACAACGCAGCAGAGCGGCCCTCCAGAGATTCCAGAGGAGCTTGCGCTGGAGATTCGCAAACTGGCGCACGACCTCTCGAACGCGCTGGAGATCATCGTGCAGACCAACTACCTGCTGGGCACGGTGGAGCTGAAGGAGCCGGCGAGCGAGTGGCTGCACATGCTGGACAATGGCGTGAACCGGGCGCTGGAGATCAACCTGGCGCTGCGCAGCTACATCAAGGAGCACGCACCGCGCTAGGGCGTATCGCGGTTATCGCCGGGCGGCTTTGGCAGCTTGCTTCGCGGCGGATTTTTTTGCGATTGGCCTGGCCAGTTTGGCTGACTTGGTTGATTTGGTTGAGGCAGGCTTTGCGGCTTTGCCTGCCGCTGCCGAGATGGGCAGCGGGACGCTCCAGATGGACAGCCTGGCCTGGTGGGAGGCGAGCAGCTTCTCGATCTGCTGCAGCAGGATTCTGGTGTGCATGGGCTTGACCAGCATCTTGTCGGCGCCCAGGGTCTGCCAGTCTTCGTCGGCGATGGGAAACGCAGTGAGCAGGGCAATGGCCGGGTGATAGCTGGCCGATTGGGCTGCGGAGATGACCTCTGCACCGGCGTCGTCGCTCTCCATGCGCATGTCTGTGATGACCATGTGGTACTGGTGGGCGCGCAGCTTGCTTCTGCCCTCGCGGCCCGAGGCAGCGGTGTCCACATCGAAACCGCTGATCTCCAGGACAGCTTTGAGGGTGAGCAGCACGGCCACTTCGTCGTCTACAAGCAGAATCCTGCGCTTCATTGGGTCACCTCATTTTGGGGGACGCTACTGGACTCTCCGGCTGCGCGGCATGGAGCGGGAGGGTTGCTGGAAAAAATCCACGGAGTCGGAGTCGGGGTCATGCTCCTCGTCCTCTTCGTCGTCGTCCTCGTCTTCTTCTTCGTCTTCTTCTTCGTCCTCGATGACCTGGTCGTCGTCGTCATCGTCCTCGTCGTCGAAATCGTCGTCCACGTCTTCGTCTTCTTCCTGGTCGTCGATGTGGTCTTCGGTGTCCTCGGGGTCGAGTTCGTCTTCTTCCTCGTCCTCTTCACTGGGTGCTGCGATGCGAAATTCGCCTGGGAGCGATGCGAGCGACGGGACGAAGTTGTACAGCCCGGGTTCGGCGTGGGGCAGAGGCGCGAGGATGGGGCGGTTGAGGATCAGATTCTGTGGGGTCAGCATGGGGCTGTCTCCTGATGAAACCAAGTCTATCGGCGGATGAATGTGAGCCGCTGGGTACATTGGTTCTAACACATTTTGCTGCGAATTCAGCTAATTTCTGGAGGTTTGCGGGCGAACCATGAAGGATGGGCCTGAGATGCCTGTGTGGTCATGCTGGGCGGAGGGCGGCTTCGATGCTGCTGTTGACCTCGGCCTGAGCGAACTCGGCTGCGACGCGGATTCCGTTCATGACGGCGCGCTCGTTGGATGCGCCGTGGCCGATGATACAGACTCCACGGACTCCAAGCAGGGGCGCGCCACCGTACTCGGAGTAATCGACGCGCTTCTTGAAGTCCTGGAAGGCGCGGCGGGAGAGGAGGGCCCCGACCTGGGATGTGACGGTGGACTTGAGGGACTCTCGCAGCAGGACGCTGACCAGGCGTGCGGTTCCCTCGCAGGTCTTGATGGCGACGTTGCCGACGAATCCATCGCAGACGATGACGTCGGCGTGCCCGTTGAAGAGGTCGCGTCCCTCGACGTTGCCGATGAAGTTCATCTCCGGGCGTGCCTGGAGCAGGGGGAAGGTGTCGTGGGTGAGGGAGTTTCCCTTGCTGTCCTCCTCGCCGATGGAGAGGAGGCCGACGCGGGGATGGGCGATGTGCAGGACGTTGCGGGCATACATGTGGCCCATGACGGCGAACTGGAGGAGGTTGTCTGGGTCGCAATCGACGTTGGCGCCAACGTCGAGCAGGATGGAGGGAGTTCCCAGGGCGGTGGGCAGGATGGTGGAGAGGCCAGGGCGATGGACGCCAGCAAGCATTCCCAGGACCATCTTGGCTGTGGCCATGGCTGCGCCGGTGTTCCCGGCGGTGAAGAAACCGGCGGCGGTGCCTTCGCGGACCATGCGCAGCCCGACGCGCATGGAGGAGTCTCGTTTGGAGCGGACGGCCTGGGCGGCCTTGTCTTCCATGCTGATCCACTCGGAGGAGTGGACGATCTCGATCTGCGGTTTCTTGCGTCCGTAGCGGACAGGGAAACGGCTGCGCAGGGCGCGGTCGAGGGCAGGGCGAAGGATCTCTTGAGGGCCGACGAGATGGACTCGGACGCCAAGAGTGCGCGAGGCGAGGATGGCCCCGCGAATCTCAGATTCGGGGGCTTTGTCGGAACCCATTGCATCAACTGCTATGTCGATTGGCATCTGGGAGGGTAAGTACGAGGAGCGGGTTTAGCTTGCTTCCTTCACGGCGAGGACTTCTCGGCCCTTGTACTGTCCGCACTTCTGGCAGATACGGTGGGGCAGCTTACGCTCGTGACAGTTTGGGCACTCCGAAGTGCTGACCGGAGTGAGGAAATCATGGCTGCGGCGTTTGGATGTGCGTTGCTTGGAGTGGCGGCGCTTCGGATTCGGCATTTCTGTTCCCTTTCGATTGGCCTGAGCCCGCTGCGATACGGCTTGCGGCGGCGATTGGAGGCCCGGTGGCTTTAAAATGTGCTAACCGGGTTTGATCGTGCTTGCCAGGCCCGCAAGCGCATTCCACCCCGAAGCAGGTTGATCCGGTTCGGAGGAGAGTTTGCAATTACAGGTTGCGAGGTTCAGGTTCTGGCCACAGCGCGGACAAAGTCCCTTGCAGTCTTCTTTGCAGAGCGTTCGGGAGGGCAGGGAGAGAAGCACCTGTTCGCGCACGACATCCTCAAGCGAGAGACCACTTTCATCATAATAACCGATTTCGGTCTCGTCTGGGGTGATGGAGCGCTCTCCGGGCTCGGCGTCGGCGGCCTGGGGGCGAAAGATGAGGTCGAACTCTCCGCGGACCGGAGTGGGAACCGGCTCGACACAGCGCGCGCAGAGCAGTTCAAAGTTTCCATGGTAGGCAGCACGGACGCGAATGTCTGCGACCTGTTCGCTGTGACCACGGTTCTCGACGATGAGGTCGGCACGGCCGAGAACGGGCAGCGGGCCAACCTGAGAGACGTCTGGGGCGTAGTCGAGCGCGCCTGCGGGAAGCGATTCGTCGAAGCGGAGCGGCTCGTGTTCGAGTTGCAGGGGAGTGATGAGCACGAGCATAAGCGTAGGGCGTTGCGGGGTTGCGGTCAATAGGAGGGGCCGATCCAGACACTGGCGAGACACGCGTTTCCATCGTTCCTGCGATGAGGGGTTGGAGGATACGGATGGCAACGAGGCAGAAGAATCCAAGAGCAGTATAAAAATAATTAATCTTATTGCAAACTCTTCTATACAATGGGTTTTTCAAGAAAGGAGCCATGACTTTGCGAACAATATATCTAAGCAGGTTGCTGGGGTACTACTCGATTCTGGTTTCGCTCTCGATGATCGTGCATAAGCAGGCGACAGTGGCGTTGTTTTCTCGGCTGTCGAATCACGCTGGGGCACCGTTCGCGATTGGACTGATTGCGATTGCGGTGGGTCTGGCGATGATCCTGGCCCACAATGTTTGGTCCGGCGGCGCTCTACCGGTGGTGGTTACGCTGATTGGCTGGTGGAGCCTGATCAAGGGCCTGCTTTGCCTGTTCCTGCCTGCAGGTGTGATCGCCGGGCTGCTGGGCGGACCATGCTTTGAACGCTACTTCTATGCAGTACCGGTGGTCACGCTTGTTGTGGGCCTGTACCTGATTATTGCGAGCAGCCTTGGCAAGGCGGAGCAAGCGACGGTGAAGTAGCAACAGGGTCCGCGAGCGAGTCACTCAAGGAAGAGGCGAATGGCGGCGATGCCCATGGCACCGGCGGCGAGGCAGGAGTCTGTGTTGGCGGGGTTGATGCCTCCGAGGGCAAGGACAGGGATGGGCGCGGCGGCGGCGCAGGCGGCGCGGAGGAGGTCGAGGCCGGCGCCGGCGGTGACGAGTTTGTTGCCGACGACCTTTTCGAAGACGGGGCCGAAGAGGATGAGGGTGGGGCGTTCGTCCGGTGCGGAGGATGCTGCGCGGGCGACCTCGGCGAGGGTGTGGCAGGCGAGGCTGATGACGGGCTCGGGCAGGCTGGCTGCGGCGTAGAGCGCACGGACCTGGGCGGGGGTGAGTTCATTGGGCGAAGAGGTCAGATGGACTCCGTCGGCGTGGGTGGCGATGGCTACGTCGGCGCGGGAGTTGACGAGGAGTTTGGGTGCGGGGTTGTGCTCGCAGAGGGTTGCGAGGAGATTGCGAGCGAGCGATGCGAGAGCTGCGGCGGAGAGGTCCCGCTCGCGGAGCTGGAGGAAGTCGATGCCTTCGGCGGCGAGGCGCGCGGCCTGGCGGAGGAGCGCGGTTTGACGGGTGGGCTCGGCCTGCTGCCCGGATTCGGCGGCGAAGCGTGCGCGGTCGGTGATGGCGTAGCGGAGCATGGGTTCTAGTTTAGGCATGAGCGGGATTCTCACTTCTGGCAATGGGGACAGAAGTGGGTGCTGCGGCCGGCGAGGGTGATGCGGCGGATGGGTGTTGCGCAGGCGAGGCAGGGCTGTCCGGTGCGCCGGTAGACGCGGTGTTCCAGTTGGAAGAAGCCGCGCGCGCCGTCGGCATCGACGTAATCGGAGACGGAGGAGCCTCCGAGCTTGATGGCGTGGCGGAGAACATCGACAAGCGCGGTGCGCAAGCGGGCCAGCTCGGCTCGGGTGAGGCGGGCGGCCTGGCGGGTGGGGCGGATGGCGGCGCGGAAGAGCGACTCGTCGGCGTAGATGTTGCCGATGCCGTGCAGGAGAGATTGATTGAGCAGCGCGGCCTTGATCGGCGTGCGGCGCGGATGGAAGAGGGCGATGAAGCCGGGGAGCGAGATAGTGAGAGGTTCGCGGCCGGGGCCGGAGAAGGTTGTTGGTTGCTGGTTGCGGGTTGTTGGTTGAGGGGCGTGGAGGGAGATGCGGCCGAAGCGGCGCGGATCGACGAAGCGGAGTTCACGGCGGGCTGTTTCCCCTGGCGCGCCGCTCAGGGTGAGGACGGCGTGGGTGTGGGGCGCGAGGGGGATTTCGGGCGCGGAGACGAGGAGGCGACCGGTCATGCCGAGGTGGATGAGGAGTTCGACGGATGTTTTACTCGATCCCACCCTTTGCGATGAGGCCGCAAAGGATGGGGCACCCGGGTCCTTACTGTCTGAAACTTTTCCTCGGTGAAGGGTCATCACGATGGTCTTGCCGACGCGGCGGACGGATTCGATGCGCGCGCCGGTGAGGGCGGCGGCGATCTCGGGCTCGGGGGACTTGAAGGTCTGCGGCTTGCCGCTGGTCCAGACGCGGACGATGCGCGCACCGTGGACGCGTTGGTGGACGCCGTTGGCGATAGTCTCGACTTCGGGAAGCTCGGGCATGGGGATTATGTACTTTTCCAGGTCAATTGCTGAGATTGCGACAGGGGGTATACCCCCCCCCTAAAAGTCCTATGATCTTCAAAACAAGTCTGTTAGATCTAGACTTGATCTGGATCGGGTCTGGATATCTCCTGCAAGATATTGATTTCAGAATAGTTATTTTGTAGCATCTCTGGAATCAATGAGTTACTCCGATTCTGTTGGCTAATGCGTTGCGACGATGCGATGTACATAAATCTCCCCCTACTTTAAGTATAGGCGTTTGCGAAAACTGGAATGCCAACTTTTAGAAAGAATTATGTGGTTTGTTTACTTATATTTGGATGAATTTTAAGGGCACGAGGGTCTTGACACGCGAGTTTGCTGGGGTTTTTGAGGTGGATGTATCCCAGCCCATTCCGCGAAGTACGCGGAATGGGCTGGGGCACACGGCTACAGTGGGCTCGTGAGTCCGGTTCGGTAGTCGTTGAAGTTCAAGGCATTTCCGCCCAGGGCTTCGATCTTTCCAGCGAGACGGAAGTCGACCGTAAGGACGACGGCTTCGGCGCTTAGTTGTGCGATGGCTGTATCGGTAAGACCTAGCGCGTTGAACTCGTCCCGCTCGATGAGTTCGTCTGCCGGGCGGTAGACCTCGACTCCGCTGCGGATGAAATCTTTCAGGGCGTCGATCAGTGCGTCCCGTTGCCAGAATGGGGCTTGATCGAGGAAGTTGCTGGTCTCGGAGAGGATGTGAGGCGTGGTCACGAACTTCCGGTAGGGCTGGAGAAGTTCCTGAAGCAACTCAAAATCCCGATAGGTGAATTGCTTGACCCGTTTGAACTGTAGCAAGAGAGTTGCATCTGTTCGCGCGACGAGCCAGAGCAGAAGGAGATTTGTGTCGAGGACGACATTGTTGAGATGCGGCTTCACATCAGGCTCGAACTGGAAAAGCCATTGCGCGCGCCAAAAAATTCACCGTCCTCTGCGCGCAGCTTCACGGTCTTGTACTCGCGCCCGATGCGCCCGAGCAGGCCGCCGGACTCGTCGTAAGAGAAAGTGATCGTCCAGAACTTTGAGTCGTCGCTGAGTTCGACCCCTTCGAGACGCATCTCCTTGCCTTCTGCGGTCGGGAAAATATCGGGAAGGTATGTTTGCGCTTTCTTAACTGCTTCGCTGAGCTGAACCACGACGCCCTCCTCGTTTCGGTCGTTCTTGTATCCAGTATAAGATGAATTATGGGCGTGGAGAGTTCTTCGCGTACCCATCTCTTCCGGAGCAAAACTTTTCGTGAGTCAGCGTAAATCAGCAGTGGTCCTAGGCGCGCAGTGGGGCGATGAGGGCAAGGGCAAGATCGTCGATGTGCTGAGCGAGCGGTTCAGCGTGGTGGCTCGCTATGCGGGCGGGCACAACGCGGGGCATACGGTGATCATTGCGGGGAAGAAGTTTGTGCTGCAACTGATTCCGTGCGGGGTGCTGAGGCCGGAGTGCCGGGGCGTGATCGGCAACGGGGTGGTGCTGGACCCGATGGCGTTCCTGAGCGAGGTGAAGAAGCTCAAAGACGCGGGGCTGAAGATCGACGGGCAACTGTTTGTGTCGAACCGGGCGCAGGTGATTCTGCCCTACCACCGGATGATCGAGCTGGCGGCGGAGACGGCACCGGGGCGGACTAAGATCGGGACGACTCGGCGGGGGATCGGGCCGGCGTATGAGGACAAGATCCATCGCAATGGGCTGCGGGTTGTCGATCTGCTGAATCCGGCGCTGCTGCGGACGCACATCAAGAACGCATGCGACGAGAAGAATACGATTGCGGCGGCGCTGTTTGGGACGGCACCGCTTGACCCGAAGACGATGTACGAAGAGTATGCGCGGGCGGCGGAGCAGATTGCGCCGTTTGTGACCGACACGGCGGCGCTGCTGAACGAGGCGATCCGGGATGGCGAGAAGGTGATGTTCGAGGGGGCGCAGGGCGCTCTGCTGGACATCGACCACGGGACGTACCCGTTTGTGACCAGCTCAAGCTCGACGGCGGGCGGCGCGGTGACGGGGACAGGCGTGGGGCCGACGCTGATCGGGACGGTGATCGCGGTGACCAAGGCGTATGTGACGCGAGTGGGCGAGGGGCCGTTCCCGACGGAGATTGAGGACGAGTCGGCCACGCTGCTGCGGGCGCGCGGGCAGGAGTACGGCGCGGTGACGGGAAGGCCGAGACGATGCGGATGGCTGGATCTGCCGCTGCTGCGCTACTCGAACATGATTAATGGAACGGAGTGGCTGGTGGTGACCAAGATGGACGTGCTGGACCAGTGCGCGGAGATTCCGGTGTGCACCGGATACAAGATCAATGGCCGGCAGACGGACACGATTCCGGCGGACATGCTCGGGTTCCAGGCAATCCAGCCGGTATATACCAGGCTGAAGGGCTGGAATTGCCCCACTGAAGGCATTACGGATTATGAGAAGCTGCCCAGGCTGGCTCAGGTGTATCTCCAATTCGTGGAGCGCGAGTCTGGGGCGAAGATCGGGATGGTCTCTACCGGGCCGGAGCGCGACCAGACGATGACGCTGCCGGAGTTCGAGGCGGAACTAAGGTCTTAGACGGAGGAGCGATGATCAGCTTTACGGTACGGATGAAGATTGCCGAGGCGGACCACGATGCGGTGGCCCAGATGCTGCGCAAGCTGACCCTGTCGTCGCGCGAGGAGGCGGGATGCGTCACGTACGTTGCGCACTTCCTGGCGGGCGACCCGGCGACGGTGTTTATCTATGAGCAATATGTGGACGAGGCTGCGCTGGCATCTCACCAGAACTCGGCCCACTTCCGCGAGTACGGGGCGGAGGGGTTCTACCGGCTGATGCGCGCGCAGCAGATCAAGTATCTCGACGCGATCGTGTAAAAAACGGTGTGGGCGCTGGGAAAAACGCGTTGCCGCTACTTTGTTTTGACTCCACAGGGGAATCCGGACTAGTATCCGTCACGACGGACTGCGAGGCGGATTGACCCATGGCGCAACTCAACATCCAGCAACGAGTGATTCGGCCTGGCGCAGGCCTGGTGGCGCTGGCGTCACTGGCGGCGATTCTGCTGGTTCTGTCTGCGCCGGCCAGGGGGCAGCATCCGCGGCGGAACGACCAGTTCAAGCACCAGGTGGAGCAGATGGAGCAGGCGTGGCGCAGCGCCGAGTTGGCTGGCGACGTGGAGGCCATGGGCAGGCTGCTGTCGGACGACTTCGT
>Ga0302267_10002579_pt1 | contig 21772 bp, 15 predicted proteins | sample III_Bog_E1_3_FD_194555 | JGI IMG/M metagenome (GOLD analysis project Ga0302267, IMG submission 194555) | Peat permafrost microbial communities from Stordalen Mire near Abisko, Sweden - III_Bog_E1_3 | ecosystem: Environmental > Terrestrial > Soil > Wetlands > Peat | place: Sweden: Abisko... | reverse complement strand
CTGACGACAACCCGCCACGTGCCTGCCGCCTCGATCATTCTGGACGGCTCCGGGCTGGGGGCGAACCTGGCGCTGGAAGTTGCCGCCGCCCATCCTGAACTGGCCGGTGTGGTTGTCGACGAGCCGATTGACGATCCTGCCGATGCAATCTTTCGCGATGCGCGCGCAAAGTGGGTTCCGGCGCACCTGCTCTTCAAAGACAGCTTCGACGAAAGAGCCGCGTCACTTTCGTTGCTCATGCCATCTTTGTGGTTTCTTCCGGCCTCGCCCCACACAAGGGGGAATGCGTCTGAGTATCCTGAGGCGCTGCAGGCAACTTCTTCCCGATCCATGGTGGGCTGGATTGATTCCTCACATCCGGAAGACAAGGATCTGTTGTGGCGCTGGCTCGATGACCTTCCGCGTCATCCAGACAACTCATCAAACCCGCCGCGGTAGCTGCGCGGGATTGCGGATCAGCGCCTGCCGACTCACCGCGGCATGTCGCGATGGACGACTTTGACCTGGTAGCCGGCCTTCTTCAGGCGCTTGGACATTTCTTCGGCCATCATCACGCTGCGGTGCTGGCCGCCGGTGCAGCCGAACGCTACCGTCAAATAGCTCTTGCCCTCGCTCACATAGTGCGGCAGCAGGTAGAGCATCAGATCGGTGACCTTGGCGAGAAACTCGCCGGTCTGCGCGAACCGGCGCACGTAGGCGGCGACTTTCGGGTCCAGCCCGGTGAGTTTGCGGAAGGCGGGCACGAAGTGCGGGTTGGGCAGGAAGCGCACATCGAAGACCATGTCGGCATCGAGGGGTACGCCGTTCTTGAATCCAAAGCTGAGACAGGAAACGAGCAGGTGCGTGCGCTTCTCTTCGCTGCCGTAGCGCTCCAGGATGTGCGCGCGGAGCTGGTGGACGTTGAAGGTGGAGGTGTCGATGAGCGTATCGGCCACGTTGCGAATGGGGTCGAGGAGCTGGCGCTCTTCAACGATGGAGCGGGACACGGTCTCCGACTTGCCGAGCGGATGCGGGCGGCGGGTCTCGGAGTAGCGGCGGACGAGGACGACATCCTGGGCGTCGAGAAAGACGACGCGGGTGGGCAGCAGCTTGCGCACGCCGATGAGGATTTCAGGAAGGCGGTCGAGCGTGGAGCCTTCGCGCACATCGACGACGATGGCGGCCTGGGCGACCTCAGTTGATTTTGATACCAGCGCGGCGAACTCAAGCAGCAGCTCGAGAGGGAGATTGTCGACGGCGTGATAGCCGAGGTCTTCAAAGGCGCGCAGCGCGGAAGCCTTGCCGGCGCCGGAGATGCCGGTGACGATGACCAGTTGCTTGGGTGGTTTGCTGGCTGGTTTACTGCTGCGGCTGGCTTGCTTGGCGGCGGCAGTGGGCTTGAGGGCCGCACGCGGCGTGGCGGCCGGCTTTCGGGGCGTCATGTAGGCCATGGTACACCGGCGCAGGCTGCTCAGGCACCGGCGGCGAGAGCCCAGTGGCCGAGGCCGGCGAGCTTGGTGGCGCGGGCAGCCTCCAGGGCGTAGGAGAACAGGTGTCCCTGGCCGAACTCGCAGCCCATGCGGTTGAGCGCTTCCAACTGCCCGGGCGTTTCGATTCCCTGCGCTATCACCGCGATGCCGAGCGATTGGCCGAGCTGGATGAGCGACTCGAGCACCGCTGCGGAGCGGCCGGTGGAGGCTGCGTCGGCGATCAGGCGCGGCGCGATCTTGACTACGTCGATGGGGAGTTGGGCGAGATGGCTGAGCGAACCGAGCCGGGCGCCGAAGTTGTCCACGGCGATGCGCACGTTGCACTCGGCCATGCGCTCAAGCGTGGCCGCGGCGGCCTCAGGATGCAGGTTGAGCGTGGTCTCGGCGATCTCAAACAGCAGGCGCGTGGGATCGACGGCATTGGCGGCGAGAGATTTTTGGAGCTGCGCGACCATTTCAGGATGGTAGAACTGGCGCTCGGTAAGATTGAGCGTGAGGGTGAGCTGCTGTGCCGATACTCCATCTGCCCAACTGCGGAGCTGGCGGCATACGGCATCCATGGTTTCGCGGCCCAGGGAGACGGAGAGGCCGGTGTCCTCGGCTACGCGGAGCAGCTCGCGGAAACTGTCGACTTTGCCGTCGTGACGGCGCACGCGCAAGAGCGACTCGAAGCCCTCAAGCTTGCCGGTCTTGAGTTGATAGATGGGCTGATACCAGATTTCGAACTGGCGCTTGTCGAGCACGCGGCGCAGTTCGCGCTCCGGGTCCTGGTCTTTGCAGCGAGAAGGCGGCTCCATCTGGCGATCGAACAGCTGCACAATGCCGCCGCCGTCGAGCTGGGCGCGATTCAGGGCAAAGTCCGCGTCGCGGACGAGCAGGTCGGCGGTCACATGCTCAGGGCCGGCCATGGCAGCGCCCATGCTGACGCTGACGCGCACCAGGCTTCCGAACACGTCGAATGGCTCTGCCAGGCGGTGCGCAATGCGGGCGGCGAGGGAGGCCAGATCGTCGCGGTCGAGGAGATTTTCAGCCAGCACGGCGAATACATCGTTGCCGATGCGCGAAGCGGAGTCCTCAGGACGCATGGAGGCGCGCAGGCGCTCGGAGACGGCTTTCAGTAAGCGGTCGCCGGCGGCGTGGCCGAGGGTGGTTTTGATCTCTTCAAAGCGGTCCAGGTCAACGAGCAGCACGCCGCAGTTCTGATTGCGGCGGCGGGTGCGGCGCTTGAGCGCAAGGGCGAGGCGATCAAGAAAGAGGGCGCGATTGGGCAGCGCGGTGAGCACGTCGAAGAGCGAGTCATGCACGACCTGCGCCTCTGCCTGCTTGCGCTCGCTGATGTCGCGAAAGCTTTGCACGTAGCCGACGCTGGCGCCGTCGACGCGGAGCGGAGCGCCGACCAGGGCGACATCAATCAGCTCGCCGGACTTGGTCATGCGGACGGTCTCGATAGTGACGCGGCCCTTCTGATCGACTTCCTTTTCGAGCATGGCCAGCTCGTAGTGGCGGGTCTCGGGCACAATCAGCTCGCGCAGGTTGCCGCCGCCGGCTTCCTCAGCCGTGTAGCCGAACATCTGCGTGAAGGCGGGGTTGGTGTAGAGCACGTGCTTGCCGTGGACGATGGCTACGGCTTCCGGAATGCTGGCCAGCACGTCTTCCATCAGGCGGGACTTGGGCGCCTTCACGCGGCCGCTGGGATGGGCGACGATGATGGCCTCGCGCAGGTCGGCGTTCAGCAGGCTGTAGGTTCCCTCGACGGGAAGCAGGCGACCGTTGCGCGTGGGCACGGTGGCATGGAAGGGGCTGCCGCAGCGGGTGGCGATGAGATGGGTCTGCGGCTCTGCGGTGCCGGGAAACAGGCCCCAGAGCACGTCTTCGACTGACCGCTCGACCCAGTCGCCATCGGGCACGCCGAGCATCTGGCGGGCTTCAGCGTTGGCAAACACCACCTTGCCGGCGCGCTCCAGGAAGACCAGCAGCGGCAGAGCATCCAGCACTTCGCGCTGCTGAGTTGAGTCGGAATTTCTGGGCAGGTTCAAGCTTGTCTTCCCGTACGGCCCCACCGTATCGTCCGCTTCAGGCTGCTCTGGCTGCGGGTCGATCTCGGCTCTCCAGATTGGTGTCGCCATAGTCAAGATCGTATGCGCGATTGGGTGCGCTCCCAATCCCCTAAACTGGGTACCCGGTGCTACCAAAGTCTGCGTTGTGTGCTGCTTTGAGACAGATACGATTCCCCGACGCCAGGCAACGCCTGGAAAGGGCTCGCGGAGATGCGATTCTTGGACAGAATCGCCGCTTTGCCGGCTCGAAATCATCACCCCTTTTCTGAGGATTTCCTCGAAGATGCCGTGCATGGAGAGGCAAAGGAGGAGTAGCATCTGCGCGACGGCGATTTCTCCAGGGTACGGACGGGGAGATGGCAAGATGCAAGATTCAGTTGCTCCCAGCCGTCAGAGCGAGTGGATGCCCCACCAGCGTTTTGCCAAGGCCCTTTCCGTCGTTGCGAATCGAGGCTTCTTATGACGATGAAAACCACTTTCTTCATGAACAGATTTTCGTCCCTGCTTCCCTGCACCTCCCTGCTGCTAGTTCTGGCTGGGCTGGTGTCTCCCGCGGTGGCACAGCCGCAGCCGGGTCCGTGCGGGTTTGTGGAGTTTGTGGGGTTGGGTGTGTCGGCCCCATCCACTGTGAGCGCGGGTGTGCCGTTCAACATCACCGTCACGGCGGGTCCGGACAGCCAGAGCGGCGGGCTGTGGCTCGACTACTACAGCACGGATCAGGACGCGATATTGCCCGCGATGCAGGCGACCAGCTTTCCGGACGACGCCCAGACAACCATCCAGGTGGTGGTGCAGACTCCTGGCATGCAGGCGATCTGCCCGCTGGACGCGGATGGCGTGTCTGGTTCTGTTTCAATCAACGTATTGGCGACGTCGCATGTGACGGCATCGGAGAGCAGCGTGAATTTCGGCTCGCTGGCGATCGGCACGCCGAGCACACCGCAGGCAGTGAGCTTCTCGATCGCCTCTCCGGGCAACACGGTGGGGAGCATTGGCGTAATGACGCAAGGGGCGGCGAGCATGGATTTCACCGAGGCCACGGGGTCGACCTGCACGGCGACGACGTACACTTCGGCGACCAATTGCACGGTCAACGTGATCTTTACGCCGACATCGGCTGGTCTGCGCGTGGGCGCGGTGGTGTTGTTCTCTGAGGCCGGAAATAAGGGGATGCAGTTGGCCAGCGTGCCGATTTATGGAGTCGGAACCGGACCCCAGATCGCATATGGACCCGGCACCTGGACGGACCCCTCCCCGGTGGTGAATGGCACAGCGCTGAATTATCCCCTGGGCGTGGCGGTGGACGGGTTGGGGGATCTGTTCATCGCGGACCAATTCCGCGTGGTGAAGGTCCCGGCCGGAGGGGGCGCGGCGAGCGCCATCTCCCCGGCGGTGGGTGGCTATGGACTGAACTTGAGTTGGGGCGTTGCGGTGGACGGAGCGGGCGATGTGTTGGTCACGAATTCCTACTGGTACGTCCCCCAGGGTCAGTACGCTGAAGTGGGCTCGGAGGTGATGGTGGCGCCGTCCGGAGGCGGATATGCGAAGGCCATCGACGCCGGTTTCTATTACCCCACCGACGCGGCGGTGGACGGAGCGGGCGATGTGTTCGTCGCGGACAATTACAACAGTCGCGTGGTGGAAGTGCCGGCCGGCGGAGGGGCGCCGATTACCATCGACCCCACGGTCAATAGCCTCGGGCTCAATGGCCCCTATGGCGTTGCATTGGACAGCGCGGGCGACTTATTCATTACAGACACGAGCAACAACCGCGTCGTGGAGGTACCGGCCGGGGGCGGACCATCGACTGCGCTTGCGCCCACGGTGGACGGCCTTGCGCTGAACGGCCCGGTGGGCATCGCGGTGGACGCGGCCGGGGATCTGTTCATCGCGGACGCCAACAACAACCGCGTGGTGGAGATTCCAGCCGGGGGCGGGTCAGCCATCGCCGTCGCCCCGGTGGTGAATGGCCTGGGGCTGAACTCTCCCCAGGGCATCGCGGTGGATGGCGCGGGCGACCTGTTTATTACGGACTCGAATAACAACCGCGTCCTCAAGTGGCAGCGCTCGGAGCCGCCAATGGTGGTCTTCCCGACGCCGACGCTTCTGGGTTCGATCGATACCACGGACGGCACGCGGACATCGCAGATCTTCAACATCGGCAACGAACCGCTGGATTTCACGGCCGTCAGCTATCCGGCGGACTTCTTGCAGGAGAGCGGCGACGCCAACGCCTGCATCAATTCGACCAGCCTGAGCGCAGGGCAGGAGTGCGATCTACCAATCAGCTTCACTCCGGAGAATATCGGTCCGACGCTGCACGAGGATGTGACGATTACCGACAACGCGCTCAGTGAGGCCGGCGCGCAGCAGTCGATTGGGGTGACCGGTAGGGCTCAGGCGGTGCCTGCCACGCTTTCCCTTCCCACTCCGGGCAGCGTGCTGAAGGGGCCCGAGGTAACGTTCAGCTGGTCGGCGGCTGCCGGGGCCTCCGGGTATTCGCTGTGGCTGGGAAGCTCGGGCGTGGGCTCGCGCAATCTGTATGACTCCGGCGAGCACGCGAGCACATCCGCCACGGTCAAGGGACTATCCACCAATGGCGAGACCATCTATGCGCGGATCAATACCATTTTCAATGGAAAGGCGCTGTATATCGACACTACCTACACCGAGGTAGTAGCGGCGGTGCTGACGAGCCCGGCTGCGGGTTCTTTGCTTGCAGGCCCCACTGTGACGTTTAGCTGGACCGCCGTGACCGGGGCCTCCGGGTATTCGCTCTGGCTGGGAAGCACGGGAGTGGGCTCGCACAATCTGTATGACTCCGGCGAGCACGCGGGCACATCCGCCACGGTCAAGGGGTTACCCACCAATGGCGAGACCATCTATGCGCGGATCAATACCATTTTCAATGGCTTCTCGCGGCATGTGGACTACACGTATGCGGCACATTAGCAGGATCCGCGGCCTCACGCCACGCTCAGGGAGAGTGGCGTGAGGCCCAGCCGGCTGCTCGCGGGCGGCGAGCGGCTCTAGGCAATCTCCACCAGCTCCATCTGTCCGTCGCGGCGGCGGTGGAGGACGAACGTTTCGCCGGCGGGGTTGCGGAAGATGAGCAGGTCGCGGTCGCGGAACTCGGCTTCCTTGACGGCTTCCTCGATGGTCATGGGCTTGAGGGAGATGGCGTCGGCGCTCTTGAGAATGTGCGGCTCCACCACGGTGGGCCGGTTGGGAAACGAGTGCACGGCGATGGAAGTGCGAGCCTTGGCGCGGGTCGATTTGGTCTCCGCGGGCTCGGCAGGGGGCTGGCTGGCGCGGGACTTGATCCGCGACACCGGCGGCGCGGTGAGCACCTTTTCTTCCTTGGGCAGGCGCTTGCTTTCGAGACGCCGATCGCGATAGCGCCGGGCCTGGTTGACGGCGTGGTCGATGGCGACTTTGAGCGCCGCATCGAGCGTGTCGGCCTTGCCGGTGGCGACGATGGTCTGCAACCGCAGCTGCACGGTGAGCTCGACGATCTGCACGTGGCGCTGGGCGCTGAAGGTGATGCTGGCGCGGGCCGTCTTGCCGAGGATTTGAGCGATGCGCTCCAGGCCTTCCTCGGCCTGGGTGCGCAGAGCGCGGGAGATTTTGACTTGCCTGGCGGTGAACTCCACTTCCATGGTCAGCCTCCGCTTCTTGTTTTTCCAGCGCGGCGTGCCGCTGGCGGGTTCGGTTCGTTCCGTGCAGTTCGAGTCCGCTGCACGGCATGCGGTCCCGTTGCTCTCCCCCGATTGCCGGATCAGCGCACCGGCGTACAGAAATCGAAGGTGAGACAGGTCAGTATAGCCCCGGCTCGCCGCTCCAGAGCAAATTCCGCAGCGGGGTTCCGGAGAATGGGCACGGGCCTGTTTCCAAATGGACGGGCGGCCCAAAGCTGCCGCTTGCCGTTCGTGGACGAAGGCGATCGACAGACAGGGGGCGGCCGGTGTCAGCGGCCGGACGCGGCGACCGGCGCAGCCCCGGCCGCAGAGAACTGGTAGTGGCCAGAGCCGAGGCGAAGCTCCAGGCCGGCGTCTTCCGGATGGGACGCGAGCACCCCGGCCGCCGCGGTTGCGGGGCCGCCGCTCTCCTGCCAGGCAGATGCGCTGGGCAGATGGAGCACAGCCTGGGCGCCGGCGGGAATGGTGACCTGGACGCGCAGCGCGCTGCCCGAATGCTGCCACGCGATGTCCACCGGCCCCATGGCCGACTGGAAGGATGCCGAAGCAGAGTTGACTCCCTCGACCGGAGTTGGCATGAGGGCAATCGCGTCCGCGGGTTTGAGGGCCATGTCGATCCTGAGCCCGGCCAGTCCGCGGTAAAACCACTCCTCGCCGTGGCCCAGCATGAAGTGGTTTTGCGAGCTGTCGGGGTTGGTATCCCACGCCTCCGTCAGGGTGGTAGCGCCGCGCGCCAACTGGTAGCCGTAGCTGGGCGAGTCCGTGCGTGACAGCATGGCGTCCAGCACGTCGGAGCGGCCGTTGTCAGTGAGCGCACGAACGACGTAGTGAAAGCCGACGTCGCCTGCCGTGACGTGATCTCCATGTGCGTGGATATCGGCCACAAGGTTGTTGAGCACGGCCTCTTCATGGGCCGGGGGTACCAGGTGCAGAGTCAAGGCCAGCGCATTGGCAGTCTGGCTGCCGCGGTCATACTGGTTGGTGTCGGGATGGAAGAGTCTCGCGTTGAAGGCTTCCTTCACCTGCGCTGCCTGTGAGGCATAAGTTGAAGCGTCTTCCCCGCGGCCCAGCAGCGTAGCAATCTGCTCAAGAGCCTGGAGGTCCTCATAGTAAGTTCCGGTAGCCGTAACTAACTTGGAGGTAAGTTGCGACTCACCTGGTGGATCAGGACCGATGTCGTACCAGTCGCCAAGACCATAGTCGAGCAGGCCTCTGTTGGAGCGGCCGCCAAGATAGGCGGCGTAACGTTTCATCCCCTCATAAGTCGCATACAGAGGGCGCTCATCCCCAGTTAGCTGGTAGAGCGCCCACGGGCTGAGGATGGCGGCGCTACCCCACTCGGGGGAGTCGCGGAAGGCGTTGCTGCGGCCCTTGCTGTCGACAAAGGCAACATACTCCGGCGCAATGCCCGGGACCAGGCCGTCGGCGAGTTGCGAGTCGCCCATATCGGCGCTCATTTTCTCGTAGAGACCGCTGGCGTTGTAGTTGAGCAGAATGGTGGAAGCGTTCAGATAGGTCTGCTCCAGCCAGCCGAGCTTCTCGCGCGAGGGGCAATCGGTCACCACGCTGACCAGGTTGCTGAGCACGGCGCGATCAATCAACGTGTGGATGCGGTTAAACAGCTCATCGGAGCTCGTGAAGCGGCCGGCCTCGGAAACCCGCGCATGAACGAAATCTCCACTGAGGGAGAGCACCTGTGGGAGTTTGCCGCCCGTTTGCGCAGGTTCCAGGGTTACTTCGACGTAGCGGAAGCTGTAATAGCTGAAGCGCGGATGCCAGTGTTCCGGCTTCGCGCCGCCGCGCAGCGCGTACTCGAAGAGGACCACGTTTTCCGGGGACGCATCCTCGCTGTGCTGGCTGACGTTGCCATCGCCGGTGAGCAGTTCACCGGGGCGGAGGCGGACCCTGGAGCCGGCTGGTCCGGAGACAGTGATTGCCGGCCAGCCGCTCATGTTCTCTCCCAGGTCGTAGACAGCGACGCCGGGACGGGGATGCGTGACGCGCACCGGCTGATAGGTCTCGGCGATGGCCAGCGGCGCGGACTGCTCGGCGCGAAGGGCTCCGCCGGGGCTGCTTACTTCAAGGGCCGGCTTCCAGCTGTCGGCGGCAAAGCCGGCTGTATCCCAATGAGTGGGCAGCGCGGCGGCGTTGAATTTTTCTCCGGCATAGGTGGAGGAGTAGGTGACCGGGCCGGGATGCGTGAACCAGGTGCGATCGGAGACAATGCGCTCGGTGCTGCCGTCGGCATAGGTCAGTTCAAGCTGCAGAATGAGCTTGGGCTGGCCGTAACTGCCGATGAACTTGGTGTAGTGGCCTTTGACGGCCTCCACGTTGTACATGCCATTGCCGAGAAGGACGGCAAAGGCGTTGGCGCCGGGCTTGAGCAGCGGGCGCACATCGTAGGTGTCGTAGGGAATCGTCTTGCTATAGTCGGTCCAGCCGGGGTTGAGGACAGTGTCAGTGACGGGTTCGCCGTTGAGGCGGACCTCGTATTGGCCCAGGCCGCTGACGAACAGCAGCGCGCTGGTGACTTGACCACGCGCGGCAAAATCATGGCGAAAGACGGGCAGCGGCGGCGGCTCGACGGCAAGCCGTTCGACGGGGTGGTCGACCGTCTGGCGGATCGGCGGGGCGCGATCGGGCTCGGCGGCGATCCACCTGGCGCTCCAATCGGAAGCTGAGAAAAGCCCTGTGGTGAAGCGGGCGGGCTTGCTCCAGGGGCCGGGCGAATCACCGCCGTTCCAGACCTGGACCTGCCAATAGTACGTGGTGTGCGAATGCAGGGAAGCGCCGGCGTAGGCAAGCTGCCAATACACGGGCGAGGCGATCGGGCCAGAGTCCCACAGGTCGGCCTTTTGGCGAGCCAGAAGCTCCGGTGAGCTGGCGACCATGATCCGGTACCGGCTCTGCATAAGGTTGCGCGCCGTGACCGGAGAAGCTTCAAGGTTCCAGCCAAACACAGGCTTGGGGGCGTCGATCCCAACCGGATCGACCCGCATCTCGGTGGTGAGGCGGACGGGGGCCAGGCTAACCGCGCCTTGATGCGTGCTCTGAGCGCAGGGTGCGCCCACTCCCAGGCCGAGCATAAGGCTTACCGCTGCAACGATTCGAACTCGCACGTACTTTCTCCTTCGGCTTCAGGTTCATGCCACCGGGGAGAATGAGAACCACGCCGCAGCAAGCCTAATTCAAATGGCGGGCGCCGTCCAAAAAAAGCGGGCTGGAACGAACAGAGGAACGTGCGGAAGCTCAGGCGTCGCGGCTGCGGCGCTGGTGGGTGGAGGGAATGCTCATGTCTTCGCGGTACTTGGCGACGGTGCGGCGGGTGAGCTGGATGCCCTGCGCCTGGAGCAGCGCGGCCAGCTGATCGTCGGTGAGGGGACGGCGTGGGTCTTCGTCTTCAATGAGCTTTTTGACCTTGCGCTTGAGCACCAGCAGCGGGGTGTCCGCGCCTTCCGGTCCGTTCGAGCCCTCGGAGAAGAAAAAGCGCAGCTCGATGACGCCCTGCGGCGTGTGGGCGTACTTGTTGGCCACGGCGCGGCTCACGGTGGAGGGATGCACGCCGATCTCTTCGGCCACCTCCTTGATCATCATGGGCCGCAGCGCCTCGACGCCCTGGTCGAGAAAATCCCGCTGGCGGCGGACGATGACTTCGCACGTGCGCAGGATGGTGGACTTGCGCTGAGCGATGTTGCGCATCAGCTGCATGGCGGAGCGGAAGCGCTCCTTCACGTAATCCTTGACTTCCTTATCGGTGTTTTCAGCTACCAGCATGCGGCGGTAGCGCGAGCTGAGGCGGAGGCTGGGCAGGTCTTCCTCGTTCATGGCCACTTCCCACTCGGCGCCGCGCTTGACAAAGACCACGTCGGGCTCAATGAGGCGGGTCTGCTCGCGGTTGTACTGGCGGCCGGGACGGGGGTCCAGAGTGCGGATGAACTCGATGCCGGCGTGGGCCTCGGTGGGGGTGATCTGCGCGACGCGGGCCAGGTCTTTGACGTCGCGTTTCTGCAGGAGGGGAAGATGGCGGTCGACGATGAGGTTGGCGACCTCCATGCTGCGGCGGCGGTCTTCGAGCCGGGCGTCGGCCTCGGCGCGGAAGCTGCGGTGCGGATCGCCGTCGGGGCCGGGATCGGCCTCTTCGTTGTCCTCAGCCTCCTGGCGGGCAAACAGGTGCAGAAACTCCTGCTGCTGGGCGGCGATCTGGATGAGCAGGCACTCACGCAAGTCGCGGGCGCCGACGCCGGCCGGGTCAAGCCGCTGCACCAGCTCAATGGCGCGGCGCACCAGGGCGAGAGCTGCTTCAGGCTCCAGGACTGCGGAAGCGCGGCCGTTGCCGGAGCCGGGCGGCTGGCGCAGCGCCGCGGCCAGTTCGTCCGCGTCGGCGGCCAGGTAGCCGTCTTCGTCCAGATTTCCGATTACGTATTCAGCGGCCTGGTGCAGGCTGGGTTCAAGGGTCAGAGCGCCCAGCTGCCACGCCAGGTGATCGGAAAGGCTTGTGGGCTGGGAGAGAAAGTGTTCGAACGAGGGCTTCTCGCTGTCTTCATACTCCGGCTGGGTGCGGTAGCCGGGGTCAAGGTAATCCTGGAAGTACGACCCGAAGTCGACCTCTTCAAACGAATCCTTGGGCGGAGCCGCGGGTTCTTCGACAGCGCCGGGGCCGGGGCGATCGAGCAGTTCCATCCGCTCCATGCGCTCGCGGCTCTCCTGGCGGCCGGCCACCTCATCCAGCATGGGCACCGACTCATCAATCTCTTCCAGAACGGGATTCTCGACCATCTCGGCATCGATCATCTCCTTGAGCTCGAGCTTATTGAGGGCGAGGACGCTCACCATCTGCATCAGGCCCGGAGTAAGGACCTGGCGTTGCGACACCTTGAGCGTCATTTTGGGTTGCAGCAGCGCCATAGCTTGAACGTTTTCCCTGTGTCGTACTCGTACTGTCAGTTTAATCGCGTCAGAAAACCGGCTGGTGTCAAATTACCCCACATTGACCCCGCCGTGCCAGATTAGGCAACGAACATTTTGGGAAGGGACAGCTGGACTTTGGTGCGATGTTCCGTCCGGCGGGGGTATTGACAAATACTGCAACCGTGCATCGGACTGCCATGGCATCATCCCAGCGAAAAGCCCTCACCGAGGTAGAGGCGGCGCACGTCGGGATTGTTGCCCAGTTCGTGGGGCGTACCGGCAAAAATGATACGCCCCTCGGCGATGATGTAGGCGCGGTCGGTCACGCTGAGGGTCTCGCGGACGTTGTGGTCGGTGATGAGGACGCCGATGCCGCTGGCTTTGAGATCGAAGATGATTTTTTGCAGTTCGAGGACGGCGATGGGGTCGATGCCGCTGAAGGGCTCATCGAGGAGGATGAAGCTGGGCTGTATGCAGAGGCAGCGGGCGATCTCGACGCGGCGCCGCTCGCCGCCGGAGAGCGCGTAGCCGCGGGTAGTGCGCACATGGCCCAGGTTGAGCTGATGAATCAGCTTTTCGGTGCGGGTGCGGCGCTCCTTGCTGCCCAGGGGCTGGGCCTCAAGCACGGCCATGATGTTTTCTTCGACCGTGAGCTTGCGGAAGACAGACGGCTCCTGGGGCAGGTAGCTGATGTGGAAGTTGCGAGCGCGCAGATACATGGGCACGCGGGTGATGTCGGTCTGGTCGACCAGGATGCGGCCCGTCTCCGGCTGCACCAGGCCCACGATCATGTAGAAGCTGGTGGTTTTGCCGGCGCCGTTGGGGCCGAGCAGGCCCACCACTTCGCCGCGCGAGATGCGCAGGTCGACCCCGCGGACAACCTGGCGGCCCTTGTAGCTCTTTCCGATTCCCTCAGCGATCAGTGTGTCCATTAAAACCTTCAGAAACCTGCTTTGGCCATCCTAAAAATGATTTAGCTGCCACGGCGCCTCTCAAATGCGCTTCTACTTCGGCGCGGTCGTCTCCGTAGTCGTCCGGTGTCCACCGCCTTCGATGCTCACACTATCATCGCGGCTGTGGAAGATCAAAGCCTGGCCACTGACGTTGCCGCGCGCCGGGTCTGTCATGCGCGGCGGGGCGGCGGCGGTGCCGGTGAGCACGTAGTCTCCATTGTCGCCGGTGTAGACCAGTTGCTCGCCAGTGCCGAGCCGGCCCTGCGAACTGACCACGACGTGGCCGCGGGCGGTCATGCGATCGACCTGGGCCGGGGCGCCGTCTTTTCCGGCGTGATTGCCGGCCGGGAGGAGCAGCAGGTCAACTTCATCGGACTCGGTGGTGGCGGTGGCGGTCTCGGCAACGACCGGGCCGAGCGTGCCCGCGCGCATCACTGCTTTGCGCTCGGCGTCAGAGTACTTCAGGTCGCCGCCGCGGATGCGGATGACCGAGGGCGGTGCGGATCTGCCGGCTGCATCCTTACCGCGGGGAGCGGAGCCGTTCGTCGACTGTCTCGCTGCGCCCGGCTCCAGGCCGCCGGTGCTGAGGAGGACCGCTTTGACCGGCTCGGCGGGATCGGCGCTGCGGGCAACCAGTGTTTGCCGCTGGCGGTCGAGAACAATGACCGGGGCGGCGACGGAGTTGGACTGCTGCCAGAGCCGCGCGTGGCCGGAGAAGGTGGTTTCGCCGGTGGCCTGGTGGAGATGCGCATCCTCGGCGACGACGTGCGCCGGCCCCTGGCCGCCGAGGCCGGCGTTGCCCGGGCGCGAGGGCGGGCCGGCTGCATGGGCGGATGAGTTGGCATTGAGCCAGGTGGCTTTTACGTTTCCATGGGCAAAAGCGTCGCCGGTCGCGTGCGAGACGTCAACCTTGTCTGCGGTCATCTGCATCAGGCCGTCTTCGACGCGGGGATTGATGGTGAGATGCAGCCACTCGCCCACGCCTTCATAGACAGCATGGCCGGCCCAGGCCTGGAGCGGTGCGGGCGGAGCGGCTGCTTCACCGAGCTGGGTTGTGCCGGGCTGCGCCGGCCTGGGCGCAGGGATCTGCGTCAGCACCACGTGGCCATCGAGCACGGCGGACTGGATCTGCGCGCCAGGCTCAGCCGGCTTTCCAGCACCCGGCTCATGCTCGCTGAATCGCGCATCAATCTGATCGGATGTAGCGTTCTGGCGGGCTCCGGAGGCGCTGGTCTGGTCGATCGCCGCGTGGCCGATGCCGGTCATCGCCTTCAACGCGGAGTTGGGGCCGAAACTGCCGGTCACCTCGTCGGCAACGAGGCGAGAGGGCTCGGACGCCGCGTTGCCGCGCTGACTCTCGCCGGTGATGACCACGCCTTCCACGCCATGAATCGTGGCCGGCTCGGCCTGGCCCTTGCCGTTGTCGCGGAACTCGACATCGGCGATGGGCGAGGTCCAGGTGCGGGTCACGTGCAGCGGCCCGTTGGCAGCCTCGGTGAACTGCTCGCTATGCATGTGGACACCGCGCTGCAGGTGGGCATGGTGCAACTCGCCTTTGCCGGTAAAGTCGAGCTCCACCGTGGGCGCGGTGGTCTGCATGGTGCGCCGGCCGGAGCCGTCGGCGGCGTCGCGGGTCGAGTCCATGGTGACGCCGCCTTCGAGATGGCCGTGACGCGGCTGGTTGTGCTCGTCGAAGTCCATGGAGCCGGTGGGCGCGGCGACGTGACCTCCGGTGGCCGTGACCAGGTTGAAGCCGTTCACGGCATCCAGATGAACGGCCGAGCCGTCGTCGCGGAAGAGCACACTGGCATCGCCCGCCTTCGCTTCCCCGCCCCGGTAGTCGGCCGTGGCTGCGTGCATCTTGCACAGGTGCGTCTCGCGGGCGAACTCGGCGTGCTGGGCGCGAATGTTTACGGTTTGTCCGCTGCGCACGGTGTTTAGATCAACATCGCGATCGAGCACCAGGAAGCCTTGCTTCGAGTCATACGAGGCGCCCTGTGCACTGCCGCTTCCCTGCACCATGGAGAAGTCAACATGTTCGGCGGTGGTGGCCACGCCGCTCTGTGTGTCGAAGAGAAGGCCGCTGGTTTTCACGTCAATCTCGCCGCGCTCGGCGGTCTTGGCAGCTGAGACAATCGGCGAACTCTTGCCCTTGGCGATGGCTGCCGCCGAAGCCCTGGGCGCAACCGCGGGAGCCTTGCCGGGACGCATGAGCGTGATCTCGACCGGTCCCGCGGCCCGGGCGGTGCCGCTCTTCTTGTCGTAGTCGAACTCCGCGCCCTCAATGCGATCGACCTGATTCTGGTCTTCGCCATAGAGCTCGATCTTCACATCGTGGAGAATGGCGTGGTTGTCTTTGAACTGGACAGCCTTGGAGGCGTGGATGCGGTAGCGGGAATGGCCGCCAAAGGAGTGGTCGAGGGTGAAGCCGTTGGCGTCGGAGGTGATGTTGAGGCCCAGCTTGTGCGGCAGCTCTTTCAGGTCGAGGGGATTCTTGAGCCGGCCGCGCGCCAGAAACACAACCAGCGCCCCGATCAGCAGCACTCCCGCGACCAGCACCAGCGTCCGCAACCGTTCAATGGTGAATCGCACGGTCAGTTGACTACCCCAAGGCGCGCCGCCAGCCGCTGCGCCAGGCTCTCGCCCATCTCGCTCCAGAGCAGGCGGGCGGTTGCTCCAGAGACCTTTTCGACAGCCGCCGCGAGGGCGATGAGCTGACGGATGTTCTCTTCAATATGGCGGGCGGCGCCGGAGTCGAGCTCGACGCCTTCTTCAAGGAATGGCGCGTCCGAGCCGAAATCGATGCGGACGTGGCCGTCCTGCTCGTAGGCGCCGTCGTCAAACAGGGGCCCGTAGCCGGTGACGCGCACCAGGCGCGGCTGACGGGCCCAGCGCGGGTCTGGCCCCGTGGTCTCCAGCTCCCACAGGCTCCAGCCGATCTGGAACTCGTAGGCGTAATCCTCGTGGAGCGGTTCAAGGGCTTGCTCGACGGCGAACTGCGGCTCCGCGCCGAGTTCGCCGGGAACTTCGGGATTGTTTGCAGGGGCGACGCGGCGGCCGTAGACCTGCTGGAAGAGGGGCGTCTCACTCCAACTGACCGGCCAGACGGTTGCCGAGTAGACCCGCGGCTCCCCTCCGTGGGCGGCGAATGCGCCGAGCACCGCGGTGAGCTTTCCGGCCAGCGCTTCAAGGCGCAGGTTGGGGTACCACAAACTCAGATAGAGGGTGTCAGACATCTCTACTGATTGTAGACGTGCGGACAAGGACGAAGGTGCGAACAGAATCGCGGCGGAGGGTGTTTTGAAAGGGCGCGTCTTGAAAGGGCGCGTCTTTAGACGCGCCGCCTGACGGTGGAATGAAATCGAGGGCTTCAGCCCCGGGAGGAACGCGCTCTCACCCAGATCGATTCCCTCAGCCCGTCGCCTTGATCTTCTCCAGCTGCGCCAGGTGATTGAGGTCGTGACCGGCCATAGTCTCGACAAGGGTGAGGAAGGTCATGGTTCCCCGCTCCGGATGAGTGACCGGCCGGTCGGCTGCTTCAGGGAGCGCGAGCGCGATCAGGCGCAGGTTCCAGCCGCGGATGGCCTTGAACACGGCAAGCGCCTGTGCGGCGGACACTCCGGTGTACGTGGAAGCCCATTTGTCCTGGTCGAAGGGCTGAATCAGCGGCGCGTCCTCAGCCAGCGTTTGGCGCAGACGGAAGGCGAACACAATCTCGCAGTCGGCCAGGTGAGCCATGATCTGCGCGGCGCTCCACTTTCCGGGGGCCTGCGGCTGGTCGACCTTCTTTTCGCCGATGACCGCGAGCAGCCGCTCCAGCTCATCGTGCGTGATGGAAAGAATTGCCTCGGGCGGGCGGCCATCGAGAAATTTTTCGTAGGGGTTGAGAGAGCTCATGAGGCGGCGTCCTCCACGCTGGATTTTCTGTTCTCATTTTCCTGTCTTGCGCAGGTACCAGTCCAGGGTGTCCTCTGGTTGAGGCGTCTCACATCCACCAGGCCGCCGGTACAAACAGACCCCGTTCGAGCAGCCGCTTTCAGCATAGCTGCTGGGAATCCCGGGGGTTGCGGACGGCGCTACCAGGGCGTTGAAGGTCGGCGCCTGCTTGGCAATGTCGGCCTCGTCGGAGACGGCAACGATGGGCACATCGCGGTGCAGGCTGCTATATCCGCCGGTCTTCCACCAGGTGACGCCGGTAAACCCGACACCACAGAGCGCAGGGTCGCGGCTGAGCTGTTGGAAGGCCAGCTGCGCACCCTGTGGCTTCAACCAACGCACGGATGTGGCGGCCATCAATGCCGAGGATAGAACGAAGAAAGCGAGCCCCGCCGCCACCAGGGCCGTCGGGCTGGCGAGCAGCGTGAAGCGCGCCCGCAACCGCTTGGCCGACTCCACGAAGCCAATTGCGCCCAACACGATCGCCGGCGCAAGCATCGGGTACATGAAGCGGATCTCTTTATGGCTGAGCAGGGAGTGCGAACCCACAATGATGACGATAACGGCGGCCAGGAAAGGGCTGCGCCGGGCACCCTGCCAGATAAAGAGCAGAACCGGCCCCAGCAGCAGGACCATCAGCTCCAGATACCAGTACCAGGGCATGACTCCGTAGTCGAGGCTGCGACCCTCGCTGACATTGACCTGAAAGTAGCGAATGAAGGACTGCCAGGGATAGGTGAGGGTCAGCTTGTCCACCAGTCCGAAGGCCAGCACCGGGAGGGCAAGGCCAGCGGCGACGGCGGGAATCCTCTGCCGCCAGCGCGGGTAACAGAAATAGAGGGCCGCGAAGCCTACCGCTGGAATGATCTGAATCCGCAGCGATCCCGCCAGGCCCACCAGGATTCCAGCAAAAAACAATCGCCTTTTCTCCGTGGCCTGGTCGCCGTAGATGCCCAGGTAGAGTCCGGGCAGCAGAAAGTTGGTAGCCGCCACCTCAGTGAGCGCTTTGGACGAAAAGTAGACCAGCCCGAAGAAGGTGGCGCAGGCTCCAGCGGCGATGATGGCCGCTTCCGGACTGCTGACACGCCGGGCCCACGCGTAGGCGAACCATACCGTCGCCATCGCGCCCAGCGACATGACCACGATGATCCCGTCCAGATAGCCAGCGGAGCCTGGGCCCATCCAGACGGTGGTCCGCATGACTCCGGCGAGGAAAGTGGGAAAGACCCAGGACCGGACTCCGCCCCGCCACTCCCATGTGGATGCGCCGTAACCGAACGCGATCCGGTGGGCGGGCTCAAGAGTCTGGAAGATCTCATCGGGATGGAAGACATTGGGGAAGTGGATGGCCACGCCGGCGCGGAGTCCAACTGTCACGCCGAGCAGCAGGGCCCACAGAGCGACGGTCCGCAGCAGCGTTCGTTTTCCGGTCACAGATACTCCTCCACCATGCGCTTCCACGTCGGCCAGTCGTGGGAGTTGTAGGAGTCCCACACAAAGAGCTTATGGGGAATCCCCTTGGCGCTCAGGATGCCGTCGAGGCGCTGGTTCTGGCCCAGGCACTGGTCGTCCCATCCGGTGGCCAGCACGTAGCTCGAGCGCCGGTAGCGGTCGAGGAACCAGTTGTCGCCCAGGTTGGGCAGAAAGTCCATGGGCTGGTTGAAGTAGCTGTCCTGGTCGTAGTAGCCGCCCAGGAAGTTGCGCAGATCGAAGGCGCCGCTCATGGAGAGGAAGCCGGTGAAGACGTCGGGATGTTTGAGGGCGACGTTGACGGCGTGGAAGCCGCCGAAGCTGCACCCCAGCGAGACAAGATGCGGGTCGCGATTCTTCTGGCGGACAAGCGGGACGACCTCATGGATGAGGTAATCGTCGTACTGGATCTGGCGGGCGATGCGCCAGCGCGGCGGCACGGCCTTGTTGTACCAGCTCTCCATGTCGACCGAGTCGACGCAGAGGACCTGCAACCGGCCGGCGTCGATTTTGCCGGCGAGGGCGGCGATCATGTCGCGATCTTCAAACTCGTAGAAGCGGCCGCCCGAAGTGGGAAACACGATCACCGGCAGCCCGCCGTGGCCAAAGACCAGCAGTTCCATATCCCGGCCCAGCCGCGGCGAATACCACTTGTGATACTCACGATTCATGCCACCCTCGTTCCCTGACCCCTGATCCCTGATCCCTGTCTTTTGGAGAACCTTCAATTTCTTGTTAATGTAACAGGCTGGGTTGTTGTTTTTTCTGGCGGTTTTGCGCTGAATCGGCGTGGCCAGCCCATATCCCCAACAAGGACCGCAACGCTTGCAGTTGGAACCCCACATGCCGGACGACAACCCCTGGGCGCACCTGCCGCAAGGCCTGCTCGAAGCTGGCGAGCCCACGCCGCACCCGCGGCTCAGGCTGCATCGCGGCTTCCCTTCTGTGTATCTGCCGGACAAACGGGACCTCATCGTCTACCTGCCGCCGGGGTACGAGCAGCAACCCGAGCGCACCTATCCGGTGCTCTATTTGCAGGACGGGCAGAACCTCTTTGACCCGCGGACTTCGTTCATTCCGGGGCGCACCTGGGAGGTGCGCGAGCAAGCGGACGCGGCGATCCTGGCCGGCGAGGTAGAGCCGCTGATTATTGTAGGCATCTACAACACCGGCGACCGGCGACTGGCCGAGTACACGCACGAACGCGACTGGCAGATGGGCGGCGGCGAGGCGGCGCAGTACGGGCTCACGCTGACCAGGGAGATTCTGCCCTGGATCGCGACGCAGTACCGGGTCCGGACGGACCGCGAGTCGACCGGGCTGGGCGGGTCGTCTCTGGGTGGACTGGTTTCGCTTTATCTGGGCCTGCGGTATGCGACGTGGTTTGGCAAGCTGGCGGTGCTTTCGCCGAGCGTGTGGTGGAACCACAAGAGCATTCTGGGCTATGTGAACGAGCACGCGCCGGCGATCTGGGACCGGCCGCGGCTCTGGCTCGACGTGGGCGACAAGGAGGGCCAGCGGACGCTGCACGATGTGGAGATGCTGAACCGGCGGCTGAAAGCCAACCACTGGAAGCCGGGCGAGACGCTGCACTTTGAGAAGGTGCACGGCGGGGCGCATGACGAGGCGAGCTGGGCGCGACGGGTGAGGCCGATGCTGAGGTTTTTATTTCCGGCGGAATAGGGTTTCCTGGGTCGACCCAGCACAGTTTTTCGGGCTACATTTTGCCGCGGTGAAGAGATGCGTTTCTACACAGTGCAAGAATGCGAGGAGTGGTTAGCAGGCCGTGAGCGTGTGCTCCATGAAAAGGTGCCGGGTGTTCTGACTGTGCAGCTTTCGTATCCGCCGTCGCCGGGCAGGATTCTCTACTATGCACAATGGATAGGTTCAAAGATAACCTGTCGCGAGCCCACCCTCCTTTGGATTACGGAATGGGGAATCTGGCCGAGTTCAGAAAACTGGCACATCTATTACAAACTGCGCCAATCGTATGGCGACGGTCATTTGCTCCATGAGTCGCCGGGGCACTTTTTTCTGAATTTCGAGTGCGAGGATCTTGCGTCGTTCTTGCAACTCGCGATGTTGAATGGATGGGGAGGATACGTACTAGGGCCTGTTAACACTACCAGGGCGGATGGCGTTGCGAGCGAAAATCGGTTCAAGCGAGGCGGAATCTCGCCGCGGCGAGCTGTGGCCACTCCACAGCCGAGGATTTCAACGAAGCATGAACCGATTTTCACCGCAACCCGAAGGGACGGGACCAATTTTCCCGAAATGGGTATCTGCTTTACGCACCTTACCCCAACATCTAGCGTTCGACACGATACCAGTGTGATTTGTTGGGGTTTTGCATACAAGCGATCCTGGTAAACCTAATTAGATCAGACGATTAACGGAATATGAGTTGCGCTTAACGCTTCGTCATTTGCTGCACCTATTGCATTTATTTCACTTGTATGGGATATTAATCCCAGGAGGATACTCTTATGGCCGCCACTCTTGCTACCCCCCATCGTCAATTGGCTCCCTCAGCGCTAGAGGCAACACTTGCCCGCGATTCGGGTCTCCGTTTATCACCCTATGCGCGGCGCGGCAGGTCTCTGTCCGTCCATGTCCTCGAAGCTGGTCAGGATCAAACACTTGAACTGCCGGCAGGTGCGGTTGCCCTACTTATGGACATTCTTGAAGCGATGGCGGCAGGGCAGGGCGTCTCCCTGATCCCTGAGAATGCCGAGTTGACTACGGTGCAGGCGGCAGGAGTACTTAATGTCTCTCGCCCCTACCTTATCAAGCTGCTGGAAGAAAATGCCATTCCACATCGCAAAGTTGGCAAGCATCGTCGCATTCGAATGGAAGACGTGATGGCGTACAAGGCTCGTATCGATCATGAGCGCGAAGCTGTTCTCGATCAGCTCACCCTAGATGCACAACGGAACGATATGGGATACTTTCATTCATGAGCCACTACACAGCACTGTTAGACGCCAATGTGCTGTATCCTGCGCCCATTCGGGACCTGCTTCTACAACTCGCCTTCTCGGACATGTTCCACGGAAAGTGGACGCCCGATATTCACCGCGAATGGATCGACGCGCTACTCAGGAACGAGCCGCATCGTAGCCGGGTCGTTCTTGAGGCTACGCGCGATCAAATGAACAGATCCACCCGTGACTGCTTGGTGACTGGGTACGAGTATCTGATTGCTTCACTTTCTTTGCCTGATCCCAACGACCGCCATGTGCTGGCCGCAGCAATTGTAGGTCGTTGCGACGTGATCGTGA
>Ga0302267_10002576_pt1 | contig 21781 bp, 18 predicted proteins | sample III_Bog_E1_3_FD_194555 | JGI IMG/M metagenome (GOLD analysis project Ga0302267, IMG submission 194555) | Peat permafrost microbial communities from Stordalen Mire near Abisko, Sweden - III_Bog_E1_3 | ecosystem: Environmental > Terrestrial > Soil > Wetlands > Peat | place: Sweden: Abisko... | reverse complement strand
GAGCGACGCTCATAGAATCGTACCGCCGGTACGACGCTTGGACCACCCTTTCCACCGCCGCCCTGCCGCGAGGGCTGCGACAGCCGCTGCCGCACTCCGCGATCCTCGGGGCCGGGCTCGTTGTAAGCGCCATCCCCCACCGCTACGCTCCCCACCGTGCACACTCCGGACGACAGCGCAGGACGGCGACGTGGTTCCCCCGGGCGCTGACGCTCCCGAGCAGCGCGCGCGGCGGAGGATAGACGCCGCCCTCGTGGCGTCGGGGTGGGTCCTCCAGGACCGCGACGACATGAACGTCAGCGCCGGGCGCGGCGTGGCCGTCCGCGAGTTCAAGCTGACCTCCGGGCACGGGTTTGCCGACTACCTCCTCTCCGGTGTCGAGCCCCAGGCGAAGAAGTACTCCACCGGGCTGCCGGCCAACCGGGGCGTCCTCGTCGAGGACTCCCCGGAGGACGTGCGGGGCGACGAGCAGGGCGAAGGGATCGTCGGTCTGGCCTGCGCGGTGGTGAGCCTCGTGGCGCTCGCGTTGCTGGGCTCGGACGCGACGAGCTCCGACGTCGAGCGACTCTTCCCGGCGTGGCTCGGCCTCGCTGGCCTGGTCACCGGAGGCGGGGCGGCGGCGCTCGCGGCGGCGCGGGCGAGGCGCCGGCGCAACTTCGTCGCTGACACCGAGGCGGGCAAAGTGCCGGGCTACCGCATTGACGCCACCGAGGAGGGCAAGGTGCTCGTGCGCATCGTCGCCGAGGGAAAGGGCTACCGCGCAGCCGACTTCGAGGAGGAGCTCTTTGTGCTCGACGACCACGGCGTGGCGGTGCGCGCGGCGGCGCGGGCGACTCCGTGATCCGGACGTCGCGGGAGCCGCACGCCGGCGCACTCTCGTCCTGTTCTGGCGGCTCGCTCTCGATCGGTGGAAGGGCGGGGAGAGGAAGTGAGGGCATCGGCCGGCAGACGCACTTCAAGTCCGCCGGCGCCGAGCGCGGCCGGACCGTCAGGGTCGATGACGGCGGTGAGCTGGGGCACCCCAAGAAGACACCGTTGGCGTCTGGAACTTCGTGAACTTTGTGAGCGGGGACTGTCGATTCTCGGATGTGTGCGGCATCTCACCCGACGGAGGTAACGCATGCGGTCCGCCGTCGTGGTGCTGGTGGTGGGGGCGATCTCGATGTGTCTCGGCTGTGCGGCGGAAGTGCGCGACGAGGGCGACCTGCCGTCCCACCGCGAAGCTCCACCGTCCGACGCGGCCGGAGGCTTCGTGGCCGCTCCGTCGGGGAGGCACTCCAGGGCCGAGGCGCTGTACACCACGGACGCGTACCGTCACCACCACGATCCCGGCCAAGGGAAGCCGGGGGACGTCGATGCTGCGATCGGAGTGGCCACGGCCGCGGACATCACCTGGGGGCCGACCCCGCACGGCATCCTCGCGGACGAGCGTCTCGAAGAGGAGGCGCTGGCTCGATGACGATTGCCCTTCTCGTCACGTTTGCGAGCGCGGTCGTGCTCGCCTGGGTCCTCGCGTCGAGACGCGCCGAGTACCGTCCGGTCGCGTGGCTCCTCACCGCCGGCCTGGTCATCGACGTGGGGCGGCATCTCTACGACCTGGCGGTGCTCGCTCCGCTCAGGGACGAGCTGGGGGTCGATGTCCCCTGGACCGGATGAGCTCGGGTCGCGGGCTTCCTGGCGGACGCCATCACGCTGATGTGGCCCGCTGCCATCGTCGCCGCGGCTCTGGTGGTGTTCGCGGGGCGAAAGCCCTGGGCGGCGCTCCTCGGCTGGAGCATCGTCCTCGTCATGCTGGCGGTCCTTCATCCGATCGCGGGCGACGGGAGCCAAGCAAGAGTGCTCGCCGTCGTTCAGAGTCTCTCGATCGTAGCCGCCGCCGGCGTCGGGTACGCCTGGTACCGCGAGCTGGAGCGCATGGGGCGGAGGGTCGACACCGCGACCCAGGCGAACACCGGGGCCCAGATCCTCGCCAAGAACGCCATTGCCAGGGCCGAACGTGCCGAGGCAAAGGCTTCCAAGCCCGTGGTCCTCATCGTCGCTCCCGCGAACGACGGGGACTTCGAGACCGAGACGATCAAGACGCTGTAGCTCACGGCTGCGTCTGTCCGCCACGTCTGGCGCGCGGCTGGCAAGCGCCGCCGGTGATGAGCAAAACGATCCTCGTGGTGGGGGGCCTGGTGACGGCCGTAGTGCTGTGGTCGATCGGTTGCGCTGGAGATGCGGCGCAGACCTCGGAAGCCCTTCGCCCGAGGCAGGACGAGCATGGGGAAAGAGCAAATCGGTGGTCCTCTCGTGTGACACCGTGGCAGACTATATCTGCCATCTATCGGGCGTCGCAGGCGGAGAGGTGGCGGTGGCCGTCTGCCGATTGTTCGGAGGCCCGTGATGCGACGTGCGGCTCTGATCGCCCTGCGCCTCGTTCTCCTGCTTTTGCTTTCCGTGGTCGCGGGCAAGGTGGTCGATCGCTACCCCAAGGCTACCTCGCCGATCCTGGCCACGCTCGTCGGCCTGGTGGTCGTGTTGCTCGTCGTGCAGTGGGCGCAGCGACGCCGTGATCGCCACGATCCTCCCCCCAGCGCCTAGCCCTGAGGAGCCGGGGTGACGTCGGCGATGGCCGCTGAATGCGGCGACGCGTAGGTTGTCGCCGTTCGAGAGCTCCCCGCATCAGCAAGACCACCAACGGCGCCAGCGCCACCAACGGCGACCGCAACGACAGCGCCCGCGTCGTCCAGAAGCTCTGGTCCTACTGCCACGTCCTCCTGGGTGGCTGGTTCCTTCCCCGCGGCGGCTTCGTCTTCGCGTCGGAGGGGAAGTTCGCGCTCCGTCCGGGGGTGGGCTGCAAACGAGATCTTCGAGCTGCAGGCCGGCGGCTACCTCCGCGTCCTCGGCGCCTCGGAGGGCACCGTCGAGGTCCCGGGCTGCGCCGGTCTCCGGCTCGACCTCGACGCCCTCTGGGCCCAGGTCGACCGGCTGGCCTGAGAGCTTCTTGAGCAGCCTGCCGCGCGGGCGCTACGCTCCTCCGGGTGAGCTCCCTACCTCGCCTCGTCCGCCTGGCGATCCTGGACTCGTACGGCGTCGAGTGGCCCCTGGCGACCTTCGCGCGAGACGTCCTCCAGAACTTCTTCGACGTCGCCCTCTCGTTCCGCGAGATCGTCCTCGAGCGGGACGACGCTGCGCGCACCCTCACCATCCGCGGCCCGGCCGAGTTCGACCTCGAGCTGCTCGCCTACGTCGGCGCCACCACCAAGCTCGACGGCAAGACCGCCGGCGGCTTCGGTGAGGGCTTCAAGATCTGCGCGCTCGTCGGCGTCCGCGACCATGGGCTCACGATCCGCGCCGGCTCCGGCGAGACCGAGCTCGCGGTCGTGCTCGAACCCGTGCCGCTCGGCCGCGAGCTCTGCTACCGCGTGCGCCGCGCCCCCGGGCGCAAGGGCTCCTTCGTGCGGCTCGGGGGCTGCACCGAGGCCGTCTTTGCGGCCTTCGAAGCGGCTCGCCAGCAGTTCTATCACGAGGACAATCCCCACCTCGGCCCGCTCGTCGCCGAGGACGAGGCCCGCACCGTCGCCGTCCACGTCGCTGCCCCGGGCGAGAAGCGCGGCGAGATCTACTATCGCCGGCAGCTCCGCGGCGAGATCGCCTACGGCGGTCGCCGCGCGGGCCCGGTGACGCGCTTGACGTTCGCGTGCCACCACGTCGTCGACAACCTCGAAGGCGATCGCGACCGCCGGATCCTGGAGCCGGCGAGCGTCGCCCGCGCCGTCGGCGATCGCCTGCCGCCGGAGGGGCTCCAGGGGGCGCTCCTCCTGCTCCAGGCCGAATGGAACCAGTGGCACGAAGTCACGGCCGGTCTCCTCCAGGCGGCGATCGATCGCAAGCTGCGCTTCGAATGGCCGAGGGGCTGGCTGGCGCGATCGCCGGGGGGGGACCATGGCCTCGCCGGCATCGCCGAGCGGAAGGGCTACAAGCTGGCCGTCCCGGAGTTCGGCGCGATCGGGATGAAGACCCCAAAGGACGTGATCCGCACCGAGACGGCGAAGCTCCGCGCGCCGACGGCGGCGGAGCGCGCGCGCATCGACGTCGGGGTCGCTCTCTACGGCGCCCTCGCGGACGACGATCCCCCGGCCCCCGGCTGGGAGGTCTTCGACGAGAAGAAGATCGAGGGGGTGCATCGACACCACGACGGCCGCTCCCTGCTCGTCTCGTCGCGCCTGCTCGCCGCGGACAGCTTCGCGCGGGGGACGTCGGCGGTGCTGCACGAGCTCGCGCACGAGCTCGGCGGGGAGGACTCGGCGGCGTTCCTGCACCGCCTCGCCCGCCTCGTCGGCGCGGCGATCCGCGACCCGTCGGCCGTCGCGGCGGCCCGCGCGCGGTTCGAGGAGGACCGGCCGCAGGGGCTCGGCATCACCGAGGTGCCTTCGACGGAGCCGTACAAGCCCGCGTTCGAGCAGAGCCGCGCCGGCGCTCCGCCTCACACCCTCTACGCGCACCTCTACGTCTTGCCGGGCTTCCCCGCGACGGCGGCCCTGGTCGAGCGCCTCCACGACGGCGCCGCCGCGGCGGGCTTCGCCTGCCATCCCTTCCTGGTCGAGATCTGGAGCTCGGCGGACGCGGTGCAGCACAAGCTGCGCGGGATCCCGAGCGTGAAGTTCGGCGAGGTCGAGGTCGACGCCGGAGGGGAGCCCGGCAGCCCCGGCCTGCGCCTGCGCACCTACGGGGAAGGCCGCGACATCCTCCCGACCGTCGCGATGGTCGAGGGCGCGGTCCGCGCCTACGTGGCGACGCTCAGCACGTGGACCCCGCCGGTTCAGACGCTCGAAGAACGCGATCGCCTGGCGGGGTACCGCTGCTTCGCGTGGGCCAAGGCGACGGCCAAGGGCCCGTGGCGCGAGCAGCTCGAGATCGGGCTCGGCAACGCCTGCCTCATCCACCTCGACGCCGTGAAGAGGGGCCTCGAGCAGACCGAGGCGGAGCTCTGCGCCGCGGTCCAGGGCGCCGTGCTGGGGATGAGGCAAGCGGCGGACGCTCACCTCGCCGCGCAGACCGACCTCGATCCGGGCGACGGGTTCGAAGAGGACGCGCTGCGCGTCGCGCACACCGTGTACCTGGCGGGCTTCGCGGCCGGCGGCGAGGAGCGGGCCAAGCGGGATTTCGCGATCGTCCGCGAGGCCACCCGGGAGCTCCTGGCCGCCGATCTCGGCTCCTGGCTTCGCGCGGCCGTCCTCGCGTGGTGCGTGGACCGCACCGGCCCGAAGGAGCACTACCTCGTCGCCCAGGGCGTCGGTCCGCTCGACGAGGCCGCCTTCCGCGCGGCGCTGGCGAAGGGTCTGGACGAGGCGCGGCGGATCCAGCGCACGCTCGATCACGAGGAGCGCAACCTGCGCTCGGGGGAGCTCGAGCGGCGCCTCGACGGCGCGATGTTGACGCCGGAGGGGCGCGAGGAGGCGCGCGTGAAGAGGCTCGCCTTGCGCGCGGCGACGGCGCGCTGGGCTCGCCACCGCGCGAGGCGCGACGCGCTGACGCACACGATCAAAGAGACGTGGGAGCGCACCCGGGCCGAGACGGGCAGCGACGCCCTGGCCGGCGAAGCGTGTGTCGCGCTCCTCGCCCGGCTCGAGGACGAACGAGCCGCGGAAGAGCGGCTCGCAGGGGAGGGGACGGCATGAGCGGGATCGCCATCGGGAAATCGGGCGCGGCGGCGGGCGGGGACGTCGTGCCCCTCGCGCTGCTCGCGGGCTACAAGGTCCGCTGGGACCGCAAGACGGTCGCGCGCGACATCGTCCAGAACTTCTTCGACGCCGCGGCGGACTTCGCCGACGTGACGATCGACACGGCCACGCCCGGGCGCGTGCGCGTCGAGGGGCCCGCGACGTTCGACATGGACTACCTGCGCTACCTCGGCGCGACCTCGAAGCGCGACACGCGCGCCGCCGGCGGCTTCGGCGAGGGCTTCAAGATCTGCGCGCTGGTGCTGCTCCGCGACTATCACGTGCGGCTCTCGGCCGGCTCCGGGCCCTGGGAGGTCCGGCCCTTCTTCCGGCGCGTGAGGCTCGGCCGCGAGCTCTGCTACGAGATCGTGCGCCACCCGCCCGAGGGCCCGCAGGCCGGGAGCTGGGTGGAGATCGTGGACGCGGATCGCGAGCTCGTCGCGGCCTTCGAGGCGTCGCGCGACTGCTTCCGCCACCCCGAGAACCCTCGCCTCTCGGAGCCGATCCACGAGGACGAGGAGAGCGGCGCAGGCGTCTACGCCTCCCTGGACCCGCTCGTGGGTGACGTCTTCTACCGGCGGCAGCTCCGCGGCGCGCTGCCGTTCTCCTCCGGATCGGGGCTCACCTTCGCGTTCGACGACCGCCTCCTCGACGTGGAGGCCGACCGCGATCGGCGCGGTCTCCGCGCGCCGCAGCGGGTGATGAAGGCCGTCGTCGCCAAGCTGCCGAGCGAGGTGCTGGAGGAGATCGCGATGCGGCTCCGGCCTTACTGGCGGGCAGGCAACCAGGTCCTCTCGGCCGTGGTCGGGGAGGCGGCGCGACGGGGATCGACGTTCACGTTCCCCTCGCGCTGGCTTGCGAGCGTGCGCCGCGAGGATCGCCTGGAGGAGCAGGCGGAGCGGCGCGGCCATGTGCTGGCGATGCCGAGCATGGCGCGCGTGGGCATGCCGACGGTGGTCGCGCGCTTCGGCAGCATGGACCTGCCCCGGCCCCCGACCCTGCGCGAGGAGGCGCGCCTCGCGGTGGTGGCCAGCCTCTACGAGGAGCTGCTGAAGGAGGCGCCGCCGAAGCGGTGGACCCAGGTGCGCCAGATCCCCAAGGGACAGGCGTTCTTCGGGCGCGTCGGCGAGGTGGTCGAGCTGCAGGCGGCGACGCTCGCGGGCAGCTTCGACGACGGGGTGGGCGACGTCCTCGGCGCGCTCGCGCGACACCCCGGGCAAGCGCACCTCGACGACGGCAAGCGCCTCACCAAGCTGCTCACCGCGGTGCTCGATCGCGCGGGTGACGGTGGCCGGTTCGACGACTACCGCGCGCGATGGGACGCGGCGGCTTCGCAGCCAGACACGCCGACGGAGGACGACGGCACCTCGTACCGCACCTACGGCTGGGAGGTGCCGCGCGTGGAGGTGGAGATCCTCGCGCCGCCCGGCTTCCCGCCGGCCGAGGAGATCGAACGCCGCCTGCTGCGCGTGACGCGGTCGGTGCGCGTCCAGCTCGACGTGCGGCACGTGGCGGTCACCTCCCTGGAGAGCGCGGTGCGCGAGCGGGCGCGCGGGGTGCCGAGCCTCTGGATCGCAGGGGCGGAGATCGCGTCGCCGGGCGGCCCCGCTCGCTACCAGCTCCGGACCTACGCCGGGGAGGGCGGCGCGGCTTCGCTGACGGGGCCGAGCGACGCGGAGCTGCTGGCGCCGATCGAGGCGGCCCTCCGCAAGAGGCGGCGGCTCACGCAGCCGAACGCGCCGACGAAGCGGGCCCTCTCGGGCAAGCAGGCGCACGAACGCTGGCTCGCGTCGAACCGGCGGGGCGAGGCCGAGGCCCTCTCCTCTCGACGTCGGATCGACGCCGTGGTCGAGCGGGCGATCGAGGAGAATCCGCCCGCCGAGGAGGCGCCCCCCGAGACGAGCCCGCGCCCCTTCGCGATCGCGGCGCTGGAGCGGGCGACGGCTGCCGATCCCGGCACCGTGGACGAGGCGGCGACGGCGCGCCTCCGCGAGGTCGCGACGCGGGCGGTGCTCACCCACGACCGGATGATGCGGGCCGCGCAGCACGAGCTGGCCAAGCTCGCTCACGTGCACGACCGGATCTGGGTGCTCTTCACGCTCGACGACTACGCGACGAGCCTCGCGCGCGAGGCGCCGCCGGAGGACGTGGCGGCCGTGGTGGTGCCCCTCGCGGTGCCCTTCGCGACGCTGATGGGCCGGCTCGCGGCGACCAGGGCGATCGACGCGGGCTGCCTGGGCCACGGGCGGGCGTTCGTGCGCCAGGGCTTCCTCGATCATGCGCACAGCGGGCCGAAAGCGGCGCTCGCCGCCGGGGTCGCGCGGATCGCGGTGGTGGTCCACGCCTCGCGGACGCTCCACCGGAGCGCGGATCCGGAGTCCGCCGTGAGCCTCTGCGCGGGGATGGCGGCGCTCCTCGACCCGACGGCCGAGAGCCGGGCGGCGACGTCGGCACGGCGGGTGCGGACACGGGTGACGGCGGCATGGAAGGCCGCGATCTCCGCAGGGAAGCCGGAGGTAGAGGCGGCGCAGGCGTGCCTCGACGCGGCCGAGGCGGCGCAGGCGGAGGTCCTCGCGGCGCAGGAGGCCGAGCGCAAGGAGCTCGACGAGGCGGCGCGGCGGAGGAGCCGGGCGGCGCTGGCGCGGGCGCAAGGCCGGTGAGCGCGTCGCCTCGCGCCTCTCGCCAGCGCGCTCGCGGTCGCGCAGGCGGCGGCGCTCCTGGAGCTTCGGCCGCGCGACGCGACGGCGCCCTGTCGGACGCGGAGCTCACGCGCTGCCCGTAGCCTCGGTCAGTCGACGAAGCAGCTCAGGTCGGCGGCGTGCTCGTCGGCGCAGACGAAGAGGTAGATGCCGAAGCCGTCGCCGGCGTCGAACTTGACCTCGGGCATCGTCATGAGCTGCCCGCGGAAGCGCATCAGCTTCTTGCACGTGGGGCACTTCATCGGTCGGTTCCAGGCGCCGTGGCCCTCGTCGGGCGCGTCGATCGCGGTGCTCCAGCGGGCCTTGCCGCCGAGCTTCGACCCGTCGAGGGGCCGCTCTTCCCCGTCTTCGCTCTCCTCTTCGTCGCGGTCCTCGACGGCCTTGTAGTAGGCCGGTCGACCACCCTTCGTCGCGGGTGCCTTCTCGTAGAGCGACACCGTGAGCCCGCCCTTCGCGTCCGGGTTCGCGATGGCGCACGAGCTCCACCACGCGTCCCAGTCGTCGCCCGAGGGGCGCGCGCACACGAAGACGCCGAGCGCCTCGTGCTTCTGGAGCGGCAGCCGCTGCTCGTGCGCGTGGAGCACCGCGAGCGCCTTCATCGGCTGGCCGCACCCCTTGCACGACGGACCATCCTCGAGGGTGGTCTCGAACACGTCGGTGGACGGCTCGGCGCCGGCCCGCTTCCGGAGCGAGATCGCGAAGCACCCCTCGGCGGCCTTCTTCGCGGCCTTCTTCGCGGCGGGCCGCACCTCGAACACGCCGCCCTTCGCCAGGCTGCTCATGGCGATGATCACGGGCTCGAGCTTCAGCATGTCGTCGATGCACTTCCGGTGCTTCGCGCTGGCGCGGGCGCGGTCCGAGGCGCTCGAGAGGCGCTCGAGCTCGATGTCGTCGTCCTCGTTGCGGCGGATGGCGACCCGGAACGAGCCGTCCTCGGCGAGCGCTCGGAGGGCGTCGCCCACCGCGTCGACCGCGAACATGGTGTCGAGGAACTTGCGGGCGTTGCGTTTGCTCGCGGCGTCCGTCGGCGGCTCCTGGCGGACCTTTTCGTTCGTCTTCTTTGCGCTCTTCTTGGCGGCCATGCGCGCAGCATATCAACGCGTCTCAGGTCTCCGCGAGCGGGACCGTCTCACGCACCACGACGCGGAGGGGGTAGTGAGTCCGCGGCGGCCATTCCCTCGACGGCCGCGAAGCCGCGCTCGATCAGCGCGAGGAACGCCGCGTTCGCCTTCTTCACCGAGCCTCCGCCCTCGAGCACGCGCATCGCCTCTTCGCGCGCCGCGCGCAACGTCAGCACGATCATGCCGGCCATGAGCCGCGCGAGGCCAGCGGGCTCCGGCCCTTCGAGCTCGATCGCGAGCCCCTCGGTCGCTTCGTCGGCGAGCTCGTGGAGGCGCGCCTTGAGCGAGGGGCTCGCCGCGACCACGCGCCAGAAGCCGACCGTCAGCCGGTCGATGCGGACGATCGGGTGCTTCTGGTCGCGCAGAAGGTCGACGAGACGACGGAGCGCGTCGACGGGAGACTGGCCTTCCGGCCTCTCCCGCAGCGCCTCGCGAAAAGGGAGGAGCTTCAGGTAGTCCTCGCGATCGAGCATGAGGTCCTCCTTGCGCGCGAAGTAATTGATGACCGTCATCTTGGACACCTTCGCGGCGACGGCGATCTCGTCGAGCGTCACGGCGTCGAAGCCGCGCGCGAAGAACAGGCCGGTCGCGACGTCGGAGATCCGCTGCCGGGTCTCGCGCTTCTTGGCTTCGCGTAGCTCGCCCACGGACCCGAGCGTAGCCGGAGGGACCTGTACCCGGTAAAGGAAATCGCTTGCCGAATCTTTTACCGAGTGCAAGATCGTCGCGATGGAGAACGAAATGAGCTCGTCGAACGGCAAGAGGGTGCTCGTCTCGGGGGCAAGCTTCGCCGGCCTCTCGACCGCGTACTGGATGAACCAGCTGGGTTACGCCGTCACCGTCGTCGAGATCGCGAGCGGGATCCGGATGGGCGGCACGGCGGTCGACCTCCGCGGGAACACGGTCGACATCGTCAGGCGCATGGGGATCCTCGAGCAGGTCAAGGCGAACCGCTTGAGCTTGAAGAGGTCGGAGTTCAAGAACGCCGACGATGAGACCGAGCGCGCTCTGGTGCTGAGGAACGCGGGAGATCCGCCCTCGGACGAGGAGTTCGAGATCGAGCGAAACACGCTGCTGAACATCCTTCTCGACGCCGTGAAGAGCGACGTCGAGCTGGTCTTCTCCGACAGCATCGCGTCGCTGCGGGAGACGGAAGACGGGGTCGACGTCACGTTCGAGAAGGGCGCCCCACGCTCGTTCGACCTGGTGTTCGGCTGCGACGGCATCCACTCGGCCGTGAGGAAGATGTGGTTCGGCAGCGAGGCCTCGTACTCGCACTTCCTCGAGCAGTATTTCTCGATCACGATCGTGGACAAGCTGCTGATCGAGCAGGACACCTTGCAGCTCTTCAACGTGCCGGGCAAGGCCATCATGCTCAACGCCTACAAGAACAAGACCGACATCGTCCTCTGCTTCGTCTCGGAGCAGGAGATCCCGTATGATCATCGCGACGAGGCGCAGCAGCGAAGGATCATCGCCGAGCAGTTCGCCTCCCAGGGCTGGAGGACGGCCGAGCTGTTGAGGGAGGTGGAGGGCTCGCAGAGCTTCTACTTCGACAAGCTGTGTCAGATCCGGATGCCATCGTGGACCAAGGGCAGGGTCGCGCTGGTGGGCGACGCCGGCTACTGCGCATCCCCCGCCGCCGGGATGGGTGGCTCCCTGGCCATCGACGGCGCAGCCGCACTGGCGGATGCGATGCGAGAGCACCGCGGAGACTTCGAGCTGGCGTTTCGAGACTACGACGAGAAGCTTCGCCCGTTCATCGAGGAGGTCCAGGCGGAGGCCGTGAGGACCGGACTGGAATCGCTCTGTCCGAGAACGGAGGAGGCCATCCGCGCGAGAAACGCGCAGACGGGGTCCACGTTCTAGCGTCGAGTTGGGTCATCCCCCGCTCGATCACCACTTGAAGTGTCCGGCGTGGTGGGGGGGTGGACGATAACTCGGGCGGGCGACGAGAGCTGGCCGAGATGGTGTCCCGCGGCTGCGGGCCGCGTCCTCCCTCCGGCTCTGGTATTGGAGGGTGTGCAGACCCTCGAAGACTGGCTGAGCCTCGCCGCCAAGGCCACCAAGCCGGCCGAGCGGAAGCGCTGCCTGAAGGCGGCCACGGCGATGGCCTCGTCGTGCCACGACTGGCGCACCGTGCTCCGCGGCGCGGGGGCGATGGCGAGCGTCCCGCGCGCGCGCCTCGCCGAGCTTTCGTGCCGCACCCTGGAGAGCGCCGTCGCCGAGCGCCAGGTGTGGGGCTTCCGCGACGTCGCCGCCGCGCGCGCCGGGCGGCTCGGCGACGCGCAGGGCGCCCGCGCCGCGCTCGACGCGGGCGTGGCAGCCTTCCTCGTGCCCCGCGCCGACCTGGTCGGCATGCCGGAGCTCCCTCACGGGTACGAGTGGGTCCTGCTCGGACGCGGGTTCTCCGAGACGCTCGGCGACGTCACCGGCCTCACGCGCTGCCTGGAGGCAGGGCGAGACGCGGCGCGCGCCCGCCGCGACGGGTGCGACCTCTGCGAGGTCGCCGAGGCCTGGGGCACGCTGCTGGATCGCGAGACCGGCGTCGCCCTCCTCCGCGAGACCGAGGGCCTCTCCGGCGACCGAGCGGCGAGGCCCTGGTCCCTCGCGAATGCCTGGGCGGCGCTCGAACGCCCGGACGACACCCGCCGCGTCCTCGACGCCGCGCTCGAGCGCGCGACCACCGTCGCGGACTCGCTGGACCTCGCCCGGGCGTGGTGGTGTCACGGGAGCCCTCGCGAAGCCCTCCCCGCCCTCGCCCGCGCCGAGGCCCTGGCCGCCACCACCGCCGAGTGGCTCTCGGTCGCCGACGCCGCCGCCGACGGCGGCCTCGGCGAAGCGGCCGTGCGGAGCGCGCTCGAGCGCGCCGAGGCGCTGGCCATCGACGCCCGCGACAAGGCCCTCGTCTCCACCACGTACCTCACCCTCCTCGACGACGCAGAGGCCGCGTCGCGCGTCGGCCCCCGCGGCGTCCGCTCCGAGGCGCGGAGCCCGACCGCGGGCAGGCTCGAAGGCTGGGAAACAGACGGATTCGCCCTCTTCGACTGGCTGCGCGCCCACCTCCCCCCGGAGTCCCTGGTGAACATCGCCAGCTCCGACTACGGGACCGACGTCCCCAAGCACCTCGCCGCGCTCCGCGACATCTGCCAGACCGGCCTCGCGCCCCAGCACCTCGCGTGGGTGCCGCGCGAGGTCCTCGAGCTCACCCGGTGGTCCGACGGCGAGGGCACCGACCACCGGGCGCGCGCCCTCTGCTGCGTGCTCCTGTGCATGGCGGCGCAGGACGATCCCGCCCCGGAGACCAGCGGTATCATCCTGGTCGAGAGCTGCCTCGCGCTCGGCCCGGAGGTCACTCGCCTGGCGGAGCTCTTCTTCGCCGCGTGGGCCGACTCCGGCGCTCCGGGAGGCGTGGCCGACGAGCCCCACGACGGGCCCGAGCCGGCGCTCGCGACGCTCCTCCTGTTCCTCCTGCGCGCGGCTTCGACGCCCGACGACGCGCGGCTGGAAGCGCTCTCCGATGCCATCGTCGCGCACCCCGAGTACCCGCCGGTCGCGCTGGTCGAGGCGATCGACAGCTCGATCGTGGCGCCCCGGTGGCGCGCTTCGTTCAAGCAGATCCTCGTGCCCCTCCGCGCCACGCACCCTCATGTCGCCCGGCTGCTCCTCGCGCTGGGGCGGGGCTGAGGCGCCTGGTCGGCGGGCACATGTCCGTTTCTTCCAATCTGCGACGAGCGCCGAGGGCTATGTTCTGCCCATGAAAATCCTCGTCACCGGAGCCACCGGAAAAGTTGGAAGCCGGCTCACCAAGCGGCTCGCCCAGCGCGGCGACCACGTGCGCGCCCTGGTGCGCGATCCGGCGCGCGCCACCAGCCTGCACGACGATCGGATCGAGCTCGCCGTGGGCGATCTGCTCGAGGTGGAGTCGCTCGCCGCCGCGGTGCGCGGCGTCGACGCCGTGGTCCACTGCGCCGCGTTCTTTCGTGGCGCGACCCCCGAGCAAGCCCACGAGGTCAATGACCTCGGCACGCAGCACCTCGCCGGCGCCGCCCGTGCTGCCTCCGTGAAGCGCTTCATCTTCACCAGCACCGGCCTCGTCTACGGGCCCAAGGGCGGCGGCGTGGTCCGCGAGGACGACCCTTGCGCGCCGATGGAGGGGTACCCCGCAAGCAAGCTCGCCGCCGAGCGCTTCCTCCTCGCGATGGAAGGTATCGACGTGCGCGTGCTCCGGCTGCCGTTCGTTTACGGCGACGGTGATCGGCACATCGAGGAGGTGAGCCCGATGATGCGCGGCTTCCCGCCGGCCAAGCGCATGTCGATCGCCCACCACGTCGACGTCGCGCAGGCTGTCGCTCGCCTGCTCGATGCCCCGTCGCCCGCCCATCGCATCTACAACGTGGTCGACGACGAGGCCCCCGACCTCGCCACGCTGTTCGCCTCCGTGGGGGCGCCGCCGCCGGACGGCTCGAACGCCGAGCGCGCCCGCGCGTTCGACGCGCTGCTCGACGGTCGCCGCATCCGCGAAGACCTCGGCTTCAAGCCCAGGTTCCCCCGCCTCGCCGACGCGATCGCTGCCGGCGCATAGCCGAGCGTCGTCCTACGTCGCTGCCACCGCCAGCAACGCGGGCGCAGGCCGTCGTCGACTACCCCGATACGCCTGCGTCCGCGGACGGCGAGCGCGGCCGTGCTCTTCCTCGGCGAGGGGCGCGACGAGGAGCGGCTGCGCTCACCGGCCGGAGCCACCCTGGCCCGGTCGGCTGCTCCCCGGCTGCCCACCCAGGAGCACCGTCGCGTCGCCGTCGACGACCGTCCCATCCTTGATCTTCGTCGGATCGCCCACGCGCGCGAACGGCAGCTGCTTCTTGCCGACGAAGATGGTCGGGTGGCCTTCCTTGATCTTGCCGCCTCCCGTGTCCGGACTCTCCACGTGGGCGGCAGGCTGCTGGGCTTTCCCGAGCAGCACGGAGTCTTCGCCCTCCGTGATCCGCCGCGAACCTCCGAAAGCGGCGAGCGCCGCTCTCGCGTGCGCGAGGCGATCGGACGTCTCTGCTTTCTTCTTGTTGGGTCGTTCGAACCTGTTCTGGAAGACCGTCGTCGCCTCGTCCACGGTCGTGGAAGCGCGAAGCTGGGTGAGACCGAGTCCGGGAGTCCTGTTCAGCTCGTACCACGTGAAGCCGAGCTGGGCTTCGAGCGACGTGGGGGACTGACCCTCTTTGGCAGCGAAGTCGGCGACGTTGTCTCCGTCGGTCGTGTCCCAGCGGTCGCCCACGGACCATTGCCCGATGCCGCGGCCCGGACCGCCGCCGTACTGGTGCAGAGTGGGGTCCATGTGGGCCTCGTGGTCGAAGTTGCCCACGACGCCCGCGGCTTGTTCGTCGGTCAGGCCCTTGCTCTTGAAAAAGTCGAAAGCGGTCCTGTCGCGGTCGGTCTCGACCACCTGCCCAGAGGCCTTGGCATGCCGGCGGTGCTTGCGCTTGGGCCTGGCGCGCGCGGCGGGACGGAGCGAGCTCATGTCACTTCCTCGCTTTCCCTGCGTCCGACGCGCCTTGCTTGAACGATCGCGACATAGATACGGTGTCCATGCTGGCTTCTCGTGTATCAGAAGGCATCGCAATGACGCTGACCGCGGGTCATGAGACGTGAGCGCCATCGGCATGTCAAGCGCGGCGTGCCGGTGACAAAAGCACCGAGTCCGAGACCTCGCCGTTGACGAGCCACCGCTCGGTGGGGACGTCGACCTCGGTGGCGAACGCCAGCACGGCGAGGCTTTCAAGAACGAGATGGAGGGCCGCCGCGGCTTCCAGATTCGCACGAAGCAACGACGCAAGCGGGCCCAAGGGGGCGCCCCGCGTCGCATCACCCGACGGTGCGGTCGGCGATTGGCGGGCGGCTCGATCCGTGCGACGGTGACCGACCGTGGCTATCGTCCCCAGCAAGAAGGGTCTGAGCTTCGTCGCCGTACGAGACTATGTCGGGGCGGAGTTCGACGAGCGCGCCTGGGCCGAGGTCCTCGGCACCTTGTCGGCGCGCGACGCCGAGACACTGAAGACCGTGGTCGGCGTCGGCTGGTACCCCATCGACCTCTACTCGCGCCTGATCCGAGCCGCGGACACCACGCTCGGCAAAGGCGATCTCGGGATGGTCCGCCGCGTCACCCGCTTCGAGGCGGAGCGCGACCTCCCGACGATCCACCGGCTTCTCCTCCGCATCGTTCGCCCGACGTTCGTGATCGAGAAGATGGGCGAGCTCTGGTCGCGGTACAACTCGACTGGCCGCTTCGTCATCGAGCTGCGCGGCGAGCGCGGCGTCGAGGGCACGATCCACGACTGGAGCAACGACCGCGCCCTGTGCCTCGGCACGCAGCACTACGCCGACCGCGCGCTCGAGCTCGCGGGAGCCCGCGGCGTGCGCACGCAGCACGTCAAGTGCCGCGCGAGCGGCGACGCCACGTGCGTGATCCGCGCGACCTGGAGCGGCAAGGACGATCCGGTCTGACGGAGCCGGCGAGGGCTCGCGCGGTCGAGGGAGCATGGTAACCACGGATTGTTGACCGTGATTGTCTTTGATCGGCGGAGGATACTGACGTAAACGAGAGGAATGCGACCGTCGAGATTGATAGTGACGAGGACGATCGGGTTCATCGCGCTGATCGCGGGGGTGGACGCTGGCCTGCTCGGCACGACGCTGGCCGGGTGCGGCGGGTCCTCGAACGACCCCGGTGGCACCGGTGGGCCGCCCGCCGTCGACGCGGGGCCTGCCGTCGACTCGGGGATCGCTCCGGATGCGACCAGTGACGCGGCCGACGCGGCCGACGCGGCCGACGCGGCCGACGCAGAGGCGCTCGACGCGATGAATGCGCTCGATGCGATGGTCGACGCCGCTCCGTCGGTGGGGGCGAAGACCCCTTTCACCAGCTACGAGGCCGAGGTGGGAATGCTCGGCGGGGGGGCCGCCATCCACGCGCTCACCTCGCCGCCGACCACCCAGTACTCGAGCCCCGAGCTCGAGGCGTCGGGGCACGCCTACGTCGCGCTCACCACCACGGGCTCTTCGGTCGCGTGGGTGAACCGGACGGGGACCGCCGTCACGGCGATCAACGTTCGCCTCTCGATCCCCGACGCGCCGGGCGGCGGTGGGATCACCGCCACCCTCGACCTGTACGTGAACGGGCAGCTGCGCCAGGCGCTCGCCGTGAGCTCGAAGCAGACCTGGCTCTACGAGGGCGGCGCCAACAACGTCAACTACAACGGCAACGACCAGAACCCCGCCGACGGAGAGCCGCGCGTCTTCTTCGACGATTTTCACGCGTTCATCACCGGCGCGCCGGTCGCCCCGGGCGACGCCATCTCCCTGCAGAAGGACGCCGCCAACACGGCCGCGTTCTACGATGTCGACGTCGTCGATCTCGAGGCGCCTCCGCCGGCGACCTCGGCACCGGTCGGCTCGCTCTCGATCACCGATTGCGGCGCCGTGGCGGACGACGCGAGCGCCGACAGCACGGTCGCGATCCAGACCTGCATCGACGATGCACAGACCCAGGGAAAGACCGTCTGGATCCCCCCCGGGACGTTCTACCTGCTCACCACGATGGGGCTCACGGCGAACGGGATCACCATCCAGGGTGCCGGGGCCTGGTACAGCCGGATCTACCGCAGCGTCCCGCTGCCGAACGCGACTCCGCTGGCCGCCGCCTTCAGCGTGACCTCGTGTCACGTGAGCAACTTCGCCATCGACTCGAACGCGCTGAGCCGCGCGTCGGTCGACGGGGCGGGCGGCGCCATGGATACCAGCGGAACGAACTGGTCGGCCAGCGGCATCTGGACGCAGCACACCGAGTCCGGGTTCTGGGCGTCGGGGACAGGAGGCATCGTCGAGAACTGCCGGCTGACGAGCATCTGGGCCGATGGCTGCAACCTGAACAACGTCAGCCTCACCGGGACGATGGGGACGAACCTGACGGCGCGAAACAACTTCGTTCGGGGCACGGGCGACGACGCGATCGCGATCAACTCGGTCGACTACAACGGAGCACAGGAATACACCCCGATGGCGAACATCACGATCGAGAACAACACGTCGATCGCGCCCTGGGGTGGGAAGGGGGTCGCGATCTACGGCGGCAGCGGCCACCTCGTCCAGAACAACTACCTGAGCGACACGGCCCGCTACATCGGCCTCGGCGTGGGGAAGTTTGGCGTGAACGGGTCGGACCTGGTGTCGGCGACCGTGACGGGCAACGACGTCGAGCGGTGCGGAGGCAACGCCTACCTGCAGCAGCAGCCGGCGCTCCACATCGGCAACGGCGGAGACGGCCAGGGGGTCGGCATCGTGGAGAACGCCGTGGTCTCCGGCAACGTCGTGAGGGGGGCGCTCTACAACGCCGTCGGCTTCTCCACGAGCGACGGGATCGTCTTCGGCGACAACACGATCGCCTCTCCGGGGCTGGGCGGCGTCGTCATCTCGCCGCCGTTCTACCCCGCGCCCACCGGGTCGGTCACGCTCACCGGGAACGTGGTGACGGGGCTCGCGGCAGGGCAGGTCGGGTTCAGCGACCTCTCGAGCGGCTACACGGTCACCCAGAGTGGCAATAGCTGGTGACCGGCAGGGTCAGGCGACGCCGAGCCCCGTCAGTCGCTCGCTCAGCGTCCACAGCCGCTCGGCGAGCGCGGGATCCATCGCCCACGGGCGTACGCCGCGCATCTCGGGGGACTCCGCCGGGACCGGCTCGGCGACGTTGCAGTCCTGGCAGTAGACCCCTCCGTGGCCGTCGAGCGCGCTGCTCACCGCGCACCACACGCTGGTGGCGGCGCCCTGCTCCACCGTCTTCATGTTGCGCGCGGGATCGATCACCGGGCGGCCGTCTCGACCGAACGCCGGCGACGCGGCCTTCTCCTCCGCCGTCATGAACTTGGCGAGCCCGGTGACGATGCCGCCGGGGTGCACGGAGAAGGCACGGATACCGTGCGCCTCGCCGCGCGCGTCGACGCCGAGGGCGAAGAGGGCATTCGCCGACTTCGACTGCCCGTAGGCTCCCCAGCGGTCGTAGGGGCGGCGCTCGAAGTTCCAGTCGTCGAAGTCGACGGCCGAGCGGCGGTGGCCCACCGAGGAGAGCGCGACCACCCGCGCCCCCTGCGCCCGCCGCAGCGCCGGCCACAGCCTCGCGGTGAGCTCGAAGTGCCCGAGGTGATTGGTCGCGAGCTGCGACTCGTAGCCACGCCCGTCGCGGCTCAGCGGCGCGGCCATGATACCGGCGTTGTTGACCAGCACGTGCAGCGGCCGGTCCGTGGCCAGGAAGCGCTCCGCGAAGGCCGCGATCGAGGCGGGGTCCGTCAGCTCCATCGGCTCGATGGACGCGCCGGCGAGCCCGCCCAGGCCCGCCGCCGCCTTGGCCACGTCGCGCGCGGGGACGACGACCTGGGCGCCGGCCGAGACGAGCGCGCGGGTGGTCTCCAGCCCCACGCCGGCCGCGCCGCCAGTGACGACGGCGACCTTGCCGCGCAGATCGTGGCCGCGAATCACCTCGGCCGCCGTGGAGAACGCGTTGAAGTCCGAGGGAAGGGGAGCTTGGGGGGTATGCATCAGAGCCTCCGGGGTTTGCGCCTGAGCGAGATCTAAGCTCTCCCGGCCGGACGCGACATGCTGTGGCGTCCGGCTTTCTTGTGCAATAGTCCGGGGCTGATGGGCGACCCGCTCTCCGACATCCTCACGCTGGCCAACGCGGAGTCGGTGATGACCGGCCGGCTCTTCGCCGGGGGCGCCTGGGCGATTCACTTCCCCGCGCCGGAGCAGGTGAAGCTCTACGCGGTGGTCCGCGGCGGCTGCTGGGTGCTGCGCGAGGGCGACCCCCAGCCGGAGCGCTTCGAGAGCGGCGACGTGGTCCTCCTCACCGAGCGGCGCGCCTTCGTGCTGGCGAGCGACCTCTCCGCGGCGCCGCGCGACGCCCGCGACCTGTTCGGGCAGACGCAAGGCCGCACCGTGCGCCTCGGGGACCCGCCGTATTTCGAGCTCCTGGGAGGGCACGTGAAGCTCGATCCGTTGCGCGGCCGGATGCTGCTCGAGGCGCTGCCGCCGCGCCTCCGGCTCCGCGGCGGCTCGCCGGCGGCCACCTCCGCCCAGCACCTCCTCGCCCAGCTCGCCGAGGAGCTGGGCGCCGACCAGGCGGGAGCGCGCGTGGCCTCGAGGCTGCTCACCCAGCTCGTGTTCGTCCTGGTGCTGCGGGCCCACCTCGCCGAGGCGAGCCCCGCGGGGACGGGCTGGCTGCGCGCCCTGGCCGACAAGCAGCTCGCCCCGGCCCTGCGGCTCATCCACGGCGATCCGGGGCGCGACTGGCAGCTCGCCGAGCTCGCACGGGCCGCGGGCATGTCCCGCACCACCTTCGCCGAGCGCTTCAAGGCCAGCGCCGGCGTGGCGCCCTTCGTCTACCTGGTGCAATGGCGGATGCGCCTCGCCGAGCGGGCGCTCCTCGAGCAGGACGTCACCATCGCCGCGCTCGCCGAGTCGCTCGGCTACAGCTCCGAGAGCGCCTTCAGCAGCGCCTTCAAGCGCGTGACCGGGAAGCCGCCCCGGCGCTTCCGGGTCGAGGCTCGGTCGGCCGCCGGAGGCTGAAACACCCCGTCGCGTCGGGCGGCTCCGTCTCGCGTGTGCGGGAGCGGTGAGCTGGCCAACGCTCTCGCTCCCCCCTTCGGCGATCGAGGGCGTCTTGGTGAGGATCCTCTCTTAAGTTGACCGCCGCGCCGAACGCGCGCTCATACCCGCTCGCACCAAACGTTGGCAATCCACCGATGCTCGTTGTAAGTCGGCGTCTCGCCCGACTAAAATCGAGGAGTCGGCGCGGCCCTGGGGCGGCGTCCGCCGGCGACCAGGCTGCCCGCGCTCCCGCGAGCCGCCCTGTAGGCCATTGCCGTCCTGTCACGGAGATACCCAATGACTGCGAGAGGTTATTCCCTCGTCGGCCTCGGCGCGCTCGTCCTTGCGCTCGGCGCGTGCGCCACCGGCGCTCCCGAAGCCGATTCCCGAGGCGCGCCGGGCGACGCGGTCGGCGAGGCCGAAGATCCCATCATCGGCGGTACGCCGGCCACCTCCTTTCCGGAGGCCGCGCTCATCGACATCCAGAAGAACGGGCAAAACACCATGGGCTGCTCGGGTAGCATCATCGCCCCGCGCGTGGTGCTCACCGCCGCGCACTGCGTCGCCGACGGCGACGGGTGGAACGTCACCGCGCCCTACGCGTCCGGGCAGCAGGTCCACGGGTCCAGCTCGGCGACCTACGACTGGACCGACTCCAACGATCAGGTGGATCCCCAGGAGCACGACGTCGCGCTCATCTTCCTCGACGAGCCCGTCACCCTCACCTCGTATCCGACGATCGCGACCGCGGGGCTCGCCGACAACTCGAAGGTGGTCACGGTGGGCCGGGTGAAGGGCGGGCAGATGTCGAACACCGCGCTCTACCAGAGCCCGCCCGGCGCGGTGACGAGCGGCAAGAGCCTCGGCTTCAACTACGATTACCAGGCACCCATCGTGATCGAGCACGGGGACTCGGGCGGGGCGAGCTACGACCCTGGCACCCATACGATCGTGTCCGTCAACTCCACCGGCAACACGACCATCATGCTGATCGCCCGCGTCGATCTGGTGGCGAGCTGGATTGCCAAGCAGATTGCCTCACACCCCGGAGGCGCCGGTGGCGGCGGTGGAGCCGGCGGCGGTGGAGCCGGCGGCGGTGGACCGGGTGGCGGTGGACCGGGTGGCGGTGGACCGGGTGGCGGTGAGCCGCCCGGCGGCGGGGCAGGCGGCGGGCCTCCCTGGGGTGGACCGCCCGGCGGACCGCCGGGATGGCCGCCCGGTGGTGGCCCCGGGCAGCCCCCGCCCGGCGGGCCGCCGGGATGGCCTCCCGGTGGTGGCCCCGGGCAGCCCCCGCCCGGCGGGCCGCCGGGATGGCCGCCCGGTGGTGGCCCCGGGCAGCCTCCGCCTGGCGGGCCGCCGGGATGGCCGCCCGGCGGTCACCCCTGAGGATCGCGCGGCGCTGAGAAGAGAAGGGCAGGCGGCCTCCCCGCGGCTCGTTCCTGTTCGGCGAGGGCGAGGGCCTCCGCTCTCGCCGCTGTCGCCCTCGACGGTACGCTTTCGCCGAACGGTCCGGAGCCCCTCGAACCGCTCGCCCTTCCCGCTCCTTTCAAGGCGGCGTCCGCGCGAGCGCGGCGATCGCGGCCGGGTCGAGCTCGCCGGAGACCACGCGCACGTCTGCCACCAGGCCCTG
>Ga0302267_10002563_pt1 | contig 21839 bp, 16 predicted proteins | sample III_Bog_E1_3_FD_194555 | JGI IMG/M metagenome (GOLD analysis project Ga0302267, IMG submission 194555) | Peat permafrost microbial communities from Stordalen Mire near Abisko, Sweden - III_Bog_E1_3 | ecosystem: Environmental > Terrestrial > Soil > Wetlands > Peat | place: Sweden: Abisko... | reverse complement strand
GCGGCGATGGATTTGGCAAAGATCTCGGCGTCGGTGCGGCGCAGGTAGTTGGCGTCGATGGTTGCGGGGTCGTCAAAGGCGCGCTGAAGGACGCGGGCGAGGGCGAGAGGCAGGGCGGAGGCGGCGGTGGGTTCGGCGACGAGCTGCGGGGCGAGCTCGGCGATGGATTGGGCGACGGCCGGTTCGCAGACGACAAAGAGCTGCTGCGGTTCCCTGCCGGCTTCGGCGAGGAGCTGGTCGCGGGTGATGAGAGCTTCGCGGAGGCAGAGGCCGTTGGCGTAGAGGCCGGAGTAGAACTCGCCGCGGCCGGCGTCGAGGAGGGCGTGGACAACCCACCCACCCCACCCCGGATCGCGATGAGACTGCGATGGATGGGGTACCCCGGCGGGCGGCTGGGCGAGGCTGGCGAGGACGGCGAGGCGCGAGATGGCTACCAGCGGGAGGTCGAGGGCGTGGCAGAGGCCCTTGGCGGCGCTGAGGCCGACGCGCTCTCCGGTGAAGGAGCCGGGGCCGTGGACGACGGCTACGGCGTCCAGCTCTGCAAGGCTGAGGCCGAGGCCGGCCACCAGCGATTGAATGGCTGGGACGAGGCGCTCGGCGGCGGAGCGGCCGGGGAGGGACAGGGCGGCGGGCGAGGGGGCTGCGCCGGCCAGGGCGATGCTGCCGGATGCGCCACAGGTGTCGATGAGCAGAATCTTCAAATTGGTGCGGCCTCCGGTGGCGGGTTGGGATGGGTTCGGTGAAGTAGAATTGGCGGTTTTCGGTGGGGGGGGTATACCCCCCCCCGAAAATATCTAAGATATTCAAAAAAGGCTACTTAGATCTTGATCTCGATCTGGACCGGTCTAGATAGGCCCGATAAGACATTCATTCCAAAGCGTTTATTTTGTAGTATCTATAAAATGATCAGTTTACTGATGTATAGGTGAAGTTTCACTTGCAGTGTGATCTGCGTACCAATTCCCCCCTGTCTGAAATTTGCGTATATCTCCCTATCTTTATTATAGAGGTTTGGGTGAAACTGCTATGCCAACTATTTTAATGTTTTTTAGCTATTGTTTACTGTTGTTTAGGGTGGATTTTGAGGTACGAGGGTCTTGACAGGAAAATGATTGCTGGTTGTTTGTTGTTGGTTGTTGGTGAAGAACAGGCAATGGCAAGAACAAATGCGGAGATTCTGGCTGCGCCAGAATGACGGCATGGTGGGACTGCGCCAGAATGACGACGTGCGGCGATGTTACCGAGTGACAACTTGGGTCGTGGGTGGGTGGACAAGGGGCCACTAGCATGTCACACTGGCTATGGGACAAATTATGGGCACACAGAGAGCACACGTTGTACTACCGACGGAGCTGATCGCAGAGATTGATTCGGCGGTGGGGCCTCGCGGGCGGAGCGCGTTCCTGGCAGAGACGGCGCGGGCGGAGTTGAACAAGCGGAAGCTGCTGGCCTTTCTGCGCAACGACGAGCCTGCGTGGAAGGACGAGGACCATGCTGAGTTGAAGGACGGGACGGCGGCGTGGGTGCGGAGTCTGCGGCAGGAGAGCGACAGAGGACTTGAGGCCAAGCTGGACCGGGGCAGAGATTGATTCTTCTACTCGATACCACGGTGCTGGTGGATGTTCTGCGGCGGCGCAAGGACCGCTTGACCTTACTGGAAGAGCTGGTCGAGATGGGGCACCGGCTGACTACATCCGCGTTGTGCGTGGCTGAGGTCTACGCCGGAATGCGGCCGGGAGAAGAGATGAGAACGCAGGGTCTTCTGGCGGGGGTTCCATGCTATCCGATCTCCATGTCAATCGCAGTGCGGGCGGGGGAGTTGAAGAACGAGTGGGCTCGCAAGGGCAGGACACTGACGCTGACCGACATGATGATTGCGGCGACGGCGCTGGAGCATGGGCTTCGGCTGGTGACGGACAACCGCAAGGACTTTCCGATGCCTGAGTTGGCGTTCTATCCGCTGAGCTGATGGGTTTGCGTCCTGCCACCCCACCTTAGCGACGATGAAGCCGTCGCGAAGATGGGGCACCCGGGAAAAGGCCCGGGGCTAAAGCCCCTCAATTTGATTGGCCTTATTTCGTGGGGCTGAAGCCCCACGCTCCCTCCGAAGAACAGGAGCAACGGCGAAATGCTTCGTCTGATCCTGCGCTGTGGAGTTGGGCATTGCATCGCGGGAGATTTGCGCAGCATCGAAGACTATAGACTTAGAATCGTGAGAGAGAGTTGGGCACAGGGATGACGATGAAGAATGAAGACGTTGGCGTGAAGGGGGATTTTTCCGCCGAGGTTGCGGAGTGGGTCGAGGCGTTCGACCAGGTGGTGGCAGGCGGACGGGCGAAGGCAGTGGAGCTGCTGGAGGCACTGCGGTTGCGGGGGCGCGAGACCGGGGTGGTGCTGCCATATAGGCTGTCGACGCGCTACCGCAATACGATTTCGACCGAGGAGGAGCTTCCCTACCCCGGCGACATGGACATTGAGCGGCGGATCAAATCGCTGATCCGGTGGAACGCCATGGCCATGGTGCATGGGCAGAATAAGAAGGACCCGGGGATCGGCGGACACATTTCGACTTACGCGTCGCTTGCGACACTGCTGGAGGTGGGTTACAGCCACTTCTTCCACGCGAAGTACACGGGCGAAGAGGGAAACGAGCTGCCGGGGGACTTCATTTATTTTCAGGGACACGCGTCGCCGGGGGTGTATGCACGGGCGTACCTGGAGGGACGGCTGACGGACGACCACCTGAAGAACTATCGCCATGAGCTGCGGGGAACGCCGGGGCTTTCGAGCTATCCGCACCCGTGGCTAATGCCGGAGTTCTGGAACTTCCCCACGGTATCGATGGGGATTGGGCCAATCAATGCGATCTATCAGGCGCGGTTCATGCGGTATCTGGAGAACCGCGGGCTGATCGAGCGGACGCCGCGCAAGATATGGGCGTTTGTGGGCGACGGCGAGACGGACGAGGTGGAGTCGCTGGGCGCGATTTCGCTGGGCGCGCGGGAGAAGCTGGACAATCTGATCTTCGTCATCAACTGCAATTTGCAAAGACTCGACGGACCGGTGCGCGGGAACAAGCGGATCGTGGACGAGTTGGAGGGCGTGTTTACCGGCGCTGGGTGGAACGTGATCAAAGTGCTGTGGGGCGGGGATTGGGACCCGCTGTTTGCGCGCGACGTGAATGGGCTGCTGCTGAAGCGTATGGAAGAGTGCGTGGATGGCGACTTCCAGACCTACAAGGCGAAGGGCGGAGCTTATATCCGGCAGCACTTCTTCGGCAAGTACCCCGAGTTGGCGGAGATGGTGAAGGACTATACGGACGAGCAACTGACGAACCTGCACCGCGGCGGACACGATCCGGTGAAGGTGTTCAACGCGTACAAGCGGGCTGTGGAGCACCGGGGGGCGCCGACGGTGGTGCTGGCGATGACGGTAAAGGGGTTCGGGATGGCGGCAGCGGAGTCTCGCAATGCGACCCACTCGGAGAAGAAGCTGACGGACGAGGGGCTGGCAGCGTTTGTGAAGCGGTTCAACATCCCAATTCCGGAGGAGCAGGCGCTGGCGGCGACGCCGTACCGTCCGCCGCAGGAGTCGCCGGAGATGGTGTACATGCAGGAGCGGCGACGCGCTCTGGGCGGAGTGATGCCGACGCGGTCGCTGCCCGCGCCGGGCTTCAAGGCGCCGGGACTGGATTATTTCAGCGAGTGGACAGCAGGGTCCAATGGACGCGCCGTGTCGACGACGATGGGATTCATCTCTGTGCTGCGGCACCTGCTGAAGAATGCAGAGATCGGGCAGCGAGTGGTGCCGATTGTTCCGGACGAGGGACGGACGTTTGGCATGGAGTCGGTGTTCCGGCAGGTGGGAATCTACGCGCCGGAGGGGCAGCGATATACGCCGCACGACAAGGAGATGCTGCTGTTCTACCGCGAGGAGCTGGATGGACAGATTCTGGAGGAAGGGATAACGGAGGCGGGCGCGATGGCTTCGTTCACGGCGGCGGGGCAGGCCTACTCAACCTACAAGATGCCGATGATCCCGTTCTACATGTACTACTCGATGTTCGGATTCCAGAGGACCGGGGACCTGGCGTGGGCGTTTGCGGACGCGCGCGGACGGGGATTCATGATGGGCGGAACGGCGGGGCGGACGACCATGCTGGGCGAAGGGTTGCAGCACCAGGACGGGCACAGCCACGTGCTGGCAAGCACGATTCCGACCTGCGTGAGCTACGATCCGGCGTTCATGTACGAGATGGTGGTGGTGGTGCAGGAGGGCATACGGCGGATGTACGAGAAGGGCGACGAGTGCTTCTACTACATCACGATGTACAACGAGGACTACGCAATGCCGCCGATGCCGGAGGGTGCTGCGGAGGGGATTCTGAAGGGGATTTACAAGTTCCGGACTGCTACCAATGGCGAGGCGACGGTGCAGTTGTTCGGGAGTGGGCCGATCCTGAACGAGGTGCTGCGGGCGCAGGAGATACTGGCGGAGAAGTTCCAGATTGCGGCGGACGTGTGGAGCGTGACCAGCTACACGGAGCTGCGGAGGGAGGCGATTGCGACCGAGCGCTGGAACCGGCTGCATCCGGCCGAGGCGGAGCGGAAGACATATATCGAGACGGCGCTGGCGGGAGCGAAGGGACCGATCGTTGCGGCGAGCGATTATATGAAGTCGCTTCCAGACGTTCTGGCTCCGTGGTTGCAGAGTGAGGGACGATGCAGGCTGGTGACGCTGGGAACCGATGGGTTCGGACGCAGCGACAACCGCGCGCACCTGCGGCGGCACTTCGAGGTGAACGCCGAGTCGATTGCGGGAGCGGCGATCTCGCGGCTGGCGCGCGAGGGCAAGATCAAGGGGAAGAAGGCGCAGGCTGCGCTGGTGGAGTTGGGGATCGACAGCGAGGCCAAGGACCCGGCGCGGGCGTGATGGCGAAGCAGACGGACACAGGGGCCGCAAACGAAAATCCGCTGATTCCGAATGAGAGGCTGCGGCAGATCTATCGGGCAATAACGCAGGCAAGGGCGCTGGCGCAGGCGCTGCCGGCGGCAAGGCGCGGACTGACACACGGGACGGAGGCTGCACTGGTTAGCGCGGTGGTGGATCTTGGGCCGGGCGATCTGGTGAGCGATGCTCTGGCGGGTGGGGTGGTGGATTATTTGCGCGGGACGGAGCTGGGCGAAGTTCTGCGAGCGGGGACGGCTGATGCTTCCCGGCGATCACGCAAGAGTGGGACGGGCGTTCGCGGCAAGAGTGCGGAGTGCGGAGCGGCGGGGCGGCTTCCGGGAACGGCGGATGCCGCGGAACGGATATGGACGGCGCTGGGCGCGGCGGCGGCTTTGAAGGCGGCTGCGGCGCTGGCGAGGATTGAGATGCAATCAACTGCAAAGGACAAGGCTGAGGCGGATGCAGCGGCGCGGCAGGTTGGCGTGGTTGTGGTCTACGCGCTGGTGGATGAGGCTTCGGCGGGGCTGTGGAAGAAGGTGCTGCGGTTTGCGTCAGAGCAGGAGCTGCCGGTGGTCTTTGTGGTGCTTTCGGCTGGGGCGCGAGGAGGGAAGGCGCGCGGGGCGGCAAGGGCTAGCGGAGTGAACTCGCTGGCGCACGGATGCGGCGTTCCGGCAATTGTGGTGGACGCGGACGATGCGGTGGCGATCTATCGCGTGGCGCAGGAGTCGATTGGGCACGCGCGCATCGGCGGAGGAGCGGCGCTGATGGAGTGCGTGCCGTTCGTTCTGGTTGGGTCGGCGGGCAAGGTGCGAGTGACCCAAGACGCGATTGCGGGGCTGGAGCAGACCATGCTGCAGCGCGGCGTGGCGAGCAGGGCGTGGATGGATCGCGCGGCGAAGAGCTTCGCAAAGCGGCTGGCAAGGTAGAAATCGTTCTGCAACGGCTGTCACGCAGTTACACTGAGAGGACAATGCAGCGAAGTTCCGAGGTGCGTGTGCGGAGAGTCTTCTGTCGATTGATTGTGGGCGTTGCGGGATTTGGTCTGGGCATGGTGATTGCCGCGGCGGCGCAGACAACAGCGGCGCAAGCGGCAAGTCCGCAGACGGCGAATCCACAGACAAATCCGGCGGCGGCACCTGTTCCAGCGGCGGAGGGGCAGGAGAAGATCGAGTCGATGCCGGGCTACGCGCAGCATCCGATGACGAATCCGCAGGCCGCGCCAACTCCGCAGACGGCACCCGCGCCGGCGGTGATGCCTGGGCAGCCGACGGCGCAGGTTCCCTACACGGCTCTGCCCGCATACGGAACGATTGACACGCGTCCAACGAAAGACCCCAATGGCAGCGCGTATATTCCGGTGGACAGTTGGGTGTATCCGGCGATGCTGCGGCTCTACTCGCTGGGCTATGTGGATACTGCGTACCTCGCGATGCGGCCGTATACGCGGCGCAGCGCGCTGCATATGCTCGAGGCGTCGGAGGGCGCGATTGTGGCCAGCGGCGACGAGCAGGCGCAGGAGATCCTATCGGCGCTGCTGACGGAGTTGACGGACGAGGGCGTGCCGGGGAAGACGGAACGCGGGACGGTGTATGGGGTGCAATCGGTCTACACGCGGATGATGGGGATTTCGGGGCCGATCCTGGTGGACAGCTTCCATGTGGGGCAGACATTTTTCAACGACTACGGGCGGCCACACGAGACGGGATTTAACAACGTCACGGGATTCTCGACTCTGAACGAGCAGGGGCCGTTCTCGCTATACGTGCGCGGGGAGTACCAACATGCTCCCAGCGCGGCGGGCTACACGCAGGCTCTGGCGCAGCAGATCTCTCTGATGGATGAGATTGAGTTTGCGCCGCCCAACGAACCGGAGGCGACGGTTCCCAGCGGGCCGATTGCGGAGCAAAATCCGTTCCGGCTGGTGGAGGCAACGCTTTCGTACCATATCCTGGGGCATGAGATCTCTGGGGGCAAGTCGGACGCCTGGCTTGGACCGGGGATGGGCAGCGCGATGCCGTGGTCGAACAACGCGGAGAACATCTACTCGTTCCGCATCAACCGGGTCGAGCCGCTGTACGTCAAATATCTGTCGAAGTACCTTGGGCCAGTGCGGTACGATTTTTTCTACGGGAGCCTGAAGGGACACACCGATCCCAACGACGACTGGGTACACTCGGACATGTTCAGCTTCCAGCCGACGGCGAACTTCGAGTTCGGCTTCCAGCGGACAGTGATCTTCGGCGGCAAGGGACACGAGCCGGTGACGATCCGGACGTTTCTGAAGGGATTTTTCGACACCAACGATACGAGCGGCGAGGAGAAGGGTTCGCGGGACGATCCGGGAGCGCGGTTTTCGGCGTTCCACTTCAGCTACCGGCTTCCGTTCGCGCGCAAGACCCTGACGCTGTATACAGACTCGGAGGTGCATGACGATCTGACGCCGGTGTCTGCTCCGCGGCGCGCGGCGTACCGGCCGGGAATCTATCTGGCACAGTTTCCGGGATTGAAGCGGTTGGACCTGCGGGTGGAGGGAGTGTCGACCGACTGCTCGACGCTGGTGTGTCTGGGAGGAGGCAACGAATACATCGAGTACGCGGTGCAGAAGCAAGGCTACACCAACAAGGGAAACATCCTGGGCGACTGGATCGGACGCGAGGCCAAGGGCGGACAGGCGTGGCTAACATGGCACCTGTCGGGCAACGAGTGGGTGCAGGTGGAATATCTGAACAAGAAGGCGGCGAAGGACTTTATCCCGGGCATATACAACGCGGCGACCAATACATACGGGCCGGGCGGGACGACGCAGAACCAGTTCCGGGTGGATGTGGTGAAACGGATTGGGCCGCAGGTTGAGGTGGATGGGTGGTTCCAGCACGAGGGGTGGAAGGCGCCGATCTACATGGCGGGAGCGCAGAGCGACAACACGGTCTCGGTGCAGGTCACGTTCTTCCCGAAGCTGAAGACGAAGGGGCCGTAGAGAAACGAACTATCACGTTTGACGTTTTACGTCTGGCGTTATATGCTCGATCCATGATCCAGTCGTTCCAGTGCGAGAAGACGCACAGCTTGTTTCTTACCAGGAAGAGCAGACGTTGGGGATTCATGCTGTCGATTGCACTGCGAAAGCTGGACCAGATGGAGGCCGCCGCCAGACTGGATGATCTTCGGGCCCCACCGGGCAATCGATTAGAGTCGCTACGGGGAAGCCGAAGAGGTCAACATAGCATACGAATTAACGATCAGTGGCGCATATGTTTTGTCTGGAAGGGAGACGGTGCGCATGACGTAGAGATTGTGGACTATCCCTAGAGAGCTAGGAACGGCAAGGAAAGGAAAGACCTATCATGACGATTCGGAGACCGGTATCAGGGTGGAATATTGAGGGTATCACCACACATCCAGGGGTGGTGCTGAGCGAGGATTTTCTGGTGCCGATGGGGATCAGCGCGAACCATCTGGCGATGCGGACACGGATGCCGGCGACGCGCGTGGGGGAGATTCTGCATGGGCGGCGCGGGATTTCCACCGACACGGCGCTGCGGCTGGCGCGGTTCTTCGGAACCTCGGCGGAGTTCTGGCTGAACCTGCAGGCAGCGCACGACCTCTCCAAGGCGAGGCTGGAGCTGCAGAAGATGATTGAGCGGGACGTGGAACCTCTGAAGCTGGATGCGATGTGCGCGTAAAGCTTCACTTCGGTTTGGCGGCGAGGCAGGACTGGAAGTAGGCGAGGGATTTCTGGAGGCCTTCGCGGAGGGGGACTTTGGGCTGCCATAGGAGCAGGGCGCGGGCTTTGCTGATGTCTGGGCAGCGGCGGGTGGGGTCGTCCTGAGGCAGGGGTGCAAAGGCAATTTCGGACTTTGAGCCGGTGACGGCGATGACCTCGCGGGCACACTGGAGCATGGTGAACTCGGTGGGGTTGCCGAGGTTGACGGGGGTGTGTTCGTTGGAGTCGGCGAGGCGAAGGATGCCGTCGATGAGGTCTGAGACGTAGCAGAAGCTGCGGGTCTGGAGGCCGTCGCCGTATATGGTGAGGGGTTGGCCGCTGAGCGCCTGGAGCATGAAGTTGGAGATGACGCGGCCGTCGTTGGCCTGCAGGCGCGGGCCGTAGGTGTTGAAGATGCGGACGAGGCGGGTGTCGACGGCGTAGTAGCGATGCCATGCGGCGACGGCGGCCTCGGAGAAGCGCTTAGCCTCATCGTAGACCGAGCGAGGGCCGATGGGGTTGACGCGGCCCCAGTAGGATTCGACCTGAGGGTGAACCTCGGGATCGCCGTAGCACTCAGATGTGGAGGCGTGCAGGAAGCCGGCGTTATATTTGCGCGCGAGGTTGAGGGTGTTGATGGTTCCGGCGGAGCCGACGAGTAGGGTTTCCGGGCCGAGGCGCGCGTAGTCTACGGGCGAGGCGGGCGAGGCGAAGTTGAAGATGAAGTCGACGGGGCCGGGGTCGAAGGGTGTGCAGATGTCTTGATTCAGGAATGTGAAGCGGGGCTCCGAGGTGAGGTGGGCGAGGTTGTCGAGGCTGCCGGTGGAGAGGTTGTCTACTCCGAGGACGGAGTTGGCGACGGACTGGGCGAGGAGGGCGTCGGTGAGGTGGGAGCCGAGGAATCCAGCGGCTCCGGTGACGAGGATTTTCTTCATTTGGCGGCAGAGGCGGCGAGTTCGAGGTCGCGGGCGGGATAGACGGGGGGCCGTCCGATGCTGATGTATGTGAATCCGTGTTGCTGCATGATTTTGGGGTCGAAGAGGTTGCGGCCATCGACGACGATGGGGTAGCGCATGGCGGCGAAGAGGCGTTCCAGGTCGAGTGCGGCGAACTCGCGCCAGTCGGTAAGGACGAGCAAGGCGTCGGCGTCCGCGGCTGCGGCGTAGGCGTCTTGGGCGTACTGAAGCTGAGGGCCGGCGGGAAGCTCGACCTGGGCGCGCTCGATGGCGGCGGGGTCGTAGGCGGCGATGGAGCAACCCTCGGCGAGCAGCATTTCGATCAGGTCGATGGCGGGGGATTCGCGGATGTCGTCGGTCTCACCCTTGAAGGCGAGGCCGAGGACGGCGATGCGTTTGCCACGGAGGGTCCAGAGTGCGGTGCGGACCTTGGCGAGGAAGCGCTTCTTCTGCTCGGCGTTGATCTTCTCCACCTCGGTGAGGAGGTTGAAGTCAATGCCGAGCTGGTCGGCGACGGAGCGGAATGCGGCGACGTCCTTGGGGAAACATGAGCCTCCGTAGCCGATGCCGGGACGGAGGAAGCGGGGGCCGATGCGGCTGTCGAGGCCGATTCCGCGGGCTACCTGCTCGATGTTTGCTCCGGTGGCCTCACAGAGGTTGCTGACGGCGTTGATGAAGGAGATCTTGAGTGCGAGGAAAGCATTGGATGCGTGCTTGACGATCTCCGCCGACTTGGCGGAGGTGAGCAGCAGGGGTGGAGGTGCGAGGGCGGAGCAGCGGCCGGGAATGGCGTCCGGCTGCGCGTAGTAGGCGCCGGAGGTTAGCGGGGCGTAGATGCGGGTGAGCAGGGCAGCGGCGGCTTCGGAGTCGGCGCCGAGGACGATGCGGTCGGGGTGGAGGAAGTCTGCGACGGCGGAGCCCTCGCGCAGGAACTCGGGGTTGGAGGCGACGTCGAAGAGGCTGCGGGCGACACCGTTGCGCTCAAAGGTGCGGCATATCCACTCGTTGGTGTAGACCGGGACAGTGGATTTTTCGACGATGACCTTGTAGCTGGAGAGCGAGCGGGCGATCTCGCAGGCGACGGATTCGACGTAGGAGAGGTCTGCGTCGCCGTTCTCGGACTGGGGCGTTCCGACGGCGATGAAGATGGCGTCGGAGGCTCGCGTGGCTTCGCTGAGGTCGGTGGTGAAGCGGATTTTGGTGTTGCGGTAGCGTTCGAGGAGTTCGGGGAGGTATCTCTCGTGGATGAGGGTGTCGCCGGACTGGAGGGCGGCGACTTTTCGCTCGTCGTTATCGACGCAGACCACGCTGTGGCCTATCTCGGCGAAGCAGACGGCCGCGACCAGGCCGACGTAACCCGAGCCAACGACCGCGATTTGAATAGTTTTGCTCATGGTCTCCGGCAGCTGCTTCCTGCGCAGTGCAATGCTTGCAGTCTAGTGGATTTCCGGCAGAAGCGGAAATTCTTGGCAGGCCGGTCTGAAGACCAGTCCCAAGCCGGAGCAATCCGAGAGAGTACTGAAGGCACGATTTGTGTTTTTGAAATGCGGCGGGTCGAGTAGACTTGCAAGAATGGATCCCCGGAAGACATCGTACACACCCCCCGTGGGCGAGCCTGATCTGCAGCAGCCCGGTCTGGGGTTTGAAATCGCCGACACATCGTTGACCGAGGCGCTGGCGACACTACGCAAGCGGCGTTGGCTGCTGATCGTCGCAGTGGTTCTGGGGGTGAGCGATGGGGCGTACAAGGCGTATACCCAGCCCAAGCTGTTTGCGGCGACGGGCACCATCCAGGTGCACAATGGGGCGTCAAACGAATACAAGCTGGACGCGGGATCCGGTTACGGTGACGACTCGGAGACCAAGATCAACACCGAAGTTGCGATTCTAAAGAGCGACGCGCTGCTGGCGACCGTGGCGCGCGAGATGAACCTGGCGAACAACTCGGACTTTTCCGGCGTACCTCCGGGCTCGCATCGCTCGCTGGACGACCCGAACGTGCGGGCCAGCGTGGTGGGCGAGCTACAGGGCGGTCTTCAGGTGTCTCTGGAGCCGCGAACGGAGATGATCGACATCGAGTATTCCAGCCTGAGCCCGAAGCTGTCGGCGGACATCGTCAACAAGGTAATCTTCGACTACATCCAGCGCAGTTACCAGACTCCTGTGGAATCGACGCGGCGGGTTTCGCAGTGGCTCTCCGGGCAGTTGGAGGAACTGAAGACCGAGGTCGAGCAGACGCAGAAACAGATCATGGATTTGCAGCGGAAGATGGGGACGCTGGGGTACGATTCGACACATAACCAGTTGCAGTCTTCGCTGGAAGGGTTGGTCGGGGCAGAGGGAGCGGCGAAGATTACACGCATCAACGCCGAATCGCGCTACCGGATGGTGGCGGGCATGGACCCGAATACGATCGAAGGCTCGATCGAGACAACGCCCGGCACCGCCCCTGGCGAGCTCAATTCACTGCGCGCACAATTGGCGTCAGCAAAGGCAAGCTACCAGCAGTTGACGGTGCAGTCCCCGCTGGGGCTTGGGCCAAACCATCCGCAGGTGAAGGCCTTGCAGGCGCAGATCGGCGAGCTGACCAAGGAGATTGACACAGAGCAGAACCGGATGGAGCTACAGGCCAAGGAGACCTACCTGGCGGCCAAGGCGGCCGAAGACAAGACCGAGCAGGAGCTGGACGCGAAAAAGGCCGAAGCATACCAGCAGGGCGACGACCTGGTTCAGTTAACGATCCTGCAGCGCGAGTATGAACAGAACCGCACGCTGTATGACGGACTGGAATCGCGCCTGCGCACCGCCGAGGTGCAGGCCGGACTGGAAGCCCTGGAAGTGGACGTGGTGGACCAGGCGTTGCCGCCAGTAAGCCCTACGATGCGGCCCCCGTCGTCGATTATCGTGTCGACAACGGTAATGTTTCTGCTCGGCGGCATCGTGATCGCGTTCATAATGGATGGCCTGGATACTGGGCTGCACAACATCCACGAGATCGAGTCGGTGATGAACATGCCATCGCTGGCTATCATTCCGCAGGCCAAGCGGGCGAGCGTGGAGCAGATGGCCCTGATGTCCACGGCGCAGCGCAATATCAATGTGCTGACCCAGCCGAAGTCGCAGTTTACCGAGGCGTTCCGGACACTGCGGACCTCGCTCATGCTGTCCACTGCGGGACAGCCGCCGAAGTTCATTCTGTTTACCAGCGCGATGCCCTCGGAGGGCAAGACCACGATGGCGAGCAACCTGGCGTGCATTCTGGCGCAGGGCAACGTCCGCGTTCTGTTGGTGGATGCCGACCTGCGCCGATCCAACATTCACCACCGGTTCGGGCTGACCGGAAAGCTGGGACTGACGACGATTCTGACGGGCACGTCGACGCTGGAGGAAACCCTGCAGCATGTTCCCGAAGCACCCAACCTGGACATACTGCCCAGCGGTCCGGTGCCACCTTTCCCAACCGAGATGCTGAGTTCTGATGCGATGGTGGCGCTGATGGAGAGGCTGGGGAAGATGTACACACACGTTGTGATCGATTCTCCGCCGGTGCTGTCAGTGACCGACGCAGTGGTCATAGGACATATGGTGGACGCTGTGGTTCTGGTGGTACGGCACGGCAAAGAGAGCAAAAATGTGATGCGGCGGGCGCGCGATGTTCTGGCCCGCACGGGCGCACCGGTGGCCGGGTTGGTGCTGAACGCCGTGGACGTGAACTCTCCCGACTATTACGGGTACTACGGATATCTTGGGTACTCGTATGGGAATGTCGACGGTGACAGTTGGGAGACGCAGCCGTCTACGGCGGGTGAGGCGGGCGCGGAAGGGAAGGACAAACGATGACTGGGAACTTCGCGACCGGAGTGTTTGCGGCGGTCCTGATCTCGTTCTGCGGGAGCGCGGCAACTGGACTGGCGTTGGCGCAGGCGGGGGCGCAGGATTCGGGACCGTTGCCGGGCGCAACGGCGGCGCAGGCTGCGACCTCGCCGGCGACGCCATACGCCAACCAGTCGATGCTCTATCCGGGGGAGGATTTTCATTTAGGCCCGGGAGACCTGATCTCGGTGCATGTATTCATGCAGGAGTACTCACAGACGGCGCGCCTGGGCTCGGACGGGAGCGTGAAGCTGCCCTTCATCGGCAGCGTCCCGCTGGAGGGCCTGACGGTGCGGGCCGCGCAAATGCTGATCGCGGAACGATTGCAGGCGGGCGAGTTTTATAAAAATCCGGAGGTTACGATCCAGGTGCTGGACACGGTGAACGGCTCGGTGATCGTCACCGGGGAAGTCCACGCCACTGTGGCAGTCTCCACGGAGAGGAGCCTGCGGGAAGTGCTATTGATTGCGGGCGGGTTGCCGGCGACAGCGAGCCATACGGTGAAGATCGTGCGGCCTGGAATGGCGGAGCCGATCGTGGTGGATCTGGGGACGGACCTGGCGGCCAGTTCGACGGCGAGCTTACCCATCCATCCGCATGACATCATCCAGATCTCGCGCGCCAGCGTGGTGTATGTGCTGGGCGCGTTCTCGCACCAGGGCGCGGTGCCGCTGGACCAGGCCGCGCCGCTTACGCTGTTGCAGGTGGCAGCGCTCAGCGGAGGGATCAACTTTGAGGGCAAATATGCCGATCTGCGCCTGATTCGCACCGTTGGAACCGAGCGCAAGGTGGTCAACGTCGATATGAAGAAGGTGCGCGACGGCCGCGCTCCCGACCCGGTGCTGCAGGCCAACGACATCATCTTCCTGCCGACCGACGATATGAAGGCCGTGCTGAAGGGTCTGGGAGTTGGCGGCGTGCTGGGAATCGTCTCGCTGCTGTACACAATCCACAGTTACTAGGGTGGCTGCCAGAAGCGGCATTGGAGCACAGAAACTTCCGCGCAAGAGAGCAACGGAAGATGGGAGAGATGTATGAGCTCCGGGCCTGAACGACCGAACCAACGGACGCAGCGGCGCATGCGGCTGGCGTATCTGGTGAGCCACCCAATCCAGTACCAGGCGCCTCTGCTGCGGCGGATCGCCGAGGAGCCAGACATTGATCTTACGGTGTTCTTCGGCTCCGACTTTTCGGTGCGGGGATACCTCGACGAGGGCTTCGGCGTGGGCGTGAAGTGGGACATTCCCCTGCTGGACGGATACCGGCATGAGTTCCTGCCGCGGTTGCGCGACCGGGGAACGGTGAGCGTAGCGAGCCCTTTGAACTATGGCATCGTCAGCCGGCTGCGCGGAGTTGGCGGCGATGCGGATTTCGATGCGCTGTGGGTGCATGGGTACGCAACCGTGAATGCGATGCACGGAATCCTGGCGGCCAGGGTGCTGGGCATTCCCGTGCTTCTGCGCGCAGAGTCGTGGCTCGGCGACCGCGAACGGAGCGGAGTAAGGCTGGCGCTGAAGAAGGCAATGCTTGCGGGACTGAGACTGTTGGTGGACGGAGTTCTGCCCATCGGGACGCTGAACGCGGAGTATTGGCGGACCTACTTTGGCGATATCGTTCCGCAGTTCGCCATGCCGTACGCGGTGGACAATGACTACTTCGCCCGGCGCGCGCAAGAGGCCGAGGAGGGTCGCGCCAGCTTGCAGGCGGAGCTTGGACTGGATCCCTCGCGGCCGGTGATCCTGTTTGCGTCGAAGCTGCAGACGCGCAAGCACTGCGACCACCTGATCGAGGCGTACCAGCGGCTATCGCGGGAAGCGGGCGAGGAGCCGGGCCCGTATCTGGTCATCGTGGGCGACGGCGAGGAGCGCGCGGCACTGGAGCGGCAGGCGGCGGCGACCGGCTTCGCCAGCATCCGCTTCTGCGGCTTCCGCAACCAGACGGAGATGCCGCGCTTCTTCAACCTGGCGACGGTCTTCGTGCTGCCCTCGCGGCACGAGCCGTGGGGACTGATTGTGAACGAGGTGATGAATGCGGCGCGGCCCGCGATCGTCAGCGACGACGTGGGATGCGCTCCGGACCTGATCGACGATGGGGTCAACGGGTGCATCGTTCCGGTGGGCGATGTGGACGCGCTTACACAGGCCCTGGAACGCGTACTGGAGCCGGGCGTGGCCGAGGCGATGGGGCAACGCGCCTTCGAGCGCATCCAGAGCTGGAGCTTCGAGGAAGACGTGCGCGGACTGCGGCAGGCGCTGGAGCATGTTGCGCCGGGATTTGTGGCGTAGCTGGTTGTTAGTTGTTGGTTGAGCGCTCTCTGAGGCTTTGCAGGCGGTCGAGGATGAGGCTGAGCTGGTGGTCGTTGTGATAGCCCGAGCGTTCGGCGCGCTCATGGCCTGCGCGGGCGATGCGCTCGCGGGCGGCTTCATCGGGCAGATAGAGCGCGATCTTGCGGATGCACTCCTCGAGGGTGGAGAAGAAGACAGCCTCTTGGTCCTCGACGAAACGGCTGAGATGGCCTTCGCATCGTTCGACCATTAAAAAGCCGCCGCAGCCGGCGATCTCGAAGCTCTTGTGCGCGACCTCATCCTGGTTGGATTTGGTGAGGAAGCTGAGGTTGATCTTCGATCTCCAGATCCCGGTGCGATAAGCCTCGTCCATCAGTTCCCCTTCGCGGAAGAGCCTGGCGAAGCTGGCGGGAGGGAGAGCTTTTTTCCAGGCCCGTTCCGCGCCGGAGATGACGACGGGAAAGCCGGCCTGGGAGAGACGGCTGAGGAACCCGGCGCGGTCATCGTAGGGCGAACCGATGAACGAGACCTCGCGGTCGCGGTTGGCGTCCGACCAGCCCTCGGGTGGAGGAAAGTGCGCGACGCGGTCGTAGGCGGTCTGGATCTTGATGACGTCGCGCGCGCCGCGCTGTTTGAGGTCGGCCACGCTGATGTCGCGCTGGGTGCAGTGGAGATCGAAAGATGGGATGGACTTCTTGTATAGGCGCAGGCCTGAGTCGCGTCGCGGGCCGAATGCGTTGTCGATCATGTAACAGACGGTCTGGATTCCCATGGCTCGGCAGCGGAGGACGGTGGCGGGCTGGAGCTGGAGCACCTTGTCCGCCCAGAGGAGATCGGGCCTGTGCTGCGCGGCGAGACGGAGAATATCGCGGTTCAGGCGCTGCACATTTGGGCCGGCGGAGAGCAGGAAGGCGAGCTTGCCCAGTATCCTGTTCTTTGTGGCGTAGGCGTTGGTGTCCAGCGGGACGATCTCGTGTCCCATGCGCTGGAGGGCCAACATGCGCGCGCGCGCCGTGCATCCCTGTTCCAACTGGCTTATGTATAGAATCTTCATTCCGCTGTACTCCTCTGCATGTTAACACTGGGGGTTGCCGCGACGCGGCGTGGGCCTCCAGCGTCATGGCAATCGCATGGACCATTAATCATTTAGTACCCCCACCCCCCTCCCCCCCCCATTTTCCGTGCTTCGTAATGTCTCTGGAAACAACGAGATGTGAGTTTGAGCGCGCAATGCATAGATTGCAGGCTGTTTACAGCTATCAATAAGAAAATAAATGGTTTCCTCCGTGCTTCGGTTTCGGGCATGAAAAACCCCGGCGCGCTGCCGGGGTTTCCCTTGTTTTTCTCTACTATTTCTATTTTATCAGGTGGAGCATAACTACTATGCCACTTGCGGGGAGATTTCTTCTCTTTTGTTTTCTGTTGGTTGAGGTGATTTTGTAGGATCGAGGGGCTTGACACGCGGATTTGCTGGGGAAATTCGAGGAAAAAATCTTCGGAGGCGGGAGGAGTTGGCGGTAGACCCACTCATCGCTAGAAAAAAGCGAAGGATGGGGCACCCGGCTGCATTCGCGAGATGCCCGTGGCTAAAGCCACAATTTAATCAGGCTGTATTCAGGGGCCTGAAGGCCCCTGCTCCCTCCGGAAAAGGCAAAGACGAAAGGCATGATTCCTGAGCTGTAAGCTATCAGCCATCAAGCTATCAGTAGAGCATTTTCAGCGATGGTGTAATGTATCGTGCTGCGAGCAAAATGCGGGGATTCTTCCCCTTCGGCAAGCTCAGGGTCAGAATGACAATATCATCCTGCATTACAGTAACCGTGAAAATGCTCGAATTGGAGGCGGCATCGAACCTGGAGGGGATGGGGATGGGATGGTTTGTGCCGAGGTTTGTTTCGCAGCGCCGTCCGGCGGCATCTCACTCAGAAGTAACCTTGTTTTCGATGTTTAAAGCGGGCACGGAGGTTACTCCGGTGGTGCGCCGTACGGCGTTAGCGGCCATCTCTTCATGAGAGAATACGCTTGCAATAGGATGTACTGGACTCTTCAGGCGTGGTGCGCGCATGTGCGGTATAGCGGGATTCATATCGACGGATGAGGCAGTTGCAAGCTCGTCGGTCGATGCTGTCCGGCGCATGACGGAGCGGATGCGGCTGCGCGGCCCCGATGCGGCGGGAGTGTGGACGGGGAACGGTGTGGCGCTGGGCCACCGGCGGCTCGCCATTCAGGACCTGGACGCACGCTCCAACCAGCCCATGGTCTCAACCGATGGCAAATACTGCATCACTTTCAATGGCGAGATCTACAACTTCCATGAGCTGCGGCGCGAGCTGGAGGCGGAGGGCGCGGCCTTCCGCACAACCTCCGATACGGAGGTGTTGCTGGCGTTGTATGCGCGCGATGGGGAGCGCATGCTGCCCCGGCTGCGCGGCATGTTCGCGTTTGCCATCTGGGACGGGGCTGCGCGCGAGGTGTTTCTGGCCCGCGACCCTTACGGGATCAAGCCGCTCTACTATGCGCAGACGGAACGCGGCGTGGTGTTTGCGTCGCAGGTGAAGGCGATCATGGCGTCCGGACTGGTAACGGCGCAACACGAAGAGGCCGGAGTCGCGGGATTCTATCTGTGGGGCAGCGTGCAGGCACCGTGGACGCTGTATCGCGGGGTCTTCGCGCTGACGGCCGGACACTGGATGCGGGTGCGCGCAGGCCGCGCCGAGACGCCCGTGCGCTGGAACGACATACGGTGCAACTGGAGGCAGCAAGACGTACGGCTCTCCGGCCAAGAGCTACAGGAGGTGGTGCGCAAGGCGGTGACGGATTCGGTTCGCGCCCACCTGGTGAGCGACGTTCCGGTGAGCGTGTTTCTGTCCGGAGGGATCGATTCGGGGACGATGGCCAGCCTGATTGCAGAACTGGGCGGGAAGGTGGAGGGGATCACGGTAGGTTTTGACGAGTTCACGTCTCACCATGAGGACGAAGTCCCGTCGGCGTCCACCATCGCCAAACACTATGGTCTGCCGCACCATGTTCGGCGCATCTCGCGGGAGGAGTTCGAGCAGGACATTCCGCAGATACTGGACGCCATGGACCAGCCGTCGGTGGATGGCGTAAACACGTGGTTTGCCGCCAAGGCGGCGGCCGAGCGCGGCTACAAGGTGGTGCTCTCCGGGGTGGGCGGCGACGAACTGTTCTACGGCTACAACCTGATGAAGCAGCTTCCGCGCGACGCGACGCTGGGGAGGGCGGTGGCGGCGATTCCTGGAGGCCGATGGCTGGTGGGCGCCGCGTGCTCAATTCTGGCCAATGGACACAGGCATCCAAAGCTGAAGGGCATCGCCGAGTTCATGGGCTCGCTGGAGGGAGTTTATTACCTGAAGCGTTGCGTCTTCCTGCCCGAGGAGTTGCGGTTGCTGATGGGAGAAGAGAGAGCTCGGGAGGGGTTGGAGCGGCTGGGCGGCTGGCCTCCCGGCATGTCCAAGGCCAATGCGGTGAATGACGCGGCGGGGGTCTGCCTGCTGGATTCAACGCTGTATCTGCGCAATCAGTTGCTGCGCGACAGCGACTGGGCCAGCATGGCGCACTCATTGGAGCTGCGCACGCCGCTGGTGGACGCCGCGTTGCTGGACGCGCTGAAGCTGTGTCAAACGAATTTTACCGGCGGGGTAGGCAAGCGGCTTCTGGCGCAATCTCCGGCGCGCCCGTTGCCGGAGAAGATTATCACGCGGCCGAAGTCGGGGTTCGGAGTGCCAATGACGCAGTGGCTGGCCGCGGCCACGGAGCGTCGCGAGTGGAGCAGCATGGCCCTGCTGGCAGATCGCGGGACCCCCTGGACACGGCGCTGGGCCAAGGTGGTGATGGATGAGGGATTCAAGGACAGCCAATGAGAATCCTGCACTTCATCCCGTCGATCGACCCGGCCACGGGAGGACCCGTCGAGGGGCTCAAGCAACGCTGCGCGATCTATCGCAACAGCGGACATGAGGTCGAGGTGGCTTCGCTGGACTCGCCTGAGTTTGTGCAGCAGTGCAATTTTCCGGCCAAGGTGGTTGGGCTGGGGCCGGGCTGGGGAACGTACCGCTACTCGCGCCGCGCGATGCCGTGGCTGAAGGCCAATCTTTCACGCTTCGACGTGGTGATGGTCAACGGCGTGTGGAACTACAACACGATTGCGGCCCATCGCGCGCTTGCCGGCACGGAGATCCCGTGGGCCGTCTTCCCTCATGGCATGCTCGATCCCTACTTCAAGATGCGCTATCCGTTCAAGCATCTGAAGAAAGTGATCTATTGGCATTGCCTGCTGCGGCGGGCGCTGCGCGATGCAACCGCGGTGTTGTATACCTGCAAAGAAGAGATGCTGCAGGCGCGGCGGTCGTTCAGCGGGTACGACGTGCGCGAGATGGTGGTGCCTTATGGCACATTCGGTCCCGACTGCGACACGGATGCGGCCGGCGAGGAGTTTCTGGCGCGATGGCCGGAGCTGCGCGGCAAGCGGCTGGCGATCTCACTGGGGCGAATCCATCCCAAGAAAGCGACCGACGTTCTGATCGAGGCGTATGCCGCCACGCTGGGCAAGGACGCGGCGTGGCAGTTGGTGATCGTGGGCCCCGATCAACTAGGATGGCGGAAGGAACTGGAACCGATGGCGGCGCGGCTCGGCATCGCCGGACGGATTACCTGGACAGGAAGCCTGGAGGGCACGCTGAAATGGGGGGCCTTCTCGTCGTCGGAGGTCTTTGTGCTTCCCTCTCACCAGGAGAACTTCGGGATCGTTGTGGCGGAGGCGCTGTCGTGCGGCCTGCCGGTGATCGTCTCCAACAAGGTGAACATCTGGCGGGAGGTTGTGAGCGGCGGGGCAGGGTTTGTGGGCAAGGATACAATCGAGGGGACCAAGGCCAGCCTGCGCGGCTGGGCTGCTCTGAGCGCGGCTGAGATTGCGGAACTTCGCATCCGCGCCAGGAAGTGCTTTCATAATGAGTTCGACTATCACATGACCAGCGAGCGGGCGATGGAGAGTGTCGAGAGCCTGGCCCGGGCCACTACGAGATATAAGCCGATCGAGAAGAAGAGCTAGTTGCAGGTTGTTGGTTGCTGGTTGTTGGTTGCGGAGCACGAGGCTGAGGCGGGGATGGCGAAGCAGGTGCACTACAACGCGGCGGAGCACATTGCGGCGGAGACGGCGGCGGACCCGTATCTGCGGCCTGCGTTCGCGGCGAGCGACCGCGCGCGGCGGTTTCTGTGGAACGCGTGCCGGGCTATCTTGTATCGTCCGTCGCCGCGGGCGATGTTCGCGTGGCGGGCCTTCCTGCTGCGATGCTTTGGCGCGACAATGGGGCCAAACTGCAAATTTTATCCAGGCTGTAAGGTATGGGAACCCTGGAACCTGATCTGCGCTGACACAGTGGCTGTGGCCGACGGTGCGGTTATCTATAACCCCGCGCCTGTGCGGCTGGGCTCGCACGCCATCCTGTCGCAGGACGCGTACCTGTGCGGCGCGACCCACGACTACGACGATGCGCGCTTCCCGCTGCTGGCCTACACGATGGAGGTGGGAGCGTATGCGTGGGTGTGCGCGCGTGCCTCGGTGGCTCCCGGTGTGGGCGTGGGCGAGGGAGCGGTGCTGGGGATGGGTTCGGTGGCAACACGGGACCTGGAGCCGTGGGGAATCTACGCAGGCATCCCGGCGGTGAAGGTGAAGGAGCGCAAGAGGCCGGCTTCGGCGGGATGATGCGGCGCGGTGCCGCATCTGAAAATTGAGACGCAGACACTGGCGGGAAGTTGCGCCCGCCGGGACTCTGTGTGAGTGTGACTCAGCCGCGGAGTTTGGCGAGGAGGTCGGTGGGGTGCACGGGCTTGGCGAGGATCTCGAACTCGTGGCCATGGAGGCGTGCCTTCTCCAGCAGATCGGCGGTGGCAGCCTGGCCGCTGAAGAGCAGTATCTTGCAGTGGGGCATCTTCTGGCGGGTGGCGATGGCGGCCTCGATGCCGGTGATGCCGGTCATGATGACGTCTGAGATGAGCATGTCCGGCTGGAAGCTGTCCAGGGCCTCGATGGCAGCTTCGCCGCTATAGACG
>Ga0302267_10002554_pt1 | contig 21891 bp, 23 predicted proteins | sample III_Bog_E1_3_FD_194555 | JGI IMG/M metagenome (GOLD analysis project Ga0302267, IMG submission 194555) | Peat permafrost microbial communities from Stordalen Mire near Abisko, Sweden - III_Bog_E1_3 | ecosystem: Environmental > Terrestrial > Soil > Wetlands > Peat | place: Sweden: Abisko... | reverse complement strand
GGCAGGGTCGCGTTCTTGCAAGGCGCAACCCCATGTGGAGCGCCATCGGAGCGGGCGTGGACCTCGTCCATGCGCTCGCCATGATGGCGTGGTTCCTCGGGCTCCCGCTGCTCTTTGCGAAGCGATGGCCGCGGGCCCGCCTCGTGTACGCGGTGTACGCCGTCGTGTTCATTGTCGCGTCTCAGGCGTCGAGACTCCTCATGAACGAGTGCTTTCTCACGGTGGTCGCGCAGTGGTGCTGGGGGCACAACCCTTCGCACGTGGTATCGAACGAGTGGTTCACCATGCGCTTCGCACGCGCCATCTTCGGGATGGCGCCCTCGCACCATATGGTGTCGAGGCTATCCGAGGCCCTCGTGCTTGCCACGGCGGCCGGGGTCATCGTAGCCGTCGTTCGCGCGCGCCGGGACCGCCGGTTGTCCACTTCCAAGGCGTAGCGGCTAGCCGATCTCAGCACGTTCGCGGTCAAGCGGTGCCCAGAGAGGCGCCGGTTCTGTCCGCGGAGGGCCGCGGCGAAAGACGAACCGCGTCTGCCTACGCGAGGTCAGTGCGGTGGCTCTGCGGTGGGACGGGCAGCCCGGGCGAAGCCTTGCCGGCCGCATTCCCGGGCGCCTTCGGCGGTGAGGTCATTCGCTGCCATGTGGCGCGCTGGCGTCGGAGGATCGAAGCGAAATAGCCACGAGGCAACGCCGTGTCTGCCCAGACATAGAGCAGACGCTCCTCCATGCTCGCGTGCGTTCGCAGAAGGCGGGCCAGCTCGACCATCTGCTCCTCGCGCACCATGTGTAGTTCGATCCCGACTCCGACCTCGGCCAAAAGCTCTCGTATCTTCGCGTGCTCGTTGCGAATGCGGTCGGCGCCGAGGACGTCATGCTTTGCCAGTCCCGGCAGAAGAAACATCTCCTCTGCATCGAGGTGGGAAAGAAGGCTGTCTTCGAAGCTGGTCCACGGGTCGTCGAGGTTCTGCGGAACGTCCACATGCACCAGCTCCAGAATGGATGTGAGCATCGAATCGAGACGCTCGTGGTCGTGCACGAGAAGATCGCGGAAGGTGTTGGCGGTCGGGAGGTTCATGGCGTTCGGCAGAGCATGTGGCGTGCCGGGGCCCCGAGGGGCTGGTACCGGAGCATCGTAAGCATTCGGAACGCTACCGCGGACGCTCCTGAACTCGGAGCGTCCGAAGTAGAGGCAAGGCACCGTCGGCCAGTAGGCCGCAGGTTTCAGTAGGTCATCTGCATCTTTACCTGGTCGATGACCTGGGTGACTCCAGGGGCGGCCCACGCTGCGTTCGCGGCATCCTCAATCGATTGCCAAGACGAAGCCTTTCCCGTGAGTGTCACCTTCCCGCCGGACGTGTCGATGTGAATCGAGTTGGCGTCCGTCGTGGCCTGGCGCTGGAGCGCAGACTGAATCTTCTCCTTCACTTGCGCGCACGACGTCTCAGGCTTGAGCGTGATGGCATTCGAGACGCCGCTCACACCGGTGAGATAGCGAACCGCGCGCTCGGCGGCGTCACGCTGATAGTTCCAGGCCGCCTGCCCTTCGATCGTGACCCAGCCGTCCTGGACCTTGGCCGTCACACCCTTCGGAACAAATACGTCCCACGTGAGCGCACTCTGGACGGCGGAGGCGATGTCCGAATCGGTGCGCTTGTGGTCCCCAAGGATCTTCACCGTGAGGTCCTGCGCCACGGTGCGCACGCCGGACACGCGCTTTGTCGCGTCCTCGGCAGCCCACTTCTCCGCATAGGTGTCGACCGCTCCAAGCAGCGAGACCGCGCCCTTGTCGACAGTGACCCCAATTTGGGCTGCGTTCACCTTCGGATCCCAACGCAGCTCGTCTTCGATGTCCTGCTTCAACTGCATGTCAGTCTTGTTCATGAGGTACTCCTTCGCGGAGGAAGCACGGCAAACCCAGTCGAGGCTTCGACGTGAGTCCGTGTTCCACAAGGCCGTGAGCACTATGCGTGCCGAGGGCGCTCCGACCCGAAGGTCGGGAATGCAGGCCCTTACCCTTTGACCAGGCAATCGCCTTCTCTCGAACGGTGCGTATCCGCTACAAGTGTGGCGCAGGTGCGTGGGAGCCTCGACGCCACCATGGCGCGAGATCCACCGAACGAGAGGTCGTGGCACCCCTGGAGATGGTCTAACCGGTCGGCATGTTTGCTGCGGGAGCTCAGACCGCGCGCTTCGCGGACTCCTTCGCGGCGATGCAGTCTTTGCACGTTGACCCGCCCGAGGCCTTCAGACCATGCGACCCTCACGAGTAATGATGGTGACTCTCTTTCTCGCCACGTGCGGCGCCTTGGCGCTCGTCGTCCCTGCCAGCGGGAATGAGGGGTCCAAGGCAGCGCCGATGAACCTGAGCGCGCGTCCGACGGACATGGTGCCTTCCGCCGAGAGGAGCGCTTTGGCGCCTGCTGGGTGCAAGTCGGTCGCAACGTTCACCTCGAGCGCAGCGCCGGAGCTGCAGAAGGACGGATGCGTTGGCTGCCATTCGGGAGCCAACGCGACGGCGAAGAATGCGCTCGACCTGACGAACGTCGGCACGAATGACACGGCCGCCTGCGCCCAAGCACTCGCGAAGGTCAACCTCGCAAACAAGGCGCAGAGCGTGATCATCCAGGCACCGGCGGGTGCGCACGCCCATATGGGTGGCAAAGTAGACGATGCAGCGGTGTTCACGGCAGCCCTGCTCGGGTGGATTAACAACGAGTAGGGGTCCGAGCCGAGGCGTCGACGCAGTTGATGTGCTGACCCAGGGCGCGCCAACCCGGTCACGCGCGCCTATGGATAGCTTGCGCGTCGCCGAGCGTGTGCTCGAGTGCGGCGATGTCGCGCCGACGCCCGCAGCCGTCACATCAGGCTCACTGGGCGCACGTCGACGGTTCCCCAGAGCATGGCGCGATCATCACCCGCGAGATTGGTGCTGCCGGCCTTGGGCTCTCCAAAACTCCGCAGTACGACGACGGCGTCTCCGGTAGCGGCGCGCCGTACAGCGTTCGCGAGGCGGTCGCGGTACGCAGGGCGCGCACCGTCGAGGATGTTCGAAAGAGTGAACGCATGGAAGCTCCGCGGCGGGCACGCCTCGAGGTAGGAGGCAGCGTCGGAGAGCACCAGTTGGATTCGTGCAGCTTCTCGCGGCACGGCCTGGGCTTCCGGAGTCTCCCCGAGCAATAGGGCGTGCGCGTGCCGGTTGCTCGCGTTTGGGTGATGTGCGAACGAGCGCGCCATGCGAGCGCGCATAACCGCGCCGAAGTGCGGCGGCAGGAAGTCGAGAAACTCCCGTGCGTAGACCGCCCGAAGGCCAAAGGCGGACATCATCGTGTCGAAGCCCGTACGAAAGCGCCAGGTATCCAGTCGCTCTTGCCAGAAGGCGACCTGCGCCTCTGGGTCCAAGAGCGCGAGGAACTCGCGCACCACATCCTTGCGCCAGCCTGCAAGGGGCATCAATGCGCGTCCAAAGCCCATCACTTTCTCGGCCGTTCCGACCACCGTCGGCCCGCCCGCGATGCGTCGCTCCGCGTAGGCAAGCTGAGTGGGGTTGATGTCGCACGCTACGACCTCGTGACGATCACACAGACCCAGTGCAGTGCACCCCGCAGACGCGATGCAGAAGATCCGACCGCCTGGCGGGAACGCTACGCGTTCGATCTCGACGTCTTCGTACATTCGGCCAAACAGCACGCGCTTCGGACCGACCCGCGAGTCGAACCGACCCGCCGTCCACGCCGTGGCCGCCGTCACGATCTCCCTCCGCTCATCGCGGCCGCAACCCATGCGAGAAGTAGAAACGGAACGTTCTTGACGACCATCCCCGCCGGGTCGTGGATAATGTGCCGCGCCCAGAGAAGCCCGTTGGCGTTCAGCAGAACCAGGAGCACCGTCTGCGCGAGCGCGCAGAGCCCGGGGGTTAGCCCCGACATCACCCAGACCGCGAGCCCGACCTCCACCAGGCCGAGCGCCATGAGGAAGCCACGCCCGATGATCGGGCCAAGCTTCGGAACCGCCTCTACGACTTGCAGCTGATGGATCTCGCGTCCGAGAACCTTGCACCAGAGCCCCTCGTAGAGCCACACGGCTGCCACCGCGCCGCGCACGAGCTGGAGCGGCGGAAGACCGGGCGAGATGTCGAGCATGCCGAGTCGTGAGCACGAGCCGTGCCGCGACGGCACAGGCCATGCACCGCGTCACGCCATGAGATTCCTGTCCCGAGTCGGTCGACTCTTCCCGCGCAACGAGATCGTCGACTCCGTGAAGACCATGGTGCGCTTCAGCGCATCACCTGAGGCGGTTTGGCAGGGCATGCTCTTCTACGAGGAGGTTCCACACCGGCCCACACCGCTCCTTCGCATGTTTCTCCCCTTGCCGCTCCGCACGGAGGGCGACAAGACCCGTGTTGGCGCGACCATCGCGTGCACCTACGAGAGCGGTTACCTCGAGAAGCGCATCACCGCAGCCGAGCCCGGACGCTTCGTTCGCTTTGACGTCCTCGTCCAAGAGCTCGGCATCGAGGACTGCATCTCGATGGGAGAGGGCTCGTACGACATTCGTTCCGAGACCGAGGGCTCCGAGGTCGTACTCACGACGCGGTATCGGGGACACCTGCGGCCGCGTTGGATGTGGCGTCCCTTCGAGCGTTTCCTTGCACACCGTCTCCACCACCATATCCTCGACGGCATGCGGGTCGCGTTGGAGGGACCCCTACCCGTGCGCGCCGTGCCCCCGCTTCCCGCTCAGGGATAGAGGCGGGTCGGGACATCGCGCCGGTACTCACGAACGCGATACTGCATCTGCCGGACGCTGATCCCGAGAATTGCCGCGGCTCTTGCGTTCGACCCAGCGGTCGCCTCCAAGGTCTTCTCGATCGCGTGCCGCTCGATCTCCGCCATCGTCGACCCTGGAATTCGTACGCCGCGAGGAGCGTTGGGCTCGGTCTCGAAGGGCAGATCCGCTTCGTCAATCGACATCCCCGTCGAGAGCACGACGGCACGCTCGATCGCGTTCTCGAGCGCCCGTACGTTGCCCGGCCACCCATGCCTCGCAATCTTCAGTCGAGCGCGCTCCGTAAAGGTCCGTGCGATGGACTGGTTCTCGTTGGCGAAGCGACTCAAGAAGTGGTCCGCAAGAGAGAGGACGTCGTGGCCGCGCAGGCGTAGCGGGGGCATCTCGATCCGGACGACGTTCAGCCGGTAGTATAGGTCTTCTCGAAAGCGCTTCTCGCGGACGTCTTTTGCCAAATCGCGGTTGGTGGCCGCAAGAAGGCGCACGTCCACCTTCACCACATCATTGCCGCCGACCCGCTCGAAGGTTCTCTCCTGAAGTATGCGCAGAAGCTTCACCTGGAGGAGCGGCGATATCTCGCCGATTTCATCCAAGAACAACGTTCCGTGGTCTGCCTGTTCGAAGCGCCCTGGCCTCCTCTTGTCCGCACCCGTGAAGGACCCCTTCTCGTGGCCGAAGAGCTCGCTTTCGAGCAACGATTCCGCCAATGCGGCGCAGTGCAGCGCGACGAACGGTGCGTGCGCGCGTGGACTCATGGCGTGAATGGCGCGAGCGAGCTCACCCTTCCCCGTTCCGCTCTCGCCCGTGATCAGCACGGTGGTGCGAGCAGCCGCTACCCGGCGGGCCAAACCGTAAGCGACCTGCATCGCCGGGCTGCCGCCGACAAGCCCGAAGAGCCCGCTAGAGTCGCGTTCCTCGCGTGGCGGCTCTTTGGGGGTCACGGCTTGTTGAGCGTGCCGCTCTCCGGGTCGGACGTCCCTCCCATCAATAGAGTGCGCGCGGCCTGGGCGCGCGGCGGACAATGTCCCGCGGCCGGTCACAGCCGCGCCTAGCGGAGCATGCGTCTTACCTTGGCGCGCGAGCGCCCCCGCTGTTGCTGGCGTCACGAGGGCGCCGTCCCAAGTCGTGCACGCTGGAGCGAACATCGCCACGTCGAGTGCCGATCGCCCCTGCGCTTTGAGATGCTTCCTGACATGGGCTCTCCTCTCGAGCGAGCGTGCAACGTACGCTCTACGGGTTCGCTCGCGAAAACCATCGTGCTTGAGTTCGGCGAGACGCAAGCGTTGCGCGTCGCCGCAAGGAGCGCCTCGGTAGGTTGTGGAACCGATCCGGCGTGTGCAAGGTGGCGTCTCGACCCCCGTCCGGCGAAGGCATCGCGCAGGCGAAGCGCGACCGGTACGCCCCTCGAACACCCCGCGCCGCCGCGTTGTCCCGTGAACGGACCCTAGATTGCAACGGCCACGACCGTGAGGTTCCCATGAAGACAACCGAGGCTCGTCCGACCTCGTTCCACTGCACGCGTCGGCTCGTCGCCCTCGGCGCATGGACCGCGATGCTCTTGTGCTGCTCTCCCCTCCTCGATGTGCACGGCGGTGCCGTCGGAGCCGTGGATGTGTCGCATTGCTCCACCTTCTCGGTCGGCGAGACAATGGGGACGCCACCACGATTCGCTCGATCGAACCATACCGACGAGGTGGTACGGCGCGCCGGCCTCCTCGCTACAAGAATCCTTGTGACCAAGGGGTACACGCTCGAAGTGGGGGGGGCCAGCGACTTGACCGTACGGATTGGGGCAGGGCGCCGCGAGGAAGCCGTGACCTCCGAGTTCCCGATGCCGCAGCCAAGTCCCAGCCCGAACGGACGCATCGAGACCAGCGAACGTGAGGACATCACCGCGGGTGCCCTCGTCATCGACGTTCTTGACGGAGCCACCGGCAAGATCGTGTGGCACGGTGCGGCTCGCATCGCGATCGACCCAGCGAAGATTGACGGCGCTCTGCTCGAACGGGCGACCGCTGCCATTCTTGTCGCGTTTCCGGACCGCGCGGTCTCTCGCTAGGAGCGAACCCCAGAGCGTGGCACGACGCCTGCGCAATCTCTTGGGTGAGAAAACTCGTACGCGATGCTGCCTGATCGCAGACCATCGGCGCGCCCTAAGCGATCTTGAGGTGCCTGAAGACCGGGATCTTCACAAAGTCGACCAGGAACGCGAAGACTACGGACCCCACCAGAATCGCCCCGATGACGACCAAAGGCAGCGGCGCCATGGCGATCCCCCGATTCGCCATCGTCGACGCGATCGCGAGGTCGACCACTGACGAAAGCACTAGCCAACGGCTCGGAGCAATGGACCACAGGTGTCGGCGTGCTCGATTCGTATACGTCGTCGCCTGGTTGCCGAACACGATGACGACGAAGGCGAGGGTTCTCAAGGTGTCGATTCCAAATCCCAGATGGTATTTGCCGAGGACCAAGGCCACCACGCAAAGCACCAGCTCGGAGAGCCCCATGAAGATGCCCGCCAGCGTCAGGTCGCCGACGCGCCAGACGCTCGGCGTCGGAGACGGTCTCACGTTGTCGGTCGTGAGCGACATGCCAAGGAAGTCCCCGGTGATCATGACGAGCACCATCAGCATGGGGGTTAGGATCGCCTGGCCGGTGATGAGCAGCCCCACCGCCAGGAAGAGTACCTGGACGATCTTCTTGGTCACCGAGTTTACCGTGTAGGTCAAGATCCGCTGGAAGGTGATTCGGCCCTCTTTGACGGCGGCCACCACTCCCTCGAGACCCGGCTTCGTCAGCACGATCCCCGCCGCCGACTTGGCGACATCCGTCGCGGTTGACACGGCAATTCCCATCTGCGCCTGCCGCAGTGCGGGTGCATCGTTGGCGCCGTCACCGCACATGCCGACAGTATGGCCGCTCTTCTGGAAGGCCTGCACCAGATGGAACTTGGCCTCTGGCATTACGCCGGCGAATACGGCGAAGCTTTCGGGGCTCACGTTCTCGGGGATCTGGCCTTGCGGACAGATGGCGCCGTCGATGCCTACCTGGCTCGCGACGATCTTCGCCGTCGCGGGTGCATCACCGGTGACCATCACAGTACGCACGCCCAGTGCCTTCAGCTGCTTGATCAGATCGGCGGCGTCGGGGCGAGGTGGATCGCTCAGAGCGATGACGCCTACGAGCTTCAGCGTCTTCCCCCCCACGGCGACCGCGAGAACCCGAAAGCCCTTCCCTTCGAACTCCTCGGCTGCCGCGGCCGCTGTCGACGAGGCGTCGGCTAGCTTAGACACAACGGCAAAGGCCCCCTTCACTGCGCGCAGCGTGCTTCCCTTCGCGTCCACGGCCGTCGCATCGCTCAGCTTGGTCGCCGGGTCGAATGGAATGAGCTTGTCCAGCTTGGGTGCATCAGAAATGGGGCGCTTCGCAGCGGCCGCCCGGATGGCGCCGTCCACCGGGTCCTGCCCACCCTCAGAACTAGCGAGGGCGGCCATCGCCAGAAGGTGCGGCTCGTCGAAGCCCGTCTCGGCGCGGAGAGCCGTGACGGTCAGGTCGTTGAGGGTCAAGGTCCCCGTCTTGTCTGAGCAGAGAACGTCCAGGGTCGCAGCCTCGTCGACGGCCGACAGTCGCGTCGGCAACACGCCCAGGCGCGCGAGAGCTTTCGCGCCGAGCGCCGCCGCGAGGGTAAACGTGGCCGGCAGAGCGACAGGGATCGAAGCGAGGATGGCCGTGAGGACGAGATGGACAATATCGTCATGCGGCATCTTACGAACGAGGGCGTACGTCACGAGCAGCGCGATAAGCCCACCATTGAAGATGGCAAGGTTCCGGACCACCCGTACGACGGTCTTCTCCTGCGTGCTCACGACGTGGGCTGTGCGGACGAGCTCGGCGGTATGGCCGAATTTCGTGTGTACGCCGGTCGCGGTGACGAGCGCGGTCGCCTCGCCCCGCCGCACGAGCGCCCCGGCATACGTCTCTACGCCTGCCCCGACTTCGATCGGAACGGACTCGCCCGTGAGCATCGATTGATCGAGCAGCACCGAGCCGGCGAGCAGCTTGACGTCGGCAGCCACCACGCCTCCGAGCGAGAGCTTCAACGTATCTCCGGGGACCAGTCCGCTCGCGGGGATGGTCTTCCAAGCGCCGTCACGCCGTACGGAGGCCGTGAGTGCGAGCCGCGACTTCAAAGCGACGAGCGTGGCCTGCGCACGCGCTTCGTTGAAGAACCCGAGTGCGGCATTGAAGAGGAGGAGTGCGGCGATGACCGCCGCCTCCGTGTACTCGTGAAGCACCACCTGGAGAATGACGGCGGCTTCGAGCATCCACGGTACCGGCGCCCAGAACTTCGCGAGCACCCTTCGCCACGGCGCCAGCGCGGTGTCTGGCATCTCGTTGGGGCCAGAGGTCGCAAGGCGCGTTCGCGCATCGTCGCTCGAGAGGCCGACTGGGAGCGCCGCTGCAATCGCGTCGGGGGCCACCTAGGAGTTCTTCGCGGCGTGGTATTCGCGGCGAATGTGCTCGAGGTTGACCGTGGGTTTCGGGAACTTCAAGTCGAGCGCTTCGAGATGCTCTACGACGACGCGCGCAATGGCCAGGTTTCGAAACCACTTGTGGTCGGATGGAATCACGTACCACGGAGCATCGGGGGTGCTGCAGCGCGACAAGACTTCCTCGTACGCCGCGACGTACCTTGGCCACGACTCTCGTTCCGTGTAGTCCGCCTCACTGATTTTCCATCTCTTGGCCGGGTCGTCGAGCCGCTTTTCGAACCGGCGGAGCTGCTCTTTTTTCGATATGTGCAAGAAGAACTTGAGGATGTCGGTGTGGCTGTCGGCGAGCTCCTTCTCGAACGCATTGATCTGCTCGTACCGGCGAGACCACACATCCGTCGGGACCAGATCATGGACGCGGACGATGAGCACGTCCTCGTAGTGAGACCGATTGAAGATCGCGACACTCCCCTTCGGGGGGGTGGCTCGGTGCACTCGCCACAGGAAATCGTGCGAGGACTCTTCCGCGGAGGGTTGCTTGAACCCGGTCACGCGACAGCCTTGCGGGTTCATTGCGCCGAGGATGTGATGGATCGTGCCGTCTTTGCCGCTGGCGTCGAGACCCTGGAGGCAGATGAGCAAGGAGCGTCGCCCGTCGGCGTAGAATCGCTGCTGAAGGGATCGAAGCTTGTCCCTGTCGCGTTCGATTTCTTCGGTCGCAGCGGCGCCGCTCTTGTGTTGGTCCTTGAAGGCCGGGTCGATGTTCTTGAGGAGAACCTTGGTTCCCGGCGCTACCTCGAACCGCTTGACGTACTTCACCGTCCTCCTCCTGACTTCGTCTCGAGGCTGCCGGATGGCCGAAGGGTCCCCCGCGTATGAGCTTGTCGCCGCGACCCGACAGGAGCATCGCGCCGCACGTTGCACGTCGCCCGAGTCACTAGGATCGCCATCGCCGCCTTGTCATGCACGGCTGGTACCGCGCCGCCCCCATGTGCGTCGACGACGCCGGTCGGCGCGGCGTGCTCGCGGTGCGGTGCGCATACGCTACGCTCAGACCGCTCAGACAGGGGGTCTTAGGGCCGCCGATAGCAGGGCAGACCCCCAGGGATGCAGAGCACATCGTCCTGCGTTCGGCAGAGGGGTATCGGATGCGGTTCGCCGCATCGCCGCTGACGTGATTCGCTCCGGTCGATGGCGATCCCGTAAAGGATGGCCGGAGGAGGTCGCGTCCGAGTTCGCGCAAGCATGGTGGGGCGGTAATGATAGAGTGAGGCGTTTCTGCGGGCGAAGAGAACGTCTGCGGGGATGGCAGCTTGCTGGATGCGAAGTTGCACGCAGCCCCAAATCGGGAGCGCGACTTCGCGTCGGCGAAGGATTCGGAGTTCTGTTCAGTCTCCGGCGGTCGAAACGGTCGATCGCGACGGGATCAACGACGATGCGCACTGCTCGGTGCAGGGCCCGACGCGGTCGGCACGGAACGCGCACTGCCGGCCCGCCATGCATATGCGCATCGGCCCCTCTCTCCTCGTCGTGTTCATCCTGGGTGCGGCGGGCCTCGCCCTCTTTCAGCGATCAAGCTCCGCGGGACCCACACCGATGGCACCCGTCACTTCTGTGGAACGTGCCCCCACGACGCCCGGCCTCGAGCCCTTCGAAACTCAGCTTCCGCCCAATCACCCCCCGATATCACCGAAGACCGCGGAATCTTCGTTCGCACCCGACGAGTCGCCCCCGGCACTCGCTTGGACCCCGCCGCGCGGCTGGGAGGTCGCCCCGAACCGCAGCCCTATGCGGCTCGCCACGTACCGAGTGTCCGGGCCTGCGGGAGCTGCGGGGGGAGCCGAGCTCACCGTGACCCGCGCCGGCGGCACTGCGGCGGACAACTTGGAGCGTTGGGTCGGACAATTCGACAGCGCCGGGCCGGACAAGCGGACGGAGCGCACGGTCCGGGGCTTCCACGTCTCGACGTTGGAAGTCGGCGGCACGTACGAGGGCGGCATGACAAAGGCCGGTTCCGAGACGGCTCATCCGGGATGGGCGTTGCTTGGCGCGGTCGTTGAAACCGACGGCCCTTTCTACTTCTTCAAGATGGTCGGCCCTGCCGACGCCGTAGGAGCGGCGCGGCCCGCGTTCGATGTGCTCCTAAGTAGCGTCCGCAAGCCCGGCTGAGGAGGCCCTGACGCGCCCAGTATCTCGGGCGTCTTAGGCTCCTTATCTTTAGGGCCCGTGCGGATCGACGGGTACGGCCTTGTAGCGTGAGCGCAGATCACCGACCACGACGACGAGGAACGCCGCAAACGATAGCGTGCCGATCACCTGACCCACGGACATTGCGACGATGACCGGGATGGGGCGAGGATCGAGCAGCGACCATACGATAAGCCCGAGCGCGAAGAGTGCGAACGCACATGCCAGGGTCATCACGCGCCGCGGGGGCGGGAGCTTCACGGCACACCTCGAGCGGGCTGGTGGGTGACGGGAGGACCCTCCGCCGCGGGTCGGAAGTTCGGATGCGCATATCCATGGCACCCCGCACTCGCGCAGCTGATGCGATCAGAGCGCAGATCGCTGAGGGTCTCACGGTGATCCGGGATTTGCAGCCACAACATGTCCTTGGTCGAGTGGCACTGCATGCAGTTCTCGTTCGGAAAGGGCTCTAGGAGGTGGATCTTCTCTTTCGCTTCCGGGATCGTCGTGTTGCGGTACTCCGTGTAATAAAGCCAGACGTGCCGCATGCCACCGAGCTTCGTGAGCACGGTGCCGAACATCCCGTAGTCCTCGTGGCAGGTGTAACAGTTCTTGTCCCCGAAGAGCTTGTTGCGCGCGTGACGCGAGGAGAGCGAGGTGCTGGTTGGGTCGTTCGAGTCGTCTCGGTGGGCCTCCATGACGTGGCAATCACCGCAAAAAGACCTCTTCATCGTTTGCTGATAGCCCTGGACGTTGCCCGCCATGGCTGCGCCGATTGGGAAAATGCCGAGACCGAGAAGGAGCGTGATCTTGGTCGCCGTCGTCCACGCCGGGCGTAGCGCGAGGTAACCGATGAGGATGGCCGCCGAGGCAATGGCGCAGCCGAGAGCCATGGCTGTCAGGGGTGAGGCGTGCAGAACCAAAGCTCCTCCGCGCGGCGTGCCCAAGAATTGCAAAGCGGCGCGCACGGATGGTGTGCAAGACAACGGCCAGGCGCTCTCGTTGCCTACGACTCGCGCTCGGCCTTCTTGTCGTGGGGTGGGGCAGCGTCTCGACATCGGCGCGAGGCGACCCACTCGTTCTGCGCGCGGACGCTCTCGCCGAAACGTCGCCGACGGGTCTCATCGTGCTGCAGGGGGAGGACCGGATGCGACCGTGGGTCGATGCCGAGGGGCTCGTGTGGGCGGGGGCCAAACCGAGCGTGACCGGCGATGTTCTTGTCCTCACGCTGCGTCTGCGAGACCCCAAAGGTCACGCCGAGGTGCGAGGCGGGCGGTTCGTTCTGGCGACAGGCGCCATCCGACCCGTCCAGATCGACGGCGCGGAGGTGACGCTGCGCGCTCCCTGGGGGTCGGCCGTCGAGTCGTTCGGCGGCGCACCCGTGGTGCCTCGCTTCGGAGCGCGCCCGTACGATTGGCTCGCGGGGGGGCGATTGTCTCAAAAGCTGGGGGTTAAGGCCATCGTGGGCATCTCGTACATCCAGCGTCGCGAAGATGGCGAGATCTCCGATCATGAGATCGGTGCGGACGCCGCGTTTGCGCCTACGCGATGGCTCGATGTGGCGAGCTTTGCCGCCTACGACCTCACGTCACCCGGTGTGACGGACGCCCGTGTCTCGGCGGCCTCGCGGTTCGACGCCTTTCGCGTGGAAGTCTTCGGATCGCAGCTTTCTCCCGGTAGGTTGCTCCCCGCGACGTCGCTCTTCTCCGTCCTCGGCGACTTCCCGTCGCAGACCGTGGGCGGCACGATCAAGTGGATTGCCGCGCCTCGCCTGGACTTGCTTGTAAGCGGCGCGGGCCAGGATGTCGGCGGGGGGCTTGGCGGCAACGGATGGATCCGAGCCACCCTGCGTCTCGATGATCGCGGGAACGGGAACCTGGGGCTCGAGCTCCGCCGCGTCGATGTTTCCACGGCGGAGTGGACAGGCCTCCGCGGAGTGGCGGCATTGCCGCTTGGGCGCGGCTTCCGTTTCTCGACCGAACTAGAGGTTGTGGTCCCGGATCACCCCGATGGGCGCGGCATCGCCTGGCCGTGGGGTCTCTGCGCCCTCGCCTATCGACGTGCCGGCTGGGAAGCGGCTGCGGCCGTGGAAGCCTCTTCCACGCCGGAGCATCTATACGAGGCCAACGCACTCGCTCGCCTTTCCCGAACCTGGGGTACCCCGTGAAGCTCTCGCTCACGTTCCTCGTCCTCGCAGCCCTCGCTTTGGCGGCCTGCGCTGGCGTGCTCGGACTTCGTCCCCGAGACTCGTCGCATCCCTTCGAGCATCGCGCGCACGCGACGCACGGGGTCAATTGCGTCGATTGCCACCAAGGCGTGGCCTCCGCGGGCGACGTGGAGCCGCTGCACCTCCCGTCCGACGCGACATGTGTCGGCTGCCACGCAAAACCGCATGACCAGCATTCATGCCTCGGATGCCACGGCACCGCCGACGCCCGGGAGGGTGCGCGACTCGCGCGGCAGCACCTGCGCTTCGAGCATCGCGCGCATCAGACTGCCACGCACGGCGACTGCGTGCGTTGCCATGAGGCCGTGGCCGAGGGGCACCCGGACACGATCCGGCCCAAGATGGCCACGTGCTTCAGTTGCCACGAGCATCAAGATCAGTGGCCTCTTCGCACCTGCGACAGCTGCCACAAGAACCTCGCGGCCGAGGATACCCCGCCGGTAAGTCACCTGGTTCATGACAGCGACTGGCTGCGTGAGCACGGAGTCCGAGCCGCGGGCGCCCGTGACCTTTGCGCGAGCTGCCACTCGGAGCGCTCCTGCGCCGGATGCCACGGGGTCGGTACCGTCCCCGCGCTCCCCGCGAGACTTGCGTTCGACCAGGTCCCGCTGGCCGGTCTTCACCGCGCAGGCTTCGTGGCGCGGCATTCGATGGAGGCTCGCGCGGATCCTGGCCTTTGCACGACGTGCCACACCGAGAACTCCTGCCAAGGCTGCCACGATAACAACCATGTTGGACAGAGCGCGGGCTCGCGCAGCCCTCACCCACAAGGGTGGATCACGACCGGGGCCGGAGGAGGGGATCACGGCATGCAGGCGCGCATCGACCCGACCTCGTGCGCGGGATGCCATGGCGGTGCCGGGGAGCAACTCTGCGTCGGCTGCCACCGCGTGGGCGGACCCGGCGGAAGCCCCCACGGACCTGGCTTCCGGAGTGAGCGGAACAAGACGCATGACCTACCCTGTCGCCTTTGCCATGGCGTCGGCCCATGACTCGCCGATGGAAGGTGGGCGTGGGCCTGAGCGCGCTTGGGCTTATTGCGATTCTCGTGGCCGCGCTCCTGGCGTGGTGGCCGAAGCGCACGCCGCCCGTACCCGCCAACGTCCCCGCGGCATGGGCGCAGGTTCGATTGGGCACCGGACACGTGACCCACGTCGACAAGGCGCACATCGAATGCAGCAGCTGCCACGACCTGGCGCACGAAGGTTTCAAGGATCCCGGACCGGCAGGCTGCGCGAACTGCCACGTCAAGGAGGTTCACCGGGGACACGGCGGGAAGCTCGACGACACGGCGAGCTGCGTCACGTGTCACAGCTTCGCGTCGACCACGAAGATCGGCACCTGCATCGATTGCCACGCGCAGGCACAAGCGGGGAACGCGCCCATTACGCATCACGCCACCGTTGCATGCGCGACCTGCCACAAACCTCACGAGGCGACCGTCGTTGCGAATTGCACGAACTGCCACGCGGAACGCGCGCCCGAGCACGACGCACACGCGGGAAGCCAAGCGTGCGCGGATTGCCACCAGCCCCATGCCGCCGCCGCCGCGGCGACGGCCTCGTGCGCAGGGTGTCACGAGCAAGCGAAGAGGGCGCCGGCGCCGGGCCACGGGACGTGCGAGGGTTGTCACAAGCCGCACGACTTCGTCGCCTCGGGAAGGGCGACGTGCGTAGGCTGCCACGCCGAAAAGCCCACGCTCGCTTCGACCGAACCGAAGCATGCCGAGTGTACGAGCTGCCACGCGCCACACGAGAAGGACATGCGCGCTTCCGCCGTGGCGTCCTGTAAGGGCTGCCATGCCGACATCACGGTGAAACACGATGGCCAGAACGCGTGCGTGACGTGCCACGAGCCGCATCCCCCCTCGAGCACGACGGCCGTCGTGTCCGCGTGTACGAAGTGTCACGGGAACGTCGCGGTGTCCGATACGGCGGCGCATTCCGGCACCGGCATGCCTTGCGCATCCTGCCATCGCCCGCACGACTTCACGCCTCCCGCGAAGGCGACGATCTGCGTGACGTGCCATGCGTCCGAGATCAAGCTCGCGGATACGAACCCGGGCCACAAGAACTGTACGACCTGCCACGGCAACGACGTGCACCGCGAGAAGGCAGCACCTGCGTGCGGGACGTGTCACGCCGCGGAGCAGTCCACGGCACCCGCCGGACACCAGGCCTGCGTCGGTTGCCATGAGCCCCACTCGGGAGAGCACCGAAGCACCGCGACATGCGCCTCGTGTCATGCTCACGAGGAGGGTGGCAAGCACGCACACGTGGAGGGCGGCTGCGCAACGTGCCACCGGGCGCACGGGCCTGGTGGCGTTGCCACGCCGCCGGGGTGCGTGACGTGCCACGAGGCCGCGAAACTACCCGCCTTGCACACGGTCCCGGCGCACTCGAACTGCACGACGTGCCACTCGTCGCACGGCCCAACGCACGTCGATCGCACGACGTGCACCGCCAGTTGCCATACGGACCGGCGCAAGCACCAACCCGAAGCCCAGGTCTGTAACGGCTGCCACCGCTTCGAGCGGTGAGCGGAGGTGACGAGGGTCACTCACCAGAATTGATGATGCCGTTGATGTGCAAGCTGATGCCGGCATCCGAAATGAGCGGCCGGCCGGAAGCCGTGATCGTGACCTCGCTGCCGTGGCAGTACGACTGACTGCAGTCCGTCGACGTGGTGTGCTCGGCGGTGGGAGGGATGCCATGACATGCGCCGCACGCAGCCGCAGCACCCGAGGGATCGGTCCAGGCCGGCGTGACGGCGGGCGCGGCCGGGAGGTTCGCACCGTGGCACGCGGTGTTCGTGCACGATGTCCCGTTCCAAACGGGCTGCGCCCCACGCTCCGTCGCCCGTCCGGAGAAGTCGACGTGAACAACACCGTCGAGGTGTCCGGGAGAGAGCACGGTCGCCGGTACGATATGGCAGTCCGAACATGCGACGGGCGTCGTGATCGTGGGGTTCTGGTGGGCAGGGTGAGCGAAGGTTGACGGCCAGGGACTTGCCCCCGACCCGTGGCAGGCACCACAGAGCCCGCTGCCGTTGCCAAGCTCAACGCGACCGTCGAGGTGCAACGGGCCGCCAGACAGAGCCGTTCCCGTCGCGTTTGCCTCCGCATGGCATCCCGTACACGGCCCCGAGAAGTGACCTGCGGGCGGTGACAGATGACAGTCGTTGCACCCAACTGGCGTCAGATCGAGCCAGTCCGGACGCGGTCGATGTCCGCCGACGTCATGGCAAGCCACGGTGCATACGTTGGTTGCCGCGTCGAAGCTCGCTTCGCCCTGGATGAGCGTCTGATCGAAGATGACGTTGACGCTTCCGTTTCCGTGCAGGCCGCTAATGACGTTCGCCGGCGGGCTTGCGCTGGGAGCGGGATGGCACGTCGAGCAGGGATAGCCGCCGAGTCGGTCCGTCGACGACTCGACGTGAGCGGCGTGCGCTCCCGCGGTCTTTGCGTCGCCAGGAAAGAAGCAGAGATCGCGTGGGGGGTACTCCCGCGTCCCGTCACCGTGGCAGGTGCTGCATGCGAGCACTCCGCCAGGCTGGTTGTGGCAGGTGGTGCACGCGGGAGCCCCTGGCGCCGCCAAGGTGACCGCCGCGGGGCGTGAGAACGTCCCATCGTGGCACTTGCCGCACGCGTTGGCGTTGTTCGGGTCGAGCATCTGCGCCCATCGTTCGCTTCGCAACAGCGTCCCGTGGAAGGCTGTACTCCTCGGGTCGATGATTCCCGGTGCGTGCACCGTTTCCTGAAAGGCTGGGCTCCCTCCCGTCACCCATGCGCTCAGCGTCGCAGTGTCGGCTGCATCCAGAAAGCCCTTGTGGGACGGTGTCTGCAGCACGGCAAGAATGGGCGCCGTGCCGTTCGGCGGGAGCGAGGCAGGCGCGCCGGACGGGGACACGCAGGCGATCGCACCGAGAAAGGACGCCGTGCTCCATCCGGCCGCGGGCGACGTCCCTCCGTGACAGCTCGCGCAGTGGGCGGCGAGAATCGGAGCGACGTTCTGGTCGAACACCGGCGGCAACGTGGGCAGAGCACGGTCGGCCGAACACCCCGAGCTCCACAGGGCGACCGACACGACGGCCCACTTCCAGTGCATCGCCCCGACCACTTACTCGGGGCGCACGGGGAGGCTGACCGGCGCCTTGCCGGTCAGCGCGAAGATGGAATCGTAGATGAGCTGCTGCGTGTACTTGGGGTTGTGCACGCCGTTGCCGCCACCCTTCGCGATAAGCTCGTAGTTATAGAGCGCGCCCGCCTCGCTAGCGGAGAGCGTCACCGGCGGTCCACCGTCGACGGCGCCAGCACCCGTGCGCGGCGCATCCGTCGAAAACATTCCGTCCAAGAGGTTGGCGGCAGTGAGGGGGAGGTAAGGCGCCGCCGCCGACCGGGTCAGATACCCGGCGGTGTTTAGGTCCGCCTCAAGCTCGAACATCTCGGTCTGGTCCAGTGTCTCTCCGCCGTTGATGTCGAAGCTCGTGGCCCCGGCGTGACAGCCGAGGCAGACGCTCAGGTTCGGTTCAAAAGAGTGGTCGCCAACGTTCTGGTTGCCCGTGACCGGTGCCATGTGACAGTCCGTACACGTGAGCTCCAGCTGGTGCGTCGAGGTCCCGTAGGTTTGCCCTGGGTACTCATACCCGCCTTTCGCCGAGAACACGTCCGCCTGGGGCCCTTCATGGGGGCCCCAGTGCGACGAGAGCGCGTTCCCCGTCGCGGTGATGTACTGCGTGACGTCCTTCCTTGATTTGTGGCACCAGACGCACGTGTTCGCAGGCCCCATGTCGCCCGCGGACGTACCGGTGACGACCCCAACCGCCGCGCTCCTCTCGAGGAATGCGCCCGCGTCGGTGCCGACGGGGACGACAAACGGGAACGAACCCGGCGTCCACGGAAGGCCCGTCCGGTGCGGGTCGTTAGCGTCCGTCACGGCGTGGCACGTCGTGCAGTAGACCTCCGCGACCGTCGCACTTCCCGTGTAAAGCCCGTCGTCGACGACACCGCCGGTAAGGTACTCGAGCTCGCCGCTCTTGACGTTGGCGACAACGCCACCGTCCACCGCTCCGACGTCGCCCGCCGCACGCTGCGCTAGCCCGTCGATCGCATGGCAGTTGCCGCACGCGACTCCGGGTGTGGTCCATTCGGTTTCCGGTGTCGCGGACACCGCGTTCGTCAGGTACTCGATGTAGTGAGCGCTCGTCTGAAACTGCGCGACGACGCCGTTGAAGCCGTGGCATGGCGACAAGCACGACGCTTGGATGGCGATGCCGGCATCGGGAAGGAGCGACGTCCCCGCCTCTGCTGCAGGTCCCGTGGGGCCTCTCGGGCCGCTCGTACCCACAGGACCTTGCTTACCGACGGGACCGGCTTCGCCTTCAGGACCTGCCGGACCGTCGGGTCCTTCGCACCCGACCACGACCAAGAGCAGCAGTCCAGCGAGCGTTGCTTCACGATGTCGGCGCATGTCTGGAGGTCCCTCGAACGCGACACGTGTTTGTCGCAGGCGCGCCCGACGCACGACCGTGCACGATGCGCGCCGCATGCCCCGACGCGGTCCAGGCGTCCCCATTGCGCGGACCCGCCCGCCAGCGGTGAGGCGCTTCTGCGGAGTTGAGGCAGTTTGGTGGAGCTTCCGTCAGAACCTCGCTCCCTTCGTGCCGCGATCGATGGGCACGGCTTTGTGTACGCCTATTAGTGCATCGCCCGTCTGGGCGCGTTCGAGCTGAGAGCCTGCGGCGCAGTCAGAGGGTGCCGGCCAGCGACGACCGGACGTGCCTCAGGCAGCTGAGCTCGACCTTCGATGGGCGCACGATCTCCGCGCGACGGCTCCGTGAACCAGAGATGGACGGACGCGGTCGTCCCACGAAGGGCGTCCGTGAGCTGCCCGGCAAGCGAGAGCAACTCGGTCCGAGATGCGATGGAGGCGCCCTCCCTGGCGCTCAGAATCAGGCGTCCGTGGACCGTGTGGCGGACGGCGCCGAGCAGAGCTCGCGCAAGCTTGGCGCGGCGGACCACAGCGTCCGCATCTGTGGCGGCGTTGCACGCGAGCACGGCCACGCGGATGCCCTCGCCCTTGCGCCCGAGCGCACAGAGCTTCTCCTGCGTTCGCTGGAGGATGTCCTCCCCACACGGGCTGAGGCCAACCACGCTCGTCAAGTCGTCGATGTGCGCAGGCCATTCGCCCCCCAACTCCATCACGACCATCGCGGTGGCCGTCACGGCGCTGGGTGCTCGTGTTGGGATAGGTGGCGAAAAGCGAGATCGTGCAAACGAAAGCGTGTCATTACCGGTCGCCCGGTGCACGAGCCGTACCGGCGGCTGGTCGGCCGATCGTTGCAGGCGCAGCCCTTGCTTGATGTTTCTGCAAGCCGTCCACCGGGACGACCATCGATGCCCTACCCAAACAACCATGATCTTCTCCCCGCCGTGCGTCGGCGCCTCCCTGCGCATGCACGGGACGTCTTTCGCCGGGGGTGCAACCACGCGCTCGCGGAGTACGACGAGGGCGACACCACCGTCTTTCGTGTCGCCTGGTCGGCAGTGAAGCAGCGCGATGAGAACGTCGGCGCTGGGTGGGTACGGAAGCCGGAAAGATGATGAGAGCGATCCCGCGCACCCCCGCGCTCTGGCTCTCTGCGGGGTTGCACGTGCTGTTCGTCGGAATCCCGGCAGCCGTGTCGCTGTCTCGGGGAGACGGGACGGTCTGCATCGCCGCGTCTGCGTGCGGCCTGTCGGCGATTAACCCGTGCTTGCGGCACCCATCCTTCGCGGTCATTGGCCGGTGCGCCTTTCCCCTCCAGCGGCAGTGACGCTCATGGGCGGGCGACCCTCCCAACCGGTGGCGCTCGACCTGCATCTGCGCGACATGGCCGCGGCCGACATCCCCGCGTTCTTCGAGGAGCAGATTGATCCAGTGGCCAACCGCGTGGCGGCGTTCACGGCCAAGGACCCGACCGACCGCGAGTCCTTCACGGCGCACTGGCTGACGGCGCTCCAAGATGGCATCGTCATCGCGAAGACGATCATCCTGGAAGGGCGCGTCGCCGGATACGTCGCGAGCTTTGACCGCGTCGGCAAGCGCGAGGTCAGCTACTGGATCGGGCGGCCCAACTGGGGCCGGGGGGTCGCCACGTTGGCGCTGTCGAGGTTCTTGTGCGAGTACACGACCCGACCCCTTTACGCGCGGACCGTCAAGGACCACGCCGCATCGCTGCGCGTCTTGAGCAAGTGCGGCTTCACCATCATCAGAGAAGACTCGGGCTTCGCCAACGCCCGAGGCTCGGCGGTCGAGGAGTTCATCTTGGAGCTTCTGTAACGCCCCCGCATGAGTGGGCCATCTCGCGTGAGGAGCCCGAGCGGCGCGCGGACCGCCGCCGGCGCGGTCGTTGCACGGGGGCGGCGTCATGAAAGCTTCGCCGGTGTTCGCCTCGTGACTGCGCTCGCGCTCCGCAGGATCCATCCTGGACGCCGTGGGAAGGACCGAGACGACGTTCGGGCGCGACGGCGGGCCTTAGTGCGCCACGAGGCCGATAAGGATCTCAGGGAGTCGGCCGATGCGGCGCCTCCGTGAGGGCGCTGCTCGCGGGGATCGCGCCCCTGGCATTCTTGCTCTCTTCCTGCGCCTCGACGTCCTCAAGGCCAGCCTTCCGCGACACCGCGAGCCTCGTCGAGAACCGCACGGGACGCCGGATCTCTTGGAACCAATCGACCGCCGAAGATGAGGCGGTGGCGAAGGTGATTCGTGGACTCGTGTCGCACGAGCTGACCGTCGAAGCCGCGATTCAGATCGCTCTCGTGAACAACAAGACGCTACAAGCGATCTACGAGGATCTCACGGTCGCCCAAGCGGACCTCGTCCAAGCGGGTCTCCTGCAGAACCCGGTCTTCGGAGCCGGCGTAGCATTCCCCGTGGCAGGCTCCGCGCAAACGGGCTTCGGCCTTTCCGTGAGCCAGGACTTCCTGAGCGTCTTCCTTTTGGCCGCACGGAGGAGGGTCGCAGCGGCGGAGCTTCGAGCAACCGAACGAAGAGTCGGCGATGCCGTCCTCCGTATGGCCAACGAGGTCGAGGTGGCGTTCTACAGCATGGCGGCAGTGCAGCAGGTAGCGACCATGCGGCGCACGATTCTGGAGACGGGCGACGCGGGACTCGATCTGGCTCAGCGGCAGCACGCAGCAGGCAACATCAGCGAGCTT
>Ga0302267_10002545_pt1 | contig 21940 bp, 11 predicted proteins | sample III_Bog_E1_3_FD_194555 | JGI IMG/M metagenome (GOLD analysis project Ga0302267, IMG submission 194555) | Peat permafrost microbial communities from Stordalen Mire near Abisko, Sweden - III_Bog_E1_3 | ecosystem: Environmental > Terrestrial > Soil > Wetlands > Peat | place: Sweden: Abisko... | reverse complement strand
ATGTCATGCGGATCGGTAATCAGCACCCGCTCCCCATTGCGATAAACGATATGCGCCGGCACACCCACCACCGTCGAATTCGGCGGCACATCCGACAGCACAACCGATCCCGCCCCCACCCGCGAGTTCTCGCCCACTGTAATGTTCCCCAGCACGTTGGCGTTGTTCCCAATAAACACGCCGTCGCACACCGTCGGGTGCCGCTTCCCGTGTCCCGTACCGGTCCCCCCCAGCGTCACTCCCTGGTAGATCGTCACGTCGCTTCCCACAATGGCCGTCTCCCCAATCACCACTCCGGTTGCATGGTCGATAAAAAGGCGACGCCCCAGCAGCGCCCCGGGATGAATATCTACCCCGGTATAAAATCGCGCCACCTGCGACAGAATTCGCGCCGCCAGCCGCAGCTTCGCCCGCCACAGCGCATGCGACACAACATGAAACCAAACCGCCCACAAACCGGGGTAGCAAAAAAACACCTCCAGCCAGGACCGCGCAGCCGGATCCCTCTCCCGTATGGAGCTAATGTCTTCGCTGATTCGTTCGAACAAGTTCATGGCGTCACAAACCCAACTACACAATCTGTAGCGCCGGTCTCTAGACCGGCTGTCGTGCGGGCGTCTCGACCGCACTGTCTAAACGCGTCCGGAGCCGCGAAAAGTGCCAGGGCACGACTTTAGTCGTGCCGATAAAGTCAATAAATTGAGTTGGGCTTCAGCCCCTGCAGACCGCCATTCGCCGTACCAAATCGCACGGTAGCACCCGGCGAAACAAACCTCGTCCCGCCGGATGCAGAACGCCTATACCGTAGCAACCACCCCAATCTGCTCGGTCGGCAAAGCCAGCGCCTTCTGCCGCAGCGATTCGAACAGAATGCTCGAAAGATACCGCTCGCCAAAGCTCGGCAGAATCACCACAATCACCTTGCCTTCATTCTCCGGCCGCGCGCCCACCTTCAACGCCGCAGCCAGTGCCGCTCCGGATGAAATCCCCACAAACAGCCCTTCCTCCAGCGGCAGCCGCCGAGCCAGCGCAATCGACTCGTCGTTCGTCACCTGCACCACCTCGTCAATCAGGCTCGTGTCCAGCACTCCCGGCACAAATCCCGCACCGATACCCTGTATCTTGTGCGGTCCGGGCTTCCCGCCTGAAAGCACCGGGCTGTCCGCCGGCTCAACTGCAATCGCTTTGAACTCCGGCTTCCGCTCCTTGATGTACTTGGCAACGCCCGTAATCGTGCCCCCCGTGCCCACGCCAGAAATCAGAATGTCAACCTTGCCGTCCGTGTCTTCCCAAATCTCCGGTCCTGTCGTCTCATAGTGAATCGCCGGGTTCGCCGGGTTGTTGAACTGCTGCAAAATAAAACCGTTCGGCGTCTTTGCCAGAATCTCTTCGGCCTTGGCCACAGCTCCCTTCATGCCGTTCGGCCCGGGCGTCAGCACAATCTCCGCGCCAAAAGCCAGCAGCAACACACGCCGCTCCAGGCTCATCGTTTCCGGCAGCGTCAAAATCAGCTTGTAGCCCTTCACCGCCGCAATAAACGCCAGTGCAATTCCCGTGTTGCCGCTAGTCGGCTCAATCAACACCGTCTCGCCCGGCGATATCTTCCCCGCCTTTTCGGCAGACTCAATCAGCGCCAGGCCAATGCGATCCTTCACGCTCGCTAGGGGGTTCTGGCTCTCCAGCTTAGCCAGAATGGTTGCAGGCAGTCCCGCCGCAATGCGGTTCAGCCGCACCAGCGGGGTGTGGCCAATCAGTTCAGTAACGTCCGCGGCAATGCGCGCCATAATGTTCTCCTCTTCCCGGAGAGATGCTCCGGCGTCTTTCAAATGTTTTGGGGTGAAGCCTGTTTTGGAGTGGGGCCTGATCTCAGTGCTTGGCCCGTTTTTGGAGATTTGAAGCTGTCAGGCCTATGAAAGCGTACTCTCGTCGAGCGCACGTTCGCATCGCGGCTGGCACCAGGGCGGTGTTAGCGACATCGACGCATACCAACAGCCTAGTCCCCACTCCCGGAATCTGGCAAGCGGAACGCAAAGAATCCTAGGGGGTTCAGTACGAATTTCCACGCGCTTCCGCTAGCCGCCCGCAGCATCTTGCGGGCCTATAACGCGTTTCCTGTTCGCCCTTTGAAGCTTGCAGCCCAATCATGGCAATGAGAGAATGTGAGGCGTGGACGAGGAGCCCAAAGCGAAAGCGCGCAGATTCCCTTGGGGACAAGTAATCGGAATAGTGGTCGTGATTCTTTTGACGCTCTACGCAACAAACAACAACGGCCCTTTCCCCGCGCTGATTCGACTCCTCCTCGCCCCCTGATAATTGAAAACAACCCGCAAACAAAGTTCATGGCCACGGCAAAATTGCCATCGCTTAATGCCGCCAATGGTTCCAGACTTCGCCCCTGAATACGGTTATGGAGGGTCGGCATCGTCTCCAGCCTAAATGTGCGGCCCGGGCAAGCGCCTTTGCGCCGCCGGCCTTGTCAAATGCCAAATCGCCAGCCCAAGCGCCATCACGCCCAGCCCATACCCCAGCAGCGCAGTCGACCCCGTATGAATCTTCCACCCTTTATAAAACGCAAAGACGGACGCAATGAGCATCAGCACTCCCCGAAAATGATTCATCCCCTCAACCTTTCTCCAAATCGCACTGGTGCGAAACGGAGGGAGCAGGGGCCTTCAGGCCCCTGACTACAGCTCGTCGTCAAATTGGCTTTAGCCACGGGCTGTTCGACTGTAATTCCAAACCTTTCTTCCAATGCCGCACTGCAGGTTGGTTGACCCCGGACACACTCACTCCCTATCGTGAAAAGAGTACAGGAACACCCAAAGGATCCCAATGACTGATGCCGTCGCCGCTCCCCTCAAGAAAACCGCCCTCAACGCCACCCATCGCGCACTCAAGGCCAAAATGGTCGACTTCGGCGGCTGGGACATGCCGGTCGAGTACCCCGGCCCCGGCGGCGGGCTCATCGCCGAGCACCTCGCCGTCCGCACCGGCGTCGGCCTCTTCGACGTCAGCCACATGGGCGAAATCCAGTTCCGCGGCCCCGGCGCCCTCGCCGCCGTTCAGCACATCACCATGAACGACGCCGCCCGCCTCAAAGACGGCCAGGCACACTACTCCGCGCTCCTCACCCCGCAGGGCACATTCGTCGACGACATCCTCGTCCATCGCCTCAGCGAGAACGATTACCTCCTCGTCGTCAACGCCGGCACCACCGAGAAGGACTACGCCTGGATTCGCAAGCAGGTCGGCACATTCCCCTCCATCCACATCAGCGATTACTCGCCCTACTATTCACAGCTCGCCGTCCAGGGCCCACGCGCCCTTGAGACCCTGCAGAAGCTCACCAAGGTCGATCTCGCCGCCATCAAGAACTACTGGTTCACCTTCGGCACGGTCGCCGGCATCCCCAACGTCCTCATTGCCCGCACCGGCTACTCCGGTGAAGACGGCTTCGAAGTCTATCTCCCCGCCGACGAGCCCACCACGGTCAAGATGTGGAATGCCCTCATGGAAGCTGGCCAGGAGTTCGCCATCCGTCCCTGCGGCCTGGGAGCACGCAACACGCTGCGCCTTGAAGCCGGCATGAGCCTCTACGGCCACGAAATCTCAGAGGACATCAACGTATTCGAAGGCGGAATCGACCGCTGGCTCAAGCTCGACAAGGGCAACTTCATCGGCCGCGATGCCTTGCTCGCGGTGCAGGCGGCAGGCGGCCCCAAACGCAAAATTGTAGGCCTTGAAATGGTAGACCGCGGCATCGCCCGAGACGGCTACACAGTCCATGATTTAGAGGGCAAAGAAATCGGCACAGTCACGTCGGGCAGCCCCGCCCCATTTCTAAAAACCAACATAGCCCTCGCGCTGGTCCCACCGGAAGTAGCCGCCAGCGGCGCAGACGTAATCGTCCAATGCCGCGCCAACCAGGTCCGCGCCAAACAAGTCCCCATCCCCTTCTACAAACGCCCCCGGAAGTAGAAGATCAGGGTTAGGGCAATCACTCTGGACAGATTTCTGAATCGCTTCGTATTGATTGCTGACTCCCAGCACGCGCAAGGAAGCCCAGGAGTCAGCCTATTGTTAAACGCCCTTGTAGTTCAGTACCGGTCTCAGCGTTCGGATCACTTTCACCAGTTCCCTCTGCGCCTTCAGGACTGCGCGAATGTCCTTGTAGGCGCGCGGAGCTTCGTCCCTCAATTTGGCCGTCAAACGGTAGTCGTACCAGACCCCTTCCATCTGGCGCTGCAGATCTCGATCGCTGAACCGACTCCGTGCCGCGCCCCGGCTCATGGCTCTTCCCGCGCCATGAGCACTTGAACACAGCGCATCTTCGCACCCACACCCCTCTACATGAAAGCTGTTGCTGCCCATCGACCCGGGCAGAACTCCGACCTCTCCGGCCTCCACGTGCATCGCGCCTTTGCGATGCACCCACAGTCCACGCCCGCGGTGAACCTCGTACGCAACGTGATTGTGATCGGTGCGGATCATCGTGTCCCAGCAGATGCCTCCCTTCAATGTTCGAGTCAACACTTTGCCGGTTTCTTCCGCCATGGCCTTCCGTGACGCGGCCGCAAATCGCCGCGCCCACATCACGTCGTGAAGATACGCCCTGCCGTCGTCCGATTCCGCATCGAGCACACGAAGCCTGCCCTCGGTCGCTTGCGCATACTGCATGTGATGGTCCCGGATCGCCTGTCCAAGAGCGCGAGACCCACTATGCACGGTGATCCACACCCGATCCTCCTCATCTGCCTGCAACTCAAGAAAGTGATTACCACCGCCAAGAGTTGCAAACTCAAGTTCTCCCTCCTTACGGCAAAACGACTCCAGACTTGGATCGCTCAGACGCTCGCTCTCCAGGTCCGGGTGCTGAGCGAGCAACGCGTCCCGGTTGCGTCTGCGTGCTGGCACAGCTTGCCCAAGGGCAGTGAGCAGCCGAGCGGCAGTCTTTGGATTCCGAAGCGCGGATGCTTCCAGATCAACCGCAACCGCCAGCATCCCGCATCCAATGTCGCCTCCAACTGCCTGCGGGTAAATCAGGTGAGACGTCGCGAGAACCACACCGATGCACACATCTACTGCGAGATGAACATCGGGCATTACCGCGACTTCAAGAACGTCCGGGGAGCGCCGGAGGCGGTCAATCGCCTCCGACACATCCCGGTCCATTGGTGCGGTCAACCAACTCCGTAAGGAAGCCAATGATGAATTACTCATCACTTCCACCTCCTGACCAAGCTGGCATAAACATCAGCTCGGGCGCCCGCTTTCGCGCGATCGCCATCGCCACTTCGGAACGCAGCCGCGATGCATCGCTACGCAGTGCATTCATCGCGTCGGCGATGGAATGCCCATCCGGCACAGCAATGTGAACCAGCAGATGACCGCAATCAGGTCCGGGCGAGACCTGATCGACAAACAACTCGAATCCGAGATCTTCCACGCCGGAATCAGAGAGCGCCAGATTAAGCGCCCGCTGCACCTGCCGGCAGAATTGTTGGGTTTTCCGGAGCGCCTGCCGTTCGCTTGACCGATTTGTGTTGCTCTCTCCGTCGAGAGCTTCTGCGAAATCCGAATCTGTGAACTCCGCTCCTCTTCCTTTGCGACTTTTCCTTCTCAAAACAAAGCTCCCCTATTGCGCGCGGACGCGCAGAGCCAGCAGACGCAAAAGTGCGCTTGCAGCTTTAAATAATGGATTGAATGAGGGAGCCAGCCAGCCAACCGGCTGGATTAGTCGGCGGCGAGCGGGCTCAACGTCATCGGACTATGTGCAATCGGCAACATAACTTCCTCCGGTGCTGCGTCGAGATTAGGTTTGCGAGCGCAGTGGCGCTCGAAGCCAAACCTATTATGCCCATATTTATGATTTGGCACAACTCGCTCCCAGGCGGCGGCGATTTTCCCAACTCGGGCTCTTAGGGCTAAATTCGTTTTTCCGGATTGCAGAGGATATCTCTCTCTTAGAGCACAATGGGATAGGGAAACAGAGCGGCCGAACAATGCAAGAACCCCAAAAAAAACGCGGACCCCCCCCCCCTCCCCCCCCCGAAAACACGCATTTTTGAGGATGGTCAGTGGCTGGGTGCGAGGGGATAAGTGCTATGTAATCAGTAGAATATAGTTGATTCTCAGAGGGCGTAAATCGTCCGATTGAGGAGAAAAACACCCTCAAAAACACGCCTTTTTCGTCGATTTAGTGTCAAAAAATGGCACTTTTCGCTTCAAAACAGGCAGTTTTCGAGGTGTTTTTCCGGAAGTCAAACCTGCATCACTTCAATTTCCTTCTTAGCCGAGAGTTCCTCCATCCGCAGGATCTCCTGATCGGTCATCTTCTGCACTTCGTCAAGCGCCCGCTTCTCGTCGTCCTCGCTGATCTTCTTGTCTTTGGCGAGCTTCTTCAAAGCATCGTTCCCATCGCGCCGCACATTGCGCACCGCCGTTCTGTGCTCTTCCAGAACCTTCTTCAGATGCTTCACCACGTCGCGTCGCCGTTCCTCGGTCATGGGCGGCACAGGAATGCGAATCACCTTGCCATCCGACTGCGGATTCAGGCCAAGATCGGCACCCTGAAGAGCCTTTTCAATCTCCTTCACGATCGTCGGATCGAAAGGCGAAATCAAAATCAGTTGCGCCTCAGGCGTCGAAACCTGGGCAAGCTGATTGATCGGCATGTGCGTGCCGTAGTATTCCACCTTGATCTGGTCGAGCATGTGTACACTCGCGCGCCCAGTCCGCGTCGAAGCCAGGTTCGCTTGAAACGTGGCCACAGTGCCGTCCATGCGCCGCTTCAGGTCGCCGTAAAGTCCCTTGGTTGCCGGATTGCCTTCAATGAACGATGCCATCGGTTCTTCCCTCGTAAGTGCCAGACTGCCAACGGTTATTCTACAACCCGCGAGGAACTCGGGGCAGCATTCACTTCGGTTTAAGCAACCGAAAGCCCGGTTGACGCGGCCTGTTCATGCGCGTGATAACTAGACCGCACCAACGGGCCCGACTCCACATGCCGGAAGCCCATCTTCAGCGCCTCGGTCTTCAGCTCGGCAAACTCCCGCGGCGTATAGAGCCGAGCCATCGGCAAATGGTCGCGCGATGGCCGCAGGTACTGCCCAATCGTGAGAATGTCGCAATGCACCTTCGCGAGGTCGCGGAACACATCAAGCAACTCGTGTGTCTCTTCACCCAGCCCAACCATCACGCCAGACTTGGTGATTCCCTCCGGCCGCAGCTCCTTGGCATAGCGCAGCAGCTCAAGCGTCCGCTCGTAGCGCGCACCCGATCGCACAACACGATACAGTCGCGGTACTGACTCAGTGTTGTGGTTCAGCACTTCGGGCTTCGCTTCCACAACAATCCGAATCGCCTCCTGATTGCCTTGGAAGTCAGGGATCAACACTTCGACCCGGCACCCCGGAGCTTGCCGTCGAATCTCTGCAATCACCATCGCAAACGCACGCGCCCCACCCACCAAATCGTCGTCACGATTGACGCTTGTAATAACCGCATGTTGCAGACCTAAAAGGGCTACGGCCTCAGCCACACGCCGCGGTTCGTCGAAGTCGATTGGGTCGGGGCGGCCTTTGGGGACGGCGCAGAAGCCGCAGCGGCGCGTGCACAGGTTGCCGAGCATCATGAAGGTTGCGGTTTTGTGGTGCCAGCACTCGCCGATATTGGGGCATTGCGCGCTTTCGCAAACCGTGTGCAGGCCAAGGGAGCGCGCTAAGCGCTTCAGATCGTGGTAGTTCTCGCCCATGGGCGCACGCGCCTTGAGCCATTCGGGCTTCGATGCCGGGGCTTTCCGCGCCGGCATAATCTGCACAAGTTCCATACCTTCTCATTGTATCGGGAGGCGCGAAAGGATCAATCGGAGGGTTGCACTACATAGCTCAAAAGGCTGCGCAGGAGGTTGCAAAACACGCGAAAGGTTTGAACCTGTGGTTGCGATTCATTGAGACACGTACCTTGCGGGCAGCCTTTTCGAGATGTTTCGGTTGCAGAGAGTTTGACTGAACGAGGTAGGGGGGTTGCGGAGAGTTAGCCGTTTTTTTGGAAAATGCGCTGATTTTGCACGGGATAGACGCTTAAGCCAATGAAAACACGTTGTTTATACGCGCTGCTGTTGACTGTGCGAATGCACTCGCGCTGCGCGGACTACGCGCAGCGCGAGCCACTCGGTTTCTAAAATAGGGTGGACTCCGTGTAGACGTAGTCGTTGAACTGCCACACTCCGTTGATCTTCGAATAGAGTCTCGCGTAGACGGTGACGCCATTCCCAGGCAGAGCGGGTGCAACCGTGGTGGTGGCTGAACCTTTGTAAATGAACAGTTCGCTCTTACCGGGCGCAACCGTGCTGAGGTTGAGCTGATAGAGGGCGACTCCTGTTCCCGCACTCCATTGGAATTGGACGTTGCTGGAGCCGAGTATCGTGCCGAGTCCAGGGGTGGGCGAGATAAGCACTGCCGCCGAGGTTGACCCGCTTTCCGAATAGACGTAGTCGTTGTGCTGCCAGGCTCCGTTTATGTAGGACGAGAGCCTTGCGTACACGAGGGCGCCATTGGATGGCAGGGTGGGCACGTTAGCGGAGGTTGCCGATCCTTTGAATAGGAACAGGTCGCTCGCACCGGGAGTAACAGCGCTGAGGGTGAGTTGGTAGAGCATGACCCCGGTGCCAGTAGACCACTGGAAGGGCACATTGCTGGTGCCCAACACAGTGCCCTGGCCGGGAGTGGGAGATTGTAGCGCCGCTGCAGCGGCGGTACCGCCTGCGCTATAACCGTTGTCGTTGTAGTACTGATAGTCGTCGTATACCCAGACTCCGTTGATCCTTGAATAGAGCCGTGCGTAGACGATTTGGCCGTTTGCAGGGAGGCTGGGCACCGTGGTGGAAGTTGCCGTGCCTTTGTACAGGTACAGGTCGCTCGCACCCAGCGTGGAACCAAGATTGAGCTGGTAGAGGTTGACTCCTGTCCCAGCGGTCCACTGGAAGGTCACATTGTTGGATCCAAGGACCGTGCCTAATCCAGGCGCGGGAGACGTGAGCAGGGCCGCGGAGGTGGTACCGCTCTCGGTATATTGATAGTCGTTAGACTGCCATACGCCGCCGATTTCGGAAGAGAGTCTTGCGTAGACGATCTGGCCCTTTGCGGGGAGTGTGGTTGCGGTTGCTGAAGTGGCCGCGCCTTTGAACATGAACAGTTCGCTTTGGCCAGGTCCAATGACGCTGAGGCTAAGCTGGTAGAGTGAAACCCCAGTTCCAGCGGTCCACTGGAAGTTCACATTGCTGGAGCCGAGCAAAGTGCTAAGGCCAGGTGTGGGCGTGGTGAGTGTGGCCTTTACCGGCGCCGGGCTCGCGGTATAGACGTAGTCGTTAAACATCCATGCCCCGTTGATATAGGAAGAGAGTCTCGCGTACACCGTTCCACCGGTTGGGTGGATGTTCGAGACGGTCGCCGAAGTATTCGTTCCTACGTATGTGAACACATCCGTTGCACCCGGCCCGGCGGTGCCGAGATCGAGCCGATATTGGTTAACCCCGGCGCCAGCGCCCCACTGGAAGGTCACGTTGGTGGAGGGAAGAATGGTCTTCAGTCCTGGAGTGGGGGAGATCATCGTGGCGAGTCCGCCCACCGTAACTCCGGTGCTTGGCGCCGAGTTGATGACGATCGCGGGAGCGAGATTCGGATTGAGAGTGAGGGACGCAGTCAGCGTGTCGCCGGTTTCAACTTGAGAGAAGATGAGATTGGAGAAGGTGGCTGATCCCGACGACAGCGCTGCCGAATTGGTTCCACCGGACAGGGCGCTATCGGCGTCGGTCATGTTGACGGAGCTGGTGGCGGCCGTGAAGACAGAGCCACTTTCCGTCAAGGTGACTACCGGAGCCGGAGAAACCGGCACTCCACCGTTGACGTTTGCAGGCGGTTGAGTGGTAAAGGCGATGGCGTAGTTGGTTTGAACCGCGCCCGAGTCGAGCGAGTCCGGGCAACTTGGATTATCATCCGCGCCGCGCTGGTCGAAGCGGATGAGGGGGTTTCTGCTTCTGGCGAAAACTCCGCCGCAGAGCGCGGGGCTACCGGGCGAAGGAATCTGGGTTTGTGTGGGGCCACCAAAGCTGCCCAGAGGTGAAAGGGCAATTCCGCTTGCGCCTATCTGATTGCCGCCGTGGTCAGTGACAGTCCCGTCCACATCGGGATTACTGGGAGCGGAATTGAGAGAGACGATGGTGTCCGTGAGGTTCAACGTACCGCTATTGTTGCTCAGGATTCCACCGGCATCGAAAGCAGCGGAGTTGCCCGAGATTGTGCCACCGATGATCGTCAAGGTGCCGCCGTCGTTGACAATGCCGCCTCCGGAGTTGGTGGCGCTGTTTCCGGAGATGGTGCTTTCGTAAACGTTGATTGTTCCACCGGGCTCGTTCACGATGCCGCCGGCGCCGCCCGAATTGTTAGCGATCGTGCTGGAGGCGATCGTCAAAGTCGCGTTGTAGTCGTTGAAGATGCCGGCTGTTCCGGAGGGCGCCGAGTTTCCTGAAATGGTGCTGTCGACGACGGTGAGGCTGGCCGCGTACCCGTTCACAATGCCGCCGCCGTTTGGCCCGGTGACAATGCCGTCGGTGATAATGAGGTTGGAAATGGTGGCGTTCGCGGCTGAACTATTGACAGTGAAGACCGCAGCGTTGTTGCTGGCGCCTCCGCCATCGACCGTTACGAGGTTCGTGAGCCCCAGGCCTGAACCGCTGGTCGCACCGGTGATTGAGGTATTCGTGGGAAGGGTCAGCGTGCCGTTACTGAGCGTGATGGTGCTGGGGGCCGCAAACACAGTGGAGTCGAAGGTGACGCCACCCGCACCGGAATTGGCTGCGTTGAGCAGGGCATCGCGGAGGCTGCAGGCAGTGTCTACAGTGTTTGATCCGGGGGCGGATTGCGCTGTGCAATTTGCAGCCGTGCCGGAATCGTCATTGGGTGTGTTCACCACAAGGATCGGCGCGAATTGTGCGGTCACACTTTCGGGCCCATTCATGGTGATGGTGGTGCTGGCTGACGTTGAGTCCGTAACTGGGTCCGCAGTAGAGGTCCAGCCGACAAAGGTATAGCCGGTGGCGGGCGTTGCAACGATCCCGACTACCGTACCGGGGTTGTAACTGCTACCAGATACCGGGGAGACGGTACCACCTGCGGCAGGGTTGGCGGTAGTTGTCAGTGCATACTGCGTCACCGTCAGAATGAAGCTCTGAATCGCGGGAGGAGCGACGCCGTTATCCGCGGTGATGATGATGGGGAAAGAACCACCATTCGCCGGCGTGCCGGACAACGTTGCGGTGCCGTTGCCGTTGTCTATAAATGTGACGCCGGTTGGCAAAACGCCCGTTTCGCCGATTGACGGCGTAGGCGAGCCCGTCGTGATTACCGTGAAGGTGCCGGACGTGCCGCCAGTAAAGGTGATCGCACTGGGGCTGATAATGGCCGGGGACTGCTGAATAGTCAGCGTAAAGGTTTGCTGGGCAGTAGTCACGGAGTTTGTCGCGTTGACGGTGATGGTGTAGGAGCCACCTGTGCCGAAGGCGGGTGTACCGCTGAGAACGCCTGTGCTGCTTATGGTAACTCCGGGGGGGAGAGCGCCTGTCTCGCTGAACGCGGGAGCCGGGTAACCGGTGGCCGTCAGGGTGAAGATGCCAAACGTTCCAGCTGTGAATGTTGTGCCGGCAGCGCTGGTAATAGCCGGAGCCTGGTTTACCGTCAGCGTGAAGATTTGATTAGCGTTTGTGGTGCCGTTGTTCGCGGTGATGGTGAAGAAGTATGGCCCACCAGAACCCGCTGCCGGGGTGCCCGCGATGGTCGCGGTGCCGTTGCCGTTGTCGATGAATGTGACGCCGGTGGGCAGCGGACCGGTCTCGCTGATCGCCGCAGTCGGCGTGCCCGTGGTAGTCACGGTGAAGGAACCACCGGTGCCGACAGTAAATGTGGCACTATTGCCGCTTGTAATGACCGGTGGCACATCGATGGCGATTGTTTCGGTGTTCGAGTTGGTGGTGCTTACTCCGGCTCCACTTGCCGACACCGCGTTGGTGACGCTGCCCGTCGCTCCCGCCGATACGTTCACGGCAATCGTCAGTTGAGGATAGGTGCCGCCATTGTCGGCAACCGCCGAGTCGTTGCTGCAACTTACAACTTGTCCCGACGCCGAGCAACTCCAACCTGTTCCACCTGAGCCGGCACTGTTGAAGGTGAATGCGGAGTTTAACGTATCGGTCACCGTCAACGGGTTGCTGCCGCCGGTCGGGTCGCCTGTGGGGCCCGTGGTCCCGGTGTTGGTGATGCTTACCGCAATCTTCTGATCCGCTCCGCCCTGCGTGAACGCGTCGACGGATGGCACAGCCACCGTCACCGTGGGTTGGTTCGCCGTCAGGTTCAAGCACCATCCACCGGCGGCTCCGCTCCCGTTCTCGTTAGCGTTGGGTGAGCTGAAATAGAGACTCCAGGTGCCACTCGCGGGAATGCCGCCGAACTCACTATTGAAGGTGGAGGTGCCGCGGCTCGCCGAATAACCGAACGCTCCGGGCAGCGTATAGAAGCCGCCGACATCGGCTGTAAAGATATCGTTCCCGCTGTCAGTACCTACGTAGCTGGTGGGCTTGTAGGTGCCGGGAGTGAGATTCCCGCTCCCACTCGGTACCAGGGCACTGGCGGCGTCCGCAAATGTGTAGTTTCCAGCGCCCGCAGTGTCTTCAATTGTGCCATCGGCCGTATTGGAGAAGAAGTCCAGCGCGGTTCCCGTTGGACCAACCACCAGCGACGCGGTGTTGTCGAGTTGATCGCCCTGAGATATAGAGAAATTGTTCAGGGTGAGCGTAGCGGTTTTCAGGGTTCCAGGGAAATTCGACACGAAAATATTGGATGGGTTAGGCGTTTCAGCGCCGCTGGTCCCCATCGGAATGGTGATCTGGCCTGCGTTGCAGAACTGCCATTGATTGCCGCCCAACGACGTGATGCCGGTGGAGTCGTCGATGCGCTGGTATAGGTTGGAGAAACTTGTGTTGAAGCCACCGGTTCCGCTGTAGCTGGCGATGATCTTGTGGTCGCCCTCGGCGAGGTTGCTCACCGAGACTGACGCAACGCCGCTTCCATTTAGAGGGTTCGCTGAGGCGAGGACATTGCCGGTGGTTTCGTCCTTGAATTCCACGGTGCCGCTGGTGACCGGGGTGGACGATCCCTGGATTGTCACTGTGGCGGTCAACGTAACGCTTGACCCGTGGGTCGCCCTCTGCGCGCTTGAGCTCAGACTGGTTGTAGTTCCCACTCCGCTATTGACGTCCAGAGTAACGCACCAGCCGCCCACGGTGAGGAGGTCGGAGCCGTTGGAGGCAGTGGCATACAACGCCCAGTCGCCATTTGCCGGCGCGCCGCTGAACGCCTGCTGCAGCGTGAATGAATTGGTATGGCCGTGGGGTGCGGCGAAATTGATGGTTCCGGGGACCGAGGGGATGCCCGAATCGACGATGGGCGAGTTGGAGGCCGGGAAAGTGTCTACCGACGTTTGGCCGTCGAATGGCAGATACGTGTCGTTGTTGATGGGGGCGGTCCCTTGAGTGGGAGTAAGGCTGGCGGAATCGGAGATGAACAGGTTGACGGCTGAGGCCTCTACATTGAACGCATCATCCAGGAAATCGAGATTGTTCGCGCCGCCCGGGGCAACCAGCAGGAACTGCGCTTGAATTCCGGCGCCCGCCGCGCCTTCCGTTACGTTTTCCAATTCCACGGTCACGTTGCCGACGGTTGATCCGACGCCGTACCCGGAGACGGGGATCACGGCAGGGTAAACGATGCCTGTACCGTTCAACGGGGCAGAGAATGAGGTGTTATTGCACCAGGTGTTCCCCGATTGTGACGGATGGACTTCAATCAACTCGGTGGTACTGCCACTGCTCTGGCCGTAACCGCCGCCGCCACCGTAAGCCGCTTCGATGGTGTGGTAGCCCTGGGCCAGGGCTGTGGTGGTGCAGGTTGCGTGGCCACCGCTCACGGCGACCGCGCCGCAACCGGAGATGGTGTTGCCGTTGTCGGTGAATAGGACCGTCCCAGTGGGCCCCGAATTGGGCGTCACCGTCGCAGTCAGCGTAACGGTGTTGTTGGGAGACGTGGTAAAGGCCGGATTCTGGCTCGAGGAGACTGCGGTCGAGGTGGGGGTGGTGGTGGCGTACGTAACAACCATCTGCCAGGAACTGATGTTAATGGGTGTGGTGTACCCATCCTGGTTTTGAATCGACAGTGTCCACTGATCGCCATTGCTAATGCCGGTTCCAGAGAACTTGCCGGTTAGGGTGGCGGTACCGTCTGGTTGAGGAAAGTCGGCTTCCGTGCCCAAAGGCGGTGGTTGGCTGTTAGTCACATAGAAAGAAGTTGGCTTTACCGTGAAAGTGCCCCCTTGGGGAGCCCACGCGACGTCGTTGGGTGCCGAGCCGGCGCCATCCTGAATCGTTATCGTGGCGTTCTTGAGCCCTGATCCTGAGTCCTCATTGTCATCGCCGTCGATACCGTCGCCCGTTCCGCCGAGCAAGACCAGCGTTGGTCCGCCGTGCGGGGACTGCAGATAGAACGATGTGGGAATGAGGCTCCAGCAATTGTCATCGGCGCACGCGCTTCCATCCGTCGTGACGCCATTGAGAATGATCTTGAGAGTCGCAATCGAAGACCCCGTTGCACCGCTGATCGTGATCGCATTGCTGGACGAGGTGGTCTGCGTCCTGCCCACCGCAATGGCTCCTCCGGTGAACGTCTGCTGGGCGCTGGCCGCGAAAGGCAGGAGGGTTACCAACGCGAGGGCAAACAGGCTGAACTTCAGGCTGGCTGAACGGAGGGCGAACGCAGAAACACGATTGAACGAGACCATTGGCAACCCCACACGCAATAAGCGTACAAACTCTTTGGATTGAAAGGAATGGATCGCGGGATCAGAATGAGATTCTGGTCGTCCGCGCCGAGTTACTACGAGAGACTCCGGTTATATCAGTCTTTCAGTCGTTCAGGGGAAGTGCGCCTTAGTGCACTCGAGGCAGGCTAGAGCCTTTGAGCGGAGTCTAACTATGACTATCGTTGAACAGACGGGTTGTCAATACTTACTTTGTAACTCGCTTAACTTTACTTCTTACATTCACACAAATAGCGCCGGATCAGCTCCTGCAAACCATGGTGAGCGATGGTGCATCCGAAATCTCGAAACTCCTGCTTCCAAGAGGGATGAACTAAGGGGTTGGGCTCACAATCCCCCGCTCGCTGACCGCTCAAGGTGGACCAGGTAACTCTGCGTTTACAATGATGAAGCTGGATAGACACTCGCGCGTCCCGCTTGTCACCGAGTCGGCGCATTTCGCGGGTGGATGAGTTCAGCTCTCGTCCGACAGATTTGAGAAGATCAGTAGGAGTGGCTGGAAGCATTGAACGATAGCAGGTTGCAACGCTTTTAGATGCAATATTTTAAGTCAACAGGTAAGGCTTCTCGCAGCTTGTTGTTAATAGAGTACGGGCCTGTAGCTCAACGGTTAGAGCAGGGGACTCATAATCCCTTGGTTGGGGGTTCGAATCCCTCCGGGCCCACCACAAAGTGTTTCCTATTTAATAAATTGCGATCGTCGCCTGACGTGCTGTCCGCGCGAGTTTGTCCAAAGTGACAAGTGTCACCAAAGCTTGGGCCTGCGGCAACGAATTCTCGTTAGCAATGTCTGACGTCTGCTCTTAGCGATCAAGGATCTCTCATGTGCCGGATTCCTGAACCTGAGGTTCACATCGTCCAAAGATGGCGAGCGCAACATAGCAGGTGACGACCAGCTTGCCCAGCGGCAGTAGCGTGGCCACTCCCATGCTGCCCATGGTGTAGGCGAGGGCAGCGCCGGCTTCCACGCTCTTCGCTAATCGGTGCCAGACAGAGTGAAGACACCCTTGGTCGGAACGGGAAGAGTTGCGTTCTCAAGCGAGAAGGAGAAACAGCTTCCTCGGCCTGGCTGGCTGTCTACCGTGACTTGCGTCCCGTGCCGTTCGGCGATCCACTTCGCGAGCGCGAGTCCCAGGCCCGATCCCCGCGGAGCCGGATCGCTGGCCTGCATGACGCGATAGAAGCGGTCGAAGATGCGCGGTAGTTCCGTCGCGGGAACGCCGATGCCGGTGTCGCGAACAGAGATGACAATGCGCGGACCGGCAACGGCGGCGCTCAGAATCACCGATCCGCCGGGCGGCGTGTACTTGGCAGCATTTTCCAGAAGAATAGACATCAACCGCAGAATGCTGTTCGCGTCGCCCAGCAGAACAAGGTTTTCAACGGGAACGTCCGCGCGAAAATCGAGCATCGCCCGCTGCATTGGGGCAGTCCATGTTCGCACTGCACTTTGGATAAGAACGCGCAGGTCGATAGGCGCAGTGCTCAAGGCGTCTGCCCCACCGTCGGCGCGTGCCAGCGAAAGCAGATTCTCGACCAGGTTGGTCATACGAACCGCTTCCTCATTGAGCCGCATCAGCGTTTCGCGATATTCCTTCGCATCCCGGGGACGAAAGAGAGCCACATCGATTTCTGTGCGCATCAGCGAGATAGGCGTGCGCAATTCATGAGAGGCATTGCCGGTGAACGCGCGCACACTTGCGAATGCGTTGTCGATGCGCTCCAGCATTTGGTTCAGTGTCCTGGAGAGATCGGAGATCTCGTCCACGGTATTGGGTTCGGGAAGGCGCGTGTCGAGATTGCGATCGTTGATTAGGCGCGCCTGCGCGGCTAGTGCGGCCACCGGCTTCAGCGCCTTGCGGCTCATCAGGTGCCCGGCCAGCGCGGCCAATAAAATCACGGCCGGCGTCAGCAACAGCAGATCGGTGCGAAACATGGTAAACAACGCAGTGGACTTATTGAGCGCCATGCCGGTTTGCACCGTGTAAATCTTTCCCCGCACCACGATCGGATATGTCAGCAAGCGCACAAAACGTGTGCCCTGGTGAAACTCGCTCTGAATGCCGGCGGAGGGAATGTGGCCGGCCTGAGGGAGATCGGGATTCTGCAGAATCATGCGCTTGGAGCGGAAGATCCAGTTGCCGTCCTGATCGCGAACTTGCAGATATTTTCCATCGTCTTTGAAGCTGTAGACGGATTCGAAATCCTTCTGCAGAGCATCCAGTCTGAGATTCGGATCTTCATGCTGGAGCACCAGTTGTACATCTTCGGCACGCTCCTGCAATTCCTGATATTCCGTAACATCCATGCTGCGGCGCAACATCCACAGGCTTGTAACGCTAAGCAGGATGGCCGCCGACGCGAACATGGCGAAGTACCAGAGAGAGAGGCGCACTCGGATAGGAAGAGACTTCATCGCGATGCGCTCCCCGTGGCCGGCTGCACCTTCAGCACATAACCGGCCCCCCGCACAGTGCGGATAAGTTTGTACTTGAACGGCGCGTCAACCTTGCGGCGCACCGCATTCACCAACACGTCGAGAGCGCCGGGACCAACGGTCGCGTCTGAGCCCCAAATGCTTTCGCTCAGTGCCTCGCGCGAAACACAGCCGCCGGCACTACGCACGAGGCGCCCAATCAGCGCAAACTCTGTTCGCGTCAAATCAATGTTTGCGCTTCCGCGCGTCACGGAGTGGCGCACTGGATCGACCACCAGGTCGCCGGCTTCAATGCGAGTGATCGTCTCTTCCCGATGCGGCCGCGTAATGGATTGCAGACGCGCAATCAGCTCCTGGAATGAGAACGGCTTGGTCATGTAATCGTCGGCGCCCAGGTCGAGTCCACGAATGATGTCGTCTTCGGCGTCACGCGCCGTCAACATCAATATCGGAGTTGCGCGCTTGCGTTCCCGCAGTTCCCGCGCCACGGAGAACCCATCCCGGCACGGCAGGCCGATGTCCAGCACAATGGCGCTGAAATCATGCGCCAATGCGATTGCAAGTCCCGTCTCTCCGTCGCTCGCGGTCATTACCGTGTAGCCGGACTCATAGAGCCCTTTGCGTAGCAACTCCAGCATGCGGGTTTCGTCTTCGATTACTAGAATGCGCATCGGGCCTCTGGCTATGCCGGAGATTCACTTCAAGAAAAACGAATGACAGATTAATTTCAACACGAATGCTCGTGGAATTGTTCATCCGCGCCGAACCTTAGGGATTATTCACCGTATTGTTAACGGGCCTTTAACAAAGCTTCCTAAACTCCGACTTGTAACCAGCCGGATCTCTCATTTGTGAGGTGAATTCGTTTCGGCTGGTTGAGGAGACCATTATGCGACGCTTGCCGTTTATTTCATTCTTACTGCTGGTGCTGGCGCTTCCGGGATTGAGCCAGTCATCGAAAGGCGCCATCGCCGGACGAGTAATCGACGCGACCGGCGCAGTCATCCAAAGAGCAGCCATTCAGCTTGAGCCGTCGGGAATGTCCACAACCTCCGACGCTCTGGGTGAATACATTTTTCCGGCAGTGCCTTCCGGCGCTTATACCTTGAAAGTTACCAGCGTGGGATTCACTTCAATCACGAAGACCGTTACGGTGACCGCCGGGCAAACGCTTCACACGGATTTGACCCTTGGCGTGGCGTCAAGCAGCGAACAGGTCGTAGTCTCCGCGGAGAGTGGTAAGGATGAAGTAGAAGCAATCAACCAGGAGATTACCGCGCCCAATATTTTGCAGGTGATGCCGGAATCGCAGATTCTTTCTCTGCCCAACGCCAACATTGCCGATGCGGTTGGCCGCCTTCCGGGCGTAACCGTGCAGCGCGATGAGGGAGAAGCGGTCTATGTGCAGGTTCGCGGCCTCGATCCACGCCTCACGAACACCACCATTGATGGCGTAACCATTCCTTCGCCGGAATCAAATGTGCGCCAGGTTCTGCTGGCCACTATTCCCGCGGACATGGTGCAATCGATCGAACTCAACAAAACGCTTTCTGCCAATCAGGATGCGGATGGCATTGGCGGTTCGGTCAACATGGTTACCAAGCGGGCCGGTGAAACACCCACCATCGACGGCATTTCGACCCTCGGCTATTCGCCGATTGAAAACGGCCGCTACATGGGTCTCGTGGACTTTACGGTGGGCAAGCGTTTCGGCAACACCAAGAGATTTGGCGTGATCGCGAGCGCCAGCTACGATTACAACGGGCGGGGATACAACGACATTGAACCGCAGCCCGACCTGAACCCTGATGGCACTACCACCCCGTATTACGACTCAATCGATATCCGCGAATATCGTCATCAGCGCTTGCGCTGGGGTGGAACCATGGGCGTCGATTACAAGCTGAACGAACACTCAAGTCTTGCGGCGCACGTCATCCTCACCGACTTCAAGGATTGGGGAGACAAATGGACCTACACAGTTCAGACCGAAGCTAAGCCGAAGTTCAAGTATTCGATCCGCCGTCCCGACTTCGCTATCGGCAGCCTGGGGATCGGCGGCAACCATGTCTTCAATAATCTTTGGATTACATGGGGCTCGTCGGTCTCGCGCGGCCGCGAACTCGATGCCGGCGGTAATCCTGGAGGCGCTTTCGATGCCAGCAAGGCGTTGAAGGCCGTGGGAAACAATTGCGAATATCTCGGCGGCCTCAATGGCGACCCCTACCGTCCCCAATGGTCGTCCAACTGCATGACCCCGAATGCGACCACCCCGAAACAGAATATCTTCAGCCTCTCCAATTACACGCTGGACAATATCAACACCACCTCCGGGCAGGCGACCCAACTGAACCTGCAGGAGTGGGGCGCGATGGGCCTCAACTATCACCTCGGCTCACACTCCGCCACACTCGAGTTCGGCGGCGAATTCCGCAATTCGCACAAAGGACAGAATGCTTTCACCCCGACATACGATTATTGTCCGCAGGCGGATCCAGGCTACCCGAACGCTCCGATCTGTTCCGACGCCGCCGACAATGCCAGTCCTGTTAACTCAGAGATGTTCGCTAGCGGCTTCCAGGATCCGCACTATTATGGCGGCAGCTACCACATGGGGGAAACGACGGACCACTACAAGGTCGATCAATTCCTTGGCGCCAATCCGACTCTACTTCCTCTGGACGTGGCAGCCACCCGGAGCTCGTCTGATTCCGCCAACTACGATTTGATTGAGCGGATCTCCGCCGGTTACATCATGAACACCTTCCATCTCTCCCATCTGAGCTTACAGACGGGCCTGCGCCTGGAAGCAACGCACGAGTATGGGTTGGGAAATCTGGTGAACCCTGTCGCCGGTGCCTTTGGGGACGGGATGGATGCGAATGGGAACTGGATTGGAACAACATCCGTTACCAATACCCAGGACTATATCGATCCTCTGCCCAGCATTCAGGCTCGCTATGCAGTTACGACCGCGACGGCCATCCGCGCGGTCTATGCACGAGGCATCTCCCGCCCAAACCAGTACGACCTGGTGCCATACGTTTCGGCCTCCGGGAATTACCCCGTGGTGGCCAGCATCGGCAACCCTGCCGAAAAGCCCACACATGCAAACAACTATGATGTCCTCCTAGAGCAGGAGCTGAAACCGTTAGGCCTGATTCAAACCGGGTTCTTCTATAAGCAGTTGACCAATCCGATCGTGACAGCCAATATCCCCTGCACCGGCAACTGCCTTGCTGCGGTGCCGGGTACACCATCTGGCTCCCTTGCGCAGGAGGATGCCAATGGCAACTCAGCCCACGTTTGGGGCTTGGAATTCGGGCTGCAACAGAAGTACACCAATCTACCCGGCGCTCTTCGTGGCCTCGGACTTATGGCCAATTATTCTTACAACGACTCGGGCATAAGCGGACTGCCGAACCGCACGGATTCGCCTTCTTTAATGGGAACTGCGAAGCATGCCTTCAACGTTGAACCAGAATATGAATTTGGCCGTTACTCGGTTCATATGGGCGCGTCTTACAACAGCGCAAACATTGACGCGTATCAGTACTACAGCACGGCTTCCGGGATTTCAGTCTGCAACAACGGGCCCAACCCCAACCCCGGACCACTCAACGGCCCCATCAACGGACCCTGCGGCGACAATTATTTTTACCCGCATTTCCAGGTGGACGCACAGATGGGCGCACGCATCTATCGCGGCCTGCAGCTCCAGGTGCAGGGACTCAATCTCAACAATGAGGTGTTCGGCTTCTACAACGGCAGCGAACAATACATGACACAGCGCGAGTACTACAAGCCGACTTATGAAGTAAGCCTGAAGTGGAACTCAGGCCGAGAGAAGTAAATCAATTGCGGGCGTCAAGGGTCACTGCCCTGGCGCCCGCACATTTCTGCTTTCGATTTGGACACTACAAAATGCGGATATTCGTAACGGCTCTTCTTCTCTTAAGTTCTCTCGCGGCAATTTCACAGCCTTCTTCACTGCCGCTCAGCCAAACAATTCCACTACCCGGCGTCGCCGGCAAGTTCGACCACTTTGCCATAGATGTTGCCGGCCGTCGACTGTTTGCCGCAGCTACCGGTAATCATTCCGTTGAAGTCATCGATCTAAAAACCGCGAAAGTCGAACAAAGCATCAGCGGCCTTGGCAAACCGCATGGCCTGGTTTGGGACCAGGCCACTGGTAGCCTCTACGTCGCCGATGGCGCGCTTGCGGAACTCAGTCTCTACAAGGGCAATCCGTTGAAGCTTGCCGGAAGCATCAAGCTCTCAGACGATGCCGACGACATGGTTTTCGACGAGAAGCACCACTTGCTCTATGTAGGTCACGGCGGTGGAAGCGCGGCTGTTCCCGGTAAAGTCGCCGTGATCGATACCGCAAAGTTCGCCCTGCTCGCGAACCTTGCAGTGGCTAGCCATCCCGAAGCGCTCGATTTCGATATGCAGGGGCGGCGTATCTTCGCCAACATTGCAGACTCGGCTGAGGTTGCAGTAATCGACGGCGCAAGCAACACCGTCGTCGCCCATTGGAAACTGACCGGCGCAGCGGACAACGTTCCAATGGCTTATGAC
>Ga0302267_10002544_pt1 | contig 21948 bp, 20 predicted proteins | sample III_Bog_E1_3_FD_194555 | JGI IMG/M metagenome (GOLD analysis project Ga0302267, IMG submission 194555) | Peat permafrost microbial communities from Stordalen Mire near Abisko, Sweden - III_Bog_E1_3 | ecosystem: Environmental > Terrestrial > Soil > Wetlands > Peat | place: Sweden: Abisko... | reverse complement strand
GAACCTATGGTAGACCAGATGGGGATCAGATCAGAACCACCGGCGGGCTCCTCGAAGGACGAAGCCCGCCGCACCGTAGCCGGTGGGCGGGCTCCTGGTGGGTGGCGCGGTGGCGGACGGTAAGGGGTCGCCGCGCGCGAGCGGAAAGGCGCCGCGCATGGCCTACGTCAGTGCGTGGGCCCGGTGCCGCCCTTGCCAGCTGGCTCCTCTGCCTCGCCGTCGTCGGGCCCAGGCACCGTAGCGGCGTCGAGGAGCTGTCGGAGCTGCGTCGCGGTCTCGCTGGCGCGCTCGCGGTGGAACGCGGGCCCAAGCTCGCGCTGGCGGGGGGGACGGAGCATGTCGTCCACGACTGCCAAGTGGTCGGCCAGCGTCACCCGAACCGCGCCAAGCCATTCCGAGACCGCGAGGCGGTTGGACCAGTCGAGCGAGCTCCGGCTCATTGGCGCCCCGCCTTCCGGTTGTAGGACCCCTCGGGCGGTGGAGGCGGTGGTCGGACCGTCGAGATCGGGGGCCAATCCGGAGCGGGCCTCGTCTTCCCGCTCTTGTTGAGGATGACGTAGGCGCACGTCCGGTCCGAGCAGTTCATCCATGAAACGCGCGACAGATCTGCTGGTTGCTGCTCGCGACCGCACCCCGAGCAGCGGAGCCCGTGGAGCTGGGAAGGGAGCTGGCCCAGCCCCATGACGAGCCCAGTCACCGCAAACACGACGAGGACGACGTCGCAGGCGACGGCGAGCCCGGTCACCACGGCCGCCTCCCTTCGAGCGCGGCGCCGACGCGGCGGAGATCGGCGGTCTGAAGGGACGGACCGCTCGACGTGTCGAGGAAGACCGCCAGGGCATCTGCGGTGCGCCGGCCCTCCGGGCAGCCCGTGCTCGGTCGGACCTCGAGGAGGATGGCCCACTGGGGCTCCGGGCAGAGGCGGGAGAGCTTGGAGATGACGTGCCCGGCCTCTCCGCGCGGGCTTGCGAGCCGCTCGGAGCGTGGCTCGGGGTTGGCGGACGCAGGACGAGCGGGTAGCGTGCGCGTAGCGCTGCGCATGGGGACCTCCATGGGTGGCGTAAGGACTCCCGGGCGCTTGCCGGCGCACGGGAGTCCGACTGTTCAAGGCTACTCTCGGCCATCGTTGTTTGCAAGCAAAAACCATCACGTCTTGCGGTGGCACGGTTCTGGCGTATCGTGGGTCCCGTGGCTAGGCCCGAGCTCGATCCCGACAAGAGGAAGACAGACGCGGTGCAGCTCAGGCTGACCCAGCAGGATCGCGAGGTCTTCGATCGGCTGGTAGACGCTCGGCGTCACGAGCTTGGGCCAGGCGTCGAGGTCACGGACGCGGGACTGCTCCGTTGGCTCTTCTGGAAGGAAGCCACTGCACGGGGGCTACAGGCCCCGCCGACACCAGCCATCGCCAAGCCGAGAGCGCCTCAAAATCGAGCCCCAAAGAAGCTGAAACGATGAGGGAATACCACCCTCGCGGCCCTCGCGGAGTACGGGAGAAGAAAGGCACCTGGCCACGAAGGGCCACCCTGAGGGCCTGTGCCGCGCGCGGCTTCTCCCCGCCGGGGCGCCGCCGCGATCAGGAGCGCGCTCGACGCACGCGCCACAGCGCAACGCTGACCGCTGCGAGGAGTGCGAAGAGCAGGGCTGCGCCCCAGGGCCGGGAACCGTGTGGACATCCTCTCGCCGACAGAAGCCATAGACGGAGACGCCAACGTACCCGTCCGTCTCAACCTGATGACGGCATGCCGTGTCACCCCGCCGCAGCGCCGCGTCTCGCCCGTGCAGATCTCGTGGGTCAGCTCATACCACGAGGGCGCGACGTCCATCCACCCAGCCTATCGCACCCGCCGGACATCGGGCGATACAGCCAGTTCCGGGCAATGGAGATCGGCTCGCTGTTGGCGGTCCAGAAGGGATCGGCGTCCGCAAGGTCGGCGCTCGCAGCGCACTGCGCATTCCGCGGATAGTCGTGCCAGCGCTCGGGGGCAGTTGGCTGGCAAACACGGTCGTGCGCAGTCCGTTCAGGTACCTCGAGCAGATCACGCCGCTCGGTGTCGGCGACGGACACGATAGCGATGTCATCGATGACGAGGACGTCGACGCGGGCGAGGCGAGAGAGCAGGCGCGGGTAGTTGCCGTCGGCGCCGGCGAAGCACGGCTCGTCGAAGGAGGCGCGGGGCGCGCCGGTAGGGGTGCGGTAGCCCCGGCGGCAGGCCTGCGGGAGAAGGCGCAGGCCACGTCGGTCTTGCCCGTCCCCGTCGCGCCGCTGACGAGCATCACCTGGTGCTCCTCGACCCGGGACGACGCTCGAAGGACGTACCCGTTCGCAAGGCACTCCGCCGCGGACGGTGGCGCCGTGATAACATCCCGTTCCCATGAGCTCACCGCCCTATCACCTATCGGTCGATGGGTTCCCGCAGGACCACTTCCGTGTACACGCGTTCGTCGGCAAAGAGACGATCTCGGAGGCGTACTCCTTCGAGATCACCGTCACCGCGCCCCTCGACGCCGACCAGGAGATCGAGCGCGCCGCCCTCGGACAGCGGGCCACCATGATCTGGAACGTGGGCAACGCTCCCCGCGCGTTCTACGGCGTCCTCGCCGCGGTCCGGCACGAAGGGGTGCAGGGCACGGACGACTTCGTCAAGCTGCGGTTGCGGCTGGTGCCGCGCCTCTGGCTGCTCAAGCGCAAGAAGCGCACGCGCATCTACCAGAACATGCGGGTGCCGGACGTGGTCACCGCCGTCCTCTTGGAGGCGGGGCTCGTCGCCAAGTGGCAGCTCCTCCACGTCTACCCCGTCCGCGAATACTGTACCCAGTACGAAGAGAGCGACTACCGATTCGTCACCCGGCTCCTCGCCGAGGCGGGGATCTACTTCTACTTCCCCGAGGGGCCGCCGGTCGACGCCGCGGCGCTCGCCGCGGCGACGATCGCGGGTGCGGCGGGCTCGATAGCGGACAGCGCGGTGAGCGCGTTCGCGGGGCCGGCGGCCGGCGCGATGGTGGGCGACCTTGCGGCTGCGGCGGCGCCGCTCATCCCCGGCGACACGGTGGTGTGCGGGGACGACGCGTCGTGGTACCCGGCCATCGGCGGGGACAGCGCCGGGGAGCTCGCGGCCGCGGGCGCTGCGGCCATGCTGCCGGAGGTCGGGGCCGCGTTCGGCGGTCTTGGCGACGCGGGTGACGCCGTGCTCGGCGGTGCCTCGGCCGTGGCCGGCGCGGTGATTGCGGCGGCCACGTCGCAGTCGGCGCCAACCCTGTACTACCTGGCGATGCAGCAGACGGCCAACTCGCACGCCGACAAGATCACCCGCTTCGCGGCGCACGACAGCGTCCAATCCGACGTCGCCACCTTCCGCGAGTACGACCCGCTTCGGCCGACGGTGCAGCCGATGAGCGCCGCGGCGTCGACCCAGCCATTCGCGCCCTCGCCGGCGGAGATCGCGTCCGGCGCCGCGTACGTCGCCGGCGCGATGGCGGCCGGGGCCGCCCCGCTGCTGGGGGCTGCGGGCGGCGCCCTGGGCGCGGTCTCCGCGGTGGCGGGTGCGGTCGACTCCTTGATCGGACAGCTTTCCCCGGCGTCGAACCTCGAGCAGTACGAGCACCACGACCCCTTCCTCTTTCCGAAGTGGCCGGCCGCCCTCGAAGAAGCGTCGCGCATCCTCCGGCAGGCGCGCCGCCGCGCGTCGATGGCCGACGGCGAGAGCGGCTGCCCGAAGCTCGCGCCGGGCCATCGCTTTGCGCTCGAAGATCACCCGGCCAGCCACCTCGATCGCCCCTACGTGGTCACCAGCGTCGAGCACCACGCAGGCCCCCAGCCGCAGTCGGGCGAGCCGTGGATTGTGTACCGCAATGTCTTCGAGTGCGCGCGGGCCGAGGTGACGTACGTCCCCCCGCGGCCCAAGCGCAAGAGCGTGCAAGTCTCGCTCACGGCGACGGTGGTGGGCCCTCCGGGCGCGGAGATTCATGTGGATCCGATGGGCCAGATCAAGGTCCAGTTTCACTGGAACTGATCGGCACCCCCAACGTCGGCGAGAACTGCACACCCATCATCCACGGCAAATCACGCCGAATCTCCACTCCGACGAAACCCCCGCCGCGTCGTCCCCCCCTCTCCGCGCCGACGTTGGCGCCGACGCTTGCCGTCCGCAGGTCCTCCGAGGCCGCCCTCGCGCCCTCCTCCGCGGTCCCCTCGGCCGCCCCCGCGCCCCCCGCCTCGGCCTGGGGGACCTGGACCTCGTCGCCGCCCGGCGCGGCGTCACCCTGGACCGCCACGAGCAGGCCCAGTGACGCGTCCCCAAGGCCGGAGTCGACCTCGGAGGCGTTCGCGACCGGCGCGCCCAGAGACGCCTCCACCACGGCCGCACGGGCCTCCAGACCGCCCCCAGGCACCGAGCACGGCGCCGTGTCGACGACCGGGACCGGGACGGCGTGAGCTGCCGCCTCCGCCGCGGCCGTGCGACGTGCGCTCTCGTGCGACGGCGCTGGGGCCGACGCCGCCACCGCCGACGCGGGCCCGAGGGAGGGAGATGCGGCCGAGGGCGTCGCCAGCTCCGACGACGGTGTCGCGGGCTCCTTGTCCAGCGCCCCCGGGAGATACGGCATCAGCTCGGCGATGAGCGTGTCAATCGGCGTCCAGTCGCCGAGGTTGAGCTCGGCAAAGGCGCGCGCGTTCCGGCGGTACGTCCCCATCTCCGCCATCGAGCTGTGACCGGTCCGGTCGGCGATCCACATTTCGTTCCTGCCGGCGGCAAGGGCAACCGTGACGAACGCCGCGCGGGTGTCATGCGCGCGAACCTGGCGGCGGTTGCCCCCGTGCGCGAAGAGCTGCGCGCGGTCGACGCCCGCCGTTTGGAGGTTCTCGCGGTACGTTCTCGCCGCGTGGAAAACGCGGATCCCCGGCGGGCGGCCACCGCGGGCGAAGAACACAAGATCACTGCCGGTGAGTCGCTCTCCCAGCGCCTCCTCGCGGTATTTCTTCCAGGCGCGGAGCATGGCCGCGACGCCGGGCGACAGCACCCAGAATCGCGGCTGCTTCGTCTTGTTCTTGTCCAGGTTGATCGTGCCGAGGTTGAGGTCGAAGTCGCTCCACATCAGGAGAAGGACCTCTCCCTTCCGGTGCCCCTCGCGGTGGAGGTAGCCCCAGAGCACACGGAGGCCGAGGGGGACCTGCGTGCAGACCATGAGCTGCGCATCCTCGTTGGGGTACACGCACGTGCGCGCCTTCTTGGGCCCCAACTTCGGGATCCATCCCTTCGGCAGCGGGTTGCTCGGAAGGAGGTTGAGGGGGCTCACGGCCAGATTGAGGATGCGGCTGGTGAGCCTGGCGATGTTGCGGAGGGAGCCCGGGTCATGCGTCGCCGGGTAATTGTTGAGCACGAGCTGGCCGTGCTCGGCCCCGAACATGGTCACCGGCAGGTCGCCCACGTGAGGGTAGACGTGCTTTTCGAGAAGCCTGGCAATCTCGTTGGCCGCCTTGCGGGTCGTTACCTGCCCGCGGTACTTCTTCTCCATCTCACCCGACGTCCACATCTCGCCGACCTCGCGGACGGTGGCGCTATCCAGCAACAGATCCCTGGGCACCATCTTTCCGCAGCACAGCGCCGTGACCGCGTTGACGATGCGGTCGAGCTCTTTGCCGGCGGGGCGCTCGGCCGCCTCCTTGGCGAAGCGCGGGACGAGGGCGGCGTGCTTGGCGGTACGCAGCCGCTGAACGACGTCGTTGACGATGCTCTTGCGGACCTCGGCCTGCTCCTCCGTCGTGCACGTGGGCAGCGCGAAGCTCTCGCGCTTGCGCTCCGCAATCGTGATGGTGGCGTACCAGACGCCGCGTGACTTGTACTTGGTGCCCGTCGTGGTGCGTGCCATGCCGCTCTCCTTCTTGCTCAGCCACGCCCGGTGGGGGCGCGAGGCGCGGGCTTGATGCCCAGCTTCACTTGCTCTTCCACCGTAAGGGGGTCGTCGTTGTGAACCGTCTCGCCCGCGGCGGCGGCCGCCGTCGCGGCGCGCCTCGCCTTGCCGCGCACCTCCAGCCAGCTACGGAACCGGTTGCGGTCAACGAGTCGGAGCTTGCCGACGCAGGTGACGGCGACCGGGCAGTCCCGCTCACGAAGCAGCTCCAAGTAGACGCGCGCGGGGATCCCGAGCACCTGCTGGACGTTGAGCTGCGAGATCATCTCCGGCGGCGCCGCGACGATGGTGAGCGCATCGGGCGGCAGCACCACCGTCGTCGTCACGCGCGCCGTCATGTGCGCACGCGGCTCAAGCGTTTCGGCGAGGGTGCCCTCGTGGGCGGCGTGGAGGGGGCTCATCGAACGCTCCCCTCGTGGGGCCGTTCAGCGACGGGTACGGTCGCGCGGGAAAGCCGGACGGCGCTGCGACGAGCGTTCGGCGCCTTCGGCGACAGGACGAGCGCAGTGACTTTGGACGCCGTCGCGCAGCCCGCCGTGTTCGGAGGATCCTCGGAGCGAGGCTTGGCCGTGTTCACGAGCCGTCCCCTGGACGGGAACGACCCGCCGAACGCTCCATGCCGCTGGCGGCACGAGGGACCCGTTGCACGGGCGTACATGCGGCGCAGGATGCGCCTGGGCGTGCGGCTCCTCATGATGACCTCTGCGCTACGTTGACCATACACCGGAGCGTGGAAGGGGGGCTCTCCGCCACGCAAACGTCAGGCTGCGAGCTGTTGGGTCGCTCGCACGTCGAGATCCGATATTGAGGCTGGGGTCCTTCGTACAGGGGCGGCGTTCGCTCGGTATCCGAGCCAGACGAGGGCGGCGCCCCAACAATGCCCACGACCAGATGGCCTGCCGTCGGCGCCAAGCGCCCCGAGCGCATCAGGCAGCGCTCCACCGCGGCATCGACCACAGGCTCGAGTCGCGAGGCGAGCGCGTCGACCATGCGCGTCGCGATGCAGCCGACAGCCCTGTGCAGGAGTCCCGTCCTCGCTGGCGCTCGTTGGACCCATGCACGCGTCATGGCCGAGCCGTCCGAGAGCTGGCCTCGTCGGCGCGTTGCGAGACGTCGCCTGGATGCGACTGCTCGGCCGCGTCGGTGGGGACGTGCGAGTGGCAACCGAGGCCGCAAGGCGCACCCCCAGGAGCTGCGCCCGCCTTGACGTCCTTCTCTCGGCTCGATCCGCGGGAGTTGGCAATGCGATGACTGACGTCACCGTGTGCGGGCGCGGTCACAGCCTTCATCGTGATCACGACGCGCCTTCCGGTGGCGATGGCGCGGGCGAAGGCAGAGGCGTCCGCGCGGCGCCGACGTCGCTCCTCGCGCTCGTCCGAGGTTAGCCAGCCGAGGGCGGTGACCTGCCCGCCCGTCGCCAGTTGAAGGAGGACAGCGACTTCGCTGTCGGGGTTTGGGCGAAGCCGGCGGCTGAGGTAATGAGAGAGGAGGGGCTGCGAGACGCCGCACGCGATCGCCAGCAGGGCCTGCGAGCGGGCGGGCGGACCACGAAGCCAGGCGACGAGCTCGGCGAGGCTCTCGGTGAAGGGCTCGGGAAGCTGCGGTTCCGAGTGAGCAGGACGTCCCATGCGGAGGAGTGTGCCAAAGCTAAGTAATTCGCGCAAGGATCTTTGGTGGTTTTCCTGACGATTTCTGGGTCTTAGAGGCCCGACCTACAATTTTATTAGCGGACCAATAAAGGACGGCGTAAAGTACCCGACATGTCGCGAGCCCGATCCCTGTCGCCGGAGGAGAGCGAACGCGTTTCCGCCGCGGTGCGGTCGTTGATGGCGGAGTACGGGTCCCAGACGGCCGTGTCCAAGGAACTCCAAATGCCCGACGGAGGGAGCGTGTCGCAGGCCAGCATCTCGCTCGCCTTGCGCGGGATCCCCGTGGGCGTGACCTTCGCTCGCGCCGTGGCGCAGAAGCTGGGCATCGGTTTCGAGGAGCTGGTGAGCGGCGCACGCGGCAAGGCGGACGGCGTGCGACGGTACAAGGAGCTGCCCGGGTGGGCGGAGGCCGCGAACGAAGTGGCGGCCGAGGAGCTGCTCCCCGGCTACGTCGTTGCCGCGGCCGGCGAGAATCTGGTGTCGTTCCCGGTCAAGCGTGTCGACGCCGGCTTCGTCTACGACCAGGGGATGCTTTGGCTCAAGCACGCGCCGCTCGAGGTGCGCAAGTCCGCCGAAAAGGCCGACATCTTGGCGGAGCGAGCGGAGCGGGAGCTGCGCGAGGAGAAGCACTACGCCGCGTTGCAGCAGTCCGACGAATTTGCTAGGGGGAGCCGGGTGGCGGAGGTTCCCCGAGGGGTGGGCCACGCGGAGAAACGACAGCACTGAGAGGTTCCTGGGCGATGGCCGACTCATCTCGCCGTCCGGTCATACTGTCGGCGCGCCCCCCGTTGGGTCTTGCCGAGGGCTCCCTCGACCTACGCGCACGGCTGCACCTTGTCGCGCAGCTTCGCCAGCGCGGTAGCGTCGACCGGCTCTTTCAGCATCCGCGGGACTGGGCCGACCTTGCGGGCTTCGACGTCACCCTGACCTTTGCTCGCACCGCGGAGGATCTCGCGGACCCGCGAACCGTCTTCTACATCTGGCACCACGACGAACGCGAGCGTGGGATCCGGGTGTACTGCGGGCTAAGCCGGGCCTTCTTGAACAGCCTCAAGATCGCGCACACGGCGCACGACGTCTGGCGCTTCGCGCTGGACCTCGCGCTGCCCATGGAGGCTCGTCCCAATGGCGTGGTGAGGCTGAGCCGCGCTCAGCCCCACTGCCCCGTCGACGTGATCCAGGACGTTCTTGCCGGGCGCTGGTGAGGTTCCGCGTAACTTTGGTCGCGCCTACGGAATAAAAGCTTAGTCTTTGGAGCTGTTGCCGGTCGGAAGCCACGGGATCTTCGCGGGAACTTTCTCCGGTTTCGCGTGTCTGTCGTCCGAGCAGGAGCGCCGGCGTCTATGAGCGACATTCTTCGACCAGGCGATTGGTGCGACGGCCACGAGATCGTTCGGCTCGTTGGCCGCGGCGGTCACGCAGAGGTGTACGAGGCCCTCGATCGGAGCCGTGTCCGACGAGCGATCAAGGTGCTCGCGACGGACCCCGGGCTCGCCTCCAAGCTCCAGGCGCGGTTCGCCCAAGAGGGTCACGCGATCTCGCGCATCGATCACGCGAACGTGATCCGCTACTTCGGCTCGGGCATCCATGAGGATCGGATCTACTTGGTCCTCGAATTTGTCGATGGACAGTCGCTGCTCCAGAGGATGGACCGCCTGAACGGGTTCGTGCCGGTCGAGGACATCGTGCGGTGGCTCCGCGACGCTTGCAGGGGCATGGTCGAAGCGCATCGGCATCGCGTCATTCATCGCGACCTCAAGCCCTCGAACATTCTCATCAGCCACGCCGACGCGGTGAAGGTGATCGATTTCGGCGTGGCGAAGTTGCAAGACTGCGGCCTCAGCACCACGAGCGAGCAGGCCCTTGGGACTGCCCTCTTCATGGCGCCGGAGCACATCGGGAGAAACGTTCCACCCGACGAGCGGACGGATGTCTACTCGATGGGGGTGATCCTCTACCAAGCCCTCGCTGGTGTGCACCCGATGGGCCGCGCGCCACGCAACTTGGCCGACGTCGTCCTCTGGCAAATCAACGAGCCGCCGCGCCCGCTCCGTGAACGTGCACCGGAAGTGTCGCCCAGCCTTGAGTTCCTCGTGCATCACGCGCTCGAAAAGGATCCCGATCGCCGTCACCAGACCATGCTCCTGTTGGCGGACGCGCTGGAGGCTGAGCTCAGGTACGAGCGGGCGTCGTTGCGCAAGCTGGCGATCAACATCTTGCCGACTGCGGAGCGGTCTCTGGCGCCAACGACCGCACTGCCCGCCATGGCCCCATCGCCGCCGATAACGACCGCCGCACGCGAGGGACCGATGTGGTCCGCGGCGCCCTCCACTGCGCCGCAGAGCGGGCCGAGCGGCTCCGGGGCGAGCCGACACGCTGGGCGCGAGGCGGTACTGCCGCCGACCCCCTCCGCTGTCCCCGACGCGCTCCGGGCCCGGTGGGGGTCGACGGGCGCGGACGCGACGAAGGTCACGGGGTCAGGACCAGGTACCGCAGCCGCTGGCACGATCCCGATGCCTGCGATCGGAGGTCCTCCGGGGACCGGCATCCCATCCTCGGCCCACGACACCGCCCGTGATGCCTTCCCACCGTCGTTCGGACCCGCGACGGCGGGGTACCGAACGGAGCCGCGCGCTGACGGCCAGCCGGACGTGACGCGCGATGCCGTAGTGCGGCCGAGTCCATCCGCCAGCCCGTCGACGCTGCGGACGCCGGGGCACCCCGTCGGAACGATCGGCGGCATGGGGACCGGGGGGATCGCCGTCGTCCCGACCGGCCCGCACGCCCTATCGGCGTCGCCGGCATCTGCCCGGCCATTTCTGGGCGCAGCGACGGAGATCCTCCCGGCGGCGAACGGCGTCACGGCGCCCACGGTGCAGGGCGCCGTGACGCCGATGACTCCTGGCCACTACCGCGCGCCGCGCTCGCCGCTGGCCGCCACCCTGCCCATGGCTGAGCCGACGTCGCTGCTCGCGGAGCGCGGGTCGAGCGCGAGCCCGGTCGAGAAAGCGGTCGGGTGGCCGAGCCGCGGTCCCCGCGCGCTTCCGGTCGTGACCTTCGGCAGCCTCCTTCTCGCCCTCGGACTGCTCGTTGGCTGGCTTCTGGGGAGGGTCCCGACGCCAGGCGCCGCACCGGCGGCGTCGGGGCCGGCCCCCGTACGGGCCAGCGCCTCCGCGCCGCCCGCGAGTTCGGCAGCAGCCCCGACCCCTGGCTCCGCCGCGGTCGCCCCTCAGGCGAGCGCACGGCATGCGCCTACCCTTCCTCGTTCGGGGCATCCCAGGCCGTAGTTTGAGGAACGCCCAGCTGTCCGCCCTCGGATCGTGAGCCGCACCCGGAGAGAGAGAACTATGGATCCCAGCCCAATCACCTTGCCCAACGCGCCGCCTTCCGCGGCGCACGACGTAGCGAGCCCCGGCCCGACGCGCGCGGGGCCGTCCCCAATCGGGGCCCGACGCGGGCCCCCATCGGCCGCCGCTCTACGCGCGTTTCTCGTGCAGAGCGGCTACCGGATCGCCTTCCGCTGCAATGGCTGGACGGAGTGCCTCGTCCGAGGTGGCTCTGAGCGATGGTGGGGGCAGGGACTCGAAGAAGACGACGCGCTCGAGGCTGTGTTGGCCCAGATGCTCCCGTCGGCCCTCGCCCTCGATCTTGTCGCAGCACACCTCGCTCGGACCCTCGCCCCGCCCGAGAGCGACGTTGAGGCGGGCGCACCGACCGCTGCCGGCGTCACCGACGAGGGGCCTCCCCCGCCTCCCCCTGCTCGTGCTCCGAACGGCTCCGTGAGCGCGGACCACTTGCCTCCGGCCGACGAGACGATCGCCCCCGAGGCCGGCGTGGCGACCGCCGTCGCGAAGCACGACCCGCAGGACAGCGCCGTGGTTGCCAACGAGCTGCCGAGCGACGCTCCGACGGCGCCTACTGCGGGCCTCCCGACCGAAGCTCCGACGCCGACCAGTGCTCCCCTCGGCGCCGTGATGCGCAGCGCGGGAGGCGTCGCCGTCGCCGAAGCGGTGGGTGCTCTCCACGGTCTGCTGGAGGAGATCGACGGGAGCCTGCCGACGATCGCTCAACTTGCCGCCGAGCGGCAACGGTTGACGTTGCTCACCTGGATCTGCAACGCCCGAGCGGTCGGGGAGACGCTGCCGAACGCCAGCGCGGTGACGGAACTTGTCGGTCACGTGGCACGGCGCCTGTCCGACGTCGCCAAGATGCTTTGGCCGGGCTCCGTGCGCGCCCTCCAGCTTGCCGCCACACCAATGGACACCGCGGACCCGCGCTCGGCCGCCCCTGCCCCGCACTCTTGGGCAAGAGCCGAGGCCGTGGCGCGGAAGCGCCTGGAGGAGGAGCGCGCACGCGCGGCCGCGCACGGGCTCGACGAGGATGGGTGGGCCGACGCAGCGGCGCGCACGCCGGCGGCCTCGGACCCGAGTGCTGTTCTCGACCAGGTGAGGGTCGAGCTCGACCGCCAGCTCGGTGCGCCCAGGGAGTCGCTCCACGGAGCCAACCCCGAGGAGCTCTCCGAGGAGACGCTCGAAACACTCCTCGCTGCGGCGCGTGCTCTGCGGTGGATCCGCGGCAGCGGCGTTGACGCTCTCCGCTGGGGGGCGTCCGTTGGGCGCCTACGCCGAGCGCTCACGATGCTCGACGCGCGTGGAGCTCGCCGTCTGGGCGAGGTCCTCGACGCTCGCCATCGACCTCCGACGCCTTGGTCGGCGCTCGTCCTCCGCACAGGCGTCCTGAAGGTGCGAGCGAACGAGAGCCCCCAACCTCCAGCAGGCGACGCCGAGGCACTGCGCGCCACGCTGCGCACCGTGAGCCACGATCCTCACGCGTTGCTCGGCTGGCTGATCGACGCCTTCGACACGTTTGCGACGCCGACGCTGGCCACCATGCTCGCGTCTGCGAAGGAGCAGGTCGTCGCGGCCGGCGTGATCGCCGCGAACCACGAGGATCGGCGGGTCCGCCGTCGGCTCCGTGATCTTCTCCAGCGTCTCGACGAGAGTCCCCCGAGCCAGGTCCGGGCGAATGACGGCTCGCCGGCTCCGATCGCGCCGCTCGGCCACGATACGAGCGACGACGAGCTCTCGGCTGGGCTGGGTCTCGAGGCACTTCTCGAGCTCGTTCGTCCACTCACCGAGCGCCGCCGGGCGCTCTTCGTGAGCAACCGACACGACGCCGAACTCGAGGCCAGGCTCGTCGAGCTACTCCGGGTCGAGCTCACCACGTGCGACGGCACGGTGCGGCGGGTCCAGGCCCAGTGCTCCCGCATCACCCAGGGCAGCTACGACCTCGTGCTGAGCGCCACCGGCTTCCAGGTCCACGGCGTGGACACCGCTCTCGCGCGCGCCGCGGGCGCCGCCCACGTCCACTACGTGCGCGTGAATCGGGGCCGTCCGCTCGCGGTCCTCCAGGCCATCGCGCGCGAGTTTGGCGTGCTCGTCGCCGGCAACGGCGCGGCTCGAACGGGATAGGCGCACCATCGAACGCAGATCGGGTGTGCTCGTTGCCGCAAAAAGTGACCTCGGGCGATTCCGGACCAGTCACCCGACGGCCCGTAGATGCGGAGCCCGAGCAGAGTCCGCGTCACGGGCTGCTGAGCTGAGCGCGGCGGCTCCGGCGGTCAGCCGGTTCACGTCACCGCCGCCTCTGCAATCTGTCCGAACGCCCTCTTGAGCAACGTTCGCATGTCGACGCAGCCTGCGCACGAGCACACACAGGTTTCCTCAAGCAACCTCGTGTCGACCTCCGAGGGTCGCTCTCTCGATTCCGGACAACACGCGGCGCGGTTACAGTGCGCGACGACATTGCCTTTCTGGTGCAGTTCGGCAACGAGCTGAGCGTGACGCACCCGCGCGGCATGTCGCTGCGCCGGCGTCGGGCCCAGAACATCGAGCCGCACATGCGCCAAGACCTGGCGACGACTGCGGCACCGATCGCAGGCGCACGCGCACACCCCCGCCGGATCGTTAGTGCAGGCTGGGCCGCCGCAGTGGGCGACGTTCTGACCACGCTGCGCTGCGCGACCGATACGCAGCGAGAATTGATACGCAACATCGGCGGCAAGTTTGGGCTCCGCGGGTCGGCTGAGGGATGCGGGCGACGGCACCGCGTGCGCCGGCATCCTCGTGGTTGCCAGGTCAACCCGCCCACCAGGCTCTTGAGCCGGTGCCGGCGCCTCGATCGTTGGGCGCTCGTCATCGTCCACCCGAGCCCGCGACAGCGTCGCGGCAAGCGGCGGCAGCGGTGCCCTCACGGCCCCAGCCGGGGGGCGCTGCGATCCCCCCGCCCTCTCGCCGTCAACGACGGTGGCGCGGCGCGGCGGGGTGTGCGGTGGACGCCGGGTCATCGAACCCGCAAGTCTGAGTGCCGGCACACCAGGAGCCTGCGTGTCGGCCACGGGTGTTTCATGCGGGGCAATGTGCATCAACTCGTCGGTGTCGTCCCAGCTCTCCGCGTCGCCGTTGGGCACGACCGGCACGGGAGCAGGAAGCGGCAGGGGCTTCCGGGGAGGCGTGACATGCGTGGAGTCGTCCTCGCCGACAGCCGCCTCGGCGAGGCGGAAGCTGACGCGGGCCGCGCTGAACACACTCGTTTCCGCGTCGCTCGAACGGTCCGCGCTGAGCTTCGGAAGCTCTTCGACCCCACCCCGCCGCCGGGCCGCTTCCCGTTCATCCTCCTGGGTCTCCCGCTGCGCGCGCATCTGCCCCGTCGTCTCGGACTTGGGGCCGGCCGATGCGGTCCGGTGATCGACGGCGGCCAGCGCCGTCCCGGCGACGCCGCTCCGCTGGCTCTGCTCCCGGTCGTTGGCGGGCGCCGGCCACCCCGCCACTGTCGCGCGGGTGTGGACCGGGTCGTCGTCGCGCGTGACGGACACAACGCCGCGCTCCACCGAGGGAAGGCGGGGAACCGACGACGGCGCGTTCCTTGCGGCTGCGCGCTTCGGCGGGGAGGGCAGCCTCGCCGCGCGCTCCGCGGTCCCGGTGGCGACCATCTCGGACCGGAGCGAACCCAACTGATCGGCGACCCCCGCCATGAGGCGCATCACCTGTCGTTCGCGGCGCATGTACAGGCCGCACACGATAGCAAGAACGACCAGCAGTCCGACCACGAAGATCCAATCGTTGCTCATGACGCCCCCCGTGCTGGAGATCGGTCTTGTTGTCGAAGTGCTCGGCGACCCCCCGAGGCACCTCCTGCGGCCCAATCGCGGCGTACGGCGCGTGCTCAGCAATACGCGTCGAGCCGGTCGCGCAGGTCGCGCATCCAGCCGAGAATCGGCCCGCCCCACGCGGCGCCTCGCTGGATCCAGACTCCGAGCACGGTCCGCAGCTCGTCGGAGCTCGGCTCGGGCCCATCCTCCAGCTCCCGGAGTTCTTCCGCGCCGATGCGCCGCTCGTGGAAGAGCACGCTACCAAGCTCGACTACGGCGCCCCGGAGGTCGCCTTCGACCTCCAACTCGAGCGACGCGACGCAGGCCCCGATCTCCAGGTGGACGGCAGGCGCCATCGGTTGCGGCGGGAAGGGCGGCACACCGATGCAGGCGCGGCGGAAGTCGCGGGTCCACGTCCGAAGGGACTCTTGCGTCGGTGAGGGGCCCAAGGCGACGAGCTGTGCGCTGAGCATCGGGTGGAAGCCAGGAGCGACAAGCGCGCGCGTGCGCCCCGCGTCCTCCAACAGGTCGCGAGCCGCGCGAAGCAGCGCCGCGAGGTCACGCTTCGGGGATGCGGTCACTGCGAAGAGCTGGTTGGTCGCGGTGAGGCCCGCCATCCACCGGAGCCAGCGCTCATCGTCGTGCGAGTACAGGTGCAGATCAGGGAGATCGACGAGAACGATACCGTCGCGCACCCTCGCGGCCTGGAGCGCGGCGACCAGGTAGAGGGCCTCCCGCTCAGGATTGGCGAGCTGGTCGAACTCCAACCGCAGGTTGGCGCGGAAGCAGCCCACCGGCATCCCGCCCGGCGGACACGCTACGCGGACGAGCCGGAGATCGGGGAAAAGTTGCCCGATCGTCGCGTTCAGCCTGGCGAGCGCGGAGGGCTCGTTCGTCGTGACGCCCCCCGCGTCCCGCCGACCACCCATAGCGCGGGGCTCGGCATCCGCCGTCACGATGTTGCGCAGTGCCTCGGCCAACGGATCGGCCTCGGACCCGCCCACCCAGCAGGCGCTCCGGTTCGCATCGACGTAGGCGTACGATGCCGCCGCCGGGCCGGCGAGACGCAGGGAGCGCGCTTCCCCGACCAGCACCTCCCGCGGTTGCTGGTCGGTGGGACCGAGCCGCCACTCCGAGGTGACCGTCAGGTCGGAGGCGCCGATCTGCGCCGCCTCGCCCTCGGAGAGCGCCCACCGCGCCGTGACCTGCGCCTCCCTGGGCCCACGCCGGTGCGCCCACCAGTCGACCGTGGCTGACGCCGGCGTCGTGGCGCGGACCCCCTCCAGCAGCGCGGCGATGCTCTCCAGGAGGACGCGGGCGCCGCGCCCGACGAGGACGATGACGTTCCGGGGGGATCCGTTGGCCTCGCTGAACGCGTGGGCCCCACCGGGCACGCCGCGCATGTTCTTGACCTCCAACGCCAGCAGCTTCATCCGACACTCCGCGCGCCTGCGCTCAGGGCCCCCCAGGGGCACGCCGAATTCCACGAGCCCGAAGTCTTCTGTCAGCCCGCCCTCGTGCTCGCGATGGCACCGAGCACCATCGTGACGAAGGCAGCGACGACGGCGGCGATGCGCCAAAGGCGGCGGGTCCCGTCCCGTCTTTCGAGTCGATCCAGCACCTCGGCCTCGAGCACGAGGCTCGCTGAATGAACTGGAGGACTGTGGCGGATGCCGCAAGCCCTGTTTCCTATCGGCCGTGGCCTCGTGTCCCCGCCCCGATCCTGCGGGGCTCGCTGCGACGGTCGTCCGTCTTGGTATGCTTTCATGGTCATCGCTGCCTCGCGAGTCGCCGAAGATGCTCCGCCACGGTCTGGCGAAACGTTACCAGCGCGAACGGCTTCTCGATTTGATGTAGATGTGGCTGCATCAGAAAGACGTGGGCCTCGGGTGTAAACCCACCGGCGCTCACGAAGACCACTCGGTCGACCAGCTCCGGCGCGATCACGCTGATGCGGTTGTACACGTCGATGCCGGTAACCTGCGGCATCATGACGTCGCACAGAATGAGTGCGAAGCGCTCGCCTGTACCAATGCGGGCGAGCGCCTCGCGTCCGCTCGTCAGCGTGACCACATCATGGTCGGGAGCAAGCATGCGCGCCACGACCCTCCCGAACATCACGTCGTCGTCGATCACCAGCACCCGTTGCCGCGAGGTCATCTGGGTCACCTCGCCCAGCGCACGAGAACCACGGTGGCGTTGTCCAGCCCTTTGCTCGAAGTGGCCTGATCGACAAGGCTCTGAGCAGCGGAGGTCAGATCGGTCGCATCGAGCACCATCTCGGCCATGACGTCCGTCTCAAGATGGTCCGACAGACCATCGGTGCAAAGGATGACGATGTCCCCCAGCTCCCAACGTCGAGTCGAGGTGACCAGGTTGGCACCTCGATTTACGCCGAGCACCTGGGTCAACGTGTGCGCGTCCGGTTGCCTGACCGCCTCTTCCCGCGACATGCCTCCCCGCATCGCCAGGCTCAAGACCGTGTCGTCCTCGGTGAGCCCGGCCATCGTGCCCTTGAACGGCCGGAGTAGGTAGCTGCGACTGTCCCCGACGTGCCCCACGCAGAGCACGCCTCCGCAATCCACGACGCCGACAAACGTCGCGCCAATGCGCTCGCGCCGCGGCCGCGATGGCACCCAAATCCGACGGTGAGCTTGAAGGACCCCGAGGTGTAGCCTCCCCGCCGCTTCTTGCGTTGATCGCTCGGTCGGGTCGACCGACGTCCACGGCTCGAGGAACAGCTCGCTCACGGCATCGAGAACCCGTTGGGCCACGATCCCAGAGGCAGGCGTATCCAGCATCCCATCGGAGACCGCAAAAAATCCTGCGGGTTGGTCGATCCACACCGCGTCGGCGTTCGTGCGGCGTAGGCCGGTACGCGTGGCCGTGGCGACGTCGTACGAGCTGCTCTTCAGCCGCACGCCCGTGGTCACGGCGCTGCGTTGGATGTCCATCGCGCTACCTCCTGGCACTCGAGAGTATCATTCTTCCTCCGCCTCCTCGCTCAGCACGATGCGCCGAACGCGATGAGCTTCTTCGTTCAGTCCTCGGCGTTCCAGCAGCTTCACGAGCATCTTCGCCGCCTCGGCCAACGTGCTCGCGCGCCGTTCGGATGCACTGACTCCCACCCCGAGATCGACCACCCCTCTCAACTCAAGCATCGCCTCGTCCTCGCGCCCGAGTTGGAGCAGGCAGAGGCCCGCCAAGCGCGTCGACTCGATCCGCAGCGGCACGCTCTCGCCCAGCTTTGCCGCAACGGCGGCCGCTCGTAAAGCGACCGCTGCCGCGGCATGCTTCTCCCGCCTCTCGTGGGCCGTTCCCACGCCGAGCCACGCCCGGGAGGCCAGCGGCCACGCCTTCCGGATCTCGGCGAGAAGTGCCGCCTGGCGATAGCTCTCGGCGCCGAGCTCCGGCAGGTCCGCCGCAAGGTAGGCCGCGCCGAGTGCCATCAGGACCGTCAGCTCGCGCTCGGCCAGGCCCTCGGCCTGACAGAGCACGCGCGCGCGGCGGTAGCTGGCTATCGCGTTGACCGGGCGCCCGGCACCGAGGGCCTCGGCGGCGTCGACGAGGAAGGCGCCCAGCCTCGTACCAGCCCCGGCGCTAGGCGACGTGCTGGTCGCGTGCTCCGCGCTGATTTCGTCGACGGGCGCCCGACCATCGTACCCGGCGCTCCACCGAGGGCTGGCCGTTGGCGCATGCTCCCCCTCGGGCTCGACATCGAACGCCGCCCCCCCCTGCCGAAGAGCCTCAACGAGGAGGCCACCAAGCGGGGCGAACGCGGCGATCCGGACGCGGAGAGACCACCGCGTGCTTGCGAGGATGCGGACGCTCTCGAGCCACCCCGACGCGTCGTGGACCAGCTCAGGCACGAGCGCGACGACAATCCCAGCGAACCGCTCGCCCAGCAAGCGCGCCGCCTGGTGCATCGTGTGCGCGGCGCGTTTGAGTGCGCCGCTCGGGACGGTGCCGTCGTCGCCTACGACGAAGGCGGGCAGCTCCACGCCCTCCGCGACCACGCCAGCACGCACGCGCTCGTAGTCGCCCGCGATCTGGACGGCGAGCCCAGAGAAATACGTCGCCGCAGCCTTGAACGGCGCCCGGTACACGACGAAGAGGCGCCGGTGGTCGAGCAGGGTGTCATACAGGCGAAGTGCTTCGACCACATCCTCCTGCTGATCTTCGTGCGCCACAAGGGGGACCAGCGTAAGTGGACTATCGTGCCAACAGATTTCGGCGTCCTCGGCGAACCGGTGAGCGGCTTGTGTGATAGGACTCATAGTTTCCCTCCCAGCCCCGGTCAGACGTGAGCGCCGACCCAGCGCACGAGCACGGCGGTAATGTTGTCGGTTCCGCCGCGATCGTTTGCCGCCTCGATTAGGCGAGCGGTCGCCTGCGTCACGTCCGGGTATTTGAGCATGGTTGATGCGAGCGACGTGTGGTCGAGCATGTTCGTGAGACCGTCGGAGCAGAGCAGGTAGACGTCGCCCGGCAGCGGCGCGTCGAGGCGGCTATCCACCTGGAACTCCTCGTCAGGGTCGACGACGCCGACCGCACGCGTGATCGCATGGGGTTGGGGAAAGGCGTCCGCCTTCGAGGGATCCCACCTACCCGCTTGGATGAAGGCGTTGAGAAGCGAGTGGTCTTCGGTGAGCTGTACGAGCTGCCTGCCGCGGAGGCGGTAGACGCGGCTGTCTCCGACGTGCGCGATCAGGACGCGGTCTTCGACGACGAGAAGACCCGCGACGGTCGTCCCCATCCCCTCTTTCGTCGCGTCGCGCCGAGCGATCTCGACGATCCGGCGGTGCGCGCGCTGGATGCCGGCGACCAAAAGGTGAGCGCTCGGAGCGCGGCAGGGGCGCTCGCGCCCCGAGGGCCAGGTCGCCTCGACGTTCTCGAACGCCTCGCGCACGCAGTCGACCGTCAATCGTGACGCGACCTCGCCCGCGGCGTGCCCGCCCATGCCATCGGCGACGACGAACAGGCCGAGGTGGTGGAGGACCGCGAAGCTGTCCTCGTTGCCGGGACGGACCAGCCCCTGATCGGTGTTCCCGAAGGCCTCGACGCGTTGCCGCGAAGCCTGCCTCGCGGCGACGTGGGATTTTCGTGAGTCGCTGGGTTCGTCGGCAAGCGGTTGAGGCACGTGTTCCTCCTCGCCCGTCGGGCGAGCGGGTAGATCGTCGTGCAGAGCACGCCAGCGCCCTGCACCGAGGCCAGCCCTCCAGGCCGCTCTATGAAGGAATCGTTCCGGCGCCGGCTCGTCGATCAGAAAAATGTAGGCCGGCGCGCGAACGGGATGGCCGGGCTACCGCCGAGCCTCCAGCGGCCCGCCGAGCACCGCGGAGGCGCTCCGCGATGATCCAGTGGCGCGTCGCCAGGTCCCGCGCCGCGCGCACCTCGTAAACGCGCTCGGCGTCCCGCTATGCGCGCGTCGCGACGAGCCACTCCTGCACCGGGATCTCGAGCTTCCGCAGCATGCGCTGGATGGCGATCGCCGGTACGAGGGGGTTACTCTTGTGTCTCGAGACGAACGCATGTCGCCCCCCTGCGCGATAGAACACCATCTCGCTCCCCTTCGAAGAGCGCGCGCTGCATCCGAAGCGGCGTTCGAGCAGCGAGCCGAGCTCCGACAGCCGCAAGCTCGTCACCACTCTCCCTCCGCGTCGCCCCTCGGTGCCACGCACGAGATCGCTGGTCGCGATCGACGCGGCAATGACCTCCGCCTCCTCAGCGTCGGAGGCCGGTTCGGCCGCGGGCTCCGTCACTCGGCCGCGCCAGCTCGCGCACACGGCCTCGAGGTCGATCTTGTCGAAGAAGCTGTAGAGCCGCGCATGGACGAGCTCGAGCACAACGCGACCGACCGCGAGCGGCGGAAAGGGAAGCGGCGCGCGGAGGGTGCTGAGGTCCCGGAACCAGTTCACCGAGCAACGCAGGAGCCCGTTGTGCCCGATCGCGAGAGACAGCTCGCCGACGCCCTTCTCGTACTGCTCCAGCAACTGCCGTTCGGTCGGGGCGCAGTGGAGCACCCCGATCCTGTCGAGAGTGTCCCACCGGAAACCCGCGACCAGCGCGCTCGGCAAGGTCACGATCGCCGTCGCGACCGGGAAGTTGCGCACGAGGAACGGGCGCATCTCCGCGATGTCTTCGGCGAGCAGCCCGATCCGGGCAACCTCCTCGTCGTCGGAGCCGTGAGGGGTTTCCTGTGCGGCGAGAGTCTGCGCGAGCTCGGCGACGATGCCGTCGAACGTCCGTGATGCCTTCCAGCGGTAGACGCCGAACGCGCCGAGGCACGCCCGGCCGACGGCGGGGTCGGGCGGGTCGCGGAGGTCGCTCAACGACGCGCCCCACCCGACGATTTTGCCCGTCCACGTCCCCTCGAAAAATGACCACGCGATTAGGTCGCACATCGGGCCGAGGTATTGACCGACCACGGTAGCCGCACGCACCTCCCCACCCCCCACGTCAACGAGCCCGATCTGGTCCAGGAAGACAACGAGCTCGGTCCACAGGCGGAGAAACCTCCGGTACTGGCACCCGGCGTCGCGAGGACTGGGCCGCGCCAAGCGACGGGCGGCGTAACGCTGCCCCCAGGCACGGCCGCGCGCGATGATGTCGGCCTGCTCTGGCGTCCCGTTGATGCGCACGAACGACTCGACTTGCGGCTCTCCGACGAACCACTCGTTCAGCTCGCGGACCTCAAAGAGCAGCGCCTGCAACTCGCGCGCCTCGGCGTCGCCGACGAACATCGGCACGTCCGCCGGCAGCGTCACGTCCGCGATCGAGAGCGGTCGCACGGGCCATGCGGCGCTCTCGATCGCCCAGACCGCGTGACGATCGTACATGTCCTCGCCGCTCAAGGTCGGCCGCAGACGCACCCGGCGATTTCCCTCCCGGGCGAGGTCGGCTTCGTGGGACACGAACGGAGGTAGCGTTGGCATGAGGCTCAGATCCCTCTCGCGCGGCGAGGGCTGGGCGTCGAGATCAAGTGGCGCCGCTGGCCCCCTTCGCCCGGCGCTGCCCTCTCTGCCAACGTAGTTGAGACACCGGCCGCCTCCGAGTTTACTGAGCAGGGCGACGGATGAGATGGTCCATGACGATGCCCGACGAACAGCGCCCGGTGGGTACTCGTTCCGCGGTCCACGTCCGAGATCGCCGTCGACACACGGCCGGTCCTGGTGTTGGGGAGCTGCCGACGCGGGGCGCTGGCGGCTCGACGAGCAGCATCGTTGCGGATGTAGATGAGCG
>Ga0302267_10002537_pt1 | contig 21981 bp, 16 predicted proteins | sample III_Bog_E1_3_FD_194555 | JGI IMG/M metagenome (GOLD analysis project Ga0302267, IMG submission 194555) | Peat permafrost microbial communities from Stordalen Mire near Abisko, Sweden - III_Bog_E1_3 | ecosystem: Environmental > Terrestrial > Soil > Wetlands > Peat | place: Sweden: Abisko... | reverse complement strand
CCGCCGGTTCCGCTCGACGTCGCGGAGCTGGTCGTGGTCGCCGCCGTCGACGCGCCATAGGGAGGACTGAAGGGCTCGACGTCGTCCCCGCACCCCGCGAGCCCGGCGACTGCAGCCCAGGCCAGCGCAACCACCCCGAACGCCATCCGCCGCATGTTTGCACCCGAGGTTACCCGGCCGCGCGCCGGCCGTCGACGCCCCAGGCCGGGGCGAAGGTCTGGTATAACGCGCCCATGCAGAAGCTCGCCCCCAAGGATCGGCTCCGGCTGATGAAGTTCGTCTGCTCTTTCGTCTGGGCCGACCTCGAGGTGAAGGGCTCCGAGCGCAAGTTCGTGACGAAGATGGTGAAGAAGCTCGGTCTCACCGAGGACGAGGCGGCGCAGGTCAAGGGCTGGCTCCAGGTGCCGCCCCGCCCCGAAGAGGTGGACCCCACCCAGATCCCCAAGGAGCACCGCCAGATGTTCCTCGACACCATGCGCGACGTGATCACCGCCGACGGCGAGGTCGCCGCCGACGAGTGGGAGAACCTCGCGCTCTTCGAGCAGTTGTTGAGATAGGGGGGGCCGAAGGCCCCCCCTAAAACCCCCTGATCCTTCTCTGAGGGCGTCGGGTCCTTCTCTGGGGGCCTCGGATCCTTGTCTGGGGGGCTCGGGTGAGGGGAGCGCGCGATGGGGCTTGCACGGGGGCCCGATCGTGAAAAGAGTACGCGCCCAATCACCCGAGAGGTCCTGAATGCACAAGCCAATCCGCCGCGTCGGGGTCATCGGCGCCGGCGTCATGGGCAGCGGTATCGCCGCCCACCTCGCCAACGCCGGGGTCCACGCGATCCTCCTCGACATCGTCCCGCCCAACCTCACCGAAGCCGAGCGGGGCGACCGCAGCGCGCGCAACCGCTTCGCCGCCGGCGGGCTGGACAAGGCGCTCAAGGCGCGCCCCGCGGCCTTCTTCCACCCCTCGTTCGCCCGCCTCGTCGAGATCGGCAACACCGAGGACGACCTCGCCAAGCTCGCCTCGTGCGACCTGATCATCGAGGCCATCATCGAGAAGATGGAGCACAAGCGCGCCCTCTTCGAGAAGCTGGAGGCGGTGGCGCCGGGGGCCATCGTCGCCTCCAACACCTCGGGCCTGCGCATCGCCGACATGGTCGCGGGCCGCTCGGAGGCGTTCAAGCAGCGCTTCCTGGTGATGCACTTCTTCAACCCGGTCCGCTACATGAAGCTGCTCGAGCTGGTGGCCGGCCCGGACACCTCCGCCGACTCGCTGGCCCGCGTGCGCCGCCTCGGGGAGGATCTCCTCGGCAAGGGCGTGGTCGTCGGCAAGGACACGCCCAACTTCATCGGCAACCGCATCGGCACCCACGCCATGATGGCGGCCATCCACCAGATGATCGCCGACGGCCTCGCCCCCGAGGACGTCGACGCCATCACCGGGCAGGCCATGGGCCACCCCCGGAGCGCCAGCTTCCGCACCGGCGACATCGTCGGCATCGACACCCTGGTGCACGTCGCCGACAACTGCTTCGCCACCCTCACCGGCGACGAGGAGCGCGCCGTCTTCGAGGTGCCCGGGTACATCCGCACCATGGTCGAGAAGAAGATCCTCGGCGACAAGACCAAGGGAGGTTTCTTCAAGAAGGGCAAGGACGGAGCGATCGAGACCTTCGACCCCCAGAAGCTCGAGTACCGCCCCAGGGGGGGCGACGAGGCCATCAAGAAGGCCGTCAAGAGCATCGAGAAGATCGAGGACCCGGCCGCGCGGGTGAAGAAGCTCGTCGCCGACCCCGGCAAGGCGGGGCAGCTCGCCTGGAAGGTGCTCTCCCGCTCCCTCGCCTACTCGGCGCGGCGCATGGGCGAGATCACCGACAGCATCGTCTCCATCGATGAGGCCATGCGCTGGGGCTACAACTGGGAGCTCGGCCCCTTCGAGACCTGGGACGCGCTCGGCTTCGCCGAGACCGCCGACCGCATGGAGAAGGACGGCATCGCCCTGCCCGCGTCGATCAAGGCGATGCGCGCGGCGGGCGCGACCTCGTTCTACAAGGGCGGCCAGATCTTCGATCTGCTCCACGGTAAATACGTCGACAACCACGTCGACCCGCGCGCGGCCACGCTCACCATCCTGCGCAAGGGCGGCAAGCCGGTGCTCGCCAACGACGGCGCGGAGGCGTGGGATCTCGGGGACGGAGTCCTCGGGCTCACGTTCAAGAGCAAGGCCAACAGCATCGACGGGGACGTCATCGACATGCTCGCCAGGAGCGTGGAGAAGGCCGAGAACGAGTTCCGCGCGCTGGTGATCGCCAACCAGGGCGAGCACTTCTGCGTCGGCGCCAACCTCTTCCTCATCGCCATGGCGGGGACGGGCAAGGACACCGGCGCCATCCGCAAGGTGGTGCAGACGCTCCACGACGCGGTGCAGCGCGTGAAGTACGCCTCCGTGCCCACCGTCGCCGCGCCCTACGGCATGACCCTGGGCGGCGGGCTCGAGCTCTGCTTCGCCTGCTCCGCGGTGCAGGCCTCCGCGGAGACCTACGCCGGGCTCGTCGAGGTGGGCGTCGGCCTCATCCCCGGCGGCGGCGGCAACGTCAACATGCTCTGGCGCGCGCTCGAGGGCGTCCCCGAGGGCACCAACGTCAACGTCTTCGAGTACGTGGCGCAGGTGTTCAAGAACATCGCCCTCGCCAAGGTGGCGACCAGCGCCGACGAGGCCAAGGCGCTCGGCTACTTCCGCAAGACCGACGGCGTCTCCTTCGATCGCGCGCGGCAGCTCACCGAGGCCAAGGCGCGCGCGATCGGCCTCGCCGAGGCGGGCTACCACGCGCCGGTGCCGCGCGCCTATCGCCTCCCCGGCGAGAGCGGCATCGCCACGCTCCAGATGATGATCGACACGCTGGTGGCCGGCGGCCAGGCCACCCCCCACGACGCCTTCATCGCCGGCAAGCTGGCGACGGTGCTCTGCGGCGGCAACGGCGGCGCCTCCCACGAGGTGACCGAGGCGGAGATGCTGGCGCTCGAGCGCGAGATCTTCGTCTCGCTCGCCTGCGAGCCTTCGAGCCTCGAGCGCATGCAGTTCATGCTGCTCAACAACAAGCCCCTGCGGAACTAGGTGACCCCCATGGATATCGTGATCGTGGATGCGGTTCGCTCGGCCGTGGGCCGGGCGCACAAGGGCTCGCTGGCCGAGACCCGGCCGGACGAGCTCGCGGGCCAGGTGATCGCAGCCCTCCTCGCGCGGGTGCCGCAGGTGAGCCCTGCCCTGGTCGAGGACCTGATCCTCGGCTGTGCCATGCCCGAGGGCGAGCAGGGCCTCAACGTGGCGCGCGTCGCCGGTCTGCTCGGGGGGCTGTCGGAGGACTCCTCCGGGCTCACCATCAACCGCTTCTGCTCCAGCGGGCTCCAGGCCATCGCGCTGGCCGCGGGCGCCATCGCCATCGGCTCGGCCGAGGTGGTCGTCGCCGGCGGCGTCGAGTCGATGACCATGGTGCCGATGACCGGCAACAAGCTCTCCGCCTCGCCGGAGGCCATGCGCCGCGTCGCCTCGGTGTACACGCCGATGGGCATCACCGCCGAGAACGTCGCGACCAAGTTCTCGATCGCGCGCGCCGATCAGGACGCCTTCGCGCTCCGCAGCCACCAGAAGGCGGCGGCGGCGCGGGCGGCCGGCCGGTTCGAGCGCGAAATCGTCACCGCCCAGGCCACCCGCTACCGCGGCAACGAGCGCGTCTCCGTCGAGTTCAAGGCGGACGAGCTGATCCGGCCCGAGACGACGGCCGAGGGGCTCGCCGGCCTCAAGCCCGTCTTCTCCGCCAAGGGCAGCGTGACCGCCGGCAACAGCTCGCCCCTCTCGGACGGAGCCGCCGCGGCCTTGCTGATGAGCCGCGACAAGGCGAAGAGCCTGGGCCTCTCGCCTCTGGGCGTCTTCCGCGCGTTCGTGACCGTCGGCGTCGACCCGGCCCTCATGGGCATCGGCCCCATCCCCGCGGTGCGCAAGCTGCTCGCCAAGACGGGCCTCACGATCCACGACATCGATCTCTTCGAGGTCAACGAGGCCTTCGCCAGCCAGGCCGTCTACGTGCAGCGGACCCTGGAGATCCCCGACGACAAGCTCAACGTCAACGGCGGAGCCATCGCCCTCGGGCACCCGCTCGGTTGCACCGGCGCCAAGCTGACCGCCACCGCCCTCCACGAGCTGGCGCGCCGCGGCGGCCGCTACGCCGTGGTGACCATGTGCATCGGCGGCGGAATGGGCGCCGCTGGCCTGTTCGAACGAGCCTGAGCCTTCCTGGCAACGGCCGGGGCGTTCTCCTTCCACCCAGCTCATTGGCTCCGCGACGTCGTCCGCGGCACCCGTCCTCGGGTCACGCGGCGGCGTCGCCGGCGCCGCGCCCTCACGCGCTGGCTCGCTTCCTGACGTCCTGCCGCTTATACCAAGCCGGTGGTGAGCTCGCTGATCCCTGCCCTCGTCGCCGCGCTCGCGGCTGCCGCGGTCTGGGTCGGCTATGCCCTCTCGGAGGCCCGCGCCCGGCGCCGCTTCAAGGCGCTGGAGCGCGCGTGGCGAGCGTACGCCGCCGAGCACGGTCTCGTGGTGGTGCCCTTCGCCGAGCTCTCGGGCGTCCCCGGCGACGTCGGCCCTCCGCTGGTTCGCGGCGACCTCTCGGGCGTCGCGCTCGAGCTCACCGTCCACAGCTCGACGCGCCCGGTCACCTGCGTGGAGGCGACCCTGCCCGGCGTGTCCGGCAGCTTCGTGCTCACCATCCGGCGCCGCGCCCGCCGCCTCCCCCGCTCCTTCGCGGGCAGCCCCGTGGAGGAGGCGCCGACCGGCAACAAGACCTTCGACGCCACCTTCGCGCTGCTCTCCAACGAGCCGGATCTGGCGCGTTCACTGGTCGACCGGCGCCTGGCCCAGGTGCTCCTCGGGTTCCCCAGGGCGTCCGTGGATCTGTGCGCGTGCCAGAACCGCTTCCTCCTGTCGTGGCGAGGCATGGAGGCGGACCGCACCGTGCTCGACGCCGCGATCGACGTGGTGTTCGCGGCCTGCCGCCGCAGAGCGTGAGGGCAGCGCGCGGCTCAGGCTCGATAGTCGACGTAGTCGGCCAGATCCCAGAGCTGCTCGAGCACGGCGCTGTCGTCGGGGATCTCGCGGGAGACGAGCTCGGTCACCTCGTCCAGGACCGAGCGCAGGGGCTTGAGCTTCCCTGGCTGGCGTGCCGCCGCGAAGATGCGCCGGAGGTCCCGGAGGGCGGTCTCGATCGCGGCCACGGAGCCCCGCTCACTCAGGACCTTCTCGACTCGCATCGTGACTTTGTTGATGACGGCTTCGAACTCGCTGACGCTCAGGATGGCCATGACGAGGCCGCGAGGATAGTCGCCACGGCGAGCGAGCGCCAGCCCCGCGCCCGCGCCGTCGGGGTGGAGCTCGCGGGTCCGTCAAGAGCGACTCAAGAGGTGACGGGGAAAGCTACTCGCGCCGCGAATCGTCGGTCGGCCTCCCTCAAAATCGCAGAGGATTCCTCGGTCGACCTCCCTAGCTTCGCGGCGCTCCCGACGCTTTCCTCGTCACCTCTTCAGAAGCTCCCGATCAGGCGGACGCCGCCGGGACCGACGCCCACGCGCACCGGGGCGAGCACCGGGAGCGGTCCGGACTGCGCCGCGGCCTCGCTCTTCCCGCTCAGGCCGACGATGAGCGTGACGCCCAGAGCGACGAGGGCGCCGCCCCCGAGGATATCGGTCGCGAGGGCGAGCCCCTTGGTCCTGGACTGAGCGCTGTCGAGCGAGTCGCGCGTCGCGGTCACCGAGACGCGCTGCGCCGCGAGATCGCTGGCCGCGCCGAGCGCCAGGACGCCGGTGATCACCGCGCCCACCGTGAGGCCGCCGGTGACCACGATGCCCGCCACGGGTACCGGTCGGGACGCGGGCGGCAGGAGCGACGACACGCCGGAGTCGGCCGCCGGCGGCAGGGCAGACGGCTCGGCGAGCCCGGGCCCATCGCCGGGCAGGACCGGGAGCGCCGACCTGATCTCGACCGGCTCGAGCAGCACCTTGGGCTGGTCCCCACTGGCGACGTCGATGACCCTGGTCGAGGTCGTGAAGCCCGGCCTGGACGCGGTGATCTTGTGGCGACCGGCGCTCACCAGGATCGCCCTGGAGAGCGGGCTCCTCCCCACGGTGACGTCGTCGATGGCGATCTCCGCGTCGGGCACCGTGGTCACGATCTCGACGGTGGCGACACGAGCCCTGAGCTTTTCGAGATCCTTGTGCACCTCCGCGCGCCGCGACGCAGGGATGCTCGATCCGCCCTCGGCGAGGTAGCGCTCGAGCGCGCCGAGAGCGCCCGCGTAGTCCTTGAGCTGAAAGGAGACCTGACCGATGTTGTAGAGGACGTTGAAATTGGGCGCGAGCTCGTTGGCGCGACGAAACTCGATGAGAGCCGCCTGGGCGTCGCCGTCGTTGAAGAGCTCGAGGCCCTTCTTGAAGCGCGCCGCGGCCTCCTGCTGGTGGGCCTTGGTCGGGGCCGAGGGTCTGGGATCCAGGGCTGCCGGCTGCGCGGCGGCAGGCGACGGGAACACGGGGAGCGCGAGCCCTCCGGAGAGAGCCGCGGCGAGGGCGACGACGCGGGCGCTCGGTCTCATGGGTTGTAGGGGTTGGACGTGTCCAGGGTGCGGTGCGGCGTCTTCCCGGCGGGGCGGCTCCCGTCATCGCTGGGCGCGCCCGGGGGTCTGGGGGCAGAGCCCGCCTCGTGAAGCGGGTGCCTGGCCGGGGTGTCGGCGGCGGCCCTGGTGAGCGCAATATCCATGCTCCGATCGCGCTCGAACGTGACGCCGTCGCTCCTGGTGGCGTAGCCCTGCGCCTCGATGCGAACCTGATGCGTGGCGCCGTCCCGGGGCATCGTGATCCGGGCCGGGTTGCCCACGAGCGGTGTCTCGTCCAGGTAGATCTTGGCCTCGGGCGGGCTGGCGGTCACGCTGATCTCGACGGTGGCGACGCTGGTCGCCGCGAGCGGCGCCACGATGCCAGGGACGCTGTTTGCCGCGGACACCGCCGGGGGAGAGGCCCTGGTGACCTGCCACGTCACCACCGCGAGGAGAGCGCCGGCCACCAGCGCAGCCGCCGCCACCAGGCCACGCTTGCCAGCAGCGCCCTCGCTGGACGCGGGGGCGCTGCTGGCAAAGAGGGCCGACGGCCCGGTGTACGAGGTGCTGCCGCTGCCGGCGTCGAGATCCTCGGCGCCGCGCGAGAGGTCGCTCGACCCGCCCGAGCTGCTCCGGCTCTGGCCAGGCGTCGAGCTGGAGTTGCCGTTCGGATCGATCACCGGCAGCGTCGCCGGTCCGGCGACCGACACCGGGCGGTCGCGCAGCTGCTCGTCGATGATGCCCTTGATCTTGGCGCGATCGGCCTCGAACGCGGACATCATCGCCTTGCTGACGTCGCGGGTGTGGACGCGCTCGCCGCGGGCGTCCAGGTAGTCCTCCAGGGCGGTCTCCATGTCGGCGGCGGTGGCGTAGCGACCGTCGCGCTGGTGGGCGAGGGCCGTGAGGATGATGGCCTCGAGCTCCTCGGGCACGTCGGGGTTGATGGAGCGGGGCGTGGGGACCTCGCCGCTGAGGAGGCGCTGGAGGATGGTGATGTCCGGCAGCCCCTTCCACAGCCGCTTGCCGGTTGCCGCCTCCCACAGCATCACGCCGACGGAGAAGACGTCGGCGCGGCGGTCGACGCGCTCGCCCCGAGCCTGCTCCGGCGCCATGTAGGCGACCTTGCCCTTGAGCACTCCGGAGCGGGTCTCGGACGACGAGTCGAGCGCCTTGGCGATACCGAAATCGACGACCTTGACCTGCCCGTCGTAGGTGATGAAGACGTTGTGCGGCGTCACGTCGCGGTGCACCACGCCGAGGTGGGTGCCGTCGTAGTCGGCGAGCTCGTGCGCGTGGTGAAGCCCGGCGAGCGCCTCGGAGAGGATCTTGACGTGGAGCGACAGCGCCAGCCCGCCGCCCTTCTGGAGGCGGTGGACGATGCGGTTGAGGGGCTGGCCCTCCAGGTACTCCATGGCGATGAAGTACCGCTCGCCCTCCTGCCCGACCTCGTTGGTCTGCACCACGTTGGGGTGGCTGAGGCGGGCGGCGAGGCGCGCCTCGTCGAGGAACATGCCGAGGAACTCCGGATCCTCCGCGAGCTGGGGCCGGATCTGCTTGACGACCACGAGCTTGTTGAACCCGGCCGGGCCGCGCGCGACCGCGAGGTAGACCTCCGCCATGCCGCCGTGCCCGAGCTCGGCGATGAGACGGTATTTGCCGAGGGTGTTGGCGGCGTTCGACGACGGCAATGCCGGGCTACCCTCCATGAGCGACCTTCACCTGGCGCGAACGGCGAAGGGATCCGTCGCGGAGCGCTTTCGGGCGTTCCGCAGACCTGTCGCAGAAAATCCCCACACTCCGAACAAGCAGAGATGCTACTGGGCCGACCGTTCCGGCGCAATCGCTCATCCCCGGCAGAGGTCGCCCGCAAGCGGGCCCCCGCTTGCACCCTTGCGAGCACGGACGGCGGCGCGGCAGAATGCGCTGGGCGGCGCGGGCGGCCTCCAATCCCAGAACGGCGCTGAATCGGTGGCTCGCGTCTTCTCCACGTCTCCGCGGGCGGTGCTGCCGCTCCTGCCCCTCGCCCCGGCCATCGTGGTCGTCGTGGGCATCACCACCGCGCTGGTGATCGCGGTGCTGGGGATCTCCCAGCTCCAGGCGACGGGCGACGATGCGTCGACGCTGCGGGCGGACGCGCTCTCGGCGACGCTGGCAGCGCGGCTGGGGGCGACCGCCACCGAGGATCGGGCCGAGCTGCTCGGCCGCGCCGCGCGGCGCTCGGCCGCGGAGATCCTCCTCGTCGATCGAGACGGGCAGATCCTCGTCAACGAGAGCTTCGAGAAGCCCTCGCGCGACGACGTCCAGCGGCTGCTCACCGCCGGGGACGGCGAGACCCGCACCGCGCTGGGCCGGGTGCGCTTCGCCGCGCGCTTGCTGGCGGAGCCGCGCGGCAGCCTCGCGGTGGTCACCTTCGTCGCCGCGCCGAGCCCGCCGAATGGCTCCATCGCCCTCGTCAACGGCGTCGCGGCGCTCACCGCGGTGCTCCTCGGCATCGCCCTCACGGTGTCGCTCGCCTACACCAAGGCGGCCCGCGACGACGTCGAGTTCGTGCGGCGGCGCATCGTCGACATGGCGCGCCCCGACGCCAACCCCGCCGGCGAGCCGATCCCCATCCGCTCGCTCGATCAGGTCGGCGCGCTCACCGCGGCCTTCGACGTGCTCGTCGGCCGCTTCGCCGCCGCCGAGCGCAGCTACCGGGCGGATCTCCGCCAGGCCGCGGAGGGCGCCCGGGAGCGGTCGGCGTTCCTCGCCGGTCTGAGCCACGAGCTGCGCACCCCGCTCAACGCCATCCTCGGCTTCACCCACGTGCTCGAGAGCGAGGTCGACGGCCCCCTCGACGACGAGGCGCGCGAGTCCCTCGGGGTGATCAAGACCAGCGGCGAGCACCTGAAGACGCTCATCGACGATGTCCTCGACCTCTCCGCGCTGGAGACCGGCCAGCTCCGGCTCAGCCGCCGCCCGGTCGACGTGCGCGAGCTCGCCGAGGAGGTGGTGCGCGAGGCGCGCGCCACCGTGCGCGACAAGCCGGTGGGCCTGGCGGTGACCGGGCAGGCCGGGCTCTTCGCCCACGCCGACGCGCGGCGGGTGCGGCAGGTGCTCACCAACCTCATCACCAACGCCATCAAGGCGACCGCGCAGGGCTGGGTCACCGTGCACATCGAGGCCCGCGGGGCCTTCGTGGCGCTCATCGTGCAGGACACCGGCGCCGGGATCCCCAAGGAGCAGCGCGACGCCATCTTCGAGGCCTACCGCCAGGCCGGCGACGCGCGCTCGCGCCGCGGCGGCACGGGGCTGGGGCTCTCCATCGCGCAGCGGCTGGTGGGGATGCACGGCGGCACCATCGACGTGGAGAGCCAGCTCGGCCAGGGCTCACGCTTCACCGTGCGCCTGCCCCGCATCGACGCCGTCGATCCCACCACCGAGAACACCACCCGGCCCGACTTCACCTTCCCCAGCGGCTCGTGGAGCGGCAAGGAGCCGCGGTGAGCGACGCGGCCGTCCACTTCGCGCGGCGCATCCTCTCGCGCCAGGCGCTGGCCGGGGCGGCCGCGTTCCTGGTGGTGGCCATCTTCGCGCCCCGCCTCCTCGTGCTCGAGGACGACGTCGCCTCCGGCGTCCTCTCGGTGGGCGCGACGCTGGCGGTGCTGGCGCTGGCGTCGACCACGGCGCTGTCGCTGATGGCGCTGCGCCGGCACCGGTTCCTCCTGCGGGCGCTCGCGGCGGGGGAGCACGACGTCGAGCCCGTCGATCTGGGCCGCCTCGCCGAGCTCCCCACGTCGCTCTCGCTGCGCTTCTTCGTGGCGACCTCGCTGGTCTCCAGCCTGGTGCTGGTGCCGGGGATCCGGCCCGAGCGCCTCGACGGCGGCCGCGCCGTGAGCCTGGTCATCCTGGCGATGACCATCCTCGCCGGCGCGGCGCTGCCGCACTACGTGCTCACCCGCCAGGCCACCATCGAGGTCCTCGAGATCTCCCCGCTCGAGCCGCTCAGCGTGCTGCTGGAGGCGCTCGAGCTCCGCAAGATCCCCTCGCGGCGCATCACCCTGCGGCTCCTGCTCGCGGTGGTGGCGCCGGTGGCGCTGGTGGGCGCGGGCGCGGTGCTGGTGACCCACGCCCACCTCCGCACGCTGACCGAGCAGAGCCGGCGGGCCACCGCGCTGCTCATCGCGCGCACGGCGCTGGAGCCCTCCCCGGGCGGCCCCGCGGCCAGGGCCAGCGCGGCGGCGGCGGCCGCTCAGCTCGGCTTCGCGGTCCGCTTCGAGCGACAGAACGCCGAGTCACCCGACCCGCAATACTCCCGGGATCCCGACGGGGCGGTGGTGGTGACCGCGCCGCTCGAGGACGGGCAGGCCGTCCTCCGCTTCTCCACCGAGCTCGATCCGGGCACCATCTACGGCAGCGTCGCGGTGGGGCTGCTGGCGGTGCTGCTCGCGGCGCTGGTGGGGGCGCTCTTCGGCCGCGTGCTGGCCGCCGACCTCGAGGAGGCGACGCGGAGCGTGCGCCTCCTCGGCACCGAGAGCGTGCTCCGCGGCGGCACCCAGATCGCCAGGCCCGCGCGCTTCGCCGTGGTCGCCGACCTCGGCCGCGCCATCGAGGAGCTGACCGGCCGCTTCCGCGTCTTCGCCGCCGCGCAGGAGCGCGCCCTCGAGGCGCGCGCCGCCGCCCACCGCATGCGCGGCCTGCTCTTCGCAAGCGTGAGCCACGACCTCAAGAGCCCGCTCAACGCCGTCCTCGGCTTCGCCGAGCTGGTGGGCCAGGGCGCGCTCACCGAGGCGCAGCGCGAGAGCCTGGAGCTCATCCAGACGCGCGGCCGCGAGCTCCTGGGGCTGATCGAGACCATCCTCGACGCCGCCCGCGTCGAGGCCGCCCAGCTCGAGCTCACCCCCCGGCCGGCGCAGGTGGCCCGCCTCGTCGCCGAGGCGGTGCGCAAGGCGCGCGAGCTCGCGGGCGACGCCGACGCGGCGGTGGTGGTCGACCTGAGCCCGGGGCTGCCCACCGTGCCGGCCGACCCGGCCTATGCCCCGCGCGCGCTCGCGGTGATCGTGGCCCACGCCATCCGCACCGCGGCGGGCGACGGGAACGCCCGCTTGACCCGGGTGCGGGCGGTGCAAGCGACCCTGCCCGGCCGCGGCGGCGAGCGGGTCCTCATCGACGTCGAGTACGGCAGCCGGGAGGTGACGCGCGCCGATCTCGAGCTCCTCTTCGCCCGCCAGGCCAGCGGTCGCGGCCGCGGTCTGACCCTGGGGCTCAGCCTGGCGCGCAGCGTCATCGAGCTGCACGGCGGCGCCGTCGAGGTCGAGGCCCGCAGCGAGGGCGGCGTCGTCTGCCACGTCTGGCTGCCACTCGTCGTCCCGTCGAAGCGCCCCCAGCTCACCTCGTTCCCGACGCTCGGCTGACGTCGCGGGACGCTCTCGAGCGTCCCGCAGGATGGTCGCGGGACGCTCTCGGGCGTCCCGCAGGATGACCGCGTGACCGTCGGAGTCGTGCTCTCGACGTCGGCGGCGGCAACCCCCGTGATACGGCTGCGCGGGTAGCGTCCCCTCCACCGCCACCTCTGCTTTCTCAAGGACCGACGATGAACCTGCGATCTCTTCGTATCCCGACCATGCTCGGCGCGCTGCTGGCGCCACTCCTCGCCGCGGGGAGCGCCTCGGCCCAGACGTACGTGGAGGTCCGCCAGCCGTACGCGGTCTACGACGGCCCGCGCTTCCGCGGCGGCATCGACCTGGAGCTCGGTGGGCTCCTCGTCCCCGGCGTGGCCAACCTCGGCGCCATCGGTCTCCGGGCGCAGCAAGGCGTCCAGATCGACAACAACTGGGCGGTCTACTTCCAGCCCAGCCTCGACATCCCCTTTGGCAGGCTCGTCGGCATCGAGCTCGGTGCGGGGTTGATGGTCGACTACACCTTCAACCACCTCCCCATCAGCGTCGGCGTCGGCCCCGAGGTGGGCTTCTTCGGCGCCGGCGGCGGCACCTGCTCCACCAACAACGGGACCTGCACCTCCATCTCCGACGCGGCCGGCATCTTCTATGGCGCACGGCTCCACTTCGCCTATTACCCCGTCATCGTCCGCTACCCCGACCGCCCCCGCCGCCGGGCGCTCGCCATCGGCTTCGACCTCCGCCTCCTCGACGGCGCCTTCGGCAGCAGCACCAGCACCGCCAACGCCACCACCGCGTCCGTCACGGCCGACGGCTTCGGCGTCTCACCGATGCTGTCGATCGGTTACACCGCCTTCTAGCCCTTGGGCTGGCCGTGCCCCGGCCCGAGGATGAGCGGGAGCTTCTCCTTCGGATCGAACGCCTCGACGTGGGGCGGGTGGTGGCAGCCGACGCAGAGATCGCTCTTGGGCGAGGCCACGATGAGCCCCTTCTTGCCGGGATCCTTGGCGTGGAGCGAGCCGGGGCCGTGGCAGTTCTCGCACTGCACGTTCTGGAGCTTCTCGTTGTGCGTCACCGTCGAGCCGCCGGGTTTGTCGTAGCCGGTGACGTGGCAGCTGACGCAGTCGAGGTTGTACTCCTTGAAGTCCTTCTGCAGCGTCGGGTACGCGTGGGCGTGCGAGGTCTTGTCCCAGAACTTGCGCGCGTCGTCGTGGCAGTCCGTGCAGGCGTCGACGCCGACGTAGCTGGCCTGCCCAGGCTCGGGCGGGGGCGGCAGGCGGCCGGCGAAGGCCGTCTTGTTGTGCTCGTTGACGCGCTTGTAATAGCCGGCGATCTCGTCGGCGACGGCCTTCTCCCGGCCGAGCTTGTCGCGCACCTCGACGCTGAGGTAACGGAAGAAGCTGCCCTTCACCTCGGGCTGCACCGCCTCCTTGGCCGCCTTCTCGGCGCGCAGCTTGTCCAGATCGGCCTTGCGGGCGGCGAGGTCCTCGGGCCGCACCGTGTGATCGCGCTCCCAGGAGTCGATGCGCACCTCCAGCTCGCGCATGCGCGCCGACAGGGTGAGCAGCTCGTCGGCGCGGGCGATGCCACCGGCATCGGCGAACACCAGCGGCTGGCCGGGGGACGACGAGCCGGCCCGCACGAAGAGATCGATCACGCCCACCGTCTGCAGGTGGTTCGCCGCCTCCACCACCAGCGTGGTGCCTGCCAGCACCGGGGCCTTGGGCGCGTCGTTGGCGTCGCCCGCCTCGACCGGCTTGCCGATGACGAGCACGTGCAGCTCCGGCACCTTGTCGGCGAGCCGGAGCGCCTCGCCGCGGGGGAGCGCGGCCAGGCCGATGAGCACCGTGGCGCCCTGCCTCTTCACCTCGGCCAGGCCGGCTTCCATGGCCGCGAGCGCCGCGGTCGGCCCGGGCCTTACGCCGTCGGGGTAGGCGCCCGCCTTGTCGCGGGGGTCGCTCACGCCCACGATCCCCAGCTTCACGCCGCCGACCTCGCGCACCAGCGTGCCGGTCATGCCCGCGAGGTTGCCGGCGAGCAGCGCCGCGCCCGCCGCCGCTCGGTAGCTCGCCAGCTTCTCGGCGCCGCCCGCCCAGTCGTTGGCGCCGGGCGCCCAGGCGGCCAGGCCCACGTCCTTGAAGGCGCCGGCCAGGGCCTCGGCCTTCCAGGAGTCCTGGGTGCTGTCGCCGCTGCGCAGCCGGGGGTCGAGGAACAGCATCGGCCCGGCGCCGAGCACCGCGCTGGCCGGCGCCGCCGCGGCCTGGCTGGCCACGAAGGCCGCGAGGTGGTCGATGCCGCCGAGCTGATCCTTGCTGCACCCGCAGGGCTCGAGCGCGCCGGCGACGGTGCTCACCACGTAGAGCCGCACCGTGGGCTTGTCCGCTGCCGCGGGCGCCCCCGCGCCCGCGGGGAGCGCCGTGGAGTGGCAGCCCTGGCAGGCCGCGACGCCCCCGGCGGCAAGGAGGGTGAAGACCAGAGCCGTCCAGTGCAGGGTGCGCCGCATCAGGGCGCTTTTCTAGCGAGGCAGGGCGCCCGCGGCAAACGGCAAGATCGACTTCAGATCGTTGTCGGTGAAGCGGAGCTGCAAGCCGACGAAGTAATCGCGCCGATCGCTGTTGAGGATGTCGTCGACGCCGCCGAGCAGCCACAGCTTGCGGAGGAACTCGTAGGCGAGGGCGATGCGCCAGCGGGGGGAGAGCTCCTCGCCGAAGCCGAAGAGGTCCTGGCGGAGCTCGAAGCGGTCGTTGAGCAGGTTGAGATCGAGGCCGATGCCGCCCGTCGACTCCTTGATGCCGAAGCGCCCGGTGAACATCCCGATGCGCTTGGCGAACTGGAAGGAGAAGCGGAACGAGTTGGTGGTGGTGGTGATCGTCTCGCGGTAGTGCGGCGGGAACGCCGGGTTGGTGGTGTCGACGTCGATCTGCTGGATGCCCGTCTTGCCGCGGGGATCGTTGACCAGCTCGATGTCGTAGTACTTGTCCTCGGAGGGCTGGAGCCGGATCTCCGCGTAGGTCTTGATGGTGTTGGCGAGGAAGTTGTAGTCGGTGCGCAGGCCCACCACCGTCTGCACGCGGCTGATGCCGCCGACCAGCTCGCCGACGTCCTCGACCGTGCTCTCCACCTCGTTGATGAGGGTGTCGTCCTTGCTGAGCCGGCCCAGGGTGCCCTCGCCCTTGGCGAGGCGCTCGGCGACCGTGTTGGCGTGGCCGAGCGCGGACTCGAGGCTGGCGCTGGCGCGGTTGACGCGCTCGACGGTGCTCTTCAGGTCGCCGGGCTTGGCGCCCTCGCCCGGGCCGGCGGAGGCGGTCATCTTCCGCACGTCGTCGGTGACCTGCTTGATGTTGAGGAGGATCTCGGCGATCTGCGGGCGCGAGTCGCCGGTGATGCCGTTGACGTTATTGACGACCGAGCGGACGCCCTCGCGGTTCTCCTTGACCGCGGCGTTGAGCTGCTCGGTCACCTCGGCCACGTTCTTGAGGATCTGGGCGATCTGGTCCTGCCCGCGGTCGCTGCCGACGGTGGACTTGAGCGACTGGGTGACCGCCTTGACGTCCTTGAGGATGTCGGAGATCTGCCCCTCCAGCGACTGGATGGTGGGCTCGTCGATGTAGTGGGTGACCTCGCCGTCGTCGGGGATGCGCGTCCTGCCCTCGGTGCCGGGGGTGAGCACGATGATCGACTCGCCGATCAGGCTGGTCGCGCGCTTGCCGATGGCCGCGTCCTCGTAGAGGGGGAACTCGGGGCGCATCTTCACGTCGACGCGGGCCATCCCCTTCTCCAGCGAGAGGCGCTCGATGTACCCGACCTGGATGCCCGAGGTCATCACCCGCGAGCGCGGCGCGATGCCGGTGACGTCGGGCAGGTAGGCGTGGACGCGGTAGCCGTTGGCCGTGCCGGTGTCGCGCGAGACAAAGCGGTACCCGAAGTACCCCGCCCCCGCGAGCGCGAGGGTCATCACCCCGACCTTGGCGGCCCTGCTGACCTCGGACATGCGACCGAGCCCACGCTAGCATGAGCGTGCGCGCGTCTCGCACGCAATACCGCCACCAGGACCACGTGCCCCCCTCCGGCCCGCGGCGAGGCGGGCCGACGCGTCAGGGCCGCCGGTAAAAGCTCACGCGCCAGCCGGCGAAGATGGCGGGCCGACGCGCGGTATCGCTCCACACATAGTCGCCCATCAGAAACGGCCCCTGGGCGATCTTCCAGGTGTGGACCCCCTCGTAGAAGACGCCGCCGCCGACCAGCGAGGCGAGCGAGCTGTCGACGAGGGCGGTGCCGGACGGGTCCTTGACGCTGGCGAGGTAGGGGCCGGCCTCGAAGAGCACGCCGAGGTCGCGGAGGTGGCCACCGAGGGGGAAGAGCGGGAAGGCCTCGACGCGGAAGACCGCGCCGGCGCTCGTCGCCGTGTTGCTGCCGGTGTCGAAGAGCCGGTTGGAGCTGAAGCCGAAGCCCAGGTTGAACCACTCGGTGACGGCGGCGCCGATCCAGAGCTGCCCCACCGTCGCCGGTCGCGCGCCGGTCACCGTGTACCAGCTCGCGTAGCCGGTCTTGGTGACGTCGTTGGGGTAGCCGACGATGCTGGCCGCGCCGCCGCCCACCAGGAGCCCGATGGCGAGCCCGCCCCGGCGCACGGGCGGGGGCGTCGCGCTGACGCCGGGGGCGGGGTCGACCGGCGCCGCGGTCGTGGCCGGCGGGTCGGAGGCGGGCGTGGGGAGGATATCGTCGGCCCGCGCCGCTGCCGGGAGCAGCAGCGCGACGAGCGCGGCGGCCGCGCAGCAGGAACGCTCGAGAGGGGTCGCCATCGCTGGGCCCCTTATACGACGCGCGCGCCGCGGCGCGGTAGAACCGTCACGTCCGCGCCCAGGCGGCGGCCAGCGCCAGGGTGCGCGCGTTCTCGAGCACGGAGCCGAGAAACCCCTTGCGGCTCGCGTCGTCGCCGATCTGCGCGGCCCGCTCGACGAGGCGTCGCTTCGCCTCGGCGAGCACCGCCCTCGCCTCCTCGCGCCGGCCGCTCGCCTCCAGGGCCTCGGCGAAGGTGAGCCGCACCAGGGCCTCGCCCTCCTCGAGGCCGCCGAGCTCGCCGAGCACCGCGAAGGCGGCGCCCGCGTCGCCGAGCGCGCCCCCGGCGTCGCCGCGCTGGAGGCGGACGCCGGCGCGGATCGCCAGGGCGTGGGCGCGGACGGGACGGAGGCCCTCCAGCCCGTCGAGCGCGGCGGTGGCCTCGCGCTCCGCGGCCTCGAGATCGCCGGCCTGGGCGAGGATGCCGGCGAGGTGGCTGCGGGCCGCGCCGGCGAGCCCGCGATCGCCGATGACGGTGAACGCCTCGACCGCCTCGGCCTCGATGGCGAGCGCCTCGTCGACGGCGCCGAGGCGGGCGACGGCGTGCGCGAGCGTGTGCCGCGCGTAGGCCGAGACGCTGGGCAGGGCGAGGCGCTCGGCGACCACGAGCGCGGCGCGGAGCTCGCCCGCCGCGGCGGCGTAGCGGCCCACCATGGTCTCGGCGAAGGCGAGGGTGACGCGCGCCCGGCAGGCGTTGCGCTGGTCGCCGGCGGCCTCGAAGTGCCCGACCGCCGCCTCGCTGCGGGCCAGGTAGGCGCCCAGATCGCCCTCCACCCTCGCCCGTGAGCCGAGCGCCTCCGCGATGCGGGCGCGCGCCCGCGGCTCGGTCACCCGCGGCTCGACCTCGGCGAGGCGCGCGAGGAGCTGGTCGGCGCGGGGGTGGGCGCCGCGCAGCTCGAGCTGGGTGGCCGCCCGCGCCGCGGAGACGAGGTGCTGGGGCGAGGGGTCGCCCGACCAGAGCGCCGCGAGCTCCGCGGCGATGGCCTCGAGATCGGCGTCGTGCCCGAGCCGGGCGGCGAGGCCGGCGCGATCGCCGGCGGCCACGAACCAGGGGGCGCTCCCCCGCGGGAGCAGCCGCATCGCCTCGGCGGCGCTGGCCTCGGCGGCGGGGAGATCGTCGCTCCAGCGCAGCGCCTCGGCCTGGATCTGGCGCAGCGCCCCGAGCGCCGCGAGCATCGGATCGCCGGGCGCGCGGGCGGACGTGTCGCCGAGGCCGACGGTGGCGCGCTCGGTCCAGAGCAGCGCCAGCTCGAGGTCGTTGCCCTCGAGGGCCTGCGCCGCCGCGCGGCAGTACGAGGAGAGCGCCCGCGTCGCCTCGAAGGCGCGCTCGAAGTGCCCGGCCACGGCGCCGGGGTCGCCGTCGCCGACGCGCTCCAGCCACTCGCCGGCGAGCCGGTGGCCGAGGCGCCGGTCGGGCTCGGAGAGCATGGCGTAGGCGGCCTCGCGCACCAGCGCCTGGCGGAAGGCGTACTCCTCTTGCCCGGGGACGTGGGCGACCGGGCGGCGGTCGAGCAGCTCGCGCTCGGCGAGATCGGCGAGCGCCTCGGCGACGGCGGCCGAGCCCTCCTCGCCGCCCAGCAGCGCCAGCACGCCGTCGGCCCAGAACACGGTCCCGAAGACGCTCGCCGCCCGGAGCACCCGGCGCCGCGAAGGAGAGAGCCCGTCGAGGCGCCGCTCCACCATCGCCAGCACCGTCTCGGGGAGCCTCTCGCCGTGCCCCTCGGCGACGGCCCGGATCAGCTCCTCCAGGTAGAACGCGTCGCCCGCGGCGAGCTGCACGATGCGCTCGATGGTGGCGTCGCCGGCGGCGCGGCCGAGGACCTCGCGCACCAGCCGCTCGCTGGCCTTGCGGCCGAGGGCGCTGAGCTTGAGCTCGGTGACCGCGCGGCCGGACCAGAGGCCGGGGAAGAGCGCCTGGAGCTCGGGCCGGCCGAGCGCGATCACCAGGAGCGGCCGGTCGGCGAGGTGGCGCAGCGCGCCGTCGATGAGCTGGAGCGAGGGGCGGTCGCCCCACTGGACGTCGTCGAGGACCAGCACCACCGGCGCCGCCGCGCACTCGGCGCCGACGAAGTCCTCGAAGGCGCGCCGCAGCTGGTCGCCCATGAGGACGGCGTCCTGCCGGGCGGCGCGGAGCTCCACGCTCTCGTCTTCGGGGAAGGGCACGCCCGAGAGCTCGCCCAGGAAGACCGTGACCCGCGCCTGATCGTCGCCCGAGAGGCAGCGCCCGACCCGCGCCGAGAGCTTGCGCCGCCGCACCGGGGCGGGCTCGCCGTCGAGCACCCCGGCGAGGCCGCGGATCACCGGCGCCAGCAGGCCGAACGGCGATCCCGCCCGCATCGGCTCGCCGCGCCCGGCCCAGAGCTCGAAGCCGCTCTCGCCGGCGCGCGGCAGCTCGGTGAGCCCGGTGATGGCCAGGGCGCGGGCCCGGTCCCCGAGCGCCTCGGCGCCGCGGGCGCGCAGGCGGCGCAAGAGCTCCACCCGGAGCCGCGATTTGCCCACGCCGGCCGGCGCGGTGACGATCACCGCGCGGGCGACCTGCTCGGTCGCGACCTCGTCGAAGAGGGCCGCCAGGGTGGTCAGCTCGCGCTCGCGCCCGACGAAGGGCGTCGCCTTGCCGAGCAGGGTGCGCGGGGCCTCGCGCGCGCGCTCGCCGAGGAGGAGCAGCCCGGCCTCGTCGCCGCCGAGCTCGAAGGCGGCGGAGCAGAGCCCCGCCACCACCTCGTCGACGCGGATCGAGCCGGGCTCGGCGCGCCGCAGCAGCGCGACGCCCCTGTCGATCACCTCGCCCATGGTCAGCCGCGCCAGCCGCTCGCCGCGGCCCGCCACCACCGCGACGCCCGCCTCGGGGTGCCCCTCCCGCACCGCCAGCGCCGCGCGCGCCGCCAGCACGGCCTGATCGGTGAAGGCGCCGCCTCTCGCCACCGTGATCAGGATCGAGCCGTCGGCCAGCACCGCGAGCTCCCCGCCGATGGCCTCGAGCGCCGCGCCCAGCGCCGCCCGCCGCGACAGCGACGCCGCCCGGGGGAGGCGCGAGAGCACCACGCACATCAGCGGCCGCTCGGCGGCGGTGATGGCCGCGGGCCCCCCGCTGGTGGGGTGGCGGGCCGGGCCCTCGCCGGGCTCGATCGCTCCGAGCGCGCGGACCACCTCGTCGGCGTCGGCGGGCCGGTCCGCGGGGGCCTTGGCGAGCAGGCGCGCGATCAGGCGCTCCAGCGCCGGCGGCGCCTCCGGGCAGAGGTCGCGCAGGCGCGGCGGCTCCTCCAGCACCAGCTTGAGGAGGACCGCCATGATGTCCTCCGCCTCGAAGGGGGCGCGCCCGGTCAGGCACTTGAAGAGCACGGCGCCCAGCGCGAACAGGTCGGCGCGGGCGTCGACGTCCGGCGCGCCGCGGGCCTGCTCGGGGGCCATGTAGCCGGGCGTCCCGATCATCGCCCCGACCTCGGTGAGCGTGCGTTCCCCGTGAGCGGCTCGCAGGGCGCGCCGGGCGATGCCGAAATCGAGGACCTTCGCCTGCTCGGGGCGGCCATCGACGAGCCAGATGTTGCCCGGCTTGACGTCGCGGTGGACGACGCCCCGCCGGTGCGCCGCGCCCAGCCCCGCCGCGACGCGGGCGCCGAGCGCCACGCTCTCGGCGACGCTCAGGCCAGCGCGGCGGAGGCGGGCCCCCAGGTCCTCGCCCTCCAGCCACTCGGTGACGAGGAACGGCTCGCCCTCCGGCGTCCGCCCGCGGGCGACGAAGCGGACGATCGCCGGGTGCGCCAGCCCCGCGAGCACGTCGACCTCGCGAGCGAAGCGCTCCCCCTCCAGGCCGCCCTGCGTCTGCAGCACCTTGATCGCCACCGGGCGGCCCTCGAGCCGATCCTGGGCGCGGTAGATCTTGCCCATCGCCCCGGAGCCCGCGAGGCGCTCGATCGCGAAGCGATCTTCGAACAGACGCGCGGGCTCCACGGCGCGAAGTATCGTCGCAGCGCGGGTGGTGGTCTACCTTCACCGCCCGATGAAGACCAACGCCGCCCGCATCCTCGACAGCCTCGGCGTCCGCTACGAGCTCCGCAGCTACGACGTCGGCGACGAGCACGCGTCCGCCGCGGTCGTCGCCGACAGGGTCGGGCTCCCGCCCGAGCAGGTGTGGAAGACCCTGGTGGCCCGCGGCGACCGCAAGGGCGTCTGCTTCGCGGTGGTGCCGGCCAACGCCTCGCTCGATCTCAAGGCCCTGGCGCGGCTCAGCGGCGACCACAAGGTCGACACCGTCCCTCTCAAGGAGGTGCAGCCGCTCACCGGCTACGTGCGCGGCGGCGTGACCGTGCTCGGCGCCAAGAAGGACTACCCGGTCTACGTAGACGAGACGATCGAGCTCTGCGACCTGATCTCGGTGTCCGCGGGCGCACGCGGGACCCAGATCCTCCTCGCCCCGGCGGACTACCTGCGGGCGGTGAAGGGCCTGGTGGGCGCCATCGCGAGGGAGGAGCGGTGAGCCAGCCCCATCGACGCCCCGGGCGCCGTTGGGTACCCTCCGGGCGTGGACCGGCCCGACGCCTCCCAGCTCGACGATCGCCTCGTGGCCGCCATCACCGCGCTCTGCGAGAGCGGCGACGACGAGGTCGAGGCCGGCCGCTACGGCGAAGCCGTCGCCCGCTACCGGCAGGCGCTGGCGCTGGTCCCGACGCCGGTCACCTCGTGGGCGGTGAGCACCTGGATCCAGGGCTCCATCGCCGAGGCCCACTACCTCGCCGGCGAGTACCTGGAGGCGCGCGACGCCATCGACGACGCCTTCCGCTGCGAGGGCGCCATCGGCAACCCCTTCCTCCACCTGCGGCTCGGGCAGATCGAGGACCGCCTGGGCAACCGCGGGCGCGCCCTCGACGAGCTCATCCGCGCCTTCACCCGCGGGGACGAGGCGGTCTTCGCCGGCGAGGATCCGCGTTACCTGGCGCTGGTGAAGGCGGCGCTCCTCGACGACGCCAACTGAAGATCTGTCCGGAAAGGATCTTTGCCTCCAGGTTCGTGCGCTGCGGCCCGGACCGCGTGGCTCGAGGCCCGGACCGCGTGGCTCCAGGCCCGGACCGCGTGGCTCCAGGCCCGGACCGCGTGGCTCCAGGCCCGGACCGCGTGGCTCCAGGCCCAACCCTCGTGGCTCCA
>Ga0302267_10002531_pt1 | contig 22004 bp, 19 predicted proteins | sample III_Bog_E1_3_FD_194555 | JGI IMG/M metagenome (GOLD analysis project Ga0302267, IMG submission 194555) | Peat permafrost microbial communities from Stordalen Mire near Abisko, Sweden - III_Bog_E1_3 | ecosystem: Environmental > Terrestrial > Soil > Wetlands > Peat | place: Sweden: Abisko... | reverse complement strand
TCATTCTCGGCGAAAGCGATCCCGGAGGCTGCGCCGCATGCAAGGGCAGCCAGAACGGCTACCGGAACGGCCCGCTCTATGGCGTCAGCGTAGCCGAGGCCACCATGCGCACATATGAGCTGGCCCGCAAGTACGGTGTCACGGTTGAAGGCGCGGTAACCTGGGCCTTTGAGTTTGAAGATCAGCCCGCCTTCGCCGGATTCCGTGAGTTAGCCACGAATGGCATCGACAAGCCCGTCCTCAACGTCTTCCGCATGTTCGGCAAGTTAAGCGGAGAAAAGCCCGGTGCGGTGTGGCTTGCGACCAGAAGCACCGGAGCGCTCCCCGAGGACGAGATTGCTGCGCACAGTGTCATCGGTGCTCCCGACGTGAACGCCGTGGCCACCCGCAGCAGCGAGGTAGTGGACATTCTCCTGTGGAACTACCACGACTCCGACATTCCGGCTTCGGCTGCTCAGGTCCATCTAACTGTCGACGGCCTGCACGGCCTGACTGTGGTCTCATCCGAATTCCGTATGGACGCAACCCACAGCAACGCGTACCTGCCCTGGCAGCAGATGGGCAGTCCGGCTCACCCCACCAGTAAGCAACTGGAAGAATTGCAAAACGCCGGCATGCTCCAACAGACTGTGCCGGATCACGCTCTTGCTCTCCGTCAAGGCACGGCCGATGTCGATCTGACCCTCCCACGGCAGGCAGTTGTGCTGGTTCGGCTGCGCGAGGTGACAGCTCAGGACTTCCCGCCCAAGCTGTGAGCAAACGATAAAAACACCAGCGCCGCCGGCGAGTACCCTCCCGGATCAGGCTGCGTAAACTCACCTGTCAGCGGATCCATCTGCTGCCGAAATTCCCCATGCCGCATGATCGCCTCGCACCATTGCCCCATCAGGTGATCCAATTCAGCCTTCTTGCCGTAGTGCGTCATCCATCGCGGCGCGCGCAGCGCCGTCAAAGCCTGCGATGCGCCGCCCCAGGAGTTGCGCGGGATCGGCCGCACAAACGCCGGATCATCCATCGCAATGCTTGCGAGCGGATAAGTCGCCCAGAACGCCTTCGGGTTATGCAGTTGCCTCAACCACACCGTTTCGAATATTGCCTTGTCGCGCCGGTGCGAAAGATCGAGCACATGCTCGCCCAGTACCCTGCTGATCACATCGCCACGAACACGGACAAACTGATTCTGTGCGTCCAAATCGTAAAAGCTCGCGTCTTCCTGCGAATAAAGCTTATCGATGATCAGGTTGCGGATCTTCTCCGCATCCTCCAACCAGCGCGCGGCTTCGTCATTTTTTCCAAGTGCCTTGGCCATGGCGGCCAGCGCAATGCGCCCGCCAAACACCGTCGCCGAAAGATCGGGGCACAGACGCGGCATGGACGCGAGCGGCGGACACCTCCGCGCATCCGCATCCGGACAGCGATTGGGAATTCCGGCCCATCGCGGGCTGTTGTCTTGCCCCGTGTCGTAAGTACAAAACCCCTCCACCAGCCCTGTCTTGCGCGTGTCGCGATACTGCCGCAGCCACGCATCCCAGCGCCCGCAAGCCGCATATGCCAACGTCAGCAGTTCCTCATCGCCCGTCAGTTGCGCCAATTCCCATGCCGTAGCGGCGATCGGCACCACCATCTGAATCTGCCCGAAACCGTTCTCCGTGGTCTTGATGCTTGCCGGTAGTTGCCCGTCCGCACGCTGCAGTTCAAAGAACGCCATGTGATTGTTGCGCGCGGCCTCAACTGGCGTGGTCAGGGATGCGTTCCCTGGAATGTTCCGGGAAAGATGGGCGTAAACCACTCCTTCATGCGGCCCGCACTCCTGCCAGATCCCCTGATACGTGCTGCCTTCCACAAGAAGTGGCTTCGGATAGCCCGCAATGGTCCGAATATTGCCCGCCAACACAGCAACCGCCGCGTTCCACGTTTGTTTCCACGCAGGATTGCTCGTTGGAAAGCCGAGGACGTCTACCGCACCACCGATCTCAGGCCGCTGCACTTTTTTTGCTTGTGAATGGGAGGGAAGAGCATGCAGCGCGAAAGACGCTACCGCAGCTTTTGCGGAGCCCGCGAGGAAGCGTCTCCGGCTGTGTTGAGATTGCGGGGAGAAACTCATGATCAGGCGGGACCTCAGTGTGCGTCCGGCCGCCCGGATCAGTGCGACGAGTGTCCGTCTTCCTTGCTGCTGGTGGCCCACAGAATGCACGAAAAGAAGACGACTGCGATCAACGGGACGACGACGAACGGCGTGTAAAGGTGCATTGCGTAAGCTCCCTGCCAGTAGAGTACCAAAAGCTGACCGTGGTCCGAAATCGTAGTTGATCACCCGGCACGAGGTTTATGTCTTTTTTGAGCTCTCCCTTGCCCAGTGCAACGCGGCAGTCTGTCCGCGCCAACGGTTCGTCGGGCCGCACCAGCCCCACGCGTATAATGAGTTGTCGAGTTTTTTATCTCTCGCGGCGGAGTATGCCCGCTCCCCGCACTGGAACGTGGATGCCTGAACACATAAAGAAAAAGCTACTCGAAGAAATCAGTATTCTCGAGCACGAGCTCTCTCACGAATTGCCCGCGGAGATCAAGAAGGCCGTGGCCATGGGAGATCTGTCGGAGAATGCCGAATACCACATGGCGAAGCAGCGCCAGGATTTCGTCAACGCGCGTTTGGGGCAGCTCAAGAGGCGGATGGCCGAGCTCTCGCTGGTGAACCTCACCAACATTCCCAGAGACAAAGCCGGCTTCGGCTCCACGGTCGTGGTGTTCGATTCCACCAAGGAAGAAGAGATTGTCTATCGCCTGGTCACGAGCGAAGAATCCGATGTCTCCAAGGGGTTGATTTCAACCACCTCACCAATCGGCCGGGGGATTGTGGGCAAGAAGGTGGGCGATGTGGCCACCATTGTGACGCCGAATGGCAAGCGCGAGCTTGAGATTCTAAAACTCACCACCATTCACGATGAAGCGGGCGAAAAACAAGACGATTCCGTCGGCGTAAAGAATTAAGGAAACACTGGAATGACCTGGACCAGCGCTTTTGGCCGCGGTTGCGGCTGGCTTCTCGACCGAATCGTGCATGGCCTGGCGCTCACCCGCATCTCCCCAAACGTCCTCACTTTTGTAGGCCTGGTCATCAACATTGTGGCCGCCGTCTTGTTTGCTCATGCCAACGCTTCCAACTACCCACAGATGTTCTTCTATGCCGGCCTGGTAATCTTTGGCGCCGGAATCTTCGACATGGTCGACGGACGCGTAGCCCGCCGCAACAACCAGGTAACGGTCTTTGGTTCGTTCTTCGATTCGGTCATCGACCGTTATTCCGACGTGGTGCTGTTCTTCGGCCTTCTGGTCTACTACGGGCGCATCAACCGCATGCGCTACGTGGTGCTGGTGGCATTCGTCATGGTCACGTCGCTCATGGTCAGCTACACCCGTGCGCGTGCTGAAGCGCTTATCGGCCAATGCAAGGTTGGCTTCATGGAGCGCCCAGAGCGGATTGTTCTCATCCTGCTGGGAGCGCTTTTCAATCGCTGGGGTGTGATGGCTCCGGTGCTATGGGTCCTGGCCGCGCTTTCAACCATTACGGTAGCGCACCGCATTATCTACACCTATTCGAAAACCAAGCACTTAGCGCCCATTGGCTGAGTGGTCCGTCGTCAACCGCATCGCGCTGGCTTTTAGCAATTCACCATCACCGTGGAACACCCCGCCCTCACCGGTTTCCATTGCACCAAAAAGTTGGTCACAGCCGACGACTCCATCCGCCGCATGGCTTCAAACTCGCCGCCCTTCTGGCTATAAAGCAGGGTCCCCTTATCGCTCAGCACAGCCAGTGCGGGGACACCTCTATGCAGCGGAACCTCGTACTTTTCGGCGATATCCACGTTTTCGTCCATGTGACCAATGTTGATGTGGACAAGCACGAAGTTGGCATCGAGAATAGGCAGATTCGCGGGATCGTGGAAATAAAGATCCAGCACCTGGCAATCGCCGCACCAGTTGCCGCCAAAATCAATCAGGACACGCTTGTGGCTGGCGGCAGCGGTCTTCAAAGCAGCAGCCAAATCGCCTTTGGCCTGTCCAGGGTCAGGATAAATATCGCGTCCAGCAGAATTGGCGGTGCCCGCGCAAAAGGACAGCAACGCAACCAGAACGAGGATTTTGATGGTCTTCACGGGGACCCTCCTGTTTCAAGTGTGACACAATCGTTCGCTGACCTTCCACTTTTGCAGACTGCTTCCTCAGCATTACCATTTACTCTTGAATGGGTCTGAATGACGAACCATAGCGACTTGCGCAAACGCCTTGAATCCACCTCGTACCCTGACCTGGGAGCGATGATGGAGGGGTATGCGCGCGCCGCAGTGGAGTTGGCCAAGCGCGATTTCGGACACAAGTTGGAATACACTTCCGACTCAATCGACGAACTGGACGAAATCCTTGTGCAGGTGGGGGAGAGTCCGGAGCTCGATCTGGACTTTGAAGTCAGGCTTTGGGGCGCCTACCTGGGCGAGGTGCTGCGCAAGCGCTACGCGGCAGGATGGGAAATGACTCCATATCCGGGTGGCGCGGTTGCCGTTCCTGCCGTAGACGTGCGCGGCTCGCGCCTGTTTCCGCTCATGAAGGTGTACCGCCGCCTCACCATGGGCGAAGAGGAAGACCTTCGCGCCTTCTACAGCATGGTCACAGAGCGGCTGGGGAAGCCCGCCCAGGTGAATTAGAAACAGTTGTCAGTCGTCAGTTGTCAGTCGTAACCTGCGCAATTCAGGGAAAACTCCAAAAGATTACATATGCAGGCATCCATCGGAGCTGATTGTGCGTACTTCATGTGCTGGGCCTTTGCTGGTGTGACCAATGCCGCTCGCGGCAATCGAGCTATGTGCGACAATACTGAGTGTGAATGTGCGCCGGGCCAGATTGGTGCGCGGAGGACAAAATAATGGGCGATCTACTACAACCATGGCACCTGATTGTGCTGGGAATCGTTGCATTTCTTCTGTTTGGCGCAAAGCGCCTCCCGGAGTTGGGCAAAGGATTGGGCGAAGGCCTGAAGGGCTTCAAGGAAGGCATCAAGGGCGTGACCGATCCGCCGGCCACCCCGCCGAGCGTGCAGCACAATGTCACTCCGCCGCCCGCGCCGCCGGCTGCTGCCCCGGTTGAACCGCAGATTATCCGCAAGGACTAAACAGGGTACTCACGTCAGATTTCGGACGTGGATGTGTGAAGGGGCACGATCTCAATCGTGCCATAAACCACTTAAAATGAGAGTTATCGGGCTTCAGCCCGGCGCCCTTGTCCCGAAGCGAACACCTTGACCGTTCATTGAAAGGCCTGTTCCCGCGCACAGGCTTTTCAATTTCAGGCCTAAGCGCTCAGTAGCGCCACGGCTGCCAGAGCCAGCGCGATCCCCAGGAACTGGCGAACGGTGGGCCACTCGCGCAGCACAATCGCGGCCAGCAGAATGGTTCCCGCCGGGTACATGGAACAGACAATCGCAGCCACATCCAGGCGGCCCACCCTTGTGGCCTGCATATAGAAAAGATTGCCCATCGTATCCAGCAAACCCGCCGCGATGCCGGTGAGCCAGAATCCCCGCCAAGGCGCTTTGGGCGGCAAAACCGCCAGCACAATCACCAGCGCCAACAGCCCAGCCGCGCGAGCAGACGTCACAACCCACAGAATCCCCCCGCCACTCGCCATTTTGAAAAGGATCAACTGGGCTCCGAATCCGACGCCGGCCAGCGCCCCCAGTAGCAGCGCCGCTTTAGGCGTAGCAGCGCGCACCGCAGGTTCAGCCGAGCTTTTCAGCCCCAGCTTGCGCGCAGGCGTATGCGTAATCAGCCAGATCGCGGCCAGCCCCAACGCCAGTCCCACTCCAATCCGAGGAGCGGGAAATCCCTCGTGCGCCAGGGAAAACAGCACGGGAATCAGTGCGGTAAGCAGCCCGGTTAGAGCCGCTGTCAATCCCATGGCGCCCATCGCCAGCGCCCGATAAAAGATGGCAAGTGCCAGTGCCCCTTCAAAACCGCCCAGCGCGGCATAAATAAGGGGAGCAGAGCCGGGCATGGCGGCCTGCATGGCGCGGCAAAGGGCAAGCAGCAGAAGCAGAGAGAAGATGTGGCCTGAGGCAACTATCAGGAGGGCTGGAGAGCGGCGTGCGCCGATTCCGCCCACAAAGTCCGAACCGCCCCACGTGGTGGCCGCCACCAACCCAAGTCCAGCCGCGCTCCCCGTACCACTCACTAGCTAGCGGGCGTCCTGAGCGGAGGGGTAGTAGCCGGTTTTAGCGATGACTTCAAGGCCGGGGCGTTCTACGCGGACGTCAATCTTGCGGAACTTGCCGTCGATGAATGGCTCGTGCGTCACGTAACCCAGCGTGTACTGGTTGCGCGCCTCTTCGGCAATCTTCTGGTAGCTCTTTTCGATGCCGTTGGAGCTAATCTCCGAATCAAGCGTGCCACCGGTCGCGAGGGTGTACTTCGTGAGGATATTGTCATACATCGTGAAGGGCAGATGCAGGCGGCTGATGGTTCCCTCTCCCCACATCGCAGATGTACCAACCGCAGTGCCATATACGGCAATCTTGTTGGTCTCAAGCACGCGCAACACTTCTTTGAACGGCGCCTTGCTGCCGTATTCCTTGCCGTCGGAAATCACGTAGATGATGCGGCGGCGGCCCTTGGGGCGCGTCGATAATTGATTGGCGGCGGCGAGGATGGCGTCGTTGAGGGTATGGATTTCCTTGGGAATGACGCCGACTGTACCCGCGGGACCGGCTGAGAATCCAGGCTGGATGGTGGGGTCGGCGCAGTTTCCGTTCACGCGAATCGGGCAGCCATACAAAGGGCCACCATTTGCCGGGACCATCATCTCTGTGCCCTGGGATTTGGCCGCTTCAAGGATGAACGGGACCCGTGCGCTTTGACCGCCAGTAAAGCCGTGTGAGCGGTCTTGCGGTCCGTTACTGTATGTCATGACAGCGACTTCGTCGTAGGGGGTGAGCGCGCCCTGAACTGCGCCCAGAGAGTTGTTCACTTTGGTCATGACGTCGGAAGTCAGGCTCTGATCCACAACAAAGACGATGGAGAGCGGTGCAGGGTCGACGGTGAAAAGCGTCAGCGGCTCGCGCGAGTTGTTTTCATAGACCTTGAAATCGCGATAGGTGAGACCGGCGACCAAGTGCCCCTTCGGGTCTTTCACGGTGACCGGAACTTCGACAAAGTTCACATTGACGGTGAAATGGGTTAGCGCCTCCATGCCCTCGCCGGTAGTCGGCATCTCGGGCGGCTTGGTCTGCACATCATCCTTGCCTTCAGTGGAAGGCGCTCGGCTGGAGGGTGCGTTCGGGTCGGGCTGATCTGATGTGGCGGAGGAAGTCGCCGAAGAAGAACTGCCCCCCGTCGGCTCTGTTCCCGCGCCGATGCCGGGAGTAATGGGCGCGCCGCCCGGGCCCGTCAAAGGTGGAGGGGCCTGGGGCGTAGGAGCATCGGGTACGGAGGACTGCTGCTGGGCGAAAGCCGCCTGAGTCAAATTTGGGCCAAAAGTCACGAGCGCGGCCAGCGCAATTGCAGTCAAACCAAGCTTCACAGGGAATTCTCCAGTAGTCCCAATCGTCAGTAATCCCAACCGTCAGTATTGTTCGGCGGTCAGCAATCGATCCAGAAACCGACTGTCTGTCCCCAAAACGCCGACGAATCCGCCTTCAGTACAATCTCAGTACTCCACTATTATGATGCCCGTTGTGAGGCGCCCACGGGTGGCAACTGACAACTGGCGACTGACGATCACCGAAGGCAACACTTCACTCGTCAGACTATCAGACGCGCCAGACGAACGTAGGTTGCCCGACGGCCTGCAAACACTTCAGGTATGCTTTCCTGCAGTTATGCTTTCCTGGGGGTCCGGAATTCGTCTAATGAACAGGATGCGCTCTCGATTCGGAATTTACGGACTCTTGCTGTGCCTGCCCGCTCTAGCGGTCACAGGATGGGCTCAACTCGCCCCCTCACCAGACGCGCCACCGGTGAGCACCGCCCCGGCTCAGCCTGAGGACGATCAGTCGGTGGCCACGTTCAAACTAAGCGTGAACCTGGTAGACCTGTTCTTCACCGTCAAAGACAAGCAGGGAAATCTTGTTCCTCATCTCACCAAGAACGATTGCACGGTCACTGAAGACAAGGTGCCTCAGACCCTGAAGAGCTTTGTGGCCGAGACACAGCAACCGCTGACACTGGGCATTCTGCTGGATACCTCCGGCAGCCAGGAACGTGTGCTGCCGCTTGAGCAGCAGGTGGCCGGCGAGTTTCTATCCCGCGTGCTGCGGACAAAGGACGAGGCGTTCGCACTCTCCTTCGACGTGAACGTAGACCTGCTGCAGGACTACACCAACAGCGCACACATGCTGACTCGAGCGCTGAACAAGGCGGAGATCAACACCGCGGGTGGCAACGGCGGAGGCATCCCCGGCGCCGGCGGTGGGACGATCCCAACCCATGGCGGCCCCAAAGGCACTGTGCTTTACGACGCGGTCGTCCTGGCATCCGGTCAGAAGATGAACCAGGAGGCCGGACGCAAGGCAATGATCCTGCTGACAGACGGCGAGGATGAAGGCAGCGATCACAAGATCAGCGAAGCCATTGCGGCAGCGCAAAAGTCGAATGTGCTGGTTTACACAATCCTGATTGCCGATCGGGCCGGGTATGGGAATTTTGGGTACTATGGCTATTCCGCGATGAAGAGACTGACCGAAGAGACAGGCGGCCGACTCATCGACGTAGGCAATAACGGGCCCAAGCTTGAAGCAGCTTTTCAGCTGATTGAAGACGAACTGCGCACGCAGTACGTGGCAACTTACACACCGAGCAACACCAAACTGGACGGCACGTTCCGCCATATTGGCGTGCAATGCAATGGCGACGGAATGAAGGTGCAGGTCCGCAAGGGCTACTTCGCCCCCTCTCCTGAATGACCGGCCACCTCGTCATAATTTTTAGCAAAAGCGGCGTCATGCACACTCCGTAGGTGCGCAAAACAGAAAGCTTTCGCTCGAGCTATCGCCCCATGCTGGCCCGGGATGGTGCCCCGCGTGCTTCTGTTTCCGTCGTCTTTTTGAATGAATAGCTTAAATAGGCTCCTTGCATGAAGCCATCGCGAAACACCTCCACAATTCTCTAATCGAGAAATACGGATATGCGTCGCATGAACAGCGAAAGGGCTTCCTCCTCCGATCGAGAGCATCCAAATGTATGCATGTGGAGGATCCCATAAGATGAACACAAGCAAACGATTTCTGATTACGGCAATGGCGGTTGGAAGCATCGCTCTCCTTGGGCAGCAACCGAAAGTGCAGGCCCAGGCCAATGACCCGGCCTCAACTAACGTTGCCGCGCCCGTCCAGACAAATAGCGTCGCGGCCCCCGTCGAAATGAAGCAGGTGGATGGCGAACTCGTCGGCAAGCTCGATTCGAAGTCCGCGAAGGCCGGCGACAGCGTTGCTGTGAAGACCACTCAGTCCGTGACGATGGCGACTGGAACTGAAATTCCAAAGGGTTCGAAGCTGATTGGGACGGTGACAGTCGTCAAGCCCCACAGTTCAGACAATGCGAATGGGGAGATGGCCATCCGTTTTGACCACGCGGAGCTGAAGGGCGGTCAGAGCGTGCCCATCGAGTCCGTCATCCAGACCGTATCCCCCTCATCGAGTGACGCAGCGGACAACCCGGCCGACAATGCCCCGGTGGTTAGAGACACCCCGATGGGTGCAGCAGCCGGGACCGGCTCAAACATGTCAGGTTCGCGCCCCAGCGGACCAGCAGGCAATGGCGCGGCCGATCAATCCATCAACGGCATGGGACCAGGCCAGGGCTCAGCGACCGGAACCAATAACGCGGCCGGAGCCGTCGTGGGAAAACTGGGAGGTCAACCGATTCGGACCACAGGGGTCTCCGGGGTTTTGCTCGCAAGCAACACGCCAGCCGGTGCGTCCAAGTTATCCGGTGTGTTCGTAGGAGCCAACAGTGATGTACGGCTGAGCGGCGGCACGCAGGTGGTGCTCGAAGTAGCAGCGTCCCCAGCCCAGTAAGCAAGCACGTAATTCACAGAGCGTAACGCAAACGGCACAGCGGGCAGATTGAACGTCCGCTGTGTCTTTTTTTGAGACACACCGCGGCACAGACACATTCGAAGGTAATCTGGCGTGCACAATTTGCTGTGGGTAATATCGGCATCAGGGCAGAAAACATTAGGCCGTTCTGAAGAATAATTTCAGCCGGCAACATTCCCCGCCCCAGGAGACCGCCATGATGACCAGCTGCACTGCGCAGGAAGGCTTTGAAATCAGTCCGCGCTTTCGGCGCTCCATCGAAGAACGCATCAAGCGACTGGAACGCGACGCTGCCCACGACGAAAGACAAGTCGACCTGCTGCGTGACGGCGACCATATCCGCAGGCAGATGCGGCTGGTTGCCATGCAAAGGTTTGAGGCGTTGCGCATGCAGCTGTTTCTCGACCGTGCAAAGTTGCGGCTTCCCCGCCCCATGATTGCGCTCTAGATCTAAAATTCTCCTCCAGGCGCGCCGCAGATATTCCTGGCCGAGCGCCACAAAAACTCAAATGGCCGCTTCCCACACGTGTGGAGAGCGGCCTTTCGTTTTCATCCAAAATTTGGAGCACCGGGCGGGAATTGAACCCGCGAATACAGGTTTTGCAGACCTGCGCGTTAGCCGCTTCGCCACCGGTGCTTGAAAAACAGTGGTAAGTGATCAGTGGTTAGCAAGACCTAACCGACATTTACGAACTGCGATGAGTGGCCTTACCCGCTACCAACTAATCACTAATTACTAACCACTGCACTTAAAAACCCACACGCCTTGGGCGGGTGGGTCGCTTGGTTCCGATTCTCAGCTTTCGAATCTAGCCCAGCGAACACGCCCGCACAGCGCAGCAGCTCTGACAGCTGCGGCAACACATTGCGGAAGTGAACAGGTAGGCCATCGAATCCTTCTCCACCACAAAATCCAACGCGGCGGATATCCGTAGAGTAGGGGCAGTTGAGCGCGATGTCAAGCCGCACCCGCGTAAATTCCCAGCCTCACATATCTGCGCTCAAACAAATGAGTTATTCAGCGCGCCCACTTCGCCCCTCATGGGAACATTCCGCCCAACAGATTCGCGTCTCTGAGGCGCTCCACCCCAACCGCTGTCCCCTGCTTCAAGAAATGCTTCAAAGATCCGTGGAAACAGTGATTCCCGGTCATCGAGCTTCTGATTCCGCGCACGAAGAAAATCAAATCGGAATCCAGAGCACGGCTCCAGCTCAGCAAGATACGCAGCAGAAAAGAACGGGTGCGCGTTGGCAACGGCCATCAGGATCAGCGATCTCCAACTCATGCGCAACAGGTGCTTCACAATCGCTGACCCATACGGCAGCCGGTCCATGCGGTCCGCTACCACCTGGCTGAAGTGCAGCAACTGCAGAACCAATCCATCCAGCTTCAAACCTCTTGCCGCGGCCATCGTGAACAGTGTCACCGACCCCCGCTCCAGGTCCTCGCGCACATCCTGCAAGTCGTCGCCTAACTGCAGCAACACGCCCCAATCAAAGCTGAAGTCGATCTCTTCCGGCGTCAGCCACGGCCGCGCCAAACAAGCGTCAGCAAGAACAGACGTCCCACCCTTTGCGCACGTAATTCGCAAGACTTCAGCGGGATCAAGCGCCCCACCAACGCCGCCGCCTTGCCCCAACTGCGCAATGCTGTCTTGCTGAGCCCGATGGATCGCCAGCAGGCAATCAAATACCTGCGGATAAGCCGCGCGCGGATATTGCTCTTCAATCAATTGAACCAGCGCCCAAATGGCCGCCTCGCGCTGACTCTCGGCCGCAATGCGTTCCCCGCGCAAACGCAGCCGGAAGCGCTCACTGAACCGAAGTTTGTCTTCCTTGCAAAGCCCATGCTGATCCAGGTAGTTATCGCTGTAGGGATAGAGCAAACTGTATGCCAATGTCGACGGCGTCAGCTCCATCGGCTCCCCAAGCAACGCCTGCATGCCTCCACACGTCCATGCGTTACGGCAGCCCTGGATCGTATCAGCCATGCTAATCATTGGATCGAAGGCACGCGCCCACTGCGCAAGCCGCGTCCCCATCGGCAGAAAGCTATCGGTCAGCAGCTCTGTAGCCTCGCCTTCAAGTCCAAGCGCTGTTGCCGCAAAGCCGGGAAAAAGATCGACAATCTTCTCCTGCATGCCGAGTCGCTCAGCCCGCGTACGGGTCGCCCGCCGGGCCTCGCGTTTTACCGCCCGCAACCCGTCGTCATATGCACTCTCGCGCTTGCGCTGCTCACGCACCGTAAAGCGCGGCAACTCAGGAAGCGTGCCAGGCGCAGCACAGCCGTTCCACAACTCACTGCACCGTGTCGTCTGCCCTTCCACCCATGGCCAACTGTAGAGCTCTTCCATCTTCGCAGGATACGAAAAGCCGCACAGCGTTGTTCCATCCCGCCTCCGGAAGACCCTTCTGCTGTAGTCGCTTCGTCCAACAGCATGCAACATATCGCCCATTGGCTCCATAATCGATAAGTGGGAATGCATAAGTGGGAACTTTTCCACGAGGCACAAAGATGGAACTGGATTACTTCATCGTCGATGTATTTACAGGGACGCCGCTCGCCGGCAATCCTTTGGCCGTCGTCATGAATACTGCCGGCCTGGCAACGGAGCAGATGCAGGCCATCGCGCGCGAATTCAACCTCTCCGAAACAACGTTTGTCGAACGGCGTCCTGTCGACTTGGAGCGGGCTCAAGGCGTGCGCGTCCGCATTTTTACAACTCACGAAGAACTGAAGTTTGCCGGTCATCCCACGCTGGGAACCGCGAGTGTGATGATGCTGCATTATCCCGACGCGGCAGAGGGCGCTACCGTGAGACTCGCGCTGAATGTTGGTACAGTCCCGGTCCAATTCAGCATCAGTCACTCACCTTCGGCGGCCGGCGTTCAACAGCCGGCCATCAGTCCACTCTTCGGTGAGATGACGCAACCGGACGCAATATTCGGCGCTGATCTTGACCCCAGAGAAGTAGCCCGCCTGACGGGTTTGGATGTTGACGATCTCGCTCCCGCCATCAAGCCCCAGATCGTCTCTACAGGAACCGCGTTCGCCATTGTCGCGTTGCGTTCGCATGACGCGCTGGCTAAAGTTCAAGTCCGCATGCAGCAAGCCACGCCATGGCTCAGGGAACGCGGCGCGCGTTGGTTTTATGCCGTAGGCCCAACCGGCGCAACAGAGCCCGCCTGGCGCTCCCGCATGCAGTTTGAGGGCGGTGAGGATCCGGCAACGGGATCGGCAGCCGGATGCGCCATCGCCTACCTTGTGCGTCACAACGTGGTGCCTCCGGGCCAGCGGATTCTGTTGCGGCAGGGCGTTGAAATTGGAAGGCCGAGCGATCTCTACCTGTCTGCGCGCATTGAAAACAAGGTGGGAGATGAAGAAAGCCTAAGGGTCACGGATATCCGCGTTGCGGGCAGCACCGTTCTTGTAGCAAAAGGTCGGCTTTTCCTGCCGTGATGCACATGCTTTCAACAGGCTTTAATCGTTGCAAGTGCAGGATTGTGTTAGCGCTAGCTGATTTTCAGTTGTTTCACAGGAAATCCGAAAGCGAACTTCGCCTTGCTTTCTCTCTTCCATTGAGCTTCCATCCCTCGTAATCTTGGCAAGCATTGAAACAACTTAACCGGCCACTTCGCCGGTCTGGACCCCAGGTATTAGTTGCTATCTGTCCGCAAGCGAAGGCAGAACCCTGTTGAGTCGAACCGCCGGCCGCAGTCAGCATCCACGCGCCCTCTCCGGGTTGCGAATTGATGTGACGCGGTTCGTGTTTCTCGACCGACCAGGAAGATACTGCGTCGCAAGTGGCAGCTGACGTTTTTCTTTAACCCCTCAAATGCCGTTGCAGCGGTCGAGGACGACGTGTGCCTGAAAAGGCGCCTAAAAATTCTGATCCAAAAAATCCGACTAAGGAGCAGTTCCCCCCACCATGCGGCCAAAGAAAGTGATCCTCTGCGTAGACGATAACGAACAAGAGCTTTCCGTACTCAAGTTCATGCTGGCAACCAACGGATATCGAGTCGTGTCGGCTCTGACCGGCCAGGAGGCGATCGGCATTTTTGCCGAGAACCCGGTAGACCTGGTCCTCGCCGATTTTGCCATGCCGCAGATGAGCGGATCTCAGTTGGTCGATAGGCTGAAAGAGATCGCCGCGCACGTGCCCATGGTGTTGCTGGGCGATCCGCAGAAGATGGGCAACGACATGCACGGGGCCGATGCGCTGCTCGCCAAAAAGAACTGCTCCGCGCAGGAACTGCTTGAGCGCATCAAGGTAATGAGCGCGCGCAAACGCGGTCCGCGCAAGGGCACAGTGCGCGTCACCCAGCCGGCGCAACTGGCCGCTGCTTCCTAGCAGCCTGCAAAAACCCCGAGGCGGAGAGAGCTGGGGTAGCAAAGAAGAAACCGGGTTTAGCACGGAGGGAGCCGGGGGTTTCAACCCCCGGATGAAGCCAACAGTTCGACGAGGGCTTCAGCCCCGGACCGTACTGCACCTGCCTGAAGGCTGAAACTGTTCGGCGAGCCCGAGTATGAATGGCATCGAAGCGCCTTCAGCCCGCGTCAGCGGGCTAAAGAGGATAATCTTCCTGCGCAAACCGAGGGTTTCGAAACAGCCTGCGGCGGGTCGCCGCGATCCAACCGCCGCCGGCAAATCCGCGCTCCGGCCGCACAGCAAACAAATCCGAATAAAGAATACATTATCAACAACTTAAGCCGATAACCCGAGCCAAATCAGCGCATCCCCCAAAGAAACGGCTAAATCTCCGCAACCCACGTGCTCGATTAGTGAAACTCTCTGCGACCGAAAACATCTGCGCGGGCTGCCCGCAAGGTACGTGTCTCAATGAGTCGCAACCACAGGTTCAACCCTTTCGCATGTTTTGTAACCGCCTGAGCAGCCATTTCAGCTATGTAGAACACCCCTATAAGCGGCCATTTGAGAGGTCGTGACCATTCCCTGATCCGAAAAACCCCCCGCACCCTGACCTTGGGCGCGCCGCCTCATATATTAGTCATATGCACTCACATTTTATGAATCGTTTGTGCTACTATTTCGTCAGATCAACAGAGCGGCCTGGGACCCACGGTCCGGCCCCGTCAAATCTTGAAAACATCGTGGAGGAAAAGAATCATGACAATTACTCGTTGGGATCCGTTCCGGGAAGTTGCGGCATTGCAGAACCGCGTGAACTCGCTGTTCCGCGAAATGAACGACAGTGATAGCCCACTGACGACTGCCAGCTTTGTGCCGGCTGTCGATATCTATGAAGACACCAAAAAGGTGGTTTTGAAGCTCGAAGTTCCGGGCATCGAAGAGAAGGACCTGGACGTGCGCGTGGAGAACAACACGTTGACAGTAAAGGGCGAACGCAAGTTCGAGAAGGAAGAAAAGGAAGAGAACTTCCATCGCATCGAGCGTCGCTACGGCACCTTCTACCGTGCGTTTACTCTGCCCTCAACGGTCGATACCGAACACATTGGAGCCAACTACGCTGCCGGGGTCCTGAAGCTGGAACTGAGCAAGAAGGCAGAAGCGCAGCCCAAGCAGATCAAGATCAACGTGGGCGGCGCCAAGGCGGAAGAAGCGGAGTTGGTCGGAGCGCGGTAAGTAATCGCCAAATCACAGATGACAGATGGCAGAGAAAAACCCGTGTCGGGTGCTGCCGTCTGTCATCTGTGCTATTTCAGGCAGTCGACGGCGGACTGTCCTCTGTAATCTGTCATCTGTATGTAACCTGGAGAAACAATGGCAATTCGTTGGGATAAATTCACGGTCAAATCGCAGCAGGCGATGCAGCAGGCGCAGGAGCGTGCGGCGGAGCTTGGAAACCCGGAAGTCCAACCAGTGCACCTACTTCTGGCTCTGGTAGAAGACCGTGAGGGCGTGATTCCCTCGGTGCTCGGGAAGATCGGCGTGCCCACGGAGCGCCTGGAGAGTGAGCTGCACCAGATCGAGGAGAAACTGCCTCGAGTGGCAGGAGCCGCGAGCCAGCCAAGCCTGAGCCAGACCCTGAACAAGGCGCTGGAGCAGGCATTTCGCGAGGCATCGGAATTCAAGGACGAGTACGTTTCCACCGAGCACCTGCTCCTGGGCGTGGCCCACACCAAGGGCGATGCGGCGCGCGAAGCCCTTTCGAATGTGGGAGCTACGCGCGAAGCGATTCTGCAAGCATTGACCGCTGTCCGCGGTACGCAGCGCGTGGTAGACCAGAATCCCGAGGGCAAGTTTCAGGCGTTGGAGAAATATGCAAAGGATCTAACTGAGTTAGCACGGCGCGGCAAGCTGGACCCGGTTATTGGGCGCGACGAGGAGATTCGGCGCGTGATCCAGGTGCTCAGCCGACGCACCAAGAACAACCCTGTGCTGATTGGCGAACCCGGCGTGGGCAAGACCGCTATTGTTGAAGGATTAGCGCGACGCATCGTCTCCGGAGACGTCCCAGAAAGCTTACGCGATAAACGAGTTATCTCGCTGGACCTGGGATCGATGCTCGCGGGCGCAAAGTATCGTGGTGAGTTTGAGGACCGGCTCAAGGCCGTGCTGAAAGAGATTGAAGATTCGAACGGCGAAATCGTTCTTTTCATCGACGAACTGCACACACTGGTGGGCGCTGGCGCCGCCGAAGGCGCAATCGACGCGAGCAATATGCTGAAGCCGGCATTGGCGCGCGGCGAGCTGCGGGCCATTGGCGCAACCACGCTGAACGAATACCGCAAATACATTGAAAAGGACGCGGCCCTGGAGCGGCGTTTCCAGATCGTGTATGTTGGCGAGCCGAATGTGGAGGATACGATTGCGATTCTGCGCGGTCTGAAAGATCGTTACGAGGCGCACCACAATGTGCGCATCAAGGACTCCGCAATCGTGGCCGCAGCAACGCTTTCGCATCGTTACATCAGCGACAGATTCCTGCCGGACAAGGCGATTGACCTGGTGGACGAGGCAGCGGCTTCACTCGCCATTCAGATTGGTTCTGTTCCGACGGAGATCGATCAGCTCGAACGCGAAAGGACTTCGCTCGAAATTGAGCGCGAGGCATTGAAGCGCGAGACGGACAAGAACAGCCGTGAACGCCGCGATGCAGTGGAGCGCGAGGTTGGCGCGTTGACCGAGAAGATTACGGCACTGCGTTCGCGCTGGACGAAGGAGCGCGAGGCGATCAGCCGCATCAGCGAGTTGAAAAAGAAGATTGAGGCGCTGCGCTTTGAGGCAGAAGAGCAGACTCGCAGGGGAATGCTGGAGCGCGCCGCCCAAATCCAGTACGGCGAGTTACCGAAGGCGGAAGCCGAGCTGAAGCAGTTGAGCGCCCTGCAGGACGGCAATGCGGGCGTGGCGCGCATGCTGAAGGAAGAAGTAGATGAGGAAGATATCGCAGGCATCGTAAGCAAGTGGACGGGGATTCCTGTATCGCGGATGCTCGAGGGCGAAGTCAAGAAGCTTGTCCAGATGGAGACTCGTCTTCGTGAGCGCGTGGTGGGGCAGGACGCGGCGTTAACCGTCGTCGCCAATGCGATTCGTCGTTCACGCGCCGGACTGAGCGATCCGAAAAAGCCAATTGGATCCTTTATTTTCCTGGGTCCCACGGGCGTGGGCAAGACGGAAACGGCACGGGCTCTGGCCGAGTTCCTGTTTGACGATGAGCAGGCAATGGTGCGCATCGACATGAGCGAGTACATGGAAAAGCACGCCGTGGCGCGGTTGATTGGCGCCCCCCCGGGCTACATCGGATACGACGAAGGTGGGCAGTTGACGGAGGCTGTGCGGCGCAGGCCGTACTCGGTCATTCTGTTCGACGAGATCGAGAAGGCGCATCCCGATGTATTCAACATCCTGCTGCAGGTCATGGACGACGGGCGGCTGACGGATTCAAAGGGGCGCACTGTGGACTTCAAGAACACGGTGCTCATCATGACGTCAAATCTGGGTGCTGCTCTGTTGACCGGCGACACGTTGAAGACCGAGCACGATTACGACATGGCACGCGAGTCTGTGATGCGCGTGCTACGCGAACACTTCCGGCCGGAGTTCCTCAACCGCGTGGATGACACCGTAATCTTCCATTCGCTGGGGCATACCGAGATGTCGCACATTCTTGATCTGCGCTTGAATGAAGTGAGCAAGCTTTTGGAAGACCGACAGATTTCGCTGGAGCTGACAGAACCTGCGCGGCAACTGATTTTAATTGCGGGTTCGGATGCAGCATACGGTGCAAGGCCGCTGAAGAGGGCACTGCAACGCATGGTGCAAGATCCGCTGGCCATCAAGATTTTGAGTGGCGAGATTCTGCACGGGGCGCATGTGCGCATCGATGCGGATCGCAACTCGAACCAGTTGCACTTTGAGCCGATGACAAAGGAAGCAATGGCTTAAAGTCAGTTGTCAGTGATCAGTGTGGTTAGAAAAAAACAGGCTCCGCAAGCGCGGGGCCTGTTCTGTTTACCGGTGAGGAGACAGCGCGCTGGAGCGCGGACTACTTGCCGAGAGCAGACTCGATCGCCGCTGTAACCTGGGGCGAGTCGGGCGTGACATTCGGCTCAAAGCGGGCGACGGGGTTGCCATTGCGGTCAAAGAGGAATTTGGTGAAGTTCCACTTGATGTCCCCGGCAAACTGGGGGTCTGTTTCTTTGCCAGTGAGGAAGACGTAGAGGGGAGTCTTGTCATCGCCAAGCACGGAGACTTTCGACATCATCGGGAACGTGACGTTGTACTTGTTGCTGCAGAATTTCTTGATCTCTTCATCCGTTCCCGGTTCCTGCGACATGAAGTTGTTAGCGGGGATGCCGACAATGACCAGGCCCTTGTCCTTGTACTTTTCGTAAAGGGACTCGAGCGCGGCATACTGCGGGGTAAAGCCGCATTTGCTGGCCACATTAACGAGCAGGACGACTTTGCCGCTGTAGCTTTTCAGGCTGACTTGCGGGCCGTCAATGGACCGCATGGTGAAGTCGTAAATGCTCTTCGGTTCAGCGGACAGGCTGGCGCAGGCGACGCACAGCATCAGGATAAGAATCAGTTTGCGCATGGGACCTCCCCCAAATGACTATCTGGGATCATAGACGATTGAGATGGAAGGATTGTTACGGAAATGTCACTAGGCACTATTGGCGCAACTCCACCAGCGTAGCTCCCTGTCCGCCTTCGTTTTGCGCTGCTTCGGCAATCGTGGCTACGTGGGGATGGCCTTTCAGGAATTCCCGGACGCCGCGGCGGAGGATGCCTGCACCGTGGCCGTGGATGATGCGCACGCGCGGCAGCCCAGCGAGGAAGGCGCGGTCCAGATACTTTTCCAACTCTTCTGTGGCTTCATCGACGGTCCGTCCGATGAGGTTGATTTCCATGCGCATGTCATCAGTGTTGGCGCTGGTGACGGTGACATGAACGCCCCTCTGCTTGCGAGCGGCGGCCAGCGGGTCAGCCTTTGCGGCGGATGCTTCAGAGCGTGAAGGTTCGGAGAGTTCATCGCGCTTGACGCGCATTTTGATCGGCCCAAGAGCGACTTCGAATAGGTCCTTCTCGAGTTCGCGTTGCACGACTCCGACTTTGTTCATTGACTTGATAAGAACCTGGTCGCCGGGAGCGACATGCCTGAGGACGTGAGGCTGGGCGTTGGCGTCTCCGACATCGGCGCCGGTGCGGTGGGCGACGACGGTCTGATTGAAGCTCTCCTGAAACTCGCGGCGGAGGCGCAGCATGCGGCGCTCGGCTTCTTTGGATAGCTTTTGCTGGGCGGCGCGGTCTTCAATGGCGCGGACGGTCTCGCGCATCTGGAATTCGAAATCCTTGAGTAGTGATGCAAGTTTTGTTTCGAGATCGCGCGTGTGGTTGCGTAATGCGACGTCGCCCTCGCGCGCAAGCTTTGCTCGTTCCTGATTCAGTGCGTACTGCTGCTCGCGGGCGGCCTTGCGGTCGGCTTCGAGTTGCGCCAAATCGTTGTGCAGCTTGTCGAGGAAGCGCGCGATATCGACCTGCTGCGAGCCAAGACGCTGGCGCGCGGCGGCGACAATGCTGGCGTTGAGGCCCAGGCGCTCGGCGGTTTGTATTCCTGCCGACGCTCCCGGTGCACCGAGTCGAAGCTGGTAGTTGGGGGCCAGCGTCAGTTCGTCGACGCCGGCAGCGGCGTTAAGAACGCCGGGAGTATTAGCGGCGTAGACCTTCAGCGAGGTGTGGTGGGTGGAGATGAGCGACCACGCGCCAGCAACAAGGAAGTGGCTTGCAATGGCAACAGCGAGGGCGGAGCCTTCTTCGGGATCGGTGGCGGAGCCCAACTCGTCCAGCAGCACCAGCGAGCGTGCGTCGGCGAGACGTGAAAGACGGTCGAGATTGGTGATGTGCGCGGAGAAGGTGGAGAGCGCGGCCTCGATAGATTGCGCGTCGCCGATGTCGGCAAGAAAGGCGGTAAAGACAGGGAAACTTGCGGCTGCGGCGGAAATAGGAAGGCCGGCCTGGGCCATCATGGCGAGAAGGGCGGTCGTCTTAAGGGTGACGGTTTTGCCGCCGGTGTTGGGGCCGCTGATTATTAGCTGGCGCTCGGCGGCGGTGAGTTCAAGAGTGAGAGGAACGATACGGCCATTTGTGGCGCGGAGGCGCTTTTCAAGCAGCGGATGGCGGGCAGCCTCGAGGCGGAGAAGCTCGGGCGTGATTGCCGGGGCGACGCAGTCGTAATCGCGAGCGAAACGGGCTCGTGCCTGCAGGCTATCAACCAGTGCCAGGACGCGAGCGCCTTCAACGAGACCCACGGAATAGACGCCGACCTGGCGGGTGAGCGCGACAAAAATTCGATGGATTTCTGCTTGCTCCTCTTCAATGAGACGGACAAGCTCGTTGTTCTGCTCGATGGTTTCTAGCGGCTCGACGTAGACCGTTTGTCCTGACGAGCTAGCTCCGTGGACGACGCCGGAGATGCGGCGCTTTAGCTCGGCGCGGACGGGGATGACGAAGCGGTCGCCGCGGATGGTGATGAGGTCTTCCTGGGTTGCGCCGTCACTGGAGAGTTTGCGCAGCGCAGAGCGGAGGGACTCTTCGATAAGGCGCTGCTGGCGCTCCTGCTCGCGCCGAATGCGGTGCAACTCCGGCGAAGCGTTGTCGGCCAGCGTGCCGTCAGGCTGTATAGTGCGCTCGATGGTCTCGGCTAGTGGGCGCAGGCTCGTGGTCAGTGCTGCGGAGAGTGCGCTGAGGCCCGGGAGCTTGCCGAGAATGCGTGCCGGCGGCGATTGCAGCAGTGACTGCCAGGAGGCTACGTCGTTGGCCAGCCGCGCAACGGCTTGGAGTTCAGTTGATTCAAGGGCCGCGCCGGGAATTTGCGCTTTGGCGGCATGCTGTGTGGGATCAAAGAGGCCGCCTAGGGGGACGGAGATTTGTTCCCCCAGGATCAGCCTGAGTTCGCCCGTGAGTTGGTGCTGGTGCGCAATCCAGACCTCGTCGGTGGACGGTTTCAGATCGAGAATTGCCTGACGGCCGACTGGGGATGCGGAGAAGCCGGCGACAAGCGCGAGTAACGGCTCCCACTCGAGGGTGGCATAGTCGGCGTGTTCGACCGGGGACGGAATGGGATCGAGAAGCGGCATGTACCTCAACTATCTTAGAACCTGTCCTAGAGGTTGAGGCCTGCACCCCTCCCCCCCTATCTCTGTAAAGAAGTGTCTTGTTTCGAATGGGTTACGGCATGGGGGGGCGCCGTAAGTATGTGCTTTCAAAGGAGTTCTTTGCAGATATGTGCTTCTAAAGGAGTTAGGCAGCTTTTTCGGCTTGCGCGGGAGATTTTTGTTCGCCCATGCAGGCAGACTTTGCCCGCAGTTCCGCGCATGTCTTTGGGCGTTCATCCACTCAATTCCCAGTATGCGCCACGGGAACATAATTATCTGTAGTAAAAACAAGGGCTAAGACCTTTGGATACCCCGCAGAGGGAGCTGCACCTATTTTTG
>Ga0302267_10002527_pt1 | contig 22039 bp, 14 predicted proteins | sample III_Bog_E1_3_FD_194555 | JGI IMG/M metagenome (GOLD analysis project Ga0302267, IMG submission 194555) | Peat permafrost microbial communities from Stordalen Mire near Abisko, Sweden - III_Bog_E1_3 | ecosystem: Environmental > Terrestrial > Soil > Wetlands > Peat | place: Sweden: Abisko... | reverse complement strand
GCTTTCGAAAGGCGACTGGACAATACTCGGTAAGCTAATCGCCATTCCAGCCTTCCTGACCCTGATCACCGGGACTTTCGGCTGGGTGATGCCTCGTGCCGGAAAAGAATTCCTGGTCTTTTGGAAGATTCGCAATTGTTTGCCCTCAAGCGGGGCGTTTACTCTCATTGGGCCTCATGATCCACGTGTCGATATGCAAAGGCTCATCGGCAGATACGGTCCCCTTCCCGAGGAGCCAGGCGAACAGACCCCGCTATGGTACCGAATCTATCGTGCTCATAAAGAGGAAGCTTCCGTGGAGGATGCGCATGGCGCATTTTTACGATTTCGTGAGATGACAACTCTCTGTGTCGCATTCATCATAGTTAGTGCTGTCTCTGTTGCGTATTTCGCTATTGGAGGAAGGCCGCTCCTCTTCGGTGCATTGCTTCTGGTTCTCGAATACTTGACAGTGATGATCGCCGCAAGGAACGCAGCCACGCGATTGGTCGCAAATGTTCTTGCCATTGAGAGCGCCACGATAAGTGTTGACTCATCCGAACGACAGCCTTTGTGATATCCACGGACTGCAATATTGAAAAACGGAATCGCACCTATTGCCTTGAAAGATTCGCCTCACGGAGGAGAGGGTCCGCATGAACGAGAGTCCCAGGTTTGAACGCTACATCGGCGTCGACTATTCCGGGGCGGAAACGCCTGCATCAAGCCTGCGAGGACTGAGGACATATAGCGCAAGTCGCACGATGCCGGCCACGGAAGTTGAGCCGCCCCGCGGTCTCCGAAAGTACTGGACCCGTCGCGGGCTCGCAGAGTGGTTGGCAAATTTGTTGTCAGATGAAACACCGACCATTGTTGGTATTGATCATGGCTTCTCCTTCCCGCTCCGGTATTTTGAGGAATACGGGCTGTCGCTAAACTGGTCGGAATTCCTGGACGACTTTCAGCAGCACTGGCCCACCGATGAGGATATCTACGTGGACTTTGTTCGCGAGGGAGTCTGCGGCAATGGAAGCGCGAGAGTTGGAAAGACCACTTGGCGGAGAGTGACGGAGATACGAGCCCGCGGCGCAAAGTCGGTCTTTCACTTTGACGTGCAAGGGTCGGTCGCGAAATCGACCCACAGCGGACTCCCATGGCTGCGGTATATCCGGTCGCGGACCGCCGGTCGCGTTCATTTCTGGCCTTTCGACGGGTGGCAAATTCAACCAGGCCAATCTGCCATCGTGGAAGTTTATCCAGCTCTCTGGAGCCGGACATTCCCACAAGAAGATCGGGACGCGCATCAGCATGACGCTTATTCCATCGCCGAATGGCTGCGCCGCGCGGACCAAGATGGTTCGCTTTCTTCGTACCTGAATCTTAAATTGGAAGAACGCGACAGGAAGGCAGCGGAAATCGAAGGTTGGATTTTGGGCGTCGCTGGGCATATCCACATTCCATCGTGAATCCGGCGAGATTTCCACGCATAAGCGGTGTACCTGTTCACGCATAAGCGGTGTATCCCGCGCAAGTTTCCCCGCATAAGCGGTGTACATTTACGCATAAACGGTGTACGAACTGACTGTACAGGATTGATTAAAATAGGCTTACAGGACGCCCTGTAGTACCTTTATGACAACCTATATAGATAGCCTGTAGTAGCGCCGTGCTCTGTGGAAAAGCGCAGGTGCGCGCCAGACAAGGCGAAAACCTCCGCCGCTCAGCGGGGAAAGGGCGCTACGCGCCACCGAACCCTAGCGCAGAACTTTGGGGATGTGCGGTCCAGAAGGGCGAAGCAGCAGGCCGTTGTCATGGCTTTCAATCTTCAGTTCTGGGTACACCATTACGATCCTGTGGAACGCTTCAATGGCCTTTGCTCGAAAGCAGGAGCGGCCTTGCGGCGTGTCGGCGTACCCGGCTCCGAAGCTCCGGCGCAGCGACTCCCAGGGAATCAGCGTGGGCCGCGACAAGTAGCTGACCCGCCGCGTAGCCCAGGCGTAGAGATCGAGCGCAAGCGGCGACCGCTTGAGAGCCCGGACGGCCCTCAAGTCCAGCGGCACCGGAGCAGCGACAAGTTGCTCAAAGAAGTTCGCCGACAGGGTCACCGAGGACCTTGCCAGAATTCCGTACGGCAACTCTTGCGGCGTCCACCAAAGATGAAACCTGTCTGCCACCAGGAGATTTTCTCCACCCGAGTGATTCTGCCCGTTGGCATCACTCGACCACCGGGTCGAGATGGCGGCACCGACTAGGCGTTGCATCTGGTTGCGGAACCGCGGGATGGTTCCCCAGTGGCCACCAGTTGCCTGAAGTCCGAGCTGCGCCATGAAACTCGAAAGCGAGGAGCCAAGCTCCAACTCTCGATTCCCTGTTCGGACGGCTTCGGTTGTCATCCAGATGAGGATCAGGCGCGGATACCCTCCTCGCAGCCACCGCCGTCGTCAACAATCTCACTCTAGTCACAAGAAACATTCGCGACGTGCGCGACACCCCCGTCAAATTGCACGATCCGTGGACTGTATAAGACTGCTCTCCGCGCCCTCCTCGGTTCACACGGCTAAGCCTATTCAGTAGAGCTACTGAATATGAAGGCTAGGTGCCCTGTTCGAAATCGCACACCGTTTTCCAGAATCGAACGGCGCTTCAATCCGATCCCTCCTAAATCGCCCGCAGACCCCTGTCTTTCCCGTAATATCCCACACCCTCAATTGGCACCCAGAATGCTCTCAACCAATCCGGAGCGCACCGTCCTCAATTGAACCGCGCGCCCCCAATCCGCGTATGACACTGCACCAAAGCACGCCGCACACACCCGCTTCCCCGCTCGGCGCAATCGAACTTGAATCCAGGAGGTCCGGTAAATGGCAATGATCATCAGTCAACTCAGGCAGGCACTCCGCCGACTCGGCCGCGCGCCCATGTTCACCGCCATCACGCTTCTCACCCTGGCCATCGGCGTCGGCGCCAACACCGTCATCTTCAGCGTCATTGAAGGCGTCCTGCTCAAGCCATTGCCCTATCCTCACTCCGACCAGCTCATCGGCGTATGGCACACCGCCCCCGGCATCAACATCAAAGACCTCAACATGTGCCCGTCCATCTACTTCATTGACCGCGAGCAAAGCACCACGCTCCAGGACATTGGCGTTTACGATGGCGACGCCGTCAACGTCACCGGCACCGGCCAGCCCGAGCACCTCCGCGGACTCGACGTCACCGACGGCACCCTGCCCCTCCTCGGCGTCACCCCCGCGCTCGGCCGCCTCTTCACCCGCAAAGACGACACCGCCGGCTCACCCGAAACCATCCTCATCTCCTACGCCTACTGGCAGCAGAAATTCGGCGGAGCCTCCTCCGTCATCGGCACTTCCATCAACGTAGATGGAAGAACCCGCCAGATCATCGGCGTCCTGCCCCGCGACTTCCACTTCCTCGATAATCCCGATGCGGCCATCGTCATGCCCTTCCAGTGGGACCGCAGCAAGATCAAGCTCGGCAACTTCAGTCAGCGCGCCCTCGCCCGTCTCAAGCCCGGCGTCACCATGCAGCAAGCCAGCGCCGACATGGCGCGCCTACTCCCCATCACCCTCCGCAGCTTTCCCGCACCCGAAGGTTTCAGCGCCGCCATCTTTGAGAAAGCCCGCATCGCCCCCAACCTCCGCCCCCTCAAGAAAGACGTAGTCGGTGATGTAGACAAAGTCCTCTGGGTCCTCATGGGCTCCATCGCCATGGTCCTCCTCGTCGCCTGCGCCAATGTTGCCAACCTGCTGCTCGTTCGCGTTGAAGGCCGCCGCCAGGAACTCGCCATCCGTGCCGCCCTCGGAGCACCCTGGAAGCGCATCGCCGGCGAACTCCTCCTTGAAAGCCTGGTCATTGGCCTATCCGGCAGCCTCATCGGTCTCGGTCTCGCCTACGCCGCGCTCAAGGCCCTCGTCGCCGCCGCACCCACCGGCCTCCCCCGCATCCACGAAATCGGCATCGACTCGCAAGTCCTCCTCTTCACGCTCGGCCTCGCCCTCTTCACCAGCCTGCTCATCGGCGCCATCCCCGTCTTCAAATACGCAGGAGTCAAAGCCACCACCGGCCTTCGTGAAGGCGGCCGCGCACTCTCGCAAAGCCGCGAACGTCACCGTGCCCGCAAAGCCCTCGTCATCGTTCAGGTCGCCCTCGCCCTCGTCCTGCTCATCTGCTCCGGCCTCATGATCCGCACCTTCCAGGCCCTCATGCACGTCGACGCCGGCTTCACCTCACCAGACTCACTCCAGACCTTCCGCTTCTACGTCCCTGAATCCCAAATTCCCGACACCCAGCCCGAGCGCGTCGTCCACCAGCAACAGGAAATCGCCGACAAACTCGCCGCGCTCCCCGGCGTCTCCTCCGTCAGCTTCTCCAACGCCGTCCCCCTCGATGGTTACGACACCAACGACATCCTCTATGCCCAGGATCACGTTCTGGGCGAAGGAGAAATCCCGCCCATCCGCCGCTTCAAATTCATCTCCCCGGGCTATCTCGCCACCCTCGGCACCCACCTCCTCACCGGTCGTGACATCTCATGGGACGACACCTACAACAATCATCCCGTCGCCCTCATCTCCGAGAACTTTGCGAAGGAATACTGGCACAGCCCCCAGGGCGCAATCGGCAAAATGATTCGCGTCGCCTCTACCGATCCATGGCGCGAAGTTATCGGCGTCGTGCAGGATGTCCACGAAGATGGCGTAGACCAACCCGCGCAATCCACCGTCTATTGGCCTGTCCTGATGAATAACTTCGAGGGCCAGAAGACCCAACTTCGCCGCGGAGTCGCCTTCTCCATCCGCACCTCACGCGCCGGTTCGCAGGCCCTCATGAACGAGGTCCAGCAACAGGTCTGGTCCGTCAATTCCGCCGTCCCCTTGGCCGATCCCACCACCCTCGGCGAGCTCTATACCAAGTCCATGGCCCGCACATCCTTCACGCTCGTCCTGCTCTGCGTTGCCGGCGCCATGGCTCTGCTACTCGGCGTCATCGGCATCTATGGAGTCATCGCCTACACCGTCTCGCAGCGGACGCGTGAGATTGGAATCCGCATGGCCCTCGGCGCGCAGCGCAACCAGCTCACCAGCCTCTTCGTTCGCCAGGGACTCCTACTCACCGCCATCGGCGCAGCCTGCGGCCTAGTCGTAGCGTTCGTCACCATGCGCCTAATGTCCGCCATCCTCTTCAACGTGAGCCCGGTCGACCCGCTGACATACATAGTCATCACCGCCGGCCTAATAGCAACGGCCTATTTAGCCTGCTACGTCCCCTCCCGCCGCGCCGCCACCATCAACCCCGTAAACGCCCTCAGGTCAGAGTAGGAGCAAACGGCTGCACATCTAAGTCGGCCTGTGGCCGTCCCGAAGGGGCGAGATAAAAATAATCGTTCATGATCCTTCGGCACCAGGCATGAAAATGGCGATTGCTCGGTAGCGCCGATCTCCAGATCGGCTGTCGTGTGGGCGTCCTCGCCCGCGCTCTTCAAGATCGACCAAGACGCTTTCTATTTAGGACACGAAATCAATGGCCGCGGAAAAGCCCCTTCCGCACGCGCGTTGTAACAGGGCACGAATTCGCAGTTTTGCGAAAACTCATTCGGAGCTGCGACAAGCGTCAGGGCACGACTTCAGTCGTGCCGATAAAGACCAAACAATGTGTCGGGCTTTAGCCCCTGCGGGATTCCCCGCGGCTCCGCCACGTGTCTGCGCCAACAGCACGCACATCCCCATCGAGGGCCTATCCTGTGATGCTCGGGTTCGTCGGGTCGAAAGCCCCATTATTGCCAATAGCCGACTTAATCTGGTTGGGATCAAAGACGGCCAGCGAATCATACCCAGCGAGTCCCTGCCGCATCCATATCCCATCGTAACCAAGTGCTCGGATTTTGTTTACGATTGCTAAGTCCTCCAAATAGACCCACTCCGCGAAATCGTAATTGACCGGCTCCCCCAACCCCCATTCCTTCATGAGGCTCGCACACGAAATATTCCGCGGGTCAAAGGGATTACTGGCTTTGAGATAGACGGGCAATATTCTAGGGCTGAATGGCACGCAGTCCATTGAGGCGAACTCGCAAGCATCTTTCGCTTGCCTTCCGGCTTGACTGGGGTCAGGACTGAAATAGTGAGCGAGGTGCTCGCCGTCGAACACATCGAAGTCAGTGTATGTGCCGTGGTACATGATGAGAGGGTTACCGGAAGGGTCTCTCACCTTGCTGTCGGCAAACCATCCCTTAAACTCACGGCTCTCTGTGAGGGCCCGCGCATTAGACGTACCCGCGCTTACAGACTTCACTCCTCGAGCCAAAGAATCACCTCCGGTGCCGATCGACTCTATCGGCGAAGACGCAGCCTTCATTAGAGCAATTCGATCCGTTCAGTTCAAATCAAAAACCGATACTCTCCACCGCCAAGGAACGATACATACCCAAGGTCGCGCAGTACCTGCAATTGCTGTCTGATTTTCGGCCGAATGTTCATATTCCGGGGATACACCTCTGCGAATCGCCCTTCCATCTCATAGAGGTCATTGAGCGAGAATGCCGCTCGCTGGAGACTGCGAACGATTTGCAATGTTAACGTCGTCCAACCCCTCATCCCTAGCGGGATGCTCTTGAGGCCTTCGAATCGGCGGAAGGCTTCCCGAACTAGACGCGTGCTTAGCTGGCGGCCTTGGCTTACCACATCGATCTTCGCGTCAATTGCAATCCTGTCCAGCCGAATATTGCACCCAACCCACCCAGCGCGCCGGGCCGCTAGGGAAAGTGGCTTGCGCTGCTCAATGACATTGGGAGTTAGGAAAAGGTGATGAATTGCGGTCAGGCTTTGGATTTCCCAGTTGTCGTTTCGCTCCAGCATCATCAGCGTTGGAACGGAGCCATTCTGAATCCGAGAAATTAGGGAACTATAAGCAACATTAACCAAGGTCTTTGTCGGCTTTTTGCGGAAGGCTTTCAACTCGTAGTTCTGATAACATATGGGACAGACAAAATCCGTGGATTTCGTGTTGGCGGCGGTAGCGTTCAGGCTATCGCTTTCGCATGCGAGGCAGTAAGCATTCGATCGAAACCAAGCTTCCGATAGGACACGCGATCTTTGGGGTTGGCTTGTGAACCGATCTGCTAAGGAAACGTCACAGCACATCAGCATTTAGTCGCCTCGGATCACGGGTTACGTTTTGAGAATACAGCTCGCATCTACCTCACGCTTCCAAAATACTCGTCAACACCCGAGCTCAACTCCCCCCAATCACCGTCCGAATATGCAAACGCAGCCCGACCCAAGGGCACGCTCATCGCGGCTGACTACCGCACTGCAAGCGTCAACTCCGCCCGCTCAATCCTCCCCCTCACATCCGCCGCCTTAAACACCGGCGACGAGCAAGCCCGCGCCGTGCACAAAAACAGCGCCGCGCGACCCAAATGCGGAAACTCAACGTCCGTCGGCGGCAGCGCCGGGTCGCCCGGATCGCGCACCTCAATCAGTTCATGACTCGTAATCGACCGAAGCGCCGCCGTATACAAAGCCGCCCCTTCCGCGCTCGCCATCGATCCCACCACCGTCACGTGAAGCGGAGCCTCGGCAAAATCTTCGTTCGCGAGCAGGACCCCTGCCGACAGCGGACGCAGCGCCACCGAATCCGCCGCCAGATAGCGCATCGCCTCCGCGGCCATCCCATGGAACCGCTCCTCGCCCGTCGCAAACCCAAGTAACGAGACAAAGCGCACCAACGCAATATTCTCATCGCGATCGGGATGCTGCCTATAAGCCGCATCCGTCGCGGTCTTCGAGGTTACGAATCCCGTCCCCGGCGCTTGCGGTGCAAATTGCGCGGCAATAAAATCAGCCGCCGCTATCGCGGCTTTCAAATCCGCGCGGTCCCCGCTCACGTTATAGAGAGCCATAAGAGCTTGCCCCATCGCCAGCGTATCTCCCAGGTAGGGGCCGGCCACATCCACCTCGTCATGACGGAATCCGCCGCCCGGCAACGCCCTGTGAACTTCAATCCAAAGTGCCGCTCGTTGCGCTTCATGCAGCGCCGCCACATCCCCGCTCGCGGCATAATAGTCGCAAAGCGCCGCAATCATCCATCCGTTTTCGCGCGCGTATAAGTGCGTGTCCACGCGCGGAATTCCCTGCGCACGTCGTCCCGCATCGTTCAGCTTGAAATATGCTTCGTTCTCCTCGCCGTCGTGCAGGTCCGCATCCTGCGATACGTAGAAAGCCTCATCCTTCTCCGAGCGTAGAAACCCCGTCACGTAGCGAAAGACCGATTGCGCCGCGACCAGGTCTTCCCGATTCTGCGTCTGCGCGTAAGCAAGCGAGTAATTGCGCAGCGCTGCTGCCTGAATCGAGATCAGCTTCTCGAAATGCGGCTCCGTCCAATGCCCGCCCACCGAATACTGATACATACCGCCCCACACTGGATCCAGCAGCGCGGTCGCGGCATGCAGCGTGTCGCTGGTCCGCTTCCCGTAGGTCGCATCGCCGCGTCCCGCAAGCCGCAAAGCGTATTCCACTGAGTCGCTCTCCAGATATTTGTGCCCGAAGTCCCAGCCCGCGGCCTCCTGGTCGTATTGCTGCTCGTATTCCGTCTTGATCCGCGCTAGCGCAGCCGGACGGATCGCAGCTTCGTCCGCCGCATGAAATGCAGCTTCGGGGTGAACGCTCGGACCCGGCGATGGGTCGTCGATGATCGCCTGCAACATTGAAGACATGGGCCGCGGGGGAATGTACCCCTGCCGTTTCACAATCTCTGACCCATCGGCTGCAAACACCACCGTCGCCGGCCAGCCGTAGTCCTGGTACCTGTTCGAAATATCGGGCCGCGCATCCTGGTCCACGCGCACCAGAACGTAGCGCTCTTTCAAGAGCCGCATCACAATCGGATCCCGGTAGGTTATGTCGTCCATCACGTGGCACCAGTGGCACCACACCGCTTCCAGGTCCAGCAGCACAAACTTATGTTCCGCCCGCGCCTCGGCAAACGCAGCATCCGACCACGGCTGCCACTCCAGCGTGCCCGCCGTCGCCTGCGCTCTCACCGGCAATGAGAGGGCGATCAGAATCGTCAGCAACATCAGTCCCCCACCGGTTTTTCCGACCCACGGGAGATGAAAGGGTAGCGCCGATCTCCAGATCGGCTGTCCCGCGGGCGTCCCTGCCCGCGCTCTTGCATACCGGCCAACCTTGTTCATCTCTAGCTCAAATCGAGTTCGCATCACAACAGGAGTACGAGCCACAACGAACAGCGGATGTCGTCCCATTGGCCGGGCGCCCCTGGTCCCTTGCATTTGGGGACCAGGGAAGTACAGGCGAAAAGGCCAAAGCTCCATCAATTGGTGCACCAATCATCTCATGGCTCTTTGGTGCGATGAATGGGATCGGACGCGCCAACCATTCACAAGCTTTTCCTCCCGGAGGGAGGATACGAAAATAGCCCAGCGTGAAGCGAAGCGGAACCCTGGGTCCGCATCCACATACAACCAGGGCGCCCCGAAGGGCCGCCGCGAATCATTGTGCCCATGCCCGATTCGTTCGCAAGCATTCTGGACGGTGGGCAATCACAGCCAAGTATTCAGAAGAGTCGCGACGATCCTAACCGCGCGACCGGCAGAGTCGCTGGTATCCTACCTTGGCCGGTACCCTGATGACACCTACAGCAGAAAAATCTCGATACTTCGATAGAGGCTTGCTGATCGCTTCTTTTGCTGAACGAGTGTTCAGCGTCTGCCCGAATTGCAGAGGGCCCGTGGTGGTCACTTGTCGATCCAAATACGGGATTCCCTTTAAGCCCATAGATGCGAGGGCAACTTGTCTGCGATGTTCCTTTCAACGGATAGGGTGCGATGGGGAATGGCACGGTCCGGTGAATGGAACTGCGAAGAGACCGTGTCCGAATTGTGGAACGAAATGGCTGGAACAGGCAGCGCGTGGCAAAACTCAGAAGGATGTGGATCCGGGCCTCTCTCTAATCACTTGCCCGACCTGTGGGCTGGTAACAAGACTTGACCTTGAATACGCCAAAGAGCGATTCGGATCAGCAAACGACCCTACCTTCGGCCTGCCTCTCTGGTTACAAATATCCTGCTGTGATCACACATTGTGGGCCTTTAACGGAGACCATCTCGAAGCACTTCGCCGGTACATCTCCGCCAGCCTCCGCGAGAGAACCGCAAACCTGAAGTGGTCCATGTTCTGCCGACTACCTGCTTGGATTACTTCCTCGAAGAATCGTGATGCCATTCTCAAAGGCATCGACCGCTTGGAAGAAAAGCTTAGATCGATCGAAGGCTGAATATCCACCTGCGCCCTATCTCCCCTCTGCCCCATTGCAAAGCAGATGTGAATGATCGCGCCAGCCTCCCGCGCGCGCCCGCCCACCGCAGTTGGCGATTAATGGAAATCTCCATCCAGCCGATAACCCAACTGTGACCGGATTTGGCCTCTCCTAAGGCGGGCATTAACTCCCCCGTTCGGGCCGGATCCGGTCGATTTTTTCATGAATCAGCCGTGAAAGCGCAGTTCGAGACAGGCCCATTTCCGTGCGGAGCTGCACTGCAAACAAAATCCAAATAAAGAACTCATTATCAACAAGTTAAGTCACTAACTCATGCCAAATCAGTGCGTTCTTCGGAGAAATGGCCAAATCTCCGCAATCCCATGCCTCGAAAAGGAAAACTCTCTGCAACCGAAACATATTGGAAAGGCTGCCCGCAAGGTACGTGTCTCAACGACTCGCAACCACAGGTTCAACCCTTTCGCATGTTTTGTAACCCCTTGTGCAGCCATTTCAGCTAGGTAGCGCACCCCTCCCGTTGAACCTTATGAGGCCACAGGACTGCGAACTTCGAACTGTGAACTGCGCAGCCTACTCCTCCTCTTCTTCCACCGGCCGCTTCGCATTGGCCAGGATCTTGTCCGCCACCAGTTGCGGCACAATGTCGTAGTGGTCCATCTCCATACGGTAAGTACCCTTACCCTGCGTCATCGAAGTCAGAATCGTCCCGTACGTAAGCATCTCAGCCATAGGCACTTGCGCGTTAATAACGGTAGTCCGCCCCTTCGATTCCATGCCTCCCACGCGCCCTCGCCGTCCGTTCAGGTCGCCCATCAGCGCCCCGGCAAACTCGTCCGGCGCCTCTATCTCCACCTTCATCACCGGCTCCAGCAAACAAGGCTTGCAAGACTCCATAGCCTTCCGAAACGCCAGTCTTCCCGCCATCTTGAAGCTCATTTCGTTCGAGTCCACATCGTGGTAACTCCCATCGAAAACAGTTGCCTTGAAGTCCACCACCGGGAACCCCGCCAGGTACCCGCGCGCCGCCGACTCCACAATCCCTTTCTCTATGGCAGGAATGAAGTTACGCGGAACAGCGCCCCCAAAAACTTCGTTCCCAAACACGAATCCGCCGCCCCGTGGGAGCGGTTCCATGCGGATCTTGCAATCGCCAAACTGCCCGTGTCCGCCCGTCTGTTTCTTGTGCCGTCCCTGCGCCTCCGCCTTCGCGCGTATCGTTTCGCGATAGGGCACTTTCGGCGCCTTCAACGTAACTTCCGCGTGGTAGCGCTTCTTCAAACGGCTCACAATGGCTTCAATATGCGGCTGTCCCGCCCCCGCAATCAGAAATTCGTTCGTCATCGGATCGCGATAAAAACGAATCAGCCGGTCCTCTTCCATCAATTTGTGAATCGCCGGAGCGAGCTTGTCTTCGTCTGCACGGCTTTTAGGCTCAATAGCATAGGTCATCGCCGGCTCTGGAAACGGAACCAGATCCACCTGAATTTCGGCGCCCTTCTGCCCCAGCGTGTCGCCAGTCAGCGTGTCGCGCAGCTTGGCCACTGCGCCCAGATCGCCGGCATGCAGTTCCAGCACTTCAACCGCTTTTCGGCCCTGCATCACGCTCAAATGAGCCAGCCGCTCCTGGCCGCGGCGCGTGTAATTCTCCACCGTCACATCATTCCGAATGACGCCGCTTATAACCTTAAAGAAGGTGATTCTCCCAGAAAACGGATCGGTCATGGTCTTGAAGACCACCATGCCCGCCGGCCCCGCGTCTTCCACTGTGCGGAATGTGATTCCCGATTCTTCCGGGAGGCCGTTGCCGCCACCGGCACCGACGGACACGGGAGCGCTCACCGCGATAGGCGCCCGCTCACTGGCGGCTGGAGCGTAAACCTTCAAGAAGTCCAGCAAATGGTCCGTGGCCATGTTGGCCAGCCCGCTGGTAAACAGCACTGGGAAGATTCGATCTTCGCGGATGGCCTCATGGAGAGCGGCGATAAGGTGTTCTTCGGGTATGGTGCCTTTCTCGAAGAACTCTTCCATCAATTCGTCTTTGCCCTCGGCCACCAGTTCCACCAGCGCCTCATGACGCGCCTTGGCGTCGGCGGCAAGACTGTTTGGCATCTCGACGATTTTTCCCCGCCCGTCACCACCCGCGGTGTAGGAGAACGCTTCCATAGTGACCAGGTCGACAACTCCGTGAAAGCCCTGGGCGTCGGAGATGGGCAGTTGTACCGCAACGCAGTTCCGCCCCCAGCGGTCTACCAGGTCGTCGATCAGCGCGTTGAGTCCACCGCCGCCGCCCGCCTTGGGGTGGTCCATCTGGTTGACCACAACGATGCGCGGTACGCTAGCTTCTTCGGCAAATTTCCAAACGCGCTCGGTGACTGCTTCCACGCCGTTTTGGGCGTTGACCACCACGATGGCAGCCTCAACCGGCAGCAGGGCGGCGCGCGCTTCATGGCTGAACATGTGGAAGCCGGGGGTATCAATGAAGTTGACCTTCACACCCTGCCACTCAGCAAACGCAACGGCATTTTGCATGGTGGTTGCGCGAGCGACTTCCTCTTCGTCATAAGCGGTAACGGCCGTGCCGTCGGCGACGCGGCCCTGGGTTGGTGTCATCTTCGCGGCATGCAGCAATGCGGCAATCAACGTGCTTTTGCCACTATGCGCATGCCCCACTACAGCTACGTTGCGGATCTCACTTCCCTGATACGTTTTCATGGTGTTCTCCTGTGCAATGCGAGCCTGGGATGAGCGACGGCGAAAAGCGGGTCCTTCGACTCCACTTCGTTGCGCTCGGGATGACAGTCTTTACTGGAGGAGGGAGGCGCAGGGATGGATTTGGGGCGTCCGCTGGGGCGTCCAGGTGGCCGGATTGGAGGGCCACATGTCCCGGTCTGCCGTCTGCCTCGTCCATTGAAGAGGGCCTCGGGCCGGCGCGATGCAGATGAACGGAGGATGAATCCGCAACGCGCTTTCTGCTAAGAAGCGGATGCTATCACAGCCGGACTGTGAACGTCCTGTGACTGGGGATACGAAGAATTCAATATGCTGCGATCCAAGCACAGGAAGCGGGTTGCTACTCGCTGGGGCTCTTCCGTGTGTTCGGCGCGGCGCTGCCAAATAGCAGTTAGAGACTCACGGCGGCGGGAAGGATGTCTTCCACATCAACCCATTGGGTTGGGTAGTCGCCGGTGTAGCAGGCCGTACAGTAGCCGGTGTGCTCAGGGCCCTCACAGCTCTGCAAAAGCCCTTCGAGCGATAGATAAGCCAATGAGTCTGCCTCGATGAATTGACGGATTTCTTCTACAGACTTGTTCGCGGCAATCAGGTCGCGCTTGCTGGGAGTATCGACGCCGTAGAAGCAGGGTGAAATGGTGGGCGGACAACTGATACGCAGATGGACTTCCTTCGCTCCCGCACCGCGCACCATGCGCACGATTTTTCGGCTCGTCGTGCCGCGAATAATGGAGTCGTCGATGAGGATGACGCGCTTGCCTTCGAGCAAATTGTGCACCGGATTGAGCTTGAGGCGAACGCCAAAGTCGCGGACGCGTTGCTCGGGCTCAATGAAGGTTCTGCCCACGTAATGGTTGCGAATGAGGCCCATGCGGAAGGGAAGGCCCGCCTCTTCAGCGTAGCCGAGGGCCGCGGTGACACCGGAATCAGGAACAGGGACCACAACATCTGCCGGGACCGCGGACTCGCGCGCCAACTGGCGGCCCATCTGGTCGCGGCTTTCCTGCACCCAGCGGCCGTATATGCGGCTGTCAGGACGGGCGAAGTAAACGTGTTCAAAGATGCAACTGGTTTGCGGAATCCCGGTGGCGTACTGACGGCTGGTGACGCCGTCTTCAGAGACCATTACCAATTCGCCAGGCAGCACATCGCGGACATACTCGGCACGCAGCAGGTCGAAAGCGCAGGTCTCAGAGGCAAAGACAATGGTGTCCGGTCCGTCGGGGTTGCGGATGCGGCCCATGGAAAGCGGTCGAAAGCCGCGTGGATCACGGGCGGCGAAGATGCGGTCGCGGGTCATCATCACGATCGAAAATGCGCCTTCAACCTGGGCAAGCGAGCCGGCGATAGCGTCAACCAGCGAGTTGGCGCGGGAGTGGGCGATGAGCTGGACGATGATTTCGGAATCGGATGTGGTCTGGAAATAAGCGCCGTCCCGTTCCAGGCGGGCGCGGATGTTGCCGAGGTTGACGAGGTTCCCGTTGTGGGCGATGGCGATAAGACCCTTGGTGGAGTCAACGCGTATGGGTTGGGCGTTCAACAGAGCCGAGTCGCCCGTTGTTGAGTAGCGGGTATGGCCAATGGCCATGGAACCTGGCAACTTCGCAAGTACATCGTCCGTGAAGATTTCAGAGACCAGGCCCATGCCCTTGATATTTGCGAGTCGCTGGCCGTCCGCGCTGGCGATGCCGGCGGATTCCTGGCCCCGATGCTGAAGCGCGTAGAGGCCAAGATAGACCTGGCGGGCTGCGTCGGGATGACCGTGTACAGCGCAGACGCCGCACTCTTCGCGAAGCTTCGGGTCGTCATCGACATGGGGAAGTGAACAGAGGTCAGTGGTCAGTTGTCCAGATGTGTCCTCGACGCCAGCGACGCCCTGGTAGAGGGTGCGGATCATGCGGGGACCTCATCGTGGAGTGTGGCCTGAAGAGATTCGGCCCAGGAACCGCGCAAGCCGGCGAGCGCAGCCGAGATGAAGGGCTGGCCATAGACCGAGATCTGCAGGTCTCTGCCGCCCGTTGTGCCAATGCGCGCGACGATAAAGCTGTACTCGTCGGCTAGCTCTTCAATCGCGGAAACCTTATCAGGATCGGCTGTCACGATCATGGTGGAAGCTGGCTCTGCAAAAAGGCCAAACAGCGGATGAATCATCAGTGATTGATCCTGCTCAACAGTCGCGCCGATATCCAGCGGAAATGCAGCCTGCGCCAGCGCGGTGGCAATTCCTCCGTCAGAAACGTCGCAGGCGGAGTGAAGAAGTTCGCGATCGGCAAGGACGGTGAGCAGCGTCTGAAGATCAGCTTCGGCGTCCAGGTCGAGCGCTGGCGGCTGACCCCAAAGCGCTCCAAGCACCACCTTGGCGTATTCCGACGAGCCAAATGCAATCAGCTCGGAGTTGGCCGCAGCATCGGCCTCGAAGGCACCTTCCGGCACAACGACCGGCTCATCCCCAAATACTCCGGGGACCAGGCTCGATGTGGCGTCAGTTGGCTCGGGGGTATGAGGTGCGGGCAGATCGGGGTTGGGTTTTTCGCCTCGGGGGATAGGCCAGAGCAACAGGATCGCATCCCCTTCAACTTGGAAATGGGAGGGCACCGCCTTGGTGACGTCCTCAAGGATTCCGACGATGCCCAACACCGGCGTGGGATAGATGCCTTCGCCTTTGGTCTCGTTATAAAGGGACACGTTGCCGCCGGTGATGGGCGTGCCGAGGGCTTTGCAGGCCTCCGCGATGCCGTCGATCGCTGCTGAAAGTTGGGCCATGATCTCCGGCTTTTCAGGGTTGCCGAAGTTGAGACAGTTGGTGGCGGCGACGGGGGTTGCGCCGGTGGAAGCCACTTTACGAGAAGCCTCGGCTACTGCATGCATGGCGCCAAGCTTCGGGTTCAGATACGCCCAGCGCCCGTTGCCGTCGAGTGCCATGGCCAGGGCGCGTTCATGGCCCGGCGTGCCGGTGCCCTTGATGCGCATAACGCCTGCTTCGCCACCTGGACCCTGGACGGTATTGGTCTGAACCATTGTGTCGTACTGCTCGTGCACCCACCGCTTGGAGCAGACATTCGAGCTGGCGAGGAGCTGAAGCAAGTCCGCCGTGTAGTTGCGATCTTCCCCAAGTTTGGCCAGAATTTCTTCCGGAGGATCAAGCGGAACAGGAGCATTCCAAACACCTACGGGACGATGGTACAGAGGTGCATCGTCCGTGAGAGATTGGTTGGGTATATTGGCGACCAGCTCCCCATGATGGCGGATGCGGAGTCGCGGCTCGGGGCGAACGGTCCCAACAATCACCGCGTCGAGTCCCCATTTTTCAAAGACCTTGAGGACCTCATTTTCCCGACCCTTGATGGCGACCAGCAACATCCGCTCCTGGCTCTCGGAAAGCATGATTTCGTAAGCAGACATCCCCGTTTCGCGTTGCGGAACTAGGTCGAGCTCAACATCAAGACCCACACCGCCACGCGCACCCATCTCGCAGGTGGAACAGGTCAGCCCAGCCGCCCCCATGTCCTGAATGCCGACGATCGCTCCGGTCCGCATGGCTTCAAGACATGCTTCCAATAGCAGTTTCTCCATGAAGGGGTCGCCGACCTGCACATTGGGCCGCTTGGCTTCCGTGCCCTCGTGAAACTCTTCCGATGCCATGGTGGCGCCGTGGATGCCGTCGCGGCCAGTTTTTGCGCCAACATAAATCACGGGATTGCCGGTTCCAGTGGCTTTGGCGTAAAAGATTTCGTCGATCCGAACCATGCCGAGAGCAAAGGCATTCACCAGCGGGTTGCCACTATAACAGGGCTCAAACTTGGTTTCGCCGCCCAGATTCGGAACGCCGAAACAGTTGCCGTAACCAGCGATCCCGCTCACGACTCCCTCGACAACAGCATGGTTGCGGGCGACCAGTTTCTGCTCTTCCGCAGTCTGGTCCGTCACTCGGGTGATCGATCCAAAACGCAGAGAATCCATGACTGCCAGCGGTCGAGCACCCATGGTGAAAATGTCGCGCAAAATTCCACCCACGCCGGTGGCCGCCCCTTGAAACGGCTCAATATAGCTGGGATGGTTGTGCGACTCGATTTTGAAGGCGCATGCCCAGCCGTCGCCAACGTCGATGATGCCGGCGTTTTCGCCCGGACCCTGGACGACGCGCGCGCTCTCGGTTGGCAGGCGGCGCAAATGGACACGACTGGATTTGTAGGAGCAATGCTCGCTCCACATCACGCTGAAAATGCCAAGCTCAGTCAGGGAGGGAACGCGGCCCAAAGCATCCAATATGCGGCTGTACTCTTCCGCGGTGATGCTGTGAGTGGCCAGCACCTGCGGAGTTACCGTAACCGGCGAAGGAACGACGGCAGAGGAGGAGGTGGTCATCACTATTGCCTCCATTGTCGCATGCCGCTTCTGCCACGCCAGCCCTCTTTAGCACCGGTGCTCGCGGAAAACGGCTCATCCTTGTGGAAAGCGTGGTGCATTCCTGAAACCTAACCACCGCCCGGAAGCGCACCCGTGTCCGAGATCGAATTCTGACGGGGACCAAATCGCCTGTGGCGCCGAACTCAGCCCTGTGCGATACTTTGAGAGCAGATTCCCACCCCGGCCGGGATGGCGGAACTGGCAGACGCAGCGGACTCAAAATCCGCCGATCGCAAGGTCGTGGGGGTTCGACCCCCCCTCCCGGCACCAATCAAGTTCACAAATAAGTCCAATAAAATGAGCAAAATGGACGCAATTCGAGGATTGTGTAGGGTTTCGTTAATTTCCGATATTGAGTAGTACATTGCTGTTCGGGTACAATTTCAGGTACAGTGCGGATACAAACAAGGTCCAAACGCACTCTCTGGAGACCCGAATGGCTACTCTCGTAAAAACCCCATCAGGCAAGTGGAAGGCGATCATCCGCAGGGCCGGTTGGCCGATGACAGTCAAGACGTTTCGGACACAGCGAGACGCCGGAGACTGGGCTCGTCGTACCGAAGACGACATGGTCCGGGGGGCATTCATCCAGCGGGCAGCTGGCGACCGTATGACAGTCGCCGCTGCGATGAAGCGCTATCTTGCCGATGTAGTCCCTTCAAAGCGGCCGACAACACAGGTGGCCGACCAAAAGCGCTCCAAGATTATCGTGAAACATCTCGGTAAGTATTCCCTCACCTCTCTGACGCCAGAGGTCATTGCCCAATTCCGGGATATGCGCTTGGCCGGGGAAGATCGTAAGGATGAGGGCGGAAACCCAATACCGAGATCTAACAGTACCGTTCGCCTCGATCTGGCCCTTCTTGGTCATCTGTTAACAATTGCGATCAAAGAGTGGGGCGTGAACTTGCCTGCCAACCCGGTCACAAATATCAGGCGACCAGCACCAGGGGCCGGCAGGAATCGGAGGCTATCGCCAGAGGAAGAATCTCGCCTGCTAGCTGCCGTTGACCAGCACTCAAACCCGATGATGGGTTGGATTGTTCGGATCGCTCTTGAGTCAGGTATGCGGTGGTCAGAAATCCTGACGCTTCGCAAGTCCCAGGTGGACCTCAAGCGGCGGATTGTTCGACTGCTTAAGACAAAGAACACTCAGCCGCGTACCGTTCCCTTGACTCTTTCAGCTGTCGAAATGTTCAGAAAAGCGATTGAGAATCCCGTCCGGCCTGACGATACGGATCTAATCTTTTTTGGAGCGCCTGGCCGAGATGGTGTTCGGAGGCCTTATCAATTTGACCGGATGTGGCAGGCTATCAAGCGAAAAGAAAGTTTGAAAGACTTTCGCTTTCATGATCTACGTCATGAAGCCGTGAGTCGATTTGTGGAGGCGGGGTTTTCTGATCAAGAGGTCTCCGCAATCAGCGGCCACAAGAGTATGCAAATGTTGAAGCGCTACACGCATTTGCGCACAGAGGATCTCGTTACGCGCATTGAGGAAGCGGCTCAGCGTCGCAAGAAAAGCGCATGAGTTGCTTCCGCGCTGAGTTGGGCTAAGCACTCGTCAACACTTTTTGGGGAAGCAGCAAGTTGGTTGTCTCAAAGGTGCTATAGGTCCGGTTTCCTCTTGCGCCGGCTGTGCGACTTCTCGGCCTCGGCTTCCAAACGCAGGTTTTCTGCGTGGTGCCGCATCGCAGCCTCATAGATCATCTTCCATGCAATGGGGAATTCTCCCCTTGCCCCGGCGAGTCTGACGATAGCGAATTCGGGACGGCTCTCAACAACAATTTTGCGCTTCTTGCCGTTCTCGCTCACGGAAGATGCAGTGACATAGAGGGTCTGTGCCTTGCGCTCAATTAAGTAAGCCATTCGCACTTGCTCCCATCACAACCCAGCCTGCACGATGTACTGTTTCAGCAAGGTGGTCAGCTTATAGCGACGAATTAGCAGGACACGTCGTCGCAGTCATGGGTATGGAAAGCGGATAGCTTTCCTTGCTTTAGCGTAGTTACGGCTATTTTCACAACACGCAAGGTAAAGAACCCAAGAGAGGGTAAAGTATGGCATTGGAATCATGGCGTGTTACCTTTCTCCTTGCTGGAATCCTATCCGTAACCACAACAATGTTTTGACGATACAACCGGAAAAACCGCTCAAGGGCGCGTCTGACTTTTTTCCTGACACTCAAGGCTCCCGCAGCTTGCCCTTTGTCGTCTCATCCAATGCGACTAGGCAGAAACCGCTCAAGCCCCTGCTCTAAGACATAACTACGGCTGGAATGCTGCGCTACGGGGTCAGTGTCCATCGCCAGCATGATGAGGCGCCGCAGGTTGGCAGATTGCTCAGCCTGGCTGAGGAGCGCCATCGAGTCAGATGCGATTCTGGGTGTCGCGTCCCACTGCAAGCTCAGGTTGTTCTTGCGTGCCAGTTCCACGGCAAATTCCTGGAGGGCGATGCCGTTCCCTGCCAGGAACGGCTGTATTGTCCCAAGGTCGTAGAGATAAGTCGAGGCGCTACGCGCCCACTCTTCTTCGCTCAAGCCTTTCAGGTGGTTCTCTCTGCCCAATCTGTCGAGCACACTGTTAAGGGATTTCTCCACTTGAGACGCGGGCACGTTGTGGGCGTCGATCGATCGCAGCTCTCCGGCCCAATCGTAAAGGTCTTGATAGAGATGGTGGTGAATGGCCTGTAGGTGCGCGGAGTCAAAGCCACCTCGAATGGGCGAAGCACGAAGCTCGGCAAGACGAAGGACAGTGGAATCTGTCGTGGCTTTCAAAAGAGCGGCGGAATCGGTGATGCCGAGCTTATTTCTGAGTACGCCGGTGCCGGGAATTGTGAAATCGGTTGCGTCAATCATTTTCTGCCCTCTCCTTTCGTCATGGATGTCGTCGCGGGGCCTTGCTTGAGTGCCGCGACGACCCGCGCCAGGTAGCCGTTATCAATGCCGCGCTGGGTGTCGCCGGTGTTGTAGCGAGAGATGGCGTGCTGAAGAGCCTCCTGACCGGGTCCGTAGGTTTTAGTCTCAAGCTGGTAGGAGCTGTCGAGAATCTGCCAGCCAGCGCGAAGATTGAAGCATGGGTCTAAAAGAGATTCGGGGGGAAGCCCGCGGCGATGGGCCTCCGCCGTGCTGACCTGCATTAACCCCAGGTCAACCGAGATGTTGCGGCGCTCGAAGTATTCGAGCCACTCCAACGCCTCGCGTTCGGTGGTGGGCTGGCGTTTGAGCCGCAATGTACCCTCCGGTAGATGCCATTGCTTCAGGAGCGCCCTGGGAAAGTCAATCTGCATGGCATTCGAGTTGCCGCCGGATTCAACGCGGATAATGGCGGTGAGCGTGGTGAGCGGTACGGCCGGAAGGCAGCGCGATTGGAGCGTAGGAATGTCCAGCCGTTGAGCGGAGAGATTCGCGGTAAAGCAGAGCAGGCATACTGCGGTCAGAATTCTCATCGGTTGCTTGCCTCATAGAGTGGAATGGCCCAGAGGTCGGCCCAATCTTGCGCGGCCACATGCTGGATCGCTGGAATCGGTGTGTCAACCGCCCAGTAGACGTTGGAAGGCGCAAGCAGCATGTCGGGGTTTCGGGCGAGAGTTTCGATGGCCGGCCAGAATGCGAGTTGCTCGTAGCAGACCAGTACCCCGGCGCGGCGATTCCAAACACGGATGGTTGGCGGGAAGCGAAGCATCAGCGGGAAGCCGCGGTTTTGTTCTCTGAAGTGCCACATGCCAAGCGGCACGGGCACTCGCTGCACGTAGGAGAGACGCTCCGTGTATCCGCGGGACAGGAGAACATTGCGATTCGCCTCGGTGTTCGGAATAGGGATTGTGGTGCCGATCAGCAGGCCCGTGCGCTGCCGCTTGAGTTGCGCGAAGACGGAAGCCCAGCGTGTTTCGTGCATTCCATTCCAGCTTGGAATGACTGATTCCGGAAAGATCAGCAATGTGTCTGGATGGGCCAGCGCAATTTGTTGGATCGTCCGTTCCTGCAATTCCAGACGGGAATCAATATCGTCGTGAGGCGACTGCCCGCCGAAGTGGGTGTTGACGGCGAGGATGTGCGGGTCGGGAAGCAGACGATGGAATCGAGCATGAGTTGAGATGGATGCCGCTATGAGAATGGCAAGTGTCATGGCGCTGCCGAATCGCTTGCACGCCGCAATCAATATGATAGGAAGCCCGAGACCGAACCAGCGAGTTCCGGGAAACCAGTGACCCGCCGCGATCAGCGGATGGGCTACGGTCACAAGACTCAGCGGTGGAAGTGCTAAAACAGCAATAGCCACGATTGCGGACAGTGGCGCGTAACGACGGCTGAAGAGACAAACCCAAGGGGCCGAGCAAAGCGCCAGCAAAGCTACCCAGATGGCGAGTGGCAAAACGAAGTTGTGGCCTGACTGAAAGAAGCTCTGTGCGCCAGGGATGACGCTCCAGGTAGCGGCTGCGTAGTAGAAGACGGCACAGAGCGAGTCTAGGCGGCTCCGTGACTGAAGGTAGACGAAAGGGAAAAGCAAGGCGAGATAATTCAGAGCGGAATTGCCGCTCCAGCCTGTGCCGCCGATTGCGGCGGAGCACGCGAACAGAATTGCGGTTCTGGTTTGAGAGGGAAGAGAGA